>Ga0210410_10001274_pt1 | contig 23977 bp, 16 predicted proteins | sample IncBWC4MmetaG_FD_161058 | JGI IMG/M metagenome (GOLD analysis project Ga0210410, IMG submission 161058) | Forest soil microbial communities from Barre Woods Harvard Forest LTER site, Petersham, Massachusetts, United States - Inc-BW-C-4-M | ecosystem: Environmental > Terrestrial > Soil >... | reverse complement strand
GGTTCTTCTGGTGCATCCAGGAAAACTAAATCAGACGACGCCGCCTTCCGTAAACCAGCAGGTCGCGACTGCTGCACCGCCAGCCTCCAGCCCAAAAATCGCGTCGTCGTCGGCTCCCTTGTCGACAATCGCAACGTCGCCGACCAACCATTCGGCATTTTTGGCCAAGACCGACGAAGCACAACCGAACTCGGAATTGCAGCTATCCAAGAAACTCAAGGCTGGACCGGTTGTGATGCCATCGCCTCAAGCAGAGTCCGGCGGACTGCTTGCCGACAACAAGAAGGACTCAGGCCAGGCAGACAAGCTCTCGGCGCCAGCGGATAGAGCTCGGGCGTTCGGTTACGATGCACGAAGCAGTCAAGCTGCGACCGAAACTGTCGAAGTCTCTGGAGCAGCGGCCGCGGTATCAACAAAACCTTCCGCCGAAAACGCCCTTATGGCGCGGAACGAGAAATCTTGGAACGACGCACCCGCGATTGTAAAGGCTAAGCCGGCGCTGCAAGGGATGGAAGGCAATGAGGAGCAGAAGGACCAGGCAGCCGCTGTTCCCGGACCAGCCAAGTCGCCGGCCAGGACTGTGATGTCTACCGCGAAACTGGCATCCCCTGCGAGCCCGACTCAGGCGCACAATGTCACCTGGGCGATTACCGGGGGCGTCCTACAACGGTCAGCGGACAGCGGCCAGAGCTGGCAAGACGCTTTGCACCCGGACCATCCACTGCTGTGCTACGCCAGTCGCGATCAGGATGTATGGGCGGGCGGTCAGGCGGGCATACTCTTCCACTCCGCCAACAGCGGGGTAACTTGGGCGCAGGTGCAGCCTTCCGTCAAAGCCCGGCAACTTAGTTCCGATATAACTCACATTGAAGTGCGGAACAATGAAGTGCGAAACGAAGAGTTGCGCCGCGATTTGCGCCACGACGTACGCGGTCCGGGAGAGATTCTCCTTTCCACCAGTAACCACGAAATCTGGAGCAGCGCCGACGGCGGAAAAACCTGGGCTAAGAAGTGACGCGCCGGCTTCTGACGATCTGCCTTGTGGCGTGTCTCCCGGTCGCATTTGCGGAGCAGCCCGCTGAGCCGCTTCGCCCAGAGTGGTGCCGGCAGCTGCCCAGGCCGGAGTATGGCAAGTTCGAACGCGTTCTGCGCGATGAACCGTGGTTCGAAATCTACCGCATCCGGCCGGGCGTGTTCGCCATCTACGAACCGAAGCAGTTTGAAGAAGTCATCTCCTATTTGATCCTTGGTGAAAGGCGCGCCTTGGTTTTCGACACAGGTCTGGGAGTAGGAAAGATCAGCGCGACCGTCGCCAGACTCACGTCCCTGCCGGTAATCGTGATCAACTCGCATACCCACTTCGATCACGTTGGTGGCAACGCCGAGTTTAAGGAGATATGGAATCGCGATCTGCCCTACACGCGTCAGAACATGGGCGGCGAAAGCAACGCTTATTCGCGCGATGCGCTTGCCCCCGAGCGTCTGTGCGGAGCGCTGCCGCCAGGCACCAGCTCAAAATCGTATTCGATCCGTCCATGGAACAGCACACACACTTTGCAGGACGGGGAGCGGGTCAACCTTGGCGGACGCGAACTGGAAGTGATCTTTGCACCGGGACACACGCCGGACTCCGTGGTCCTTTTCGATCGTAAAAACGGATTGCTTTTTACCGGAGATACCTTTTACCCCGGACCGATTTACCTCTTCGTTCCGGAGACCGACTTTGCCGCCTACGTGCGATCCGTCGCCCGACTGGCTGCGCTTGAACCTCAAATTAAGTTGCTTTTGCCCGCGCATAACGTGCCGGCTGCAGCGCCTTTCTATCTGAAGCGCCTCGACGATGCTGTCCAGCAAGTGCAACGCGGCAAGGGCAAGAGCGAAGTAACTGAGGGCCACAGGGAATACTCTTTTGATGGGTTTTCCCTCTTGCTTTCAGACAGATAGAACTTAGTGACTCCGCGAAGTGGTGTTACTTCCGCGCATGACCCATGGTACTCATTTGTAAGCCCCACATTACGAAAGTGACATTTACAGCACGGCCAAACGGACATAGGATGAGCAGGTAGTTTGGCAGTTCTGGGGGAGGGCTGCCGAAGGCGTCCTGAGCTTGACCGCTCAGGGCGTTTTTCTTTGCGCTCCGGAGCGTCGGCATGGGGCGCAAGATCCTCACCACAGGGGAAACAGAGGAACAAAGGGAACATTACGGAATAACTACCGGTATTGACTAGATCTGACGAATCATACGTCTTACACGGAGTAGGAGACATCGTCGTTCGCGGAGCTTGAATCTGCGGAGCCTTGCGCCGCATTTTCCGTCGCAGAGGCCGCGTCGTTAGACTTGCTGCCACGTCGCATGGCGACGATGCCGGTGCGCACCATCTCCAACACACCATACGGACGCAGCACTTCGAGCAGTCCGTCGATCTTGTCTTCCGCGCCGGTGATTTCGATGGTCAACGATTCGGGAGAAACATCGATTACCCGCGCGCGAAACACGGCGGCAAGTTCTAGCACGTGGGAGCGCGCATCGTGCGTCGCCGCCACCCGGATCATGGCGAGGTCTCGAATGATGGCCGGTTGATTGGTGATGTTCTCGACCAGCAGCACGTTCACCAGTTTGTACAGATTGGCTTCGATGCGGCGGGCCTGGTCGCGGTCGGCGTCGACGGTGATGGTCATGCGCGACACCTCTGGCTTCTCCGTCCGCCCAACCGTCAGCGAATCGATGTTGAAGGCACGGCGGCGAAACAGCGATGCCACGCGGGTGAGTACACCCGGCTTATTTTCGACGTACACCATGAATGTATTCAGCATAGTTTTATTGAGACATTCAATCATTGAGCCATCGAATGGTTGAGACATTGAATCATTGGTTCTCAAGGACTCAATGATTTAGTGACTAAATGTATCTATTCGTCATCCGCCGTCTCGACAATCGGGCTGGGCCGCCGAATCATATCGTTCAGCGCCGAGCCGGCTGCGACCATCGGATAGACAGTATCTTCCTGTTCAACCTTGAAATTGATCAGCATCGGCCCGTCGTGCTGGCGCGCCGATTCGACCGTAGGCACGACTTGCGACCGCTCCGAGACAGTCGCGTTGCGTATACCGTAGGCATCCGCTAGCCTCGCGAAATCCGGATTGAGCAAGGGCGTTGCCGCGTAGTTGCGGTCGTAGAAAAATTCCTGCCACTGCCGCACCATGCCGAGATAGCCGTTGTTGATGATGGCGATATGGATCTTCAGATTTTCCTGCACAATCGTCGCCAGCTCGCACATGGTCATCTGGAATCCGCCATCGCCGACAATCACCCAAACCTCGGAGTCAGGGCAAGCGACTTTCGCGCCGATCGCGGCGGGCAGCGCGAAACCCATCGTTCCCAATCCGCCGGATGTAATCAGCGACCGCGGATGCTCATGCTTGTAGTACTGCGCCTCCCACATCTGGTGCTGGCCGACGTCGGTCACAACGATGGTGTTGCCGTCGCGCGTCTGCCGCCACAAATCGTTGATCACATGCGCGGCATAGAGATGGCCGCTGTCGGGCAGGTTCTGGATATCGCGCACCGCGGAATCGCCCTTCAGCTTGTCGATGGTATCCAGCCACTCGCTGCGGTCGATGGCTTCGACGTGGGGCAATAATTCCAGCAACACTTCCCGCAAGTCGCCGACCAGCGGTACATCGACCTTGACGTTCTTGTTGATTTCCGCCGGATCGATCTCGATGTGGATCTTCTTGGCATTGGGCGCGTAAGTTTTCAGGTTGCCGGTAACGCGGTCGTCGAAGCGCATGCCAAACGCCAGCAGCAGGTCGGCTTCCTGGATCATGTGGTTGACCCAGGCTTCTCCGTGCATGCCCATCATTCCCAGATTGAGCGGGTGCGAGGCCGGGAATGCACCGAGGCCGAGGAGTGTAAGCGCAACCGGAATGCCGGCTCGTTCGGCAAAATCGCGCACCTCGCCCATGGCTCCAGAAATGATGATGCCGTGTCCCGCGAGGATCACGGGCCGCTTGGAGTTGTGGATCAACTCCAGCGCCTGCTCATATTCCGCTGGAGCGGGCGAAAGATCAGGGCGGTAACCCGGCAGCTGCGGCTTAGCCGCTTCCCAATCGAACACGCACGTGCTCTGCTGCGCATCTTTTGTGATATCGATCAGCACCGGCCCAGGGCGGCCCGACCGCGCCACGTAAAAAGCTTCCCGTACCGTGCGCGCCACTTCGCTGGCGTGGGTCACCAGATAGTTATGCTTGGTGATGGGAAGGGTCACGCCAGTGATGTCGGTTTCCTGGAACGCGTCCGACCCGATCAGCTTGCTCCCAACCTGTCCGGTGATGCAGACGATCGGCGAGGAATCGAGCATGGCGGTGGCAATTCCGGTGACCATGTTGGTCGCTCCCGGCCCCGAGGTTGCGACCGCAACTCCGACTTCTCCGCTGGCGCGCGCGTAGCCGTCGGCCATGTGGGTTGCGCCCTGTTCGTGGCGCACCAGAATGTGATGGATCTTGCTATGCTTCAGCGCATCATAGGCGGGCAGAATGGCGCCGCCAGGATAGCCGAACACGTCCTTCACGCCTTCCCGTTCCAGACACTCCCAAAGAATGCCGGCCCCGGTCATTGTCGTCTTGTTCTTGTTCATAGTCGGCGTAGTCTTCTGCTCCGCGATTTTCTGATCGGTGTTTTTCTGACCGCTGTTTTTCTGAACCGTGGTTTTCTGATCCGTCATACCATCTCCCTGCCAGTCCGTGACCCAAATGCGATTCGTATCAGGGGCACTCACGTGTGGGGACGGGGCTCTGCCCCGTGCAGCGGGGCAATACCCCGCACCACACGATCCTCCCATACCTTTACAGGCTGCCGAGAAACTAGCTTCGTTTAGCGATACCAAAACTTCGTCGAATCACACGCCCCTCTAGAGGGGCTGAGCGTCGAAAAGCCGCTCCGCGAAAAAACAAAACCCACCTTGCCAGCGTTTCTGGCGGGTGGGATTCGGGAGCGTTTACGATTTCTAATCTCTCAGCTCACTCTTTCCCCCAAACCCAGACGGACGCACCTACTCGTACCAAGGAATTCTAAGACCGAAGTCGTCGGAGAGTCCGCAAATTCGTCACGGTTGCCCCAAAACAGTTCCCATGATAGTAACCGACCGACCGTCCGGTTGGCAAGCGGCCGGTTCGATCTGCTGCCCCCCAAGGTATAGACTATCCAGCAAATCATGCAATTGCGTCCTTTGCCGTTCGCTGGGGGACCGGTCTTCACCCTCATCTTTTGGATCGCGTTTGTGATCTGGACACTGCCGGAAGTGTTTGCCTGGAAAGCGAAGCGGTCGGTCGACTCCTCAAGCGCTCGCGATCAAGGCTCGCTGAGCCTCATCGTAGCCCTTTGGTGGATCGGAATCGCGCTGGACTTTTCACTCTCCCTGCTCCTGCCGCAAGCCGCCATTTCGTGGCGCCCAACCTTGCTCTTCACTGCCGGAATTTGCTTAATGCTGCTCGGGGTCGCCCTACGCTGGTATTCGGTGTCGGTTTTAGGGAAATACTTTACGTTCGATGTCGCGATTCACAGCGGCCAGGTTTTGGTTGAGGTGGGACCCTACCGCTATATCCGTCACCCTTCCTACAGCGGCGCCCTCCTGAGTCTGCTTGGATTCGGTTTGGCACTCGGGAATTGGGCGGGCCTCGCCGCCAGTCTTTTGTGCCTCGGGTTCGCCTATGCCTATCGCATACCGGTCGAGGAAGCTGCACTCGCGTCGGCTCTCGGTGAGACCTACCGGCAATACCTGAAAAGGACGTGGCGTCTCGTGCCATTCTTGTTCTAGAGTAGGCGGCTGGTGTCCCCGCTCCAGCGAATTACGATGATTTCCAGACGCGAGTTCATGGCCGGCTCAGTTGCTCTTGCAGTCGCCTCGAGCGCTCCTGGAAGGCTGGCGCCAGAACCTGAATCGATCCTGGTCAACGACATTCATTCCCAACTCAATTCCACTCGGGTGTTGGGAATTTTGCAGCCACGATCTCTGGAAGATGTGCAGAGCATCGTTCGTTCGGCTCGCAAAGATCGGAAAATAATTTCAGTTGCCGGTGGGCGACATGCGATGGGAGGGCAGCAGTTCGGTACCGACACCTTGCTGGTGGATATCAGGAAGCTGAGCCAAGTACTCAATCTGGATCGCAAGCGCGGAATTATCGAGGTTGAAGCGGGGATCGAGTGGCCAGAACTGATTGATCGTTATCTCACCTTGCAAAACGGGGATCGCCAGAGTTGGGGAATCGCGCAGAAACAGACCGGCGCGGATCGACTGACTATGGCCGGAACAATTGCCGCTAATGCGCACGGTCGCGGTCTGAAGATGAAGCCCTTTATCAGCGACGTCGAATCCCTCGTTCTTGTCGATGCGACAGGAACTGCGCACACGTGTAGCCGAAAGGAGAACCCGGAATTATTTCGGTTGGTCCACGGCGGATACGGCCTCTTTGGAATCGTTACGTCCGTGCAATTGCGCCTCGTGCCAAGAAAGAAGATCGAGCGCGCGGTTGAAATTCGGACTGTAGACGGCCTGATGGCCGCGTTTGAGAAGCGCATTGCCGACGGATTCCAATATGGCGATTTCCAATTCTCCATCGAGCATGATTCGGAAGATTTTCTCCACAAAGGCGTTTTCTCCTGTTACCGACCGGTGCCAACGGATACTCCAATACCATCCCCAGAGAAGCAACTCACGGATGAGAACTGGAGGCAACTCCTGTATCTCGCTCACACGGATGAGAAACAGGCATTCCACCGATACGCAGACTATTATCTCTCGACCAATGGGCAGGTGTACTGGTCAGACACACACCAGTTGAGTATCTATCCGGACAACTACCATCGCGAAATCGACCAGAGGCTCCACGCCCCTTATCCTGCAACTGAGATGATCACCGAGATTGACGTTCCAAGACCGATGCTTAAGGAATTTCTCGATGAGGTGCGAGAAGACTTTCGTAAAAACAGGGTCGAGCTTATCTATGGCACGGTGCGTCTTATCGAGCGCGATGATGAGAGCTTTCTGCCTTGGGCGAAGCAGTCGTATGGGTGCACGATCTTTAATCTGCATACCGTTCACAGTCCCGAAGGGCTGCAACGTTCGGAGAACGCCTTTCGGAGGCTCATCGACATGGCAGCGCGCCGCGGAGGCTCGTACTATCTAACCTACCATCGCTATGCCACTCGAAAGCAGGTTGAAAGCTGCTATCCGCAATTCGCAGAATTCCTCCGGCGGAAGAAGAGGTACGATCCGGAAGAGCGTTTTCAAAGCGACTGGTACCGACACTACAGGACCATGTTCGCGGACGTCCTTTGACACTTATTTCCCTCGCAAGGTCCACCCGGCTGGCTCACGTTCAGTAGTACTGATCGGGTGGCCCTTTGTACTCCTGTAGGGCATTGCCGCCGTCAATGACGATCAGTTGGCCGGTGATGTAGGAGGCGGATTCGGAGGCGAGAAACGCGATAGCAGCGGCGACCTCGTCGGGGCGGCCGGGGCGGCCCACGGGAGTATTTCTACCCGCGGTGATTTCGTGCACGCTGGAGGACGCAGTTTCGATCCAGCCCGGAGCGACAGCGTTCACTGTGATTCCCTGCCGTGCAAGTTCGAGGGCAAGACTGCGAGTAAGCCCGACCATGCCGGCTTTGGCTGCACTGTAGGCGGTTTCGCGAGGATTGCTCACAACCGGACCGGTGGTAGAAGAAACGTTCACGATACGCCCGTAGTTTGATTTCAACATGAAGGGCAGAACCGCTTTAGTGACGTTGAAAGCGGTTTTGAGATTGATGGCGATGCCGTAATCCCACTCCTTTTCGGAAAGCTCAGCCAGAGGTAACGAGGTGGTCTCTGCAGGGCTGCCGACCTGAGTCATGCCGGCATTGTTGATGAGGATGTCGAGGCGGCCATAGCGGGCGAGGACTTCATCCACCAGCACGTGCGTGCGCGCGTGATCCAGCAGATCGGCGGGGAAAGCGAAGACATCAGCTCCTTCTGCGGCGAGTTCGCGGGCGCGCTCCTCGATTCTTTCCGTCGTGGAAGTGATTGCGATCTTCGACCGTTGTTGCGCGAGCAAACGAGCAGTTGCGAAGCCTATCCCCTGCGGGCTGCCCGCGCCCGTGACCAGCGCCACTCTCCCGGAAAAGTTCATCGCTTCGATCCCCACACAAGCATCGTTTCTCTACAGCCCCGGACCATCCGGATAAGTCGGCAAATCCGGAGGCCGCGCCGGCAGTTTCTTTGGATTGGCCTTGATCTGCTCCATCAGCATCTCGACCGCTTTTTCCAGTTGTGGATCTTGTCCCTTCAGAACGAGGTCTGGAGGATTGTCGACCACGACATCGGGTTCGACACCGCGGTTCTCGATCACCCACTTGCTGTCGAGACCATACAGAGAAAATTCCGGGCGCGTGACGTAGCCGCCATCCATCAGAGGAATATTTCCGCGAATGCCGCGCACTCCGCCCCAGGTCCGCTCGCCGATGAGCGGCCCCAGTTTGTACCGCTTGAACATGTAGCTGAAGATGTCTCCATCGGATGCGGCATAGTGATTGGTCACGCAGGCCATGTAACCGTAGAAAACATTGCCCGGGGTCGTGCCCGACTCAAAGTTGCGAGCTGAACCCATGGCGGCCAGCACGCGCCGCAAGCGCGCAAAGATGAGCTGGTCCACGAAGCCGCCGCCGTTATAGCGGACGTCGAAGATGATTCCCTCCTTGCGAATCTGCGGGAAGTACTGTTTGACGAACTCGTTGAGCCCGTCATCGCCCATGTTGGGCAGGTAGACGTAGCCGATGCGGCCGCCGCTGGCCGCGTCCACCTTCTTGCGGTTGGTCTCGATCATGTTCAGCTCGCGCAAATTGTATTCGTCGCCAATCGGCTTCACCACCACTTTGCGGGCGCCGTCCGCCGCAGCTTTCGGGTTGACGGTGAGCGTGACCACCTCATTGGCCATGTTCACCAGGAATTCGTCGGGAGTCTGTGGAGCGCGCAGCGCACGCCCGTTGATCGCGAGAAGATAATCGCCTTCTTTGATATTGACGCCCGGCTCGGTCAGCGGCGAGCGGGCATGCGCATCCCAGTTCTCACCGGAAAAGATTTTCTTGATGCGGTACATGCCGCTGGCCGGATCAGCCTCAAAGTCCGCCCCCAACATCCCGACGTTCACTGGGTGCAGATCCGGGAACTCGCCGCCGCCAACATAAGTATGCGAATTTGATAACTCCCCGATCATCTCGCCCAGGATGTAAGTCAGCGAATAGCGATCGGCCACGTAGGGAAGCAATTGAGCATATTGATCTTTGGTCTTCTGCCAGTCCACTCCATTCATGGAGGCCTCAAAAAAGTAATCGCGTTCCTGCCGCCAGACCTCGTTGAAAATTTGCTTCCATTCCTGCGGAGGATCAACCTCGACCCGCATGCCATCCAGTTTGAGCGCGCCGTCTCCAACCTTGTGGGGCGCGTCCGGAGGCTTGGCGTCGATGATCCCAACCGGCCCGTCGCCCTCGGCGCGGTATAACAGCTTCGAACCGTCGGTGGAAAGTGCGAAACGATCCGCGCCTTCCAACAACACTTTGTCTTTTCGTTCCTTCAAATCGTAGGCATGGATCGCCGGGCTTTCTCCCGGAAGGGGGCCTGACAGCCCCGCGATCGGCGATGTCGAGTAGTAGATCGCTTCTTTGGAAGCATCGAGGTTGCGAATCACCGCGGGTGGAACAGCCAGCGCTACGATCCGGTTCTGGATGCCGTCCAGATCAATCTTAAAGACTCTCGGAGGCTCCTTGGTCTCGGTCTGCACCGCTTTCTCTTCGGTCTTTGGTTCCGGTTCCTTTTTGATGGGCGGTTGCTTTCCTTTCTTGTTTAACTCGGGCACCGGCGTGGCCGCTGCCGGCTCTTCGCTCTTCACCTTCACCTCGTCGCTCAAAGTGGGAAAGGGCGAAGGCTCATCCGCCGTCAGCGTGACCACATAAACGCGGGTAGTCTTGGGATTCGCAAACTCAAAATCGATGTTGCCCAGCACTTCGTTGTAGTCGCGGTCGGAAAGGAAGTATAAGTATCGCTTGTCACGATCGAACACCGCGGAGTAACTATTAGTGAGCGTTGAAGTCACGGCGGTAATCTTGTGGTCGGCTAAACCGTACAGGTACACGACCGAATAGCCGGACTCCAAATTCTTGTCGTAGGCCAGCCACTTATTATCCGGTGACCAGCTGTAATTCAGAATCTCACCATATTTGCCGCGGTCCACTTCAACCGGCTTTTTCTCCTTGACGTCGACATACCAGAGTTTCAAGTCCTTGTCGGCCCAGGCGATTTTCGAGCTGTCCGGAGACCACGCCGGCTGGAACATGAAACCCTTATGTCCGCTGGTGATCTGCTGTGCGGCGGCTAGTCCGTCTTGCGGTGCGATGTAGATCTCATCTTCACCTGTGCGGTCGGAAATGTAGGCGATCCATTGCCCATTCGGCGACCACGACACATGTTGCTCGCGAACACCTGGAGAATTCGTCAGATTGCGGGTGCTTCCATCCTTCGCCGGAACCGTGAAGACTTCTCCGCGCGCCGCGAACACGGCTCGCTTGCCATCGGGCGCGATATCGAAGTCGGTGATTTGCTTGCTCGTGCTCACCCAGTGCTTCATGGCCTGGTTGCGCTCTCCACTCACATAAATGACCAGTTTTTTCGCCTGCCGAGCCTCCAGGTCGAACCGATACAAGTAGCCGCCATTCTCAAAAATAATCGCATCGGGACCAAGGCTTGGCCACATGACATCGAATTCGTCGAACTTAGTAAGCTGGTCGACCTGCTTGCTACCCTGGTCGTAGCTGTAGAGATTGAGCCGGTGTCCGGGCCCGCGGTCGGAAGTGAAATAAATCGTGTTGCCGTGCCACATCGGAAACGTGTCGGTGTAATCCGTATGCGGGATGACCTGATCGACGACATTATTCTTGATGTCGTAAATTGTGATGTCCTGCGCCAAGCCACCGGTATAGCGTTTCCACTGCCGGAAATTGCGGAAAATCCGGTTGTAGGCGATCTTTGTGCCGTCCGCTGAGTACGAAAGAAGACCACCCTCATCCATGGGCATGGGCTGAGGCAGCCCACCATCGACACTCACCGTAAATGGACGTTTGATCCAGCCGTTCGAAGCGTCGCGGCGCGAAAGGAACACGATGCTCTTGCCATCCGGAGTCCAGCCGATTACCTGGTTGAGCACGCCCATGCGGTCGCTGAGCGGCTGCGCCGATCCCTGGTAGAAGGTCAGTTGCTTAGGTTGCCCGCCCTCGGACGGCATGACATAGACGTTAAAGTTGCCATCGTACTGGCCCGTGAATGCCAGCCACTTTCCATCCGGCGAAAACTTTGGAAATAGTTCCCGCCCAGGATGCGAAGTGATGCGGCGGGCCGTGCCGCCCGTGCTTGACGCCAGCCAGAGATCGCCACCGTACATGAATGCGATTGTGTCTTTGTATATGTCGGGGAAACGCAGCAAGCGGCCTTCTCGCGCCTCCTGCGCTGCCGTCAGGCCGGCGCAGCCGATGACACTGCCGACCACAATAATTGCGAAAACACGTCGGATAGAAATCATGAAAGATCCTCTTGGGGGATTTGTCTGCTGGAATGATTAGCGGAGCGGGGCCCATTTCGACAAGCCGGATTGTACCAGCTTGCCACAGCGGCTTCGAACATTAAAAGGATTTCACCGGCGTACCGGCCGCCGACCGCATCGCCTGCTGGCAACCGCGCGCCGAGGTCAACGCTTTGTCAAAACCTGTATCTGCGCGAAGTTTCGCGAGCAGCGGATCGGAAAGCAGATTTTCGTACGAGCAATAATTCTGCTCGATTGCGCTTTGGAGCAAATGAAGAGCCGCTTGTTTCTTGCCACAGTACGCAAAAAGAGCTCCTTGGTAATACCACGTTTCGGGGTCAGGCTCGGTGGGCAGACTGGTTTCAGCGTCGTGCGCCATCCGGTCCAGATCCGCCGCTGGCCGCAACTGCAGGCAAGACTCCAGCAGATCGCGGTGATAGCGCGCCGCGCTTGGCATATGCTTCACGGCCTCGCGGGCTTCCGGAATCTTCCCCTCGCGCAAAAAAATGGATGGCGTCGCATACGCGGCCCACTCCGAACCCGCATCGAGACGGACAAAGTCCGCGGCCCGTACCGGGTTGCCCATCTCCATGAACGCCCAGGCGCAAGAACGAAAAGTATAGTTACCCGGGTCGAGCGCCAACGCAGTGTTGCATTCATTCGCCGCTTGCTGCAGCATTCCTGCATAACGATAGACGTAGCTCATAACAAAATGGGCCTGGGCACTGTCCGGACGACGCTTGACCAGCGCCTCAGCCGCCTGATATGCCTTCCCCAGTTCGCCGCGCGAGACGCGGTTTTCGATCAGTTGTCCGGCGGCAACGATCCGATTCGGGTCGAGTTCAATGGCGCGCTCGCAGGCTTTGTTGGACCGCTGGAACATCGGCTCGCCACCATCGGAATAGTCCGCGTCATAGTAGCAACGCACCCCGAGCTGTTCCCATGCCGGCGCGTAGGTCGGATCCACGTCGACCACGTGCTCGAGAACCGCGATGGCATCCTTGTTCGGTCCGGCATCATGCGGCAGCGCGAGGCTATGGAGGTAGAGATCGTAGGCATCAGGATTCTTTGGACGCGTGCCGGTATCGAGAAAACCGCCGGCTATACCGAGCGCCGGCAGCAACCCCTGACGCATCTGGGCCGCCATCTGCGCTTGCAATGCGATCAGGTCCTGAGCGGGCGCGGTCACGGTGGTCTGCCATAAAAGCTTGTTCCCTTCCACCTGAATCGCCTCAAGCGTAATCAACAGGCCGTTGCCTTGCTTCAGGAAGTGTCCGGTAATAACGTTGGCGACATGCACTTCCTTGCCCGCCTGCTGCGGATCGACATCATTGCCTACAAACTTTCGCGTGATCGCGGATGGACGAACGTCAAGCGTTCGGGTATACGTGAGCGTGCTGGCAATCTCATCGGACAGCGCGAAGCGAAGAAAATCCACGCTGATGTCGCCATTCATGTTCTGTAACGGCAGCACCGCAATCGTGTTCTTGGGCGCGCCACTGCCCGCCATCTTCCGCTGCTTGAGCCACCATGCTCCGACTGCGACCAAAACCATGAGCAGCACCGCGCTCACTGCCACCAGAAGATAAAGTGAGAACTTGCTGGTGGACGCCTGAAATGTATTGGTGGCAATGCGATAAGGCAAGACTGGACGCCGCGCCCCGGTCTTGGTTAACCCCGATTCCGTTTCCTTGCGCAACGACTGGAGATCGCCCTTCATCGCCAGAGCGTTGGGGTAGCGGTGTCCCCGGTCTTTTTCCATCGCCCGGCCGACGATGCCCTCGAAGTCCCGAGGGAGCGCGGGGTTGAGTTGAAGTGGCGAGACCGGCTTCTGGTTCAGAACCGCGTCCAGCGTCGTAATCACGTTGCCGGTGGCAAAAGGCTTCTTGCCGGTTGCCATTTCGTAAAGCACGACTCCGAACGAGAACAGATCGCTCCGCGGATCCAGTTCCTCTCCGCGCGCCTGCTCCGGAGACATGTAAACCGCCGTTCCCGGAATCACGCCCATCGCAGTCAGCGAGTCTTCCATGGCCGCGTCGCTCGATCCCGGGTCGCGCGCCGACTTCGCCAATCCGAAATCGAGGATTTTTGTCTGGCCGCTCTGTGCCACAAAAATATTTGCCGGCTTGATGTCGCGATGAATGATCCCCTTGGCATGCGAAGCCGCCAAAGCATCCGCCACCTGGATGCCGATGTCCAGGATCTCGTCGAGTTCCATCGCCTTCCCCCGCATCCGCTCCTTTAGGCTCACCCCTTCCAGCTTCTCCATGACAATGAAGGGATGTCCGCCGTTGTCGTCGATATCGTGGATGGTGCAGATGCCGGGATGGTTCAACTGTGAAGCGGCGCGGGCTTCGCGCACGAAACGGTCGAGCGACTTGCGGTCGTGGACCATCTCCTCAGGAATGAACTTGAGAGCGACGTGACGGGACAGGCGCGTATCTTCCGCCTCATACACCACGCCCATGCCACCACCACCAAGCTTTCCGACAATGTGGTAGTGGGAGACTGTCTGGCCGATCATTCCGGGCCCTCAGTGCCGTCGGCGGCTATGTTAGGCCGCGAGCGAAGTCCCGGTCAACCCTCTGTTCCCATTCATCCCATTCATGGCGATGTTTTGACACTCCGCCTGATGAAAACACGCGCTTTCCCGTGGATGTTTCGTATCCGGGCATCGCTCGATAGCGATACCGTAAGTTCTTCGAAATTAGACACCGGTTAGGGGCTGGATATCGAAATCCGCGTCTTTTCCCTCCTCGCTACCAGCCTGCTAAAGCATCTGGCCCGGTTTGCCCGTTCTTCAAAACGTATCTCTGGAAGTACGGGCCAGCCGATTGACAGCCCTCAAGCAGCCTCTTGGTCGTATGATGGTAGGGTCAAGTTTCGTGGCACTGACTTGCCACGGAGGCGTGAATGAGCGGCCGTTCGTTCTTTGGCTCAGCGGAGTTAGGCGCACCGGAGGTCGGAGGTTTACGACTCATGCAGGCCTTGGTGGTCGATGATTCCGCTGTCTACCGCAAGTTGATCGGCGATCATTTGCGCAGCTGGGGTTTTGGCGTCACCCTTGCCGAGACCGGCTCCGAGGCTTGGCGAATCCTCCAGCAGCCGGGCTCCCCCAAGCTCGTTCTGCTCGATTGGGTGCTGCCCGATCTGGATGGCATTGAGCTTTGCCAGCGCATTCGGCAGGCCGGATCGTCCGGTCCATACGTTTACGTCATCCTTCTCACCAGCAAAGAGGGCCGCCAGAACATGCTCGACGCCATGCAAGCCGGTGCGGACGACTATCTGGTGAAGCCCTTTGATGAGCTGGAATTGAAGGCGCGCCTCTTGGTCGGTAAGAGGATTCTCGACCTGCAGGAGGAACTGGTTTCCGCGCGCGAGTCCATGCGCCGCGCCGCCACCCACGATAGCCTCACCGGATTGATGAATCGCGGCGAGATTCTCGCTATGCTTCTGCGGGAATTGGAGCGAGCGCGCCGGGAGCACAAGCCGGTGAGCGTGATCCTCGGCGACATCGACAATTTCAAGAGCGTGAATGACACCCTCGGCCATCTTTTTGGCGATGAGGCGCTTCGGGAAGTCGGCCGGCGACTGCGCGAGCAACTCCGCGTCTACGACGGTGTTGGCCGATATGGCGGAGAGGAATTTCTTCTGATTCTGCCCAACTGTGATTTACCCAACGCTCTCGTCCGCGCCGGCGAATTGCGCGAAAGCGTGGCCGGAGCACCTGTGGTTTGTTCGGGCAAGGAGAGACTCATCACCATGAGTATGGGAGTCGCCGTCTCTGCTTGCGAAGGAAACAACGAAGCGGAAGCGTTGTTGAATCACGCCGACGCCGGCCTTTATGCGGCCAAGGAGAACGGCCGCAACCGGGTCGAGCACTTCACCCCCGCCGCCAAGAAAACCGCAGCCGACCGCAGCCGCAAAACCTAAGTGCTGTTATGAAGGGGCGCGGCTTCAGCCGCGCCGTTTCGCGCCCACATGCATCGGGGCTCAGCCCCGGGCAATGCCCACATAGGCGCTAACTTAAGCAGGGCGGGCTGGAGTTGACACTGTCACTGGAAGATGCAAAACGCCCGCTTCAACAGTATGTGGATCGCTATAACAACGTCCGGTTGCACAAGTGCGATCGGCTAGGTGACACCGAAGGACATGCTTGCAGGCCGATAGGTCGAGATTCAAACTGAGCGCGACCGCAAGCTAGAAGCCGCCAGACAGCAACGTCAAAATCGCCGCCATCGCAAGCTGCGTGAGGAGTGAAGTGACTCGCAGCCGCGATGTCGGATAGTCGTGAAGTGGATAAGTTCCGGTTTGCCGACGATCCACTCACAGCTCGCGACCTTTCTCGAGAGTCAAGGGCAAAACCAACAAGAAAGTGCGGTCGTCCGCATGCGTGGATGCCAGACGACCGCGCGTGAGCGTTCCAATCTGCGCGTCTTCGGATGAACTCCGAATCTGCGCAGGATGACAATCGGCGCTAACTGCGAGATGATCGCCAGAAGACTTGGATATATGACACCTGAGGGGAAGTCCCGGTGGCCGTTGTTGGTTTTGATTAGTTCATTTTTCTCGTTCGGTTTGCTGGCCCAGGCACCTCAATCCAACTCCTATCACGACCCGAATCTAAACGTGGTGAAAGCGCAAGCCCTGCAGCATCCGAGTTCCTATGCCTTCTTGAAAGAGCTAAGCGACGGCATCGGCCCGCGCCTCACCGGTTCAGTCGAAGACTCGCGAGCAGCCGAATGGGCACTTCAGACTATGCACGCCATCGGGCTTCAGTATGTACATGCGGAACCCTGGCACCTTGAACACGGCTGGAAGAGAGGTTTCGCGTGCGCCCAGCTCCTGAGCCCGTTCCCTCTCGAACTCACGGTTACCTCCTACGGCTGGGCCGGATCCACGCCGACGGGCGGCGTTGAAGCCGAAGTCATCGAGGTCAATAGCAATGCTCTGAGCGATGAGGTTGGCCGGAGTGCGGCCAGATGGGCCGGCAAGGTGTTGCTCCTTGTACCGAAGGATCCCAAGCAGGGGGATATGCTCGGGACGATATCCCAAATGCCGGAGTTCCTGTCCGCTGCGAGGAAAGCCGGCGCCGTCGCTGTGCTGGACCGGGATCCAAGGCCCGGCATGATGCTTGTGCACACTGGTCCCTTGGGCTTTCCCGGTCGATCCAGTATCCTGCCCGTCCTCGATATAGCGGCGGAGCATGAGGCTCTCATCAGGCGCATCCTTGAAGAGGGCAAGCCGGTTCGATTAAAAGTCGAGGTTCAGAACGGTTTCACTCCGGGTGCGGTAGTTTCGAACAATATTGTTGGTGAAATTCCAGGGACGCAACAACCGGAACAAATTGTCATTCTCGGCGCTCACCTGGACTCGTGGGACCTGGGTACGGGCGCCATTGACGATGGTTTTGGCGTCGCCGCCGTTCTGGGAGCAGCCAAGTCCATTGTTGCATCCGGGGTGAAACCCCACCGTACCATCCGCTTCGTTCTCTTCACCGGAGAGGAGCAAGGTCTGCTCGGTTCCAGGGCTTACGTCCAGGAGCACCAGGCCGAGGCAGATAGTGTTCTTTGCGCACTCGTTCTGGACTGGGGAAACGGTCCCATCACAAAATATCTCTTGAGTGGCCACGACGAGTTCGCGGCGCCCCTTCAGGATCTCATCAACTCCGTTGCCGATGTGGCCGCAGTACGGACGGGCGACGGATACCTGACGTATACGGATGCTTACGCATTCATCTTTGCCGGCATTCCCGGTATAACGCCGTTTCAGGATTCTCCGAATTACACGCTGATAGGCCATTCGGCAGCTGACACGCTCGACAAGGTGGAGGCAGATATTCTCGAACGCGATTCCGCGCTGTTGGCGCTCAGCAGTCTTTGGATTGCCGATTATCCAACCACGATCGGCAGGCATTGGTCGCCCGAAAAAACCGCTCAGATGCTTTCTGAACAGCGTACGGCCCTCCGGGCTCTTGGACTTTGGCCGTCTTTCCAATAGCAGGCTCAGGGTCGTTGCGGAGCTACAATGACCTTGCCGGACGAAACGGAAGCGGGCACTGCGGGGACACAACCATGCCGAGGGATCGCCCGGTGGGCTCATCGAGACGATGAACAGTGTCGCGAGGACTCGTTCTTGCGCAGCCCAAACCCCCATCGGATCGAAATACTCCATGCCTTGAAAATCGCCGCCCGAAGGGCGGAATACTCACTAACGGAGAACGCCGCTTCTCCATTTCAGGCTGAACCAAGACACCAGACCCTTATCTCTGCCGGGACAAAACTGATGTGATTAGGCCGTTGACGTTCCGGGGCAGCGGGACAATGCAGATTTGTGCGGGCCTCACATCTGCCGCCTATCTCCGCGAGCACAACTGTGGAGAGTGTCTTGCGGACCCGACAGATCGTGCCAGGCACGGCCTGGGTGGTTGAAATGCTGCAGGTGACGAACCGCTATGCCCCCGAAGGTTCGAAGTCTGCTGTGCGCCGCCTTCATACCGTGCGGAGAACGAAACTCAAATGTGTCCGATTCCTCAGAAACCTGCATCTGTCGTCCTCCTTTTGCGGCTCTCGCCGATAGCGTTTTCATACTATGATAGCCGTTTCGTACAAGCCATTCTCTGTTCCTTCCAAGTATTTTGAGAGAAATGCCAGGAGGAAGAATGGCCGGGAAGTCAAAGGAAAGATCGTTACACTGGCAAAGAGAAAACAAGGGAGAGAATATGACAGTTGCCGAACTGATGCACCACAACTTCGATGAGATCTTCATCGAGCTTGATCCAGTGAAGCGCGAAGCCATGATACGCAATGCTTATACGGAAGATTGCGTATGGATACACCCGGGTGGCCGCCTGGTCGGCATTGCGGCGATCAATGAGGCAGCGTCGGAAATTCGTAAGCGTATCCCGGAGTACCGCTACAAGGTGGTTGGCGATATTCGCACGATGCACAATGTCGGGATGTGCCGTTGGGGGAGCGGACTTCCTGGCCAACCGTTCCGCTATACCGGTACGGACGTTCTGGAGGAACGCGACGGCCGTGTTGCTGTGTTCTACACCTTCATCGATAGTGGAACTCCGCCGGTCTCGTCGAGAGAATAAGGCCTTCGCTTGGATGGAAAACGTGGATTATCCGTTTGCTGACCTTGTACGGTGAAAGCTGGTACCGACCGCGGTTCTTAGGCCGAAATCTGCGAAAGGATCTCATCACCGAGTCTTTTTCATTTCGAAACTGTGTCCGAAGGCATGGACAATGACTTTCGACACGTTACCTTTCTCGTCTTTTTGGAAACTGTCAGTCACGTCGTTCGACAGAATGAAGAAGTCCGTGCTCGATTCGGGATAAAGTTCCTCTGGCTCAGAACCAAGCGGATCCGCCTGGACGTACAGAGTGTTGTTCTTCATCGAAACCGTTATCTTGCCGGCGTTCGGGTTCTCATAGGTCCCGGCGTAAGCGCGAAGTATGGCGGGGTCAATTTTCGCGACCGTGCGCTCGATAGGCTGAAAATCGGGCCACGAGTATTCCTTCGCCACCCCTCGAAGCAGTTCCTGGATGAGAAATTCGCCGCCATCTGAGTTCGTCATCACTGCCAAACCAGGCCCTTCGGTGTAAGCCTCTAGATCGCAACGGTAACCTGCGTTCTGTCCGCCATGTGCGAATCTCGCCTTGTGCCCTGGCGGTAGCGCAACGCCGAGTCCCCAATCATCTTTCTGTCGGGTGAGCATCTCGCGGACCATCTGCTGCGAAAGGATCTTGTTTGATTCCCCGGCGTATTCGTTCTGGATCTCAATGGCCATGTGCGCAAGATCCGACGGAGTAGTCCAAAGTCCAGCAGGCGCCATCTCCGGATAGATATGCCAGCCGCCCTTTACACGTTCGCCGTCGTCACCATAGGGCGTAGAGGCCGAAGGCCAAAGATTTTTCGGCAGCGGCTGTTCGTACGTGCTGTGTTTCATTCCTGCGGGTCGCAAGACAAGCTCATTCATAATTTCCGGGAAAGCTTTGCCCGCAACATCGTTTATAAGTGTTTGCAGGATGACGTACGCGCCGTTCGAATACCGCCAAATCGTTCCGGGCACAACATCAACCCGAATTGGGTCAGTGTTTGCGGGATTCGCGCCATTCAGGATTTGCATCACGGTTGGGATAGGCTCGCCGGAGGTGTAACCGGGCAAACCCTGAGCGTTTATTCCGGCGCTGTGGCTCAGGATGCGGCGGACGGTGACCTTTTGCTGCGCAGTGAATTGGTTTTCGGGAACTTTCCACGTGCGCAGCTTGTCGTTCACGTTCCCGTCCAGGCTTAGCTTGCCTTCCTGCACAAGATGCAGTGCCGCGAGTGCGCCCGCCGGCTTGCCGATCGATGCCGCTTGAAAGAGAGTGTCCGACGTCACAGGCTTATTCGTGGCTATGTCAGCGAGACCGTATGCGCGCGTCCAGATAATCCTTCCGTGGTCGAAGAACGCGACGCTTACGCCCGGAACTTTGTAGAACTGCATGCGCTCGCTGAGTTTCATTGCGCGAGCCGATTGGCCCTTGATGACAACTGCCGGAAGCAGGCCGTTTTCGATGCGAGCGATGCGAGCCGCACTGCCTTCGTCCTCAGCTTTCTGCGGCTGCCCTAACACGGGAGCACGATCAGCCGCGGAGCTTGCGTGGTGCAGCACCAAGCCGGCGGCGAGCGCGAAAAATGCGATTAGCAAAAGGAACGTCCTTTTCATGGCACTCCTTATGGCGTCGGCTTACTTGTATTCCGTCTCCGGGTCGACTTGAAATGGCGTGCCCCCCCCCCGGCATCATTGACGATTTCGCGAACTGTAGCGACGACTAAGTCAGGGCGATAGATTTGCACCCAGTGGTTGCTTCCTTTGACAACAATCCTTTGGCTTCGAGACGAGAGCCCCCGCAATTCGTCCTGCATCTCCATCCACGCGCGCTCTGCCTTGATTAAATCAGCCGGAGAAAAAAGCCTCCGAAATCGTTAGCCTGCGGTCGTGAGAGAGCACTACAAGCGGCATATCGCCGAAGGGGCCAGCCATAGCGGCCAGGGAGGAGCCAACCTCATCTGTTACTTGTGCCTGCTCCGTGCGCCAGGATTGCAGGCGACAGTATTGAGCGGCTGCTTCGGGCACCAACCGAGCCCATTCCCTGGGCGGGTTCGGGAACGTGAAATTCTCGCGGCACCAGCCGAGTATACGGGGCACTCCTAGCGGCACCGTCCAAGGCATAACGCGGTAATAAACGTTTGTGATGGTCGACTGATCAGCGACGTTGAATGGTGCTCGATTGTGTATGTCGGGATGGACGGAATCGACGAACACCATGCCCGCAACTTGCTGACGATGGCGCGCGGCGAACACACGGAGGTCGAGGGTGCCGAAGTCGTGCCCAACGAGAACGTAAGGTCCGGGAACCGCGGCGCGGGAGAGCAGGCGCTCCAGTTCGCTGGCAATATTTACGCTGGTCCGCGCCTCATTGGGCGCGTCGCTCCATCCAAAACCGGCGCGATCGTACGAACAAGCCCGGGTAAATCTAGTGATCTCTGGTTGAACCAGTTGCCAAATAACAGAAGAGTCGTTTGGACCGGCCTCCATGATGACGGTGGGACTTCCTGCACCCGTGCAGTTGATGTGAAGCCGCGACCCACCAATGTCCACGAGTTTTCCGGGGGGAGGATAGCGATGGCTCTCCCATTGCGTCATCGAGAATTGAAATACAGCGCCCGCAAGAACAATCAAGGCCATTGACATAATGAGCCATTTGAAGACGCGCCCAACCATAAAAAATAGCTCTCGACCCTCTTCTACGGTTTGCCGTTCGACTCCGCTGAATCCATCCGACCCTGCACGTTCTCCAGGCGATATACGCCACTACGCCGCAGAGCGTGCAGAATGCCCACGACAACTGCGGCAGCAGTGCACATAGTCAGCAGCATTAAGGCCCCAACGGATACAAATGACGGCCAGACCGATCCCGGCCTGGCGCCAGCAATGCTGCTGGCCTTCGCGATAGTGAGCACTGTACCGGCGAAGATCACGAGCATCAGGAGCACGGTGGAGCGGGGAAAACGAAACTGAGATTGCATATCGAACCTCCGAAATGGAATGGCAGGGCCGAACAGACGGTCAAAGTGCGCATACAGGGCGCCCGACAAGAGTCCACAAAATTCGCGCCGGTAGAAGCTGATCTTCGCAGCCAGCGCTGGCGGAAGAGTGCTTTGTGCGTCGAGGAAGACGGACGTCATCTCCTCGGCGATTTCACCACGATAGCTCCCCGGATACAGGCATAACATCCAGCGGTAAACCGTAAGCGTCACGATCACGCCTCCTTGCGGGCCATGCGCAGGGCAGCCACCTTGGTCAGGTGGCGCATGCGCTCAATTTCCATTTGCAGATTGCGCCGCCCGCGCGAGGTGAGCCTGTAGGTACGCCGGTCGCGTGGGGTGCTGTCTTCTTCGACGCGTTCGATCCAGCCGTTTTCGAGCAGGCGCTGCAGCGCGCCGTACAAAGTGCCCGTGCTGAGCAGCACACCGCCGCCACTCATCGATTCAATGTCTTTCAGGATTGAATAGCCATGCCGCGGCTGTTCCGCCAGGCTCAGCAGGACCAGTAATACCGGTTCACTTAACGCGAATGTTTCCATAGCTCATTGAATGACATGTCGTATGACGCCATATTGGACTGAGGGGTTGCTTTTGTCAAGCGGTCCTGCTTCGAGGCTTCGAGGCTGAACTTTTTAGGCCGCGCAGCGAGCTAAGCGCGTGCTCGCTCCCTGGATAGCGTAGCTAGCGGAAGGAATTCTGCCTTAAGTTAGCGCTTATGGGGGCTCAGCCCCCGAGGGAAGCAGCAGCCAGATTCGCTTACCGCGAAAGTGGTAGCCTCTTCTGCAGGATGCATCCACAAGCCCCAAGCCTATTGTTCTCCAACCTTCCAACCCGCATCAAGCAGTGCGCGCGCGACGCCGGCTTCGATCTCTGCGGCATTGCGCCAGTCCGCGACTTCGCCGAGTTGCAAGTCTTTCCCGTTTGGATCGCGGATGCAAAGCACGGCGAAATGAAATATATGGAAGCGCGCGATGAGTCCGGCGAACTCAAGCGCGCGGCGCTGGCCCGAGTCGCTCCCTGGGCGCGCAGCGTGATCGTGTGCGCCCTCAACTACAACACCGGGCATCCGTACTCGACTCAGGTACGGCCGGAAGAGACCGGCCGGGGCTGGATCTCGCGCTACGCCTGGGCCCGCGAGGATTACCACGAGGCCGTGATGCGCCGCCTGCGCCAGGTCGAGAATGAATTGCGCGGACTTACCGACACCACTGGCAACTGGCCGCTGGGTACTGGCAACTTGCACTTCCGCTGCTATGTCGACACCGGCCCGCTAATCGAGCGCGTGTACGCCAAATACGCTGGCATCGGATGGATCGGCAAAAACACGTGCATCATCAGCCAGCAGCTTGGATCGTGGCTGTTTCTGGGCGTAATCCTTACCTCGCTCGATTTCACCAAACCCAAAGATGATCTCACGGAAGATAATCTCACCGCCGACCTCCCTGCGCCCGATCGCTGTGGGACTTGCACGCGCTGCATCACGGCCTGTCCAACCCAGGCGATTGTCGCGCCTGGCGAATTGGACGCGCGCCTGTGCATCTCCTATCTGACCATCGAAAAGCGGGGCGAGATTCCAGACCGGCTGCGCTCCGGCATGGGACGGCACGTCTTCGGATGCGACGTCTGTCAGGACGTTTGCCCGTGGAACCGCAAAGCGCCGGTGACGTCCGCCGAGGAATTCGAGGCGCGGGAAGGGCTGGTCAATCCCGCGCTCGATTGGCTGGCCGAAATGCAGCAGGAAGAATTCCGGACGGTGTTTCGCGGATCTCCAGTCCGGCGCGCCAAGCTTTCCGGCCTGCGGCGGAATGCCGTGATTGCGATGGGAAACAGCGGCGACAAGAAATTTGTGCCGACGCTAAAAAAACTCTGCGAAGATCCGGACCCGGTTGTCGCAGACCACGCGCGCTGGGCGGTCGAGACACTCGACCCGGCACCTGTCTAGAGTCAAGCTAGATGGTGGAGGGCCAGGCGTCCTCGCCCGGCTGGACGGGCGAGACGCCCGTCGCTCCACCCGCAATCTGCCGTTTACAATCGTCGCTGCATCTCAGCGGAGGACCCATGTTCCAGAAAGATCTGCTCCAGCGCAAGCGCATTCTAATCACCGGCGGCGGCACCGGTTTAGGAAAAGCCAGCGCCCAACGCTTCCTGCAACTGGGCGCCGAAGTTTACGTCTGCGGACGGCGCCAGGAAATTCTCGCGGCCACCGAAAACGAATTGCGTGAGCGCACAGGCGGCAAGATCCACGCCTATCCCTGCGACGTGCGCAACGCAG
>Ga0210410_10001273_pt1 | contig 23993 bp, 12 predicted proteins | sample IncBWC4MmetaG_FD_161058 | JGI IMG/M metagenome (GOLD analysis project Ga0210410, IMG submission 161058) | Forest soil microbial communities from Barre Woods Harvard Forest LTER site, Petersham, Massachusetts, United States - Inc-BW-C-4-M | ecosystem: Environmental > Terrestrial > Soil >... | reverse complement strand
AAGGAGAACGCTCATCGGGTGGCTTGGGCATAATTTCGAACTGATGGACTGAAATCGGCTTCTGGCGATTCACGGTGCCGAGGCAATCCGCCCCGGTGTCGCCGCCGCCAATGATAACTACGCGCTTGCCCGTGGCAAGAATATCGTTCTCTGGCGGTAGTGTGTCGCCGTGGCAGCGCTTATTCTGCTGAGGAAGAAACTCCATGGCGTAATGGATTCCTTTCAGCTCACGTCCTGGAACTTTCAGGTCGCGCGGCTGCTCCGAGCCGCCGGCTAAGACCATCGCGTCGAAATCACGCCGCAAATTCTCGACAGAAACATTCCTGCCGACCTCGGCGTTGGTGACAAACTTCACGCCCTCGGTTGACATTTGATCGAGACGCCGGTCGATGATGTGCTTCTCCATCTTGAATTCAGGAATGCCGTAACGGAGCAGCCCACCAATGCGATCGGCTTTTTCGTAAACCGTAACCGAGTGTCCGGCGCGACAGAGTTGCTGCGCGGCAGCCAGCCCTGCGGGGCCCGATCCCACGATCGCAACTTTCTTCCCTGTGCGAAACTTCGGTGGCTCAGGGTGAATCCAGCCTTCCAGGAATCCGCGCTCGACGATGTTTTTTTCGTTTTGCTTGATCGCAACCGCGGGCTGGTTGATGCTGAGCACACACGATGCCTCACACGGCGCAGGACAGATGCGACCGGTAAACTCGGGGAAATTATTGGTGGCGTGAAGCTGACGAACGGCGTCTTTCCAGCGTCCGCGATAAACCAGGTCATTCCAGTCGGGAATGAGATTGCTGACGGGACACCCGGTCTGGCAGAAAGGAACTCCACAATCCATACAGCGGGCACCCTGGCTGCGAAGTCGATCTTCCGGAAAGTCCTGGTAAATTTCGAACCAATCGTTCACGCGCTCGAGAACGGGACGGCGAGGCGCCAACTCCCGAGAGAACTCCATGAAACCGGTAGTCTTACCCAAGCTGCACCTGCAGTGCCGGCAAGGATGCGGGGACCTGCGGCAGAGGAACGTACGCTCGCGGACTTCGGCTTGCGCCCAGGACGCGTTTGAATTCGTGCGGGAAGACTTTGATAAACCGCGATTGCGCATCCTCCCAGTTGTCGAGAATCCATTTTGCGCGGCGGCTCTGAGTCAACTCCAGGTGCCGGGCGACGAGATCTCTCACCAGTTCCACATCCTGCGCTTCCAGCAGAGGCTCAAGGTCAACCGACTCGCGGTTGCAGCGTTTCTCGGTAAAGTCCATACGCTCATCAAAAACATAGGCTACGCCGCCGCTCATACCCGCGGCGAAATTCCTTCCACAGGAGCCCAGGACCAGCGCCAGACCATTGGTCATATACTCGCAGCCGTGATCGCCCACGCCTTCGACAACAGCGGTTGCGCCGGAATTGCGGACGGCAAAGCGCTCGCCTGCCATCCCGTTGAAAAATGCTTCGCCGCTGGTCGCGCCGTAGAGCGCGACATTGCCAATCAGAATGTTTTCCTCGGCCGCGAAGCCGGAGGCTCGCGGTGGATAGACCACAATTCGGCCACCCGAAAGCCCTTTGCCCACGTAGTCGTTCGCTTCACCTTCCAGTGTTAGGGTGACGCCTTTGGCGAGGAAGGCACCGAGACTCTGTCCGGCAGATCCTGAAAGCTGGACCCGCACGGTGTCGTGGGGAAGGCCTGCAGAGCCGTGGCGCCGCGCAATTTCGCCGCTCAGCATGGTGCCGACCGAGCGATGAATATTACGCACTGGGAAACTCATCTCGATCGGCGAAAGCGTTTCGAGAGTAGCGGCTGCGGCTCTCAACAGTTGGTGATCGAGCGCCTGTTCGAGACCATGATCCTGCGGCTGCACTCGTCGCCGCGCAACCCGCGACGGCACCGGCGGATTGTAAAGAATCGCTGAAAGGTCCAGGCCCTTCGCCTTCCAATGATGGAAAGCGGGAGCGACTTCCAGCCGGTCGACGCGGCCCACCATTTCGTCGAGCTTGCGAAATCCGAGTTGCGCCATGTAGGCGCGAACCTGCTCGGCAATGAAGAAAAAGAAGTTGATGACGTGTTCGGGTTGCCCCTGAAATTGCTTGCGCAGCACGGGATCCTGTGTGGCAATGCCCACCGAACAGGTATTCAAGTGGCACTTGCGCATCATCACGCATCCCATGGCGATGAGTGGCGTGGTGGCGAATCCGAATTCTTCCGCGCCCAACAGCGCGGCGATGACAACGTCACGTCCGGTTTGCAGCTTGCCGTCGGTCTGCACGCGAATCCGTCCGCGCAGGTCGTTGAGCAACAAGACTTGCTGGGTCTCGGCGAGGCCGAGTTCCCACGGAATGCCGGCGTGCTTGATCGAACTGAGGGGTGACGCGCCGGTGCCGCCGTTGTCGCCGCTGATGAGCACAACGTCCGCATGCGCTTTGGCCACGCCTGCAGCTACCGTGCCCACACCAACCTCGGCAACGAGTTTCACCGCAATTCGGGCTTGCGGATTGACGTTCTTCAGGTCGTAGATCAGCTGCGACAAATCTTCAATCGAATAAATGTCGTGGTGCGGAGGCGGAGAAATCAGACCCACCCCCGGAATGGAGTGGCGAATTCTGGCGATCACTTCGTCGACTTTGTGCCCGGGAAGCTGGCCGCCTTCGCCGGGCTTGGCGCCCTGCGCCATTTTGATCTGCAACTCGTCGGCGTTGACCAGATAGTTCGCGGTCACTCCGAAGCGGGCGGAGGCCACCTGTTTGACCGCGCTGCGCCGCCAATCGCCACTGGCGTCGGGTCGGAATCGTTCTTCGTCTTCACCGCCCTCACCCGTGTTGGATTTGCCGCCGATGCGGTTCATGGCAACGGCCAGGGTTTCGTGCGCTTCTTTACTGATCGAGCCGAAAGACATCGCACCCGTGGTGAAGCGCTTCACAATTTCTTTGGCAGGCTCGACTTCGTCCAACGGAACTGGGCAGTCGCTCGGTTTGAACTTCATCAGGCTGCGGAGCGTGCATAAGTTGGCGCTTTGTTGGTCGACGAGGTCGGAGTACTCCTGGAACGTCTGAAAGTTGGCGGTGCGCACCGCTTGCTGCAACTTGCTGATGGTCAGCGGGTTCAGCAAGTGATATTCGCCGTTGACGCGCTGGTGGTAGTTGCCGCCGACGGCGAGTTCTGTTTCGAACTCGGTGAGTGGACGGAAGGCATGCTCATGCTTGAGCTGCGCCTCGGCGGCAAGAACATCCAGCCCGATGCCCTCAAGGCGCGACGTGGTCCCGGAAAAATAATTCTCGACGAGCTCTTTATTCAGGCCGATGGCCTCGAACACTTGCGCACCCTGATAACTCTGCAAAGTGGAGATGCCCATCTTCGCGAAGGTTTTCAGCAGACCTTTCTTGACCGCTTTCATGAAAAGCTTGACCGCCAGTTCGGGAGTGACACCGTCACGCAACTCCCCTCGCCATGCAAGATTTTCGACGCTCTCCAGAGCGAGGTAAGGGTTGATCGCGCTGGCGCCATATCCGCTGAGCAGGGCGAAATGCATGACTTCGCGCGGCTCGCCAGACTCGGTAATCAGAGCGACCTGCGTTCGAGTTTCTTCGCGCACCAATAAATTGTGGACGGCGGCGAGCGCCAACAAACATGGAATAGGCGCGTAATCTTTGTCGACTCCGCGATCAGAAAGAATGAGCAGAGAGTAACCGGCCTTAACGGCCAGCGATGCGCGCTGGCAAAGTTCGTCGAGCGCGCGTTTCAGGCCGCCTTCGCCGTCAGCCGCGCGAAACAACGCAGGCAGTGTGGTCGCGAGCAAATCGCGATTCGAAACCCGCCGCAGCTTCTCCAATTCACGATTGCTCAGCAACGGATGCTCCAGCTTCAACATGTGGCAGTTCTCGGGAACCTCTTCGAGAATGTTGCGCTCGCTCCCGATATAGCTGATGAGCGACATGACCATCTCTTCGCGGATGGGATCGATGGGAGGATTCGTGACCTGCGCGAAAAGCTGCTTGAAATAATTGAACAGGGATTGCGGCTTGTCGGAAAGGCAGGCCAGCGGCGTGTCGGTGCCCATCGAGCCGACCGGTTCCTCCCCGGCCGAGGCCATCGGCGTCAGGATCATCTTCAGATCTTCGTCGCTGTATCCGAAGGCGCGCTGGCGGCGAAGCAGCGTCTCGGCGTCAGGAGAGTGCATGCGCGCCGGTTCCGGCAACTCGTCAATCGTGATCTGATTCTCTTTCACCCACTGAGCGTAGGGTTGCTGCGACGCCAGGTTGCTCTTGATCTCTTTGTCGGAGACAATGCGGCCTTCAACCGTATCGACCAGAAACATCTTTCCCGGTTGCAACCGGCCTTTCCTTTTCACCTGCTCCGGCGTCACATCGAGCACACCGGCTTCAGAAGCCATCACCACAAGATCGTCGTGCGTGACCACGTAGCGTCCGGGGCGCAGGCCGTTGCGATCAAGCGTTGCCCCGATCACTCTGCCGTCAGTAAAGGCGATCGCCGCAGGACCGTCCCAGGGCTCCATCATGCAGGCGTGATACTCGTAGAAGGCACGCTTCTCCGGCTTCATGTGCGGATTGCCCGCCCAGGCCTCAGGAATGAGCATCGCCATCGCGTGAGGAATGCTACGCCCGGCTTGCACCAGTAACTCGACCGCGTTGTCGAAGTTGGCGGAGTCGCTGCCATCCGGGGAAATGATGGGATGCAGTTTAGCCATGTCGTCGCCGAACAAGGGCGATTGCAGAAGCGATTGCCGAGCCTGCATCCAGTTGACGTTTCCGCGCAGCGTGTTGATCTCGCCGTTGTGAGCTACATAGCGGTAAGGATGGGCGCGATCCCAGCTGGGAAAAGTATTCGTCGAAAAACGCTGGTGCACCAGGCAGAGAGCGCTAACCACGTCCGGGTCGGAAAGTTCACGATAGAAGTTGGTAATCTGCGTCGCCAGCAGCAAGCCTTTGTAAACGATTGTTCGGCAGGAAAGCGAGGGGATATACAACATCTCCGCATCTTCGATTCCGGACCGCTTCACTTCATTCTCGACGCGCTTTCGGACGACGTATAGCTTCCGCTCGAAAGCATCTTCATCGGTGTTCGGGGCACAACCTACAAAAACCTGCTGGATATAGGGCTGCGAAGCGCGCGCGACACGACCGATCGCCGAGGCATAGACAGGAGTATCGCGCCAGCCCAGAAGCGTCAGACCTTCTTCGCGCACGATGCGTTCGAAGATTCCCTCGCATTGCAGCCGCGGATGCTTTTCGACTGGAAGAAAGGTCATGCCCACGCCGTAGCTGCCGGGAGCGGGCAAGGTGAACCCCAGTTTGGCGCACTCCCGCGCAAAAAAGGCGTGGGGAATTTGAATGAGTACACCGGCACCGTCGCCGGTCTCCGGATCGCAGCCGCAGGCGCCGCGATGCGCGAGATTGAGCAGCACCTGAATTCCCTGCCGGATGATTTCGTGACTTTTGCGTCCTGGAATACTGGCGACGAAGCCAATGCCGCACCCGTCGCGCTCTTGCGACGGATGGTAGAGACCCTGCGCCGGAGGCAGGCCGCTTTTTGACTTCGATGTGGTCATCGTGGACAACAGTCGCAGACGGACAGGGGCACACGCCTGCGCGGAACGAGCGCTTATCCCTTCATTAGTACTGCCTGCTGTGTGGCAAAGTACAATTCAGAATTTCGATACGCACGATGCGAATTTCGCAGCTTGCCGGAAGCCTCGCAATGCTGAGTAATTAATCCGAAACTCTCGATGACTTCGCTATAATCTGCTGGACACTATCTGGCTCAAATCGATCTGGCTCAATCAAAATGGACTTCGATCAACTCACTACATTTCTGGAAGTTGCCCGGCAGGGCAGCTTCTCCCGTGCGGGAGAAAAAGTGTTTCGCTCGCAGTCGGCTGTGAGCGCGCAGATTCGCCAGCTCGAGCAGGAGTATGGTGACCGCCTGCTCGATCGCTCCGGCAAGACTGTGAAACTCACGCCCGCCGGACAGATCTTTTACGAATATGCCGAGCGGATGAAGACTCTGCGCGAAGAATCCCTGGTAGCCGTTGCCGACCACAGCCGCACTCCGCGGGGAACCCTCCGCGTCGGCGCCAACGAAGCCACTTGCCTTTATGTGCTGCCCGAGGTTTTTGGCGAGTACTGCCGCCGGTATCCTCCCGTCCAGATCAATATCTACCGCAATTTCAGTTACAAGATTGTCGAGAAGCTGGAGAACGGGCAGATCGAAGTGGGAATTCTTACCTTGCCCATCCAGTCCCCAAGCCTGAAGATTCAGTCGATTTTCCGCGATAAGCTCATGCTTATGGTGAGCCCCAAGAATCCGCTGGCTAAGCATAAGATCGTTCCGGTAAGCGAGATCGTCAAGCAACCGCTGCTCATCCCCAAGACTGGGCACACCAGGCGACTCATGGACAAACTGTTTCGTCCGCATGCTGCCGAGTTGCAGATTCGCATGGAGCTGCCGAGCATCGGCATGATCAAGAGCTTCGTGGCCGCCGATCTTGGTGTTTCGCTGATCAGCCAGTCATTTGCCCGGGACGAAGTCGAGGCTGGACGGGTCAAGTTGATCGATTTGGAAGACGCAGAGCTCTATCGCGAACTCGGACTCGCTTACCGGCGCGACCGGACTTTGTCAGTGGCGACGACTGCGTTTATCGCTTTGCTGCGGCAGTTGGCGGCTGCTAACAAGAAGGCAGAAGCCTAAGTCGGCTCCCTACATCAGGCGGAATTTCGATTCGTAACATCGATTCGTAACATCGGTATTTTGAATTTCCATTCGAGCTATCCGAGTTGTACTCTGAAATCCGTCGCTAACTAACATGTCCATGAGTCGCAAACTCCACAAGGCCACGCGAATTACATCGACAAGCACAAGCATGTCGACACGAATTTCGTGTCTTCTGGAGGACGGGATCGGATGATGTAAGGCAATCTTAGGATGATGTAAGGCAATCTTAGAAAGACCCGAACCCACCGCCAGAAGAAATCTGGCGGTGGGTTTTTTCTTTTGGGAGACTTTGCGGCAACGGAGCGTATCCAAGATGAGCGCACAACGAAGCAGCCGTTTCGAAAACGGAGAGCAAGTAGTCGTAATGAAGTTTGGCGGAACCTCGGTGGAAGACGCTGTCGCCGTTCGACGCCTGATTGAAATCGTTCAGAGCCGAGGCAGTTCCCGCCCGGTTGTGGTCGTCAGCGCCCTCGCTGGCGTGACCGACCAACTTCTGCAGGCCGGACGCGACGCCGCCAACCGGCGCCTGGGCTCGGCGCTGGCCGCTGTACACGACATTTATGTGCGGCACGAAAGCATCGCCGACGAGTTCGTGTACGGAGAGTCCTATCGCGAACTCAACGGCGAGCTGCGTTCTGAATTTCGAGCGCTCGAAACGCTTCTGCTTGAACTCGATCAGAGCCGCGCACTAATTCCTCAGTGCAAAGATCAATTGCTCGGGTTCGGTGAGAGTCTGTCCAGCGTACTGGTCAACGCGGCTCTCCGCGCGGCAGGAGTTTTAGCGGAGCACGTCGACGCCCGTGCCTGTATTTTGACGGATACGCGTTATGGGCAAGCGACTCCCTTGTGGGACGCGACCAACCTGCGGATTCAGGAATGCGTCGGTCCTCTGCTCGACTCCGGCTGCGTACCCGTGATGGGCGGTTTCATTGCAGCGACCGCCAACGGCATTCCCACGACGCTGGGCAGAGGAGGATCCGACTTCACCGCGGCTATCGTCGGCGCCGCCCTCTTCGCCTCGCGCATGGAGATTTGGACCGACGTTGCCGGAGTTATGACGGCCGATCCAAGACTGTGCCCTGAAGCTGTGGTGATTCCGCGGATGAGTTTTGACGAAGCTGCGGAGTTAGCGCACTGCGGGGCTAAAGTTCTGCATCCGGCAACTCTGGCTCCGGCCGCTCGCGAGAATATCCCGGTGCACGTCCTGAATTCGAGAGACCCGGAAGGATCGGGAACTGAAATTGTGGCCGCAGCGCGAAGAAACGACTCAGTCAGCGCAATTGCGGCGAAAAGGCATGTGGCCTCAGTCGAAATCGAATCGGAGCGTGGGCTCGATTCCGAGGTATTGCGATCCGTCTCCGACGTCTTTGCGCAACACTCGTGCCCGGTCGAACTGCTGGCGTTATCGCAAGGACGCCTTTCGTTGCTGGCGAGTTCATCGGAAGATTTGACGGTGATCGCTGCAAACTTGCGCGGCATCGCAAAGATGAGATGGGAAGATCACAAAGCGTTGGTATCTCTTGTCGGAGAAAACATCCGTCGTCAGCCCGAAATTGCGAGCCGCGCCTTCGCGTCGGTCGCCGATATGGAAGTTCGCGTCGTATGCCATGGCGCTTCGGATCGCACGATTTCTTTCCTGGTGGAGGAATCGGCGGTCGCACGGGCCGTCCAAAGACTGCATCGAATATTTTTCCCGCAACTCGATTCGTCGCAACCCGAAGTGTCGCAGTCTGACTGGGGCGGGATTTCCAGCGCATTCTGCCAGGCGGGAACGCGCCAGCCAACTGGTCCCAACGAAGATTCAGCTGCCCAGCTTGGCCGCCTTTGATGCGATCTCGGCCGTCGGTTCGATGATGTGCAGGCCACACTCAGTCTTGGCGAATCCCGGCCAGCGGCCCGTGCGCGGATCTTCCCCCGGCCCGACCGCGCGTGTGCACTGCATGCAGCCAATGCTCGGATAATCCTGGTCGTGCAGCGCGTTGTAGGGCACGTCGTGGTCGTGGATGTAACGCCATACCTGCTTCGACGTCCAATCCACCAGCGGATTGATCTTCACGCGCTGAAACTTTTCGTCCCACTCGATCTTGCGAGCCGTCGATCGAGCCACTGTCTGATCGCGCCGGATGCTGGTGATATATGCGTCCAGCTCCGCGAGTTTGCGCCGCAGCGGCTCGACTTTGCGCAGGTTGCAGCACTGGTCGGGATCCCGCGCCCACAATGCCGCTCCGTGACTGCGTTCCTGCTCTTCCGGAGTCAGCTCCGCGAAAACTCTTTCAATCGTGATGCTATAGCGCTGCTCGATCTTGTCCATCAAGTTGTAAGTCTCGGGAAATAAGAATTCCGTGTCGAGCGTAAAGAGGCGAAAGTCTTTACGTATCCGGGACGCCAGGTCGATCAGGACCATGCCCTCGACTCCGAACGCCGACGAGATCGCAACACGGCTGCCGAAGTTCTCAAACGCCCAGCTAAGCATCTGCTGAGGAGTCCACGAGTCAGCCTCGCTCTGCAATCCGACAATCTGTTGTCGATCGAAATAATAGCTGGGATGTTTCAAGCGATTGGCTCCTCTTCCATTCGATACCGTCTTAGATCGTCGGGTCTTCGATACTCGGGGGACAGCAAATAAGGAAACATTTCCCGCAGATTCGCGGGAATCGGATCATGAGCGTCCCCCACAATTCCTGAAGTAAGGAAATTGTGAGCGGCCTCGACGCGGTCGGCGAGCTTTACGACTTCGCCCACGATCATTAGCGTTGGCGCCGAAAGTTGTGGCGCATTGCCCAAGCCGGCGATCGTCGTCCGGTGAGTCCGCTGCTGTCGCGTAGTGGCCCGCGAGATGAGGATGCACGGGGTTTCGACACTGAGTCCCGCGCCGGAGATTTTCTTCGCAACACTGGAATAATCCTGCCCTGGCATGTAGACCACCAGCGTCGCGCCGCTGCTAACGAACTTGCGCCATTGGGCAGGTTCGGATTCGGCAGCCTGATGCGCGGTGATGAACACTACCGCCGACGAGGCCCGGCGATCCGTCAGCGGAATTTGCGCAGCGGCAGCCGCGCCCAAAGCTGCGGTAACTCCCGGTACGATCTCGTACGGGACGCCGGCGGCACGCAGCGCTTCGATCTCTTCCCCGCCCCGGCCAAAGATCAGCGGGTCGCCGCCCTTCAAGCGCACCACCCGCAGCCCAGTCTGGGCCAATGCCACCATCAGAAAATTGATCTCTGCCTGCGAGATTGTTTTCTGCCCGCAGCGTTTGCCTACGTTGTGAATTCGTGCCGTAGGCGAAATCATTTGCAGAATTTCGGACGCTACTAAATCGTCATGCAAAACCGCTTCCGCGCTTTCCAGCAGGCGCTGAGCCTTCAGCGTCAACAACTCCGGATCGCCCGGCCCCGCGCCCACCAGATAGACCTTTCCTTTCATATTTCCGCCCCCGCGGTCGCCAACTCTTCCCTCTGCGCGAGCGCGGACTCGATCGCTTCCCTGCTGGCCAGCGAATGCAGCAACTCCAACTTCTGTTCTTTATCGAGATCACTGGCCAAAATAAGCTTTCGCGTTTCGCCCAACTCGTCCACCCAACTTCCGTAGCCGGGCCCAAATTGTCGTTCGAGTTGCTGCCGCAATTTCTGCGCCAGCGACGGGCTCTTTCCCGCGGTGGAAATAGCAATCTGAAGATCGCCTCGTTTCACGACCGAGGGATAGAAGAAGTCGCAAAGGTCCGGAACATCGACCACATTGCAAAGCACGCCGCGCCCTTGTGCCTCGCGATAAACCCGTTCGTTCAAATGGCGCGAGTTCGTCGCCACTACGACCAGGAAAGTGCCATCCAAATCGGACGAGGAAAAGGGCCGCAGAACGAGTTCGAGCTTGCCGGCCCGCGCCCATTCGCGAATCTGAGTCGTCGCCTCGATTGAAACCACACGGATGCGCGCACCCGTTTCGAGAAGTCCGCCGATCTTAGGTTCGCCAACTTTTCCCGCGCCAACCACCAGGCATTGCCGTCCCGTCAACTTCATAAACATCGGAAACATATCAGTCACCAATCCCTCCCGCGGAGGACGCAAAAGTTCGATTCGCTGCATGGTCTTGAGGCAAATCGCGAGCGGCCGCGTCGACGTTCGCTCCGGCCAGAAGCGACCGCAATTCAGCATCACTATGCCGGGCAAAGTACCGCCGCAGATTCTCGCCGCTTTCACGCTCTGCCAGATAGCGACCCAGGAGCCGCTCCAACGCATCCGGAACTTCAGTCGCGGCGCAACGAAAGCCCACCGGACGCGCCGTCGCCTGATTTAAGCCCAGGGCTCCGCCGACGCAGAAGTAATAAGCGTCGACAAAGTTGCCGTCCACTTTCAATTTCTTGCCCTCGATCCCGATGTCGGCAATCCAATGCTGCCCGCAACTGTTGGGGCATCCGGTCACGTGCAGTTTCAAGTGCTGATCGAAGCCCGGCAAGCGCTCTTCCATCTCTTCCACCAGCCAGCGTGAGAACGCCTTGGTTTCCGTAATGGCCAGCTTGCAAAACTCTGTTCCGCTGCACGCAACGGTCCCGCGCGCGAATGCCGATCCTCCGACTCGCAAGCCAATCGCATCCAGCTCTCTGGCCAGCGGCTCGGCGTTAAGCGTGGGCGTGTTCACGATCAGCAGATTCTGCATGTTGGTTGCGCGCAGTTCGCCACCGGCAAAGCGTTCTGCCAATTCCGCAGCGGCCTGCATCTGTTCGGCGTTAATGCGACCGCGAAGGACTACCGCTCCAACATAGGAGAGCCCGGACTGCCGTTGCGGATGAATGCCAACGTGATCGCGGTACACATCGTCAGGAGGATGCTCTTCAACCGCAGGGTCGAGTTGAAATCCGATGCGCTCTTGCAGTTCGTCGAGAAAACGGCCGGCAGTCCATCCGTGCTTGAGGAATAGAAATTTCAGGCGCGCCCGCTCACGGTGCTCGCGCAGAACATCGGAGTCACGAAACAATTCGGCGATCCCTTTTACGACCGGCAGAACCTGATTCCACCGCACAAAAGCGTTCAACCGCTCCCCCAGATACGGATCAGTGGAGAGTCCCCCAGCGACTCGTAGCGAAAAGCCAACCTCACTCTGCCCCCCGCTCCTGCGGGTAATCGCCGTAAGCCCCACGTCGTTGATCTCCGGATACGGGCACCATACGGGGCAACCGGTGATGGAAATCTTGAACTTGCGCGGCAGGTTGTAGAATTGTGCATTCCCCGCCAGCATCTCGGAGACTTCGTGCACCAGCGGCGAAGCATCGCACAGCTCATCGGCGGAGACTCCCGCGACCGGGCATCCCGTAACGTTTCGGGTGACGTCGCCGCAGGCACCCATGGTGTTGAGTCCTACTTGCCATAATCCGTCGAGCACTTCCGGCAATGATTCGATCGTGACCCAGTGAAGTTGTATGTTCTGGCGAACGGTGAGGTCGGCGATTCCGTTGGCGTGAAGGCGGGTAAGGGCCGCGATGGCTCGCAGTTGCTGAGAGGTCATCATCCCGTTAGGAATGCGAATGCGCACCATGAAGCGCTGCAAAGCCTTGCCGACACCGCCTTGGCCTCCGGTGACCCCGGCGCCGTCGCCCTGCGTGTAAACGCCCCACCAGCGGAAGTAGGTGCCGATCCACTCCGGAGGAATCGAGCCGAAACCCTCACGAGCGAAGCGCCGAATTTCTTCCAATCCGTCCCACGGATTCATCGCGCGCTTCAGGCGCTCAACTCGTTGTGCCGTCGTTTCTTTTTTTAGCTGGGTCATAGAAAACTCGCGCCAAAAGAAAAACCCACCGCCAGAGCTATCTGGCGATGGGTTTATGAAGTGCTGGAATTAAAACTAAATTCTTAGGTCAGCAGCCTCCCCGCGCCAGAACACACGCATGCACAACAACAACAGAAGCACATGCACATCGCGCGAAGATTTTTGCTATTCGACATCGAACTCGATTCTAAGTTAAGGTTCTGACTGCGTCAACAAGCCTGCGTAACAACTTCGATGAGTATTTTCCATCGGAAGCATCATTTTTTTTGCTGCCGCTTTATCCTCTGAACCCGATCGGCCATTTGCCCATGAAATCAGCAACATAGGCATTAATACGACAGTTGAGAGATAATCTTCAGTCCTGTCTTCTGACCTTGGATCTTCAGCCATCAATGTCGAAAGGTGAATTCTTGCGCGCAAGCGGCGATCTGAAAATCGGAGCAGCGAGGCCATGACGGCGCACTCCTCTTCCGATCGCGTGTTCCTCGGCGTCGATATCGGAGGAACCAAGGTCGCGCTCGGCCTGGTAGACGCAGGCGGCAAGATCTTAACCCAGTCCCGCCGGCCTATGATCGCCAATGGAACAGCGGAAATGGGATTGCAAGCCGTCGTGGACGCCATCGATTCCATGACCGCGCAGGCCGTCGCCGCCGGCAAACAAGTTCAAGCCATCGGAATCTGCGCCCCTGGTCCGCTCGATCCCGTTGCCGGAGTGATTCTCAATCCTCCCAACGTAACCTGTTGGCGGAATTTTCCGCTCGCCGCTCGCATTGCCGATAAGTACACACTTCCGGTCAAGGTCGACAACGACGCCAACGCCGCCGCCCTCGCTGAAACTCGCTGGGGCGCAGCCCAAGGCTATCGTCATGTTTTCTATACGACGGTCGGAACCGGCATCGGAACCGGCATTGTCCTCGACGGCAAGATATACCACGGCAATACCGGCTCAGCCGGTGAAGGCGGCCACGTCAGCATCGACTACAACGGGCCGGTCTGCGGCTGCGGAAAGCGCGGCTGCATCGAAGCGCTGGCAGCGGGCACGGCCATTGGACTGCGCGCTCGAGCGAAACTTGCCGACCTGCAATCGCCGCACTCCACGCTGCTCGATCTCGCTGGGGGAGACCTCGCGCGAGTGACCAGCGAAATGGTGGGAAAAGCCTATGAGGCAGGCGACCCTCTCGCGCGTGAAGTGCTGGAAGACACGGTCAAGATGCTGAGCGCGTGGCTCGGCAACATCGTCGATCTGTTCGACCCGGATGTGCTGGTGATGGGAGGTGGCGTGGCAGGGATGCTTCGTCCATTCTTCGGCGCGATTAAAAATTATCTGCCCACATGGTGCGTGAATCCGCACGTCGGCAAAATTCCGCTTCTGATGGCGCACTATGGAGCGGACGCTGGAATCGCCGGTGGCGCGGCGTTATGTGCATAGTCTCCGTCGTGTAATCTGTTCAAACCAATTCTGAGGATTCGAATGTCTTTGCCTCGATTTATCCGTTCGATTACGGTTGTCGCGTTCGCCGTGGCCCTGACCTCAACCGCGTTTGCCGCCGGCGACGAAGCGTTGCAGAAAGTTCCGGACGCACAAGTCTTCACGCTCACTCCCACGCCGGGACCTTTCACCGAACCTGGCGTCGCCGTGAATCCGTTAAACCCGCGGCAAGTGGTCGGCGTTTTTCAGGACAATGCCAAAGCCGCATACTCACAAGACGCCGGCCACACCTGGCAGTTGGCCGAGGGCGTCGACCCCAAAAATTACCGCGTCTCCGGCGATGTGTCGGTCACCTTCGACAATCAAGGGCACGCATTCATCTGCTACATCGCGTTCGACAAGCTCGGAACCTTCAACTACTGGGCACATGGAGCCACGCGCAACGGCCTCTTCGTGCGCCGCTCGCTCGACGGTGGTAAGACATGGGATGCGAACCACGTTCCTATCAATGAGTTCCCTTCCGATCCCGGCATTCCCTTCGAAGACAAGCCCATCCTCGTCGCCGACACGACGAAGGGCCGCAACGCGGGAAATCTCTATGTGGGGTGGACGCGCTGGACTCTGACGGGATCAGAAATCCGATTCTCTCGTTCGACCGATGACGGGCAATCCTGGTCGAAGGCAATCGAAATCGACGCGCACCCCGGATTGCCGCGTGACGACAACGGCGCCGCCGAGGGATTCTCAGCCGTCGTTGCCGCCGATGGCATTCTCTACGCCACTTGGAGCCAGGACGACAACCTCATGCTCACCACCTCACGCGACGGCGGAAAATCTTTCTCGCGCGCAAAAGCCATCATCCACACCGCGCCCATTATGTTTGCCGTGCAAACGCTGGAGCGAGCCAACGGCTTTCCGCAAATTGCCGCGGACCCAAACGGCAAGCGCCTGTACCTCACCTGGACCGACTATCGTAACGGCGACCTGGATGTTTTCTGCGCGACTTCTGAAGATCGCGGCAAGCACTGGAGCGCACCCGTTCGTGTGAGTAATGATTCGCTCCACAATGGCGCCGACCAATTCTTCCAGTGGCTCGCGGTCGACCCCACCGACGGCTCGCTCGACGTGATTTTCTACGATCGCCGGGTCGATCCACAAAACCGCAAACAAACGGTCGTTTTGGCGCGCTCGACCGATCACGCCCACACCTTTTCCAACTATGCCTGGACCAACGAACCGTTCGACGCCGGCGATGTATTCTTCGGAGACTACTCCGGCATCGCAGCCTATGGTGGCCGAGTTTACGGAATCTGGACGGAGAAGCCGATTCCTGAACCCGCGCCTGAAGAGAAAAAAGAAAGCGACGACAAGAAGCCGAAACCGCGGGGTACAGTGGTAAAAGTCGGAGTCGCCGACTTCACTCCCTCGAAGTAATCTCTAGTCTTGATTCCGATGAGGCCTTTCGCTCCGTCACTAGCTACGGCGCGATCATGCCAAACGTTCCCGTGGCATAGGTCCCGCCGCCGGCATCGAAAAACAACTGGTTGGTGTTGCCATTGCTGGAGCTTCCTCCGCCGAACTCGATCGCCCATAAGCCGGGAATGGCAATGATGGTGGCGGTTTTGTCCTTGAGCGGGCCGATCAGCGCGCCGGTCGTCAGATTAAAACCGTTGATCCGGCCACCAATTACGTTGCCCACCAGCAGCGCTCCACTAAACGTGTCGAAGTTGCTGGGCGCAATGGCCATTCCCCAGGGATTACTCAGAGTTGCCGTAGGGGGTATCAGGGTCTTCAAGAACTTCCCGCCGGTGCTGAAGACGTCTACCGCGCCCTTGCCTGTCCCCGCAAACGTGACGTATACCTTGCCCCGCAGCACACTAACCCCATAAACCTTGAGTCCGGTCAGGGTCGTATCGGTGAAGGTCTTGGTCAATTTGAAAGTGCTGTTATAAATTTCAATTTGGTTTTTTGCCTGGTTCGCTGCGTACAAGAACGTTTGCGTGCCGACCGTCGCAATTGCCAAGCCGGTGTAGTTGGCCGTCGCGTTGTTGTTGACGGCAATCACTGCGGCGTTGGCGTTGACGGTCGGGCTCCAGCCGCTGATGGTTCCATCCAGAGTGTCGAAAATAAAAGCAGCAGCGCCCGAAACGCCGTTTTGCGTGATCACAAAGCCCGACGTGGAATTGCTCACCAGTCCCGTCGGCGAAGCCTTGCGAGTCGTCGCCGACGGGATCGTAACCACCAGCGGCACGATCGTCCCATTCGCATCGTAAACCGTCGAGACTCCGGTGGCTTCGTCCGCGATCCAGAACGGGCCGCCGCTCGCGTAAGCCATTCCCCATGCGTTCTTCAGATTCGGATCTTGGACGTTGGTGACCAGATTGGTAACAGTGAATTGCGCCACAGCCTGGTGCTCTGCTCCGAGAAAGAAGGCCGCGGTCATCAGCAAAACGCTTAAACGGGTTGTAAAGGATAGTCGAGTCATGGAATCTTCCTCCGGGGTAAGTTCCGCCAGTTTGCGCGTATTACGCCGGTCAATCTTAGACTCGGCGCGGACCGCACATGTCACAAGATTGTAAAAAATACTTCGCGGAGATTCTTGGGCCTTAATTAAAGACTTGCCCGCCAGTCAGTGCACGCTGAGCGGCGCGTAGTGGGCGAATCCAGCAAGCGCCACTTCATCGCTTCCGGGAATGAGGAACCCGAACCGGCCCTGATTCAAGCTGCTGCCCGCTTGCGTCCAACGGTCCAGCACCACCCAACTTCCGCCCTGCTTTATCTCGTGAACGACCTCGTTCTGCTCTACCCGAATTTGCAACGTGCGAAAACTCTTCTTCTCCCCTTTGAATGGAACTTTCGCGTCGTCGGTTTTCTGACCGTTACGAATGATGGTGCGATAAAAGTCGTTATCGTCCATCTGAAACAGTTCGTAGTTGTTGCCATCGATGTAGTTCACGACCCACTGCAGCCGATGTCCCTTCAGGAAAGTCGACCCCTTGCTAAGCATCGCGGAGAATACAAACGTGCCTGTCGTAGGCGTTAGGTCGTACAGAACAAATTCACCGCCCTTACGCACAAACGCATCACCCTGCTGCTTCCAACCGGATGCATCACTCCACTTCGACATTCCGTCAGGCGCAAGGGCCAGTTCAATATTCCTAGATTGTCCGCCGATTAGATCCACAGAAGCGGACCGCGTTACCCCGTCGGCAGTTCGCGCGGTGAGCGAATAACTTCCGGGCGGAAGATTGGTCGTTGTTCCGCTGTTCACCTTGATCGGCGACTCGGAGCCTTTGCCGATCGTCACCTGCGCATCCGCCGGCGTGAATGAAATCTTCACCTCGGCGGGAGCCGCGTCCAGCGTGACTTCCGCCGCAGTCAACGCTACAACCGCCCCGGCCACGAAATGTTTTTTGACCTGCCGCGGCTGGAATTTATCTTTCCGGATCTCGACGGTTCGATCGCCTGGATTCACAGTCGCAACGTTCAGCGTGCCATCCGCCTGAATGGCCCCGACGGAAACTTGGTCCACTAAAACGGTTGCACCCGGAGTTCCTCCTTGAACCGAAAGCACAGCCAGATGGGGAAGGGGCTGCAAATTAAAAGTCAGCTTGGCTTGTTCGCCTTTGCGGACGCGAATCTTCTGCTCGGGCAAATCCTGATATCCGGCCTTCGCAACCTGCACGGTGTATGTTTTCGGTTCGAGATTCGGAATCAGCAACTGCCCACGATCACTGAGTTGATCGACTGCTTTTCCGTTAAGAAGTACTTTCGCCTTGTCCTGCCCGGTGAGCACAACCAGCGTCCCCACGTTCAGCCCCGACTCAAGAAACACAGTCAGCGAAGGAGTCGGCCTCACATCCAGGTTCAATTTATATTCATCCGATCCACGCGTGACGGTCAATTCATGAGCTCCGGTGGTCACCGCGGAAATGTCGACCCCGTCTGAGGGCATATCCACAGTGGCCTGTCCGTCAAGACTCGCTTCGAACGCTGAATCGCTGGAATACAGGCGCAGCTTATCTCCCGCACCGCTCACAATCACAGCCAGCATGCCCTTCGCAGTAATCGGCTGCGAGACGATCGGCGCGGCGGCGGCGTCCGCTGAGAACGAGAACGCTACGCTTCCCTGCTGCGATGTGAATTTTACTTTGTGATCTCCGGGAGTGAGTTTGTCGAGCGACCATTGCGCGTTCTGTAAATCCGATGGGGGCTGATCGTCGAATGTGACTTGGCCGGAGCCAGTGTCGGAAGACAATCGCACCGCCGGAATCGCGGGTTCAGGGGTAGCGACAGGCGCGGACGCAGTCTGCGCGATTTCGACCGGCGCTGGTGCGTGTTTTCGAAGATAAAGAATCGCGCTCGCCAGCAGCACGATCACAACGACGCCGATTGCGATGAATTTGCCCCGGCTTGCCGGTGCCGATTTGCCGCCCACCTTCGCGGCAGCTCTGGGCAGGAGAGCTGGCGCAGAAGCAGGAACGGCTTTTGACTCCTTTGGCACGCCGATGTCAGCCGGAGACTTTGGCGTCGGTGCAGATTCCAGCGACGTCGCCTGGGCTCTCGGCTCAGAGCCAGCCGCCGACGAAGACGATGACGCCGGCGCTGCTGAGGCGGGCACTACCTCGCTCGCCACCGGAGTTTCTCCCACTGCGCTCGTCGCCGGAGCATGAAACGACAACGTCGCGCTCACATCGGACGCCGCCTGGCTGGGAGTTTTTCCTCCCACCGCGGGAAGGCTTAGCTTCTGCAACAATCCATTGGCGATCGAGAGAATCTCGCCGTCGTCGGAATATTTCTCGGCCAGACTGCGCGTTCGCTCTCCGATGGTCGCTTTGCTGATCGGATCGGCTACAACTTGCCCGGCCTCGCTCTCGATCCGCCGCAGCTCATCCAAATCGCGTCGTCGCGTCTGCCGCCGCTGCGTCTGCAACTCCCGCTGGATCGTATCTTGAATCTGCACCAGCCGCGGTTCTCGCGGATACGACGCGGTTCCCGCTTCCACTTTCGACAGCGCACTCGACAAATCGCCGGATGCTTGCAGCTTCCGCGCCTGCGATACGCACTCGTCGACGAACGATTCCCGCTTGCGATCCTGAATCAGCGAGCGAATCGTCTTCGCCATGGGATGCGAAGGATTCAGATCCAGAGCTTCTTTCGAAAGCCTCTCCGCTTCACGCCAGTCGCTCTCCACCGTGGCGTGTGCCTGCTCTACCAAGGCATTCGCCAACAGGGCGCGCGGAAATGGATTGTTCTCATCCAACTCATAAGCCTGCCGCAGCAGGTTGACGCCTTCCACCGGCTTCGCCTGAGCGCAGAGCTCCTGCCCTTCCGACATCAGTCGCTGGGCTTCCGCTTTGCGTTCCACGCCGTCTAGCGCGAGTTTTTCAAGTTCACTCAGCTCCGGATCATGGGGAAATTCCCCCGCCGCCCCGTGCAGCAAATCGAGAGCCCGAGCATAGTCGCTCGCATGCAAACAGTCATCGATCTGCTCCACCAGTTGCGTCTTCGCCTCGACGCGAACTTGCTGGTCGCGCCGCTTTTGCAGCCGTTCCACTTCGAATCGTAGCCCCGGATACTGGCTGTAAATCGTCCGCAGAATCTCCCAATCATTCAGTGCGTCTGAAAACGCCGCCTGCTCTTCATGCAGATGGGCGCGCGACACGATGGAATTCACCAGGTCGCGCTTGTCCTTCACCAGCTTCAGCGCTCGCTCAAAGTGCGATTCGCCGGGATGCGCGTCCAGCGCTTCCTGCAGGATGTTGACGCGCTTTTCCAAGTCAGGCTCCACGTCAATCTGCCGATCGACGCTCGCGATATAAGAAGACAAATCCTGCCGCTGCTGCTCTTCAATGTCGTACCGCAACGCCTGAAATATTGCGTTGGTCGGATATTTCGCCAAATAGGCCTGGCATACTGCGATCGCTTTGTTAAAGCTTCTTTCTGCAAGACTCTTGCGCGCCTCGGAGTACGCCGTGTTCATGGCGTCATGTTCCGAGCGTACTTCGTTGTAGAAGCCCTGATAGTTTGTCCCGCTCTCGCGATTGACCGAGTCCGGCGCCCGGCGGTCGAGTTCCAGCACGACTCCCAGCTTGGCCAGCGCACTGCTCACGTCGCCTTTGTGCCAGGCGTCGACGGCGGCGCGATGAATCTGTTCCTTTTCCTGGCGAAGCTTGTTGTACTCCTGCTCCTGCCGGTCGACTTCCCCGATCAGTTGCAGCGCCCGCGCCTCTTTTGGCCGCAATTGAAGAACGTTCTGCAAAGCCTCACGAGCGTGAACGTAGGCGTGATTGTCGATGTGCTGCTTCGCCAGCCGATACCAATTCTCTATCTGCCGTTCGCTGCGGCGATTTTCAATTCGGCTCTTCAGCGCCAATGCCGTCGCGTTGTCGGGCTCAATCTGCAACGCCTCCTGCAACTTTTGCAAGGCCAGCGGATCTTCTTCCTCTTCGAATCGCGCCCGCGCGGCATCGAGCAACTGGCTCAAAGTCTTGCGCCGTACCGCTCCGTCCAGTTGGCGGCGCAACGATCCCATCGTGGGATCCATGTGCCCTTCCGCTTCCAGTTCTCCAAGAATTTCGCCGGCGAACTGAAGATCTCCGTCCTGCAAAGCCTTTGTGGCCCGTTGCAGTCGGGGGCGTGTGCGCTCCGGATCGAAGGATTCAATCGCCTCGTTGCGCATTGCCTTGCCCAGGGTCTCGCCGAGATCGCGGGCGCTGGCAAAGCGATGCCAACTCTGCTTCGCCATCCCTTTATGCACAACTCGGCTAACGGTCTGGCTCACCGCTGCGTTCACTTCCGACGCCGGTGGCGGAATCTGGTGCAAAATCGCGTCGACTACCTCATCCGCCCGGCTTCTCTGGAAAGGATGCCGCCCCGTCAGCGCCTCATAGCAAACCACGCTCAGCGAAAAAATATCCGACGCCGGCGTCAGTGCCTTCATCTGAATCTGCTCTGGAGACATGTAGAGCAGAGTTCCCTTCTGCGCCCGTGTAGTCTGCGTGTCCGCCATGTGGGCCACGCCGAAGTCGATAATCTTTACCGAGTCGTCTTCCATGACGAAGATGTTGCTCGGCTTCAAGTCCCGGTGAACCAGGCCGCGCTCATGAGCTGCCTGCAATCCGCGGCAAGTCTGCGAAATAATCTCTACCGTGCGCTCCACCGTGAGCCGATGGCTGGCCTTGCGCACAAAATGATCGAGAGTTGTCCCCGGCAGCAAAGGCATGACGAAATAAGGCTTTTTCTTGCCCTCGTCTTCGAACTCGCCAATATCGAAAATCTCCACGATATTCGGATGGCTCATCGATGCCAGCACATCACATTCCTTGTAGAACAATTGCAGCGAGGCAGGATCGGGAAGGTCGAGAATCGTCTTCACCGCAACTTCGCGGCGCACCACCGTATCGTAGGCGCGATACACCAGGCCCATGCCGCCTTGTCCAAGAATTTGCCGGACTTCATAGCGGCCCGCCAGCTTCTTCGGTGATGCAGGATTCTCCATGGCGCCCCTCGACTGGGGCTTAAGCATATTAATCGGAATTGTGGAAAAAATGCAGGCCGTTTGCGACGCCAGCAGATCCTCGTGTCCGCGGAACACGCTTTTTGACAGCTTAGAACGCGGCTGTTACGATCAGTGATTAGTTGATCGTCCATCCAACGATCGTCCCCGTCGTCTAGCCTGGCCTAGGACACCGCCCTTTCACGGCGATAACACGGGTTCAAATCCCGTCGGGGACGCCAAATCAGGCTGGGGAATCGCGGTTGCCTGTGGGTTGAAACAAGGCTGTCACCGCGGACTTCTTTACCTTCCCCGTCGCATTGCGAGGAAGCGCATCCATCAGGAGAAGTCGCGAAGGCAGTTTGTAACTCGCCAGCAGGTCCTTGGCCCAGTTGCGAAGGGACGGCAGATCGAGGGCTTCGCCGTCATTTAGTACTACCGCCGCGGCGACGCGCTGACCCCACTCTGGATCGGACACGCCGACAACCGCGCACTCGGCAACCGCAGGATGCTGGCGCAGTGCCTCCTCAATCTCCAGCGCGGATATCTTGTGTCCACCCGTCTTAAGGATGTCGATGTTCGTCCGGCCAAGAACGCGATAGCCACCCTTCTCGAAGACCGCAGTATCGCCAGTCCGAAACCAGCCGCCGCGGAAAGCATCTCGGGTTGCGTCGGGTGCGCGCCAGTATTCCGCAAATACGTTTGGACCTCGAACCTCAATCTCTCCCGGCGTTCCCGGAGTCACAGCCTTGCCGTCGTCTCCGACAAGCTGAACCTCGACGCCCGGCAGCGGCGTCCCAACGCTGCCCGGCACTCGCTCGCCCCGCAACGGATTCGACAGGGCCATGCCGATCTCCGTCATACCGTAGCGTTCCAGCAGTGTGTGGCCGCTGATTTCCTTCCAGCGTTGGAAGGTGCTCACCGGCAGCGCCGCCGACCCCGACACCATCAGTCGCAACCTGGCGCATGCTTGGCTTAAGGTGGTGCGGCGCTCCAGGGTAGCCTTTTCCCAGGCCTGGATGAGCTTCGCGTAGACCGTAGGCACTGCCATAAACAGAGTTACGTTGCCATCCGCGATGCAGTCCCACACGGCATTCGCATCGAAGCGCGGCAGCATATGGCAGGCCGCTCCGGACCACAGCGCACAGGAAACAACGTTGATGATTCCGTGTACGTGGTGCAAGGGTAGACACAGCACAATGCGATCGTCAGCCGACCACTCCCAGGCTTCCACCAGGGTCGTGACGTGCGCCGCAATGTTGGCGTGAGTTGTGACCACGCCCTTCGGCCGGCTCGTCGTGCCGCTCGTGTAGAGAATCATGGCGCGTCTCGCGTGGGCGATGTCCGGCAATTCCGCTGGTTGGCAAGCGCGGAGCCGATCATACGACAGTGCGCGGATGCCGCGGGCTGCCGCAATTGGCGTCAGCAATGGGGCGGCCAAAGCATCGAACGCCAATGTCGATGCCTCGCTGTTGTCGATAAAGTATTCCAGCTCGGGTCTGGTAGAGTTGAGCGGCAACGGGACGGCAACTCCACCTGCCCGCCAAATGCCCCACTGCGTCACCACCCATGGAAATCCCGGTGTCATCAGAAATGCTACGCGCTCTTCATGAAGGTCGTCGCGGCCAGCGAGCAGCGCGCTCGCCACGCGTGACGATGCATCGAGCAAATCGTTGTAGGTATAGGCCCCTTGCGAATCGACAACAGCTATACGTCCGCCATGCCTCTCGGCCCGAGCAATTAATGGAAGACGGCTGATCACACGCAGACTTTACGTCGCCTCTGCGGCATTGTCCACTTGAGGATAGCAACTTAGAGCTTCAGTAGCCGTTCCGCATTGCCCCCGAGAATCATTTGCCGTTGTGCCTTGGTGAGATCAACTTGGTCGAGAAACTGCACCGGGCGATCGTAGCCCATGGTGAAACAGTAGTCACTGCCGACCATCACGCGCTCTGATCCGACTTGTTTGACCACGAATTCCATTGCCGATTTCGAGTGAGTGATGGTGTCGAAGGTAAAGCGTTGAAGATAGGCGCTCGGAGCCTGGGGCAAGTGCTTTAAGTCGGGCCGCACTTTCCAGCCCTGATCGATCCGGCCCATTAGTATGGGAAGCACTCCGCCCGCGTGCGGCAGGCAGATCTGCAGCTTGGGATGACGATCGAGCACGCCCCCGAAGATGAGGTGGCAAGCGGCAATCGCGGTGTCCACGGGATTGCCGATCAAATTGAAGAGGAAGAACGGGCGCAATCGATCCCCTGCTCCTCCCATCGGGTCTACGGGGTGCAGGAAGATCGGCAGATCGAGCGCCTCGATGCGCGCCAGGACGGGCTCGAACAGCGGATCGTCGAGATCACGGCCGGCGATGTTGGTGCCGAGATAGACGCCGCGCATGCCGGGCAACTTGCTGGCCCGCTCGAGCTCGCTGAGGGCACGGTCCGGATAGAGCATGGGGAGAGTTAAAAAGGAGATGAGCCGGGTGGGATAGGCTTGGTGTGCGGCGGTCGCTGCGTCATTCCACGTTGTTGCCAGCTTAGTGGAAAGCTCCGCGTCGCACCAATACAACATTGGGGCGGTAAGCGAAATAG
>Ga0210410_10001272_pt1 | contig 23996 bp, 17 predicted proteins | sample IncBWC4MmetaG_FD_161058 | JGI IMG/M metagenome (GOLD analysis project Ga0210410, IMG submission 161058) | Forest soil microbial communities from Barre Woods Harvard Forest LTER site, Petersham, Massachusetts, United States - Inc-BW-C-4-M | ecosystem: Environmental > Terrestrial > Soil >... | reverse complement strand
GCATCGGTGGCCGCGTGGGCCAGGACGTCGGGTCCGTTTAGCGGGTGCACGCTCAAGACCGAGCCATCGCGTCCTACGATCAGGTCGAGGGCGATAACGCCCTGAAGCCGGGTTCGGCGTGCCTCGGCTGGATAGGCTGGTTCTACGCGGTGAATCAGTAACTTCTGCATTTCCTCCGCCGGAACCTGCAACTGCGGTTTCTCGGACGCACCCATTCCATAGCGGCTCAGCCCAGACTCCAGTTCGCGCCATCCCCGGTTCCATTGCCACCAGAACACGACGGCCAGAATCGCTGTCAAGGAGAGCAGAATGCTCCATCCAGCAAGAGTCTCTTTCTTCCTACGCCCCGGCGCCCATGTGCTCGCGGATTTTGCGACACTCTGCGGCCTGGGTGCACTCGCCGCGATTATGCCCGCCGGCCGCACGCTCGCTTCGGCCTCCGCATGCGACCCTTTCGCCCAGACGCGAATAGCAGCCCTCTGCTCCGCCGACAGCCCGACGAACTCAAGCCCGCAGCGAAGATCGTCCTGATATTTCACTACCGCGCGAGCGCGCAGCAACTCGACGGTCTCGGGCAGCCGGATTTCCACGCCCACGGCCTCTCCCGGCGCCACCCCCGCGGCAAGAACCGCGCCCATGCCGCGCTCGCACAGGTTCAGCGAACGCCCCGGCACGGTGTCCGGAAGGCCCGCCCGAGTCAGGGTCACGTCCAGCTGAGCCTGCAGGCGAAACCGCGGAACCCGCCGGCGCGACGCCTGTGTCCAATTTCGTTCTTGAACTTCCACCGCCATACTTCTTAACGCCTCAGCTCCACGATCTCGCCGCCTTTGGCGATTACGATCACACTCGCCATCCCAACAAATAATCCATGCTCCACAATTCCCGGCATCGCGCTCAACTTCTGCGCTAATTCATCCGCGTCCGGAATCGTGCCGAAGTGACAGTCTAGAATATGATTCTTTTCGTCGGTCACATAGAGCTTGCCATCGCCGTCGACCCGCGGACGCACTTCCGCTCCCAGCGCCGCGATCCGCTTCGCCACCAGCGCCTGCGCAAACGGAATCACTTCCACCGGCAGAGGAAATTTGCCCAACGTCGCCACTTGCTTCGAGGCATCGGCCACAATCACTAACTGCTTCGTCGCGGAGGCGACAATTTTCTCCCGCAGCATCGCTCCACCACCACCCTTGATCAGCCGCAACTGCGGGTCGACTTCATCCGCTCCATCGACGGTGACATCAATCTCCTGGCACTCATCAAGCGTGGTGAGCGGGATGCCGAGGCTCAGCGCCAACTCCTGCGATCGCACCGAGGTGGGAATCCCGCGCACCCGAAGACCGTTCTTCACTTGCTCCGCGAGCAATTGAATGAAGTGTCCCGCTGTCGAGCCCGTCCCCAGCCCCACGACTTGCCCATCCTGCACATATCGCAAGCTGGCCCCCGCCGCGGCCTCTTTTTCCTGATCATTCGCCATAGTGTTTCGTTCTCGCCCCTTCAAGGAGTTCGCTGTTTGCCACTCTGTCCCCAGTGTCCTCTGTGGTTAAAGATTTTGTCACGCAGCGAATAAAGCCTAACCCTCACAGACTCTTCTCCGTAAAAATCAGATATCCCGCCAGCACCACGCCAAACACCACCATCAAAACCGCGACCAGATCTACCACAAATCCCGCCGGCTCAAATGTCCCGGCGTCCAACTGATCCCGCGTCTTGCGATAGCGCACCAGACCCGCCACCACCATCACCACGCCCGCCACGATTGCTCCCGATCCCATCCATACCGACAGGGCTGCAGTTCGCACCACATGCCCTTGCAGCGCCGTCAACTGCCGCATGGCGATGGAGAACCGTCCAATGGCGAATCCAAATACCACAATCGCTGCGCCGGTTCGCACCCAGGCCAGAAAAGTTCGCTCATTCGCCAGGTGGTCGCGCGCGCGATTTGGATTCTCAATCATCCCGCTCGGCATTATTCCACAGCCTTTGCCAGCAGCGATCCCGCCCCCGCAATATTCTTGATCAGATCGGCCGGCACGCCATGCCGCTCCTGCAAATATTCCGGGCTGTTGTAGGTCACCCAAACTTTACCTTCCGCGTCCTCCGATACCAGCGCCTTCAGCGGTAAGTCAATCGCCAGGCTCGGAGCCGCCACCATGAGCGGCGTTCCACCCTTCGGACCTCCAAAGATGACCACCTTCGTCGGACGCATAGTGAGCCCGACTTTCTGCGCCTCGCCGCTGTGATCGATGATTGCGAAAACCTGCATCCCCTTCGCCGCAATCGCCGCCTCGATCCTCCGCACCGTCTCGTCAACCGAGTGTCCGCTAGCGATATTCACTAATCCCTTGTCGTTCATGCGAACCCTCGCAGAGGATATCTTAATCGCCCCAAGAAATAATGCCACGGGGTACGTGGAGGAGGGGCGCTTTCCACCCATTGAGGGGTCCGGCAGCCGCCGCCCTCGGCCACCCAGTCGAACAAAGCTCGCCTTGACGCCGCTGTTCACCAAGCCGAAAGCCTTTCCAGACAAGGCCTTCGCCCGATTTTAACAATCCAGAAACATGACGTTGGCCTGATTCGCAGTCTCTTTGGAACAAGACTGCGCAGTGAAACCCGCGTCCCGCGCGGGATCTGCGAGAATCGATTCGACCATCTGCACCAAAAGCTGTCACCCGCCTGTGGACGGGCTGCACTCGATTGAAAATACGGGTAGTTACAGATCGCGATTTTCGATTGACTCAAGTAATAGAAAGCGTACAACAGGATCGTTCTTTGACAGCTTCAAAGTTTGTCCGGTTGGCGCGGCGTCCGGGGCTCGAGCGAAGTCACTAACAAATATCGCAAGATAAGTGTTAGAGGGCAGGCAAGGGTCTATAGCAAAGCGCTGGTCGAGGTGAATGAGGAGAAAAGTCGAAGGCAGGATAGAGTTCCGAGGCGTAGGGTAGGTTTATCCGGTTGGCGGTGAGCCCGGAGCCCGAGCGAAGATCGCGCGCAGCGTCCCCGCAAGGGAAGGCAGCGAAAGCAGGTCGAGCGAGGGTCTAACGCGAGCTACTGGCCGAGACGAATGGACCCCACACCACCTCGGAACTCTCTTTGTTTGTGCCAGCTTTTAGCCGTTAGCTCTTGGCTTTTAGCTTAACTTACCAAACCTAATCTTCGCTTCGTTCCGCGCAATTTCTTACTTACTTGCCCGTGTTCCCCGGCCCACCAACCATATGAAGTTTCGGAATGCGATCTTCTAGAGTGGGCAGCGCCAGAAATGTGACGTGCGGCTCCGTCTGGTACCAGTAGGCAACGGAGAACAAATTGTCCGAGCGATGATTCGCGTGGCCGTGCTCGATGGTGGCGCGCAGCGATTTCGTGAACGTGATCGGCGAGTCGAGATGAAAGCGATACAGCGACCATCGTCCTCCTGCCTTTTCGTTTCCTACGACCGGGGCTCCGAATAATCCATACGAAAATGTTCGGCCGCCGAAATCCCATGCGCCGAGAAAGTAATCTTCGGAGCCAGTGCCGTTGATCGAAGGAGTGGCCTCTCCGTCAACGAAAAACATGTCGTCGCCCTCGCCCCACCAATCGTCCTGATTCTGCAACACGGACATGGTCACGCCCACGAAGTGGCCGCGGCCCGCGGCTTCCAGCCAAACGTAGTTTCCTTCGCCATTCAGATTCTTCTTTTGCACCAGAGGATCGCCGTTGGAGCGCCATTGATTGCTCCATCCCAGAGCGGGCGTGGCTTGGCGATACTGCGCATGAAAATAAAGCTGGTCGGAGGGCAAAGGCTTGTTGTAGATGCGATAGTCGATGTTGAAATAAAAAGCGTCGGTCTTCTGCGTGCCGTCATTCGTGACCGTGATGCGCGCGTGCTTCTGAAACGGCATCGGGAAAAAAGAATTGAGAGCTTTGTCGGAGCCGACGGCGAGCGGAACAGACTGGTAAAGAAAATAATCTCCCAAGCCGAGACCGAAGAAATCGCCGATCGGAGTTTCCACGCTGGGAGAGGACTCACCGTCCCAGTACATACGAAGAACGAGAGCTTTCAAGTGATGAGGGTCGTCGCTGGCGATGGTGACCCAGACGTGGCTGATAATTCCGGGGCCGGATTCGTCCATGAGCGTAAGCGTCTCTCCTGGCGCGATAGTGCGGGCGTCGGCATTGCCGCCGCTGCGGTCGTAGCTGGAGGCGCGGTGCTGCACGTAGTCTTTGGCTTGAGAAAGGTTGGATAGCCAAGTGGAGGGATCCTGCGCCGGAGCAGAAAGCGTAGCGCAGCAGAAGCAGAGCAGGGCAAGTAAAGGCTTCATGACACCTCACCTGGAATCTTTTGGAAAGGCTTGTCAGGCCGGGAATGATCTTAGCATTTGGTACCGGGGCGTGGACTCGAGCCACAGACCTGCGGATAATGAGTGCACTAAATCGCCACGAAGCTTTAAAAACGGAAGGCGATCTTCATGTCCCTTTAAGGTAACCAGCGCTATCGTCGTGTTCAGAAATGAGGTTCATGATCGTGTGGAGATCACTGATTGGTGCTTGCCTGGGAGTGTTGAGCGTGGCTCTTCCGGCGTGTGCGCAAAGCGAGCCGACCGCGAAACTAGGCTTAAGCGGACAACCAGAGCGGCTTGTAGCCATTCAGGCCGGCAGGTTATTTGACAGCAAGTCGGGTCAGAACCTGTTGAACCAGGTCATCCTCATTAAGGGTGAGCGCATTGTGGAGGTCGGCGCGGCCGACAAGATCCAGATTCCCGCCGGCGCTCAGTTGATTGACTTCAGCCACGCGACTGTTCTGCCCGGCTTGATCGACGGCCACACCCACGTGTATGACACTACGTCCCCGGGCAATCGCGTCACGCAATCCGTTGAAGCGTGGACGCTGCTTGCGCTCAAGGAAGCCCAGACGGATTTGCGAGCCGGCTTCACCACGATCCGCGACGTTGGTACTCACGGCGAAGGTTATGGCGATGCCGACGTCCGAGATGCCATCAACAACGGTCTGTTCGATGGACCGCGCATGCAGGTCTCTACCCGCGGCATCGGCGCTTCGGGTTCGGATTTCATCGGGGCCCGCGGTGTCGAAATTTCCGGCGGGCATAAGAACGTCGCGGGGCCGGATGAGGCGCGTCAGGCCGTTCGGGAGCAGATTCGCTACGGTGCCGACTGGATCAAAATCTTCCCCGCCGCCAATTATTCCTTCAGCCCGACCGGCGAACTCTACGTGGAGCCTACGCTCACCCTCGATGAAGTGAAAGCCATTGTGGATGAGGCTCATCGTCATCATCGTAAAGTGGCTGCCCACGCGTTTGGCGGCGAAGGCTTGCGCAATTCGATTGTGGCCGGCGTGGATACGATTGAACACGGACAAGGATTGAATGAAGAAGAAATGGCCATGATGATCCAGAAGGGAATTTACTGGGGCGTCACCGGCTACCGCTATTCCATGCCGGAGATTATTGAACGGGACCGCAAAGATACGAACGGGCAGTACAGCATCAGTGCGATTCACGAAAAGGCTTTTCATATGGCTCTGTCGAAAGGCGTGAAGATCATGTTTGGCAGCGGTGTGGATGGCAATCCATACGCTCATGGCACGCAAGTGACGGAGTTGGATTGGCTGGTTCGCCATGGCATGACTCCGCAAAAAGTGCTTCAGGCGGCCACCATCGTGAACGCGGAAGTCCTGGGATGGCAGGATCGCATCGGCTCCATAGAGAAAGGCAAGTATGCCGACCTGATTAGTGTTCCCGGAGATCCGCTTCAAGACATCAATCAACTGCAACGCGTGAACTTCGTCATGAAGGGTGGGAAGGTGATCCGGAACGATCCCGCGCAGTAAGTTCAGCGGAGCGCGCCCGGTCGCGGGCCCGATTCCGCTCGACGGGATCAGGCCTCTCATCCATCGCTTCTGCAGTATGAATTCTTGAGCTGAGTATTCCCTTCGCTGCGGTTGACCCGATGAAGTAGTATGCGATGACGATTACGCATACATAGGAGGTTGCTGCCGTGCCGAAAAGAACTCGAAGACAGGTTTTCAGAGTTGGACTAGCGGTTGCCGCTGGCATGCTGATGGCCGCGCTGCCCTGTGTGACGCAGCAACTTTTGGCCCAGCAACCGACGAACGAGCAACTGACGAACGACGAGCTGTCCCTGACCGTCAATGCGCAGCAGGGATCGTACCAACTGTCGTTTCATGACAGTCAGCATGACGGTCAGCCCGTGCTCAGGTCTCGCGTAGCCGCACAAGTTGATCACCAGTGGCTTCGCTCCAGCGATTATCCGCGGCACCAGGCTTCGGAATCCACTTTCGAAGACGCCCTCGGCTCCGGCCGAGAGGTCACAGTCACTTGCAGCGGACTGGACGGCAAACCCGATCTGGTTTACGTGCTACAGCTCTACAAACAACGCCCTTACGGCACCGTGCAGGTGAAGGTGCAAAATAACTCGGGAAAAGAAGTAACCGTGCAGGCCATTCGAAGTGTGGAGGCCATGGGTGACCCGATCCTCAATCTGGGTGGTGGGCAATCGGCTGACTGGATTCTCTCCGACAGCTTCAGCGAAGATTGGCCGGACTTGGCTCTCTACGACTTGGGTGGATCGCCCGGCGGGATGCATCGCGGCGCAGGGAGCCAACTCATCTACAACCGGGAGAGCAAACAGAGTTTATTTCTTGGCGCTCTCACCTCAGACCGATTTCTAACCCTGATGCATCTGAAAGCTGAGGGCACGGGAGCCAACACGAAGATCGCGTCCTACACCGTGGAATCCACCGGAACCACGGAAATTCAGAAAGATTTCGATCTGAAGGATTCTCCCGCGGACGATCAGGTCGAATTGAGCCTTCCCGTTAAACCTGGGGAAGAGATGATTTCCGAGCGATTGATGTTCCAAGCCGGACCGGATTACCACAAGCAACTGCTCGCCTACGGGGATGCGATTCGTCGTCTGCACCATGCGCGCGTCTCGACGGAGACTCCTATCGGTTGGTGGAGTTGGACCGTCTACTATGGCGCCATTAACGAAGGCGAGGTTTTGGCCAATGGTGACTGGCAAGCCGAACATCTGAAGTCGTTAGGGTATAAGTATTTCCAAATTGATGAAGGTTATCAATACGCTCGCGGAGAATTTACAACTCCGAATGCAACGCAATTTCCAGATGGTATGCGGTTTGTCGGGCATCGCCTTATCGGAGAAGGCCTGACATTCGGCGTATGGACAGCGCCGTTTGAAATCACCACCCGGGCTTGGGTTTATGAGCACCACAAGGATTGGCTGGTGCACAACGCCAAAGGCCAGCCGATTCCCATCGGGGATGTGTGGGAACAGCATACTGACATCCTTTATGCGCTTGATACGACGAATCCCGGGGCGCAGGAATATTTGCGCCAGACTTACAGGACACTCGCCCGCGAATGGGGAGTCCGGTTCATCAAACTCGACTTCATGGATACCACCGCGATCGAGGGTTACTATTACCGTCCCAACACAACCGCCCTCGAAGCCCAACGCATTGGCCTCCAGATAATCCGCGATGCCGTGGGCGACGAGGTGATCCTGGATAAAGACGGAAGTCCCATGCTCAACCCAGTGGGACTGGTAGATACCGGCCGCATCTCCGCGGATACGGGCCACAGTTTTGAGCGGACCAGGAACGCCGCCTCTGGCATCGCTGCCCGCTTCTATATGCAGCGTAATTTCTTCGTCAACGATCCGGACGCTTTCAACGTCACCGCAACCCATCTCATGGAGCGCGCGAACGAAAAGTCCTCGATTTCGCAGGGCGCGGCCGAGGCGTCGATCGCGCTCTCCGCAATATCCGGCGGAATGTATGAGATTGGCGATGACATGCTGGTCCTGGGCTCGGAGAAGGATCGGCTGGCGCTGGTTGAAAACCGGGAACTGCTGAATATGGCCAAAGTCGGCCGAGCTTCCACGCCGTTAGACCTGATGACCTATGAGCCAGAGGATGAACAGCCCAGTATTTTCTTCCTCCGGGAAGACCAACGACAAGCCATACTGACGGTCTTCAATTGGACGAATAGGGTGCGCTCGCACACGCTAAGACTGGCAGACCTCGGCCTCCCTACAAGCCACACGTTTGCGGCGACGGATGTGCTTAACCAGACTTCGCTGAACCAGAATGCGACGGTTACGCTCGAGGGTGGCGCAGTGCGGCTGGAGAACCAGCCACCGCAGTCGGTGAGGGTGATCAAGCTGATCGACAAGAGCGTTGGCGCGGCTGCCCCAACCGTGACGGCGCAGGTGCCCGCAGCGGCAAAGGCCGGTGAGACCATCGTTCTCTCGGCGATCGCTCCTTCTGCGCTCTCGACCCCGGCTGAAGCTGGCGGTGTGCCCGCAATCGCTTATCGCTGGGACCTCGGCGACGGCACCAGCGCGGATAGCCCCAAGGTATCTCATACCTACACCAGGGCGGGAGAGTTTACGATCCGCCTCACCGTAGACGGAGTGGACGGGGTATCGGCCCACAAGAATTTCTCCGTCAAGGTAACTGGGAATTTAAAGGCGCACTCCAACCTTACCGACAATCGACGCTTCGTCGAACCAACCGATCATTAGGCGGCTGGCGGCCTATTTTCTTTGGTAGCAGCCGATATCGATGTGTGCGGACTTGACTCGCGGTGAGCCTTCAAGGTCCAGTTCTCCCCCCGGCATTCCGTCAGTCGTGCCGGCAGCAATCGCCGGAGAATCCGATTGCAGATGAAAATCGTTCGTGGCAGCGTCAACAAAGTGCGGGTCCAGAAAACGGGAATGACGGTCGTTTCCCGTTGACTGAACATACTGTTCGAATCCGGCCACGGTACCGGAAACTTCTGCCCACGTGCTCGCCTTCGATCCGGAAGCACAGTAATAGAGGTTGTGATCGATCCCGACTGGAGCCTTGTTTTTTTCAACCTGCGATTTATTCACAGCGATTAGACAGCGGACGCCTGCATAGACGATGTTGTTCTCAAAAATATCGTCCGCCATGTTCCACTGCATCTGAAACTCCCCTGACCCAGTTCCCGACGTATCGTTATCGTAGAGCGTATTGTTGACCACCGTGCTGTGATCGGTGTGTCCCCGCTCCGGCGCATAACCTCCGATGGAAACACCCGCGGTGTGGCAGTGATAGATCAGATTATTTCGCGCCGTGATGTAACTGGTCGCGCGGTCCTTGTGCTCGCTGGCCAGCTCGATTCCAAAGTCCACATCGTGCATGACGTTCTGTTCGATGAGGATCCTGGTGCCGCCGTCCACGTAAATGCCGTCGGAATTTGTATCGTTGCCGTAGGCCGGATTGCCCTTCGAGGTAATGTTGTAAACCAAATTGCCGCTTACCACTCCGTCGCGAGCCTGATCCACGGCAGGGTCGGGAGCGGTGCGCTCGAAACCGATGACGTCGATTCCGATGTTGTTGTTGTCGTGGACAATGTTGTGAGTAATCCGAAAGTTCGCAACGTTCCCGTTTACGACCAGCGACTCGCTCGAACCGGTTTGCAGATGATGCACCTCATTTCCGTCAATAATCAGTTCACTGATAGGCGTCTTCGCGTCGGTACCGTATACAGCGATGCCAAAACCGTTGCCTCCACTTCCGGGGGCGTCACGTCCCGGAAAAGTCTGCTCAATATGGTGGACGTTGTTCTTCAGCAGTTCTATATGGGAGCCCGCGCCCATAACACTTATGCCCAATGGAGTGAGCCGATGTTCGGCGGTGCGGAAGTTGCGAATTTCAAAACCTTCTATTCGCACGTAGCTCTGGTTGTGAATAGTGAGTACGCCCTGCCTCCCGGAAGGAGTGAAATGCTCGGCGTCGAGGACGGCTTTCTCGCCGGGATAGCTTCGAAAAGTAGTATATCCATTCGTCGCGTTGCCAGATGCCTTGATGCTGACAAGCTCTTCGTAGACTCCACCTCGCACATTGACCGTACCGCCCGCCCGCACCGTGTCCGCGGCATGTTGAACCGTGCGCCAGGGAGCCGCTTGGGTGCCGGGATTCGAATCATTCCCAGTTGTCGACACATAGAAGGAAGAACTGGATTGGCCAAGGGCCCCGGAGACACACACCAATAACACAACAAGAGACAGAACTTTCAAGTTCGTCCTCCCCATAAAAATATTTCGTTGCCCAGAAAAATATTCGTTGCCTTCTACTGGACAAACGAAATAAAACGATATAAATAGTAACAGTTCGATAGTCGCTTAGCGATTAATTCGCAACCGGGGAAATTCCAAATGCAGCGTAGAGATTTTCTAAAAAGTACAGTCGCCGTTGCGGTAGCGGCGGAACTTGGAATGGGCAAAGCAGAAGCCAAGGTTCCTGCCCACAACTGGGGAAACTACGACTACGGCGCCGGTCCTCAAGTGACCGATCGCCTCAATCAGGGTCCGTTTCCACAATACCCACCCGATGCCGTCATTCCCACTGACGACGTGGTGATGACCACTACCTCTTCGCAGGACGCCGTGCCGAACGCCGCCCCGAACCCCGCCTCGAACTATGCCCCGAACTATGGCATGGGACTGGTCACCTATATCACAGCGGACAGCGGCACTGAAGAAATCAAATCAGACAATATTTCGCAGGCGATCGAGGACTTAGTTCGATTTCCCTTAGGCCAGCAGCTTTATATCCGCCCGACGTGGAGAGAAGTGCAGCCGCGGCCCGGACGCCTGGAACTGCCCGGCTACATAAAGCAAGTTTTTGAATTAGCGAAAACGAACAACAAGCGCGTCGGATTGCGGATTCAGATGTGCGCTCCAGATTACAAGCACGAAGCCGCCTTACCAGATTTTGTCCTGGAAAAGGTGCCGAAAATTGATCTTGTGGCCCCTGGCGATAAGGCGGATATCGCTGCGGGGAAGAGATTTTTAGAGAACCCGCACTCGCGTTATCAGCCCCGCTACGACGATCCTTTTTTTCAGCAGGCATTCAAAGAACTAGTCGGACAATTGGCGGCGGAATTCGATGGCAACCCGCTCATCGAGTTTATCGACACTTTTATGTACGGTTTCTGGGGCGAAGGGCACACCTGGCCATTTCCCAACAATCCGTTTCCTGATTATCTGACCGCAGAGCGCACCTGGACCAACATGCTCGAAGTCCAGCTCGAAACCTTTAAGAGAACTCCTCTGCTGACTAACACGCAGCCGGATTTCAGTCGGGTTGGTAATTCGGAATTGCTCGACCGCACGGTCCGCAGCAACAATTGGATTCGCAGCGACACCATCTTTATTGAGAACGAGCAGATTGAAGCGCTCAGCAATCGCCCGCCCTGGATCGCGGCATTGCTCGAGCAGGGACTTCCGGGCAAACCTCCCGATCCGAACGCCGCACAGGAAGGCATATCTCCGGCAGAGAACATGATCGATCATGTGATCGATATCGGCGCGAATTACTGGTCGCTCTGGAACTTTCACCAGATCAGCGCTAAGAATCTAGCGAGCTACTATCAGGCGTATCCCGCGGCGTTCGACCGGATCAATTGCCGAATTGGCTATCGGGTGAGGCCGTCTTTTATCTGGAGCTACAAGGATGGTGATTATCTGGGCCTGATCATCGGATTCGCCAACGACGGCATCGCTGGTGTGCCCGGCGTGTTGAGGGTGACCGTGGAGAGCCACGATGGAAAGGTGCTCAAGAGCGGTTGTCTCGACGCCGGTTATCCGCTGCCCGGCAAGATTAGGCAAGCGCAGTTCGTGCTTCCGAACACCACAGATTGGAAGGGATTGAAACTTAGAGCTGAGATTGAGGTAAAGGGCATGCGCTATCCCGTGCGCTGGGCTTGTCATCAGAAGTTGAACGACGACGGCTCGCTCACCCTGCGCCCCAACCTCCGTCAGCAGATTTAGGCTGTGGCGGTTACCTGGCCGCCCCGGAGGTCTTAGAGCCAGCCAGCGTTCCCCGAAGAACTGTGAGAGAGGCGGCGGGTAGGTCATAGACCGAACTCTCACTACCGGTGAGCATTGTCGTCGAGGGGGGACCGTCGGGATCGGCGTGACCTCTTTTTCTGGCGGCGTGCCACTGGTACTGGGCTTTGCCGAACGTAATCATAGTGACTGGCCCGTGGAACGATCGGTTCTGGTTGGCTGCGGCATCATGAAACGTGATTCGGATTGGGTGGGCATGGTCGTGGTCCTTATTGATGAGCATGAGGGACCATTGACCATCGGGCCGCTCTAAAGCGTACGCGGTCACAAGAAGGTGCCCATCGGAATCCCGGATGTCGCTGGAAGCCGCGTAGAGTCTGTGTTCGGCGTCTTTGGGTTCGGCCCACTCCTGGGTGATGATTTGTGCTGCGAAAAATTGGGAAGTCTTCTGCTGGATCTGGTAATGATCGTCCACCATGAACATGTGATAAGTTCCCCAGCTGTTCGGGCACGCGGGGTGAGGCGGGGAGTAGGACAGCGCGTGATAGTAGTGAGTCGACTGGCCACCGGCGGTCAGAAAACCTGCGAACGTGTCCGCCAGCCATAACGCGCCGAAGATGTCCACCGACGCCTCGCCACCGTGTGCGTTCGTCTCAGTGTCAAGCAAGGGAATTCCCGGGGGCAGTCCGTCATCCCGCCACACTTGCATGATGTGCGTCAGCAATTGCGGTTCTTCATATAAGTTCTTCCACGGTGTTTCGCAGCCGTCATAGGGATAATGTTCAAACGACATGAATGCAAAGTCCGCGAGCCGTCCGCGAGCTTTCAAATAGTCGAGGAAGCGGCTGAACCAGGAGGTTTTGCCGTGCGCATCGGGCCAGGCCTTGATGTCTTCCGTGACTCCTTCGAACGCCGGCCCGCCAAGCTTGAACGTGGGATCAACCTTATGCAGCGCCGTCGCCCATTGCAGATACAGTGCTCCGTAATCCTCCGGCTGCATGTATTGGCCGTCGGCTTCTTCGCCCATCTCGACGTATGAGATGGGATAACCTCGCTTCTTCAAGTACGCCATTTGGGCGGCAGAGTCTTCCGGCGTAGCGTAAAGCATCGCTACCGGGACGATGGCAGGCAACCCGCGCGTGATTCCGCTGGTGAAGAACAAATCGAAACCGGGTTGATCGCCGGACTCCATGCGGTCGGGCGCCAGATAAAGATCGGAGGGATCGTGCCACGGATCTACCGAGGAGCAGTAAGTCAGCGACTGCTTCTGATCGGGAGAGTGCTGCAGCAGATCTTTGAAGTTGCCCTTCGTGTCGATTGTCCCCACATAGACTTCCTTGATGGCATATCCGACACAGTTTCGGCGGTCGCCAGCGCCGTGAGTGTCGCACGATCCCGAGGGTTGCGTCATCACAATGCGCACAAACTTTGTGCTGACCGGCGCGGACGCAAGCTTAAGAGTCACGGTCCCACCGTGGCCGTCGGTGACGGCTCCTGTAGCGAATCTTTTCCATTCGCCGCTCACCGGTTCATCCATGGCGTCGCCGTCTCCACTCCAATATTGAACTTCGTAAATCACGGCGTACGGATCGGCCCAAGCCACGCTCACCGCGTTCACCTCCTGCTTCTTGCCGAGATCGACGACGATCCATTGAGGATGCGCGGCATCGTCCTCGCCGGTGAACTCCTTGGCCAAGTAAGGATTGCTCTTCCAGTAAGTGTTGAGGTTGCCATCGTCGAGGCGCGAGAATCCGTCAAATTCGCTGCCGCCGTTTCGCGTGAATCCGCGGTGCTGAAGGGAGTATCCGTAGGAATGCCGAATGGTTTCACTGAGTGTGGAATCACCGGTGAAATAACCCTTGCCCGCAGGATCGCTCCACGTGCCCTTGGGATTCCAATGCCAGGCCTGCACGAAAAGATCCGTGTTCTGGCGATAACTGACGACACCCCAACCCGCCGACAATACTTGTTCGAGCTGATCCGGCCTGAAGAACGTATCAGTCGCATTGCTGGGTACGCGGTCTACCGTCGTTCCCAATGCGTAAAGCGGGCTGAATGTGTTTACAGCATGCGAGGTATCGACCATTACCGTCTGCGCGGCGCTCTGCCGGCTCAAGAACGCTGCGGAAATAATTAGTAAGAGGCCAAACTTTTTCATTGGCAACCTCCTATAGAAACGTTTTAATAGAGCGTCGACACAAGCTACGCCGTTTGTCTTTTCAGATCAAGACTGAACCAGCGATTCTCAAGGAGTGAAAATTCATGATGCTGAAAGTATTCACCGATAGAGTCTCCCTGGGCAAAGCGGCCGCGGACCAGGCCGCGACCGCCCTTCGTCGCGCCATTCGGGAGCATGGGCACGCGCGCGTGGTTGCCGCAACCGCCGCTTCTCAATTCGAGTTTCTCGATGCGCTCACCAAGGCGCCCGACATCGATTGGCAGCAGGTAGAGCTGTTTCATCTCGACGAATACATCGGCCTTCCCATCACGCATCCCGGAAGCTTCCGTAAGATGCTGCTCGAGCAACTAATCCAGAAAACAGGGATCACCAGGTATCACTTGCTTGACGGCGACGGTGACGGCGATGCTCCCGAGGTTGTGCGTCGGGCAAGCGCGGCCCTGGCCTCGGCCCCGGTAGACATTGCATTCGTCGGCATAGGCGAGAACGGCCATCTCGCCTTCAACGATCCGCCAGCGGATTTTAAGACGGAAGAACCTTACTTGATCGTAAGTCTCGATGAGGCTTGCCGGCTTCAGCAGGTCGGTGAGGCCTGGTTCGCGGACATTTCGCAAGTGCCCACGCAGGCGATATCGATGTCGGTGCGCCAGATCCTGAAAGCCAAAGAGATTCTCGCGGTTGTGCCCGGCCCGCGAAAGGCGCAAGCGGTGAAAGCCTGCTTTGAAGGCGAGATCAGCCCCATGGCCCCGGCTTCTATCTTACGCACTCATCCGAACGCAACCATCTATCTCGACAAGGACTCGGCCGCGCTGTTGAGCACAGCTTTGCAAACCACTGCCTGAGAACCATATTACTGAGCCGGCCAAATCGATTGGGTCAGCAAGAGGAAAATCCCCGGCCGGATTTCGCCCCATCGCCGGCCTGCGCTGGTGGATCTGCGGACTCCTCTTCGCGTCGACGATTATCAATTACGTCGACCGGCAGACGCTCTCGCTGCTTGCTCCCTACTTGAAGCTGGACTACCACTGGAGCAACAGCGACTATGCCAATCTGGTGATCGCATTCCGCCTCGCCTACTCCGTGGGGCAAACGCTTTTCGGGCGGTTGATGGATCGCATTGGTACCCGGCGCGGTTTGACATTCACCGTTGCGTGGTACTCGATTGTTTCAGTACTGACCTCTCTGGCAAATGGCTTCGCCAGTTTCGCCATGTTCCGTTTCTTCCTGGGCGCGGGCGAGTCCGCGAACTGGCCAGCGGCCACCAAGGCGGTTTCGGAATGGTTTCCGAAACGTGAGCGCGCATTGGCCACTGCATTCTTTGACAGCGGCTCCTCTATCGGCGGCGCCATCGCGCCGTTCCTTGTTCTCTGGGTCTACTTCCGATGGGGCTGGCGTCCAGCATTCGCTATTCCCGGACTGCTGGGACTCCTTTGGCTGATCGCCTGGCGATGGCTCTATTATCCGCCGGAGTCGCATCCCCGAATCAGCGCGACAGAACTCCAACTTATCGTTACCGACAAGGAATTCGAATCGTTTTCCACGAATCGCATCCGGCCCAGCTGGCGTGATCTTCTTCGCCTGCCGCAAACCTGGGGAACCATCATTGCCAAGACTTTCACCGATCCCGTCTTCTTCTTTGTTGCAGACTGGTTTCCGATTTATCTGGTGGCGAAGGGCATCGAACTCAAGAGCGGGCTAATTGCCATTTGGATTCCATTCATAGCGGCCGATCTCGGAAACCTCTTCGGCGGCGCAATGTCGGGCTACCTGATCAAGCGGGGATGGTCCCTAGGCTCCGCTCGCAAGGCCGTGATTATTTTCGGTGGAATAGGAGTCACCATGCTCATCCCCACAATCTTCACGGCCAATCTTTATCTAATGGCATTTCTCTTTGGACTTGCCACCTTTTCATACTCCGCGTTTTCGACCATGGCGAACGTGTTGCCCTCGGACCTTTTCCGCAGCGAGTCGGTAGCCTCGGTAAGCGGCCTGAGCGGAACCGGCGCGGGATTGGGAACGATCGTGGCTTTCAAACTCATCGGTTACTTTTCCGATTCCCGTCAGGCGATGGCCGGCCATTCCTTCGATCCGATCATGATTGTGGCTGGCCTGGTTCCATTCGTTGGAATGATTCTCGTTTTATTGCTGGTGCGCAACACCAAGGCTACCGATGAAGGGCTTGTGCGCCGCATCTGACCTTTCGGTACACTCGCCAGCGGAACACAAGCGCAGATCGAACTCCGACCACATCTTTGAAAAGACTTGCCGCACCAGAAATCCACGCCGTAGACTGTGTTCCTCACCACATCAGAAAGGGATGGAATCATATCCAGCCCAAAATGAAAGCTGCCGTCTACACCAAAACAAAAGCTGGAAAGGTCCTCGAAATAAAAGACCTCGAGCAGCCGGTTCCGAAGAAAAACGAGGTCGTCATACGAGTGCGCGCCGCTTCGGTCAATCCGCTGGACTGGCGCATGAAGAGCCAACGCCCCGGCGTCGATGTCGCCGGCGAAGTAGTCGCCGTCGGAGGATCCGTAACCCAGTTCAAGCCCGGCGATGCCGTGTTCGGCCTCTGCAAGGCATCTTTTGCTGAATTCACGTGTGGTCCTGAAACCAAGTTCGTCCGCAAGCCGGAAGGCATGACGTTCGAACAAGCGGCCGCTATCCCAATCGCAGGGCTCACCGCATTGCAGGGCCTTCGAGATAAAGGACGCCTCCAGTCGGGGCAGAAAATCTTGATTAACGGTGCTGCGGGCGGCATCGGCACCTTCGCCGTGCAGATCGCAAAATCATTCGGCGCCGACGTCACAGCGGTGTGCAGCACAAAGAATGTTGAATTGGTGCGATCCCTCGGCGCCGAGCGTGTTATCGACTACACGCGCGACGATTTCACTCAAGGCAGCGAGCGTTACCACCTGCTTCTCGATAATGTCGGGAACCGCGCGTTGTCGGAGATGAGGCGCGTTCTGACTCCGACCGGCACATGCCTCATGGCAGGAGCGCCTAAGCAACTTTGGCCGGTGTTGACCCGAGTAATCCAGGCGCTCGCATGGTCGCCGTTCATCCCCCAGAAGTTCAAAGTGTTCATCGCGAAATTGAACCGGGACGACCTGACCATCCTCGGCGAACTTATCCAGGCTGGAAAACTCACCCCCGCAATCGATCGGTGCTATCCCTTATCTGAAACCGCCGCAGCTCTCGCTTATGTAGAAGAAGGACACGCCCGGGCAAAAGTCGTCATCACGTTCCAATAGAAACGCAGCAAATGTCTTTTGGTCGTGACTCTGGAAAACGCGGTAATCGCTGAGATTTACTTGGTGAGCGCGGAAGGGCTCGAACCTTCGACCCATGCCTTAAAAGGGCATTGCTCTACCAACTGAGCTACGCGCCCACTACTTCAAATTTAACATATCGAGACCGCAGTTCCTGTGTTCCTCAGTGCCCTCTGTGTTAAAGCCCTTGACGTTCAAAATAAAAAAGGCCGCCCTGGCCGGCGGCCTTCCTCTTCGACTGCACAACATCTTAGTGCGAGTTGATGACCCCAAAGTATCCATTGGTGTCACTCGGACCCGCGGTAAAGAACAGCTGATTGGTGTTGCCGTTGCTGGTCGTTCCGCCGCCAAACTCAATTCCCCACAGGCCCGGAATCACAATCGGCTTCCCCAACGAATTCTTGATCGCACTCACGAACGCCCCCGTGGTCGGATTGAATCCATTAATCATCCCACCGGTCGTATTGTTGGAAATCAGCAGGTCTCCGCTCAGCGTTCCGAAATTGCTCGGAGCGATCGCGATTCCCCAGGGCTGATTCAGTGGATGTCCGCTCGCAATTCGTTTCACAAACGTTCCCGCTTCGGTGAACAGATCGACATATCCGCCCGGCCCGCCCGTCGTGCTGGCGTAGGTTACGTACAGATTGCCCGCAATGTCTTGAATCCCGAACGGCGCAAAGCCCGCCGGAATCGACGGATCGGTGAACGAGGTCACCAGGCTGAACGTCCCGTTGTATACGTCAACCCTATTGTTCGCCGCGTCCGCCGCATACAACATATTGCCCGACGAGTAGTTGGTGATGGCCAACCCGGTATAGACCGCCCCGGCCTGTTTCACCCCGATCAGGGCCGTGCTGGGTTCGAATGTCGACCATCCGCTGATGGTCCCATCCAGCGTCGCAAACATAAGTAACGACGTCCAGTTATGGATCTTGAACTCCGGCGATCCGTTGTACACGATCCCGGTCGGTGAGCCCGATCCGGTCGTGGCCGAAGGAATGATGACCTGCAAACTCTGCGGATTCCCCTTTCCGTCGTAAAGCGTCGACCACCCCGAAGCGTTGTCGCTGATCCAGAACGGCGCTCCCGGCGCATACACCAATCCCCACGGATTGGTCAGCAGGGTATCCGTATGTTTTGCCTTGCCTGACAGATTCGAAACTAATTCGTTGATGGTATACGATTGCGCCACGGCTGCACCTGAAAATACCAGTACGAGCCCAAAGCACGCGGTGAGAGTTGCGATCCGACCACACAAACGCTGCATTTTGAATTCTCCTTGTCGAGCCAATGGTTTTGAACAGAGTTTTAAAAGTCAACCCAGAGTGGCACCAGTACCCAGTGTCGCCGCGCGCTCGCTTCTTTTCTTCGAACTCGCCAGCCATCCGATGCTAGGGCCTGTGTGCCCATCGGCTTGTCACCAACTTGTCACCAGTTTGCACATTTTCCTGCCTTTTCATAGTTCTCTGCACATGCAAACCCGGAACCTGCAAACCCGGAACCTGCAACCACGGAACGGAGACCCGCAGATATGGCCGCTCCGCCCCACGCCTCTGCTAGACTCCCCGCGAGGCTAAAATGAGAATCCTCGCCCTCGCCGCCGTTCTTCTTGCCTGCACGTTGGCCCACGCTCAACTCGATGACGTCGTCAAACAAGCTGAAGACACCGTGGACCACCGCGACACCTCCAACCTCAGCGACACCAAGATCACTTCCGGGCTCAGAGAGGCGCTTCAGATCAGCACCGGCAACGCCGTCGCCGCCACCGGCAAGCCCGACGGCTTCCTCAAGAACGAAGCCATCAAAATCCTTCTTCCTCCAAGATTTGAAAGCGTCGCCAAAACCGCGCGCATGTTTGGCATGGGCAAGCCCTTCGACGATCTCGAGGTTGGCATGAACCGCGCCGCCGAGGCTTCAACTCCTCTCGCTAAGGAGATATTTCTTGCGGCCCTCAAGAAGATGACCTTCACCGACGTCCGCCACATCCTTACCGGCAACGACACCGCCGCCACTGATTACTTCAAACGCGCCAGCTCCGCCGACCTCACCACCGCCTTTACCCCCGTGGTCCACACCTCCATGGAAAACGTTGGATTGGTCGCGCAGTACGACCGCTTTCTCCAGGACGTCCCCGAAGCCAGCGCTATCGCCCAGGAATTCGACCTCGACAAATACGTAGTCGGTAAAACCCTCGACGGCCTCTTCTACATGCTCGGGGAAGAGGAAAAGAAAATCCGCCATCACCCCTTCGCGCAAACCACAGCCCTGCTTAAAGAAGTCTTCGGCAGGAAATAACGGTTCCTCCGCCAACATCGGAGTGCTTTGAACTTAGGGAAGTATCTTGCAGGGAGCGCAGCGACGCAGCCTGACACGCCTGATATCCTCGTCTTAGAAAGCCGCTCCGTCACAGACTTCAGGGGACTTCAGGCGCAATGAAGATGACTCATCCGTCAATATTTGCGTTGATCATTTTGCTGTCGCTGCATCTTCCTTCGCCACCTTCCCTCCAAGGCGTAATCCACGTGGAGATCGATGGGCTCCGCAGCGCGCAAGGAAAAGTCTGGTGTGCGCTCTACAACTCCGCTAAGGGCTTTCCCAAGGACGCGAGTGCCGCTCAAGCGCGTGCGTCTTCCGCCGCCAGCGGCAAGCACGGCGTCTGTGAGTTTACGGATGTGAAGCCCGGAACCTACGCCGTCTCCGTTTACCACGACGAAAATTCAAACGGAAAACTCGATACCAACTTCCTGGGAATCCCGAAAGAGGGAGTAGGAGCCTCGAACGACGCCAAAGGACACATGGGCCCTCCCAAATTTTCCGACGCGGCCTTCACTTTCAACGGCGATCGTCTTGAGTTAATAATCCACGTACATTATTTGTGAACCACGCGCGTCGAACCATCACAGCTTCAAATGAAACAATAGGGACTTGCAGGCCAGATCGCAGCGCTTTCAGCGCTGCGATATTTCCCCGAAAGAGGTCTTGGGCGAAGTGTCTTGCAAGGAGCGTTAGCGACGCAGCTGGACAGTTCGTGGGCAAGCGGGCGGGGAGAGCCAGAGCTGTGGCGCAAGAAGGAGCGCAGCGACAACGCAGCCACGGCGAAGGCGCAACTATCACAGGCGTTATAAATAAAACGGGCCGCCCGCAGGCGGCCCTAGGTTTTCAAGCTAAAAGCTAACGGCTAAGAGCTAAAAGCTGACTAGTCCCCCGCTACCGTCTCGGCCACTTCCGCCTTCGGAGCAGGAGCGATGCCGCCGTTCGGTTTCAACAACGCTCCCAGCGGAATGAATCCATCCTGCGATTGCGCCGGTTTTTCTTTCAGCACAACTTCGCGATACATAGCCGCCATGCGTGCGTTGTAGGCTTCGTCGTTTTTCACCGGACCGCGATGCTCCGCCACCACTCCGTCCGCAACCTGCTTCGCGTCCCGCGCCCGCTTTTTTTCCTCGCGCGCGTTCTTGGCGATGCCCAGCTTGTCCAGATCGTGTTGCAGTTCGTTGGTCACGATCTCTTCGCGCAGCTTGAGGTAGTCGCTGGCATTGTCATCCATCTTCACTTTCTTGCCGCCCGCAAAAATCTCATGTCGGCCATGCTCCTCATACCACTTGGTGAGTGTTGCCGTCATATGCATCTTCTCGATGATGTTTCGCCAGCCCACGCCCGTGTTGTAGGCGCAGAACGAAATCTCGCCTTCCTGAGTCGCGTAGGGGATGATGCACTGCTCGGTCCGCCGGAAGTCGTAGTTGAACAGATCCTGGAACCACATGCCCGCGATGAACAGGAAGTTCCAGCGATCGTTGGTCCTCCGCTTCATCACATCTTCAACCGTACGGTCCGGACCGACCTTGCCGTAGTTCTTCCCCGTCGCATTAAAATTCTTATCGAACTTCTTCAGCAGGTCCATCATCTTGAAGTGCGTCGGCGCCTGGTACGGATCGTAGTTCTTCATCAAACACAGCGCCATTCCAAACACAGTCAGAAACTTTCCGCGCGCCGCATCGTTCACCTTCGCAATATCCTTCGCGAGCTGATCGCCTTTCAAGAACGCCGTGACGGGCACAGCTTCCTTGGTTTCCTTATCAATCATCACCGCCATCCCCGTCCCGCAGTTCGGGTGACAGCCGCAGGAGAGTTGGCCCCAGTCGTTTTTTACGTCGTTGACGTGCATTAAGTCTGCCCAGTCTGAAAATGTTCCCATGAAGCTGATTGGGAACCAATCTCGCGACGGCTCGCCCAGACCGGTTTGATTTTTTACGTCGTGGGCCAAGTGGCTCAGGGTGTAGCGCTGGGCTTCGCGGCGATCGTCGGTTACGGCTTCGTCGCGCCCGGTGAAGCTGACGGGCTGGAAGCTGAGGAAGCTGATCGTCTTCGGATTGTCGAGGGCGAACTTGATGATGCGTCCGACTTGCTCGTTGTTGATGCCGTTCACGATGGTCACGACCGGAACGATTTCAACTCCGGCCTTGTGCAGGTTCTCGATCGCTTTTAACTTTACGTCGAACAAGTTGCCAACCAGTCGATGCGCGTTGGCCGCGTTGCCGATACCGTCAAATTGCAAGTAGGCGTAGCGCATGCCGGCTTCGACTGCCTGCTGACAGAATTCAAAGCTCTTGGCGAATTCGATTCCGTTGGTCGCGGCCTGCACGGAGTTGTATCCGACTTTGCGGGCGTAGCGCACTGCATCAAGGAAATACGGCGACAACGTGGGCTCGCCGCCGGAGAACTGCACGCTCATCTGACGACGCGGCTTGATCGTAATCGCGTTGTCGAGCATGGTTTTGATTTCTTCCCACGTGAGTTCGTGGACGAATCCAACCTGGTTCGCGTCCATGAAGCAGGGATCGCACATCATATTGCAGCGATTGGTCAGATCGATGGTGAGCACCGATCCGCGCCCGTATTTCACGGTGGACGATCCGTGATGATGCAGCTTCTCGTCGTTGTGGGCAGCAATATCGCGGCCCGGAAAAACATCTTCCAAGTGTTTGGAGAATTCGGTATCGATCGACATCACGTCTTCGAAGTGGCCGTGGATGGGGCAATCTTTCACCATCAGAATCTTGCCGTCACGCTCGACGATGGTGGCCTTGATCTCGCCGACCTTCTCGTTCATCAGCACTTCATGAGGCAAGTGGCCATCGAGAATCTGCTGGCGAATTTCGGGGACACACTTCGGGCAGAGCGAATCGGTGGAGCGCGGCCAGCCGAGCGGTGGCTTCGACTTTTCGTAGGACTTGAGCAGAGGCTTGTCGGACCATTTGGGGGTTGGGGACGGGTTGGGCTTGATACGGTTCAAGCTTTCGAATACAACCCACGCACCTTTGGCGACGGCAACGGCTGCTTTTTCTACATACTTAATCGGCTTGCGCATGTTTTCTTCTAGCTCCTGGCTCTTGGCTTTTGCTACTTCGATGCTCGACGATCAGTCTCGGCTCAATTTTGCCTTGGCTGAACGTTACGGTTGAACCTGAAAATCTTAGTGCATAACCCTTGTTGCCTATAGCTTCCCCCGAGGATTGGAACCTGGTTTGTACACCTTTCCCTGGGAGCGGTTATTTATCCATCCTAATGAAGGGACGGGAGGGACGCATCCATATCCCAACGAACGGGGGAAAATGGGGGTTTAGTGGTGGTTTGGGGGATTTGATGGAGGTAAGTTGTTGAAAGGAAAAGGGGGACTGGCCGTCCAGCCGGACGCGCTTCGCACACAAAGTCCCTCTGTTAATGTGGGTAGAGCAGCAGTGAGATTTCGTGTTTCTTCTACGGGCTGGGAGTAAAATCTGCGTATGTCACCGGAACTCGATGAACTTATGAAGCAGGCAATGTCCCTTCCGCCGGAGGATCGCGAGATTCTCGCCAATTCCCTTTTTGAGAGCTTGGATCACCCGGTTGATGAAGGCGTCGAGGCGGCGTGGCAGGAGGAAGTCGCACGGCGAATGAATGATATTGAGTCGGGTAAGGTTAAGACGGTTCCGTGGGAACAGGTCCGGCGAAAGGGTCAGGAAATACTGCGCGGCAAGTAAGCCATGGGAGAGCTTCCGGTTGAGCTTCATCCCGAGGCCGAAGAAGAATATCTCGGTTCGTTGGCTTGGTATCGCGAGCGGAGTCTTTCCGCAGCCGAAAACTTTGAAAGAATGTTTGACCGGGCAATTCAAGAAATCTCGGACGCCCCCGAGCGCTGGCCAGTTTACTTTTCTCGCTTTCGTAAGTACACACTCCGCCAGTTCCCTTTCATCATTGTGTATCGAAAAGAACCTTCGCGGATGTTTGTGCTGGCGGTCGCACACGGGCGTCGAAGGCCGGGTTATTGGAAGGCGCGGGCGTAAATCGGGAGTCAGGATCCCCACCCTTGCGCACGAAACGCGCAAGAATGGGGCACCCGCATAGTGGTAGTGTCTCCCCCTTCTCGCAAAGGAAGCGAGAAATGGGGCACCGCACTCTTGGCGAATTTCTTGATTGACCTTTGCAGCCGGGCCCTCTTCATACTATCTCTGTGCCGCCGATGTAGGTGATCGAGATATCGGATGCGTCCTGCAACTTCAGCATAAGGGCATCGAAGGCGTCGCGGCTACTCCCGACCCAATCTTGGGATTGACTTTGCCCGACAAGGCAGCAGCCCTCAGTATCGTCAGGCTTGTTGCCGATGTGGATCTCGATGGCGGTGAAGCCGGGAACATTCTGCACACAAGGCA
>Ga0210410_10001271_pt1 | contig 24024 bp, 21 predicted proteins | sample IncBWC4MmetaG_FD_161058 | JGI IMG/M metagenome (GOLD analysis project Ga0210410, IMG submission 161058) | Forest soil microbial communities from Barre Woods Harvard Forest LTER site, Petersham, Massachusetts, United States - Inc-BW-C-4-M | ecosystem: Environmental > Terrestrial > Soil >... | reverse complement strand
GATCAAATTAACTTTGGCGCGTTCCCGCAGCACTGCCGGGTCCTTCATTTTTGAGGGGTCATGCGCCGAGGCGAAGCTGACCGTCTTGTCCAGCAGCGCAACGGCCATCATGTGCTGGACGCAGATGTCCGGAATCTCCCGATTGTTGACGATCGCGGCTTCATCGGTCGCCAGGCGGACATCCACTTGCTTCACTTCACCAGCTTCAAAAGGGCGCCGCTTTCGCAAAAGTTCGAGGGCGTCGAGAGCCGCCTGGATCGGCGAGCCGACCGGCCATTTCTTGATATTTGTACGCGCAACTTCGTAACGCACGCCCAGTTTGTCCAGTAATCCCGAGGGATCGGCTTTCGGGTTGTAGGCTTGGAAAAAGTTGTCCTTCCCCGAAAATATATCGTCAACGCCTGTCCAACCGTACTTCACGAGCAAGGCAGATGTAACGCCGTTCCGCGCCGTCATTCCGCCGAAGTGAAACGCCTTCTGGATGTGCTCGGTGTCGCGATTCCAGGAGCCGAGACCCGAGGATTGGTGCGCCGTGTAACCCAGCATCCACCGCATTTGTTGGGCGTTCAATCCGGCTGCACAACTTGCTGCCGCTGCAGCTCCGAAGAGAGGTGCTATGCTGTGCGTGCTCCAATGGCTCTCGGCTTCAAATTGCTGGCTGCCTAGCGTCATCGTGACGCGGGAGCCGATGTCATAGCCAAGCGTGACCGCACGAATGAAGTGTGTGCCGCTGATGTGAAACTGCTCTCCCGCGGCCAGTGCGGCCGGAACCACCGCACAACCGGGGTGCGATTGAGAAGGCGAGTGCGAGTCGTCCGTTTCGTCGGAGTGAGCAAGCACGCCGTTGGTCATCGCGGCTTCGATGGCTCCGCGCGATAGTTTGGACGCGACCACCGTACAGGTTTCGTCGCCGCCATATGCCTGGGCAAATTCCAACGCGCGTTTCCCGGGAAGCAGGTTCGAGCCGGAAATCATCGCGGCAAGTGTGTCCAGGATGTGGTGCTTTGCCTTTTCAGTGATTTCATCGGGTAGCGGATGCGTGGCCGCCTCGCTCATATAGTTGCTGAGTGGAATCATCACCGGGCCCGCGGGCTTGGTGGTCTTGTCCTGTCCCGCCGAATTCAGTGCGAAGGCCGATGGGGAAGGGAATGCCGCGGCGCCAAAGGTCAAACCTGCCAATTCCAGCAGATTGCGGCGAGTTAGATTCCGTGGTCCCCAGCCTTCAGATTCGTTGCGCTCTGATTTCATGTCAGTCGGCAAACTCGCTCCTGGATTCTTCGCCGTATCTTCTGAATTCAACGGAAACCTTGTTAGTTCGCGCTGACCTGCTTTGCGATCGCTTCTCCCAACTCTTGCGTCGAAGAGCTTCCGCCGATATCCGGCGTGCGAACTTTCGATTGGGCCAGAATCGCAGCGATGGCGTGCTCGACAGAATCGGCAGCTTCGTCCGCCCCGAAATGCCGCAGCATCATCGCCCCGGACCAGATCTGTCCAATGGGATTGGCGATTCCTTTGCCTGCAATATCCGGCGCAGAGCCGTGAACGGGCTCGAACATCGAAGGAAACTCTTTTTCCGGATTGAGGTTCGCCGAAGGAGCAATTCCTATGGAGCCCACGACCGCTGGGCCTAGATCGGAGAGGATGTCGCCAAAAAGGTTGGAGCCCACCACCACATCGAACCAATCCGGGTGCCGCACAAAGTGCGCGGAAAGAATGTCGATGTGATACTGGTCCGTCCGGATGTCCGGGTATTTCGCCGCCATTTCGTGGAAGCACTCATCCCAAAATGGCATGGTGTGGATGATGCCATTCGATTTGGTTGCCGAGGTCAGGTGCTTCTTCCGTTCGCGCGCGAGTTCAAACGCGAAACGCAGCACACGGTTCACACCGCGGCGCGTGAATACCGCCTGCTGCACGGCCATCTCGTCTTCCGTGCCTTGGTAGATCCGGCCGCCAATATTCGAATATTCCCCTTCGTTGTTTTCGCGAACGATGGTGAAATCGATTTCACCGGGCTTCCAGTTTTTCAAGGGCGAATCGATGCCCTCGAACAGGCGCACAGGGCGAAGGTTGACGTACTGCCGGAATGTTCGCCGGATGGGAATCAAAAGACCCCAAAGGGAAACGTGGTCCGGAACGTTCGGGTAGCCCACCGCGCCCAGAAAGATGGCGTCGAATGGCCGCAGTTGTTCCAACCCGTCGTCCGGCATCATTTTTCCGGTTCGCGCGTACGTTTCACAGCTCCAGTCAAAAGCGCGCCAGTTGAATCCAAAGCCGAAGCGCTTACCCGCCGCCTCCAGCACGCGGATGCCTTCAGGAACCACTTCTTTCCCGATTCCGTCACCCGCGATCACAGCAACGTTGAACATTTTCATCGGTCGTTTTTCACCCTGCATTCGCGGACAGGAGCGGCGACAGCGCCGACATATCGGCGGTCGTTTCCAGCGTCCGGACGAACGCAACTATTTTTTCAGTTTTGTCTTGCGGCCAATCAATATACTCCGCGCAGCCACGGAACTTCGTCGCTGCCTCGTCGAAGGTCATTGGGTTTGCCGGGCTGCCCTTGCCGAAAGCGGCCCGCCCTGTGATCACCCTACCGTCTTTGAGCGTGATTTTCAGGATGGAAGTCATTTTGTCGAAGCCTGCGCCTTCTGCCTCGGGGTCCACGTAAAAATTGATATTCCGCATCATTGCCTGCACATCGGCGCGCCGGACAACTTTGTCGGAAAACTGGCCGAGCCCGGCTTTGCGTTCGAGCAGGAGAATCGCCATGCAGAATTCCATGCTGAATTTCGCCTCAAGCCCGGTCTTGGGATCGTGGTGGAGAAGCGTTGTGGTCATATTGTGGTTGGCGCCCACATCCACTTTCTCCACTTGCGAAGCTTCGATATTGTTCACCTGAATCAGCCGCGCAAGCTCCGTCATCGCCGGATGGGTGAGAGAGCCGGATGGATAGGGCTTCAAGGAAACGCCGGGCGAAGCGAACGTCCAGGGGTTTCCCAGGCGATCCATGATTGCTGCAGGATCGAACGAGCCCCCCGCCGCATGGAAGAAACCGCGATCCGCTTCCAGGATCTGCTCCGCCGCGGTCCATCCGAGGCCAACCAGTTCGGCGGAAACAAGTCCGCTCTCCGCCGCATGACCCGCCTGATAGGGTTTGGTCATGGTGCCGAAATTTTCGCGCAACCCTCCGGAATTGCTGGCTGCCAGTCCAAAAGTTTTCAACGTTTTCGAAAGATCGAAATTGAGGAGCTTGGCGCAGGCTGCTGCGGAGCCGAAAGGACCGCAGGTTCCTGTCGTGTGAAAGCCGTCCTCATAGTGGCGCGGGGCAATCGCCTCTGCGATTTTGCATTCCACTTCAGCGCCCAGGTGATACGCCAACATCCATTCTTTTCCGCTGACCGGGTGTTGTTCCGCGAGCGCGAAAATCGCCGGCAGCACTGGAACAGTTGGGTGCATCAGCAAGCCGTACACGCGGTCTTTTGCCGCGGCAAGTTGTGTGTCATCGAAGTCATCGGCGTGAATGGAAATTCCGTTTACGAGCGCAGCAAATCGGGCGGATGTTTTCTGCGCGGTGCCAATAATCGAGGACTTCCCGACGCATGCCCCAGATTGTTCCACGAACTTGCGGGAAATCGGGCCGCTCTCCGCCCGCGAGCCAGCCAGCGCGAGTCCCAACCCGTCGAGGATGGACTTCTTACCAAGTTCGATCACATTTGCCGGGATGTCTTCGTACTTCGTCCGAACCACAAAATCGCCAATGTATTTCGTGAGGCCAGGGGTCTTTGGGAAATCGACTGGCCCAGAATTTGTCGCTGCGTTCGCCGTGTTCGCGAAGACCGAGGCGCCAATCACTCCGAGCGAAGTCTTTCCGAAATCACGCCGTCGCATAATTCACCGGGGTGCTGGACAATCTACGGCTGAATGTCATACACGCGAACTTCGGCTTCCTTGCCGGCATGATGGGGAACCGCCAGATAGTAACGATTGAGTTCGGGCACCAGAATGCCGGTCTTCGCCCGAAATGCACCGGGGATTTTGGCAAGAAGCGCATAGTGATCCGCATCCTTTTGCTCAAATACGTCAAGGAACTGGTCACCGGCAAGATAAATGCGTTTGTGCTGCGCGTCGTATGCGGCATCGTCCACCAAGCCGACGGCTGGAAGGTCTGCGATCACTTTTCCGTCATCGGAGTTGAGGACAATCAGCTTTCCGGGATTTCGCGTGACAACGAACAACCGGTGATTCGGCTCATCAAGGGCCATTGCGACATTGAGTTTATCACCGGCTGGCAGCGGCCACTTTGCGCTGAGTTCGGATTTGTTGCGGTCCATGACGCCCACCACATTCTGCCCGGTAATGTTGAGGAACATCCGGGGACCGGACTTCTCCAGCATGATCGCTTCCACGTGGTCCGATGGAATCTTGATGTCCCGCAGTTTCTTCGCGTTATTCGTGTCAATCACACTGATCAGCGAATAGGGCGTGTGCGCTTCCCGCCCGCCATTTACGACGTACAGGTATGAGGTTGTAGGATCGTACGCGATGGAATCCGCGTCGATGGAGACTCTTACTTCACCGAGCGGCTTGTAACTGTCGCTGTCATAGATTTTCACCGCCGACGCGTCGCCCTCAACCACGAACAGCTTTTTCAAATCCTGGCGAAATAGGATTGCGTGCGGCGCCTTTATCTCCTGCATAGTGTGGAGGCGCTGGTTCGATTTTGAGTCCAGAACCTCGAGCTTGTCGTTTTCTTCCCCCGTCAGGAATAAACGGTGGCCATCGAGGTCAACAGCGAAGTGGTCGAAGTCACCGTCTTTGAGCCCTGGTAAGGGAATGGTCGCCACAAGCTTCAGTGGCGTTTTCTCCTGTGCCGCCGCGACGAACGGCAAGGACATCAACAGTGTGAACAGGATTGAGAGTGTGCGCTTCATGCGTTCCGCTCCGAAGGAATGACGTGAACTGGCTCTTGGAGAATACAGAGGCACCAAAACCACGCGGATGCTACGCCACACCGGGAGGTGCGTCAACGCCACATCCCAATTCCTCCGAATCGGCCAGGCGCCCGTGGCCCGGAATATCCAGTGTTTGAAAGGGGTTTTTCGCTTCACTCTGCCAGGGCGGCTAAACAGAAATTAATGTTGCCTTAAGTTCGATTGGGCACAGATAGATATTATGCTCTGTGGTGCTGGATGCTCGTTGTAGCGCGAGCTCGGCACTCATCAGATTTTGAAATTTCGAGTGACTCTGCCTTCGGGGGAAAAGATGAAGAGAACGATTGTGATGTTGCTAGTGATGTGTGGTCTCTTAGTCGTGAAAACACAAAGTCAGGAGGTGGCGCCATTGAAACTGGTGCAGACTTACAAGCTTCCTGCGGATGTGAAGGGAAATTTCGATCATTTCGCAATCGATCTGGCGGGCAACCGGCTCTTCGCTACTCCGGAGGCGTACAAGGCCGTCCTGGTGTTCGATCTCAAGACGGGGAACATCATTCACAAGATTACTGGGATCGAAAAACCGCACGCGATCCTGTATCGCGAGGATCTGAAGCGCCTCTATGTCACAGATGGAGAGGCTGGTGACGTGAAAATCGTGGACAGCGATAGCTACAAGATTCTTTCCAGCGTGAAGCTTCTCGAAGACGCTGACTCAATCGGTTACGATCCCACCAGCAAATTCCTTTACATTGACAACGGTGGCGGCGACGTACATCAGACCTATTCCATGCTGAGCGTCGTGGATACGACCGCCGGCAAGAAGGTGGTTGATATTAAGGTTGATGGCGATACGCTCGAGGCCATGGTCCTGGAGAAGTCCAGTCCACGGATCTATCTGAACAACAAAGCCAAGAGCCAGGTGGACGTCATCGATCGCGAAAAGCGGACTCTTTTGGCAAGTTGGCCGATCACCCTTGCCAAAACCAATGTCGCCATGGCCTACGACGAAGCAAATCATCGCCTTTTCATCGCCTGCCGCAGCGGAGGGATCGTTGTGCTCGACACCCAATCGGGCAAAGAACTGTCCGTCCTGCCGATCACGAAGGGTGTGGACGACCTTGTTTTTGACCCCGCGAGCAAGCGCCTCTACGCCTCTTGCGACGGCGATGTATCGGTTTACCAGCAGAACTCCCCGGATAGTTACAAGCTGCTCGGGAAAGTTCCCACCGGGCCACTCGCGAGGACGGCGCTGTTGGTGCCCCAACTAAACCGCTATTTCGTGGCCGTGCCACAGCACGGAACCACGAACGCCGAAATTCTGGTCTTCGAGGTGCACTAGCACCTCGAACAAGACGAGGAAGGGTGGGCGGTTCGCCCGCGCCCACCCGCCTCGCAAAATGTTTGTGCGAGAAAATAAGAAAACTTGTCAGAGCTGGACTTCACATCAATCATCAGCGGTGATCTCTGGAGGAACGCATGAAATGTCTCAGATGGATTGCGATGAGTCTGCTTGCACTTTCGGCAATTGTCTGCCCAGCGCAAGGGCAGACCGATAAGGTCATCGCGATTCGCGCAGGCCATTTATTTGACAGCAAGTCCGGCAAGTTGCTCGACAATCAAATTGTCCTCGTCAAAGACGACAAAATCACCGCTGTAGGACCGTCCGACTCTATGCAGATTCCCGCTGACGCTCAGGTGATTGACCTCAGCAAGTCCACCGTGCTTCCGGGACTGATTGACGGACACACCCATGTATTCGGCTTCGGCCTCGATGGCATCAAGTCGGGCGGGCCTCCGTTTGCCAGTCCAATTAACGACACACGCGAATACCGCACCCTTCTTGCTCTCGCTAACGCACAGAAAGACCTTCGTGCGGGCTTCACCACCTTGCGCGATCTGATGAGCCATGGCGGCGGTTACGCGGATGTGGACATCAAGAAGGTCATCAACCGGGGCTACTTTCAGGGGCCGCGCATGCAGGTTTCCACCATGGGGCTGGTTGCAACCGGAGAAGGCATACTGGGCTCGCCGGCAGTGAATTTGCCGAGAAACTATCAGACGGTGGATGGACCGTGGGCCGCGCGGCAAGCCGTCCGCGAGCAGATCCACTATGGGGCAGACTGGATCAAGTTCCATTCGACCGCGGACTACGAATTTGAGCCCAACGGCGAACTGAACAGCGATCCGACCTTCACAAAAGAGGAAGTGGAGGCTATTGTCGACGAGGCGCATCGCCACGGGAAGAAAGCGGCCTGCCACGCATTCGGTGGCGAAGGTCTGCGGAACTGCGTCGAAGCAGGTGCGGACACCATCGAACATGCCATTGAACTCGATGAAGCCACCGCGGACCAGATCAAAAAGAAAGGCATCTACCTGGAGCTCACCGCATACCACTATTCCCTAAGCGACTACACGGCGCGTGATGCCAAATCCACTGGCGGAAAATACAGTCTGCAGGCGTTGCGGGAAAAAAGCGGCCGCCTGGCAATTTCCCGCGGCCTCAAAATTTCCTTCGGCAGCGGCGTCGGTCCCTTTCCACATGGTACGCAAGCCGCCGAGTTCGCCTACCTGGTCAAATACGGAATGTCGCCGATCCAGGCCATTCAGTCCGCAACCACAGTCGCGGCGGAAATGATGGGTTGGCAGGATCGGATCGGCTCCATTGAAAAAGGGAAGTTTGCCGACATCATCGCTGTTTCGGGTGACCCACTGAAGGACATTACCGAGCTCGAGCGAGTAAAATTCGTCATGAAGGGCGGCCAGGTAATTCGGGACGATTCGAAATAGTTCCGGCTGCCCGGGCGGGTGTTTTCGCGTCGAGTAGTGCTATGATTTCCGCCTGCGATTTACGTTAGGAACGTCTGCTTATGCGCATCCTGCTGGTCGAAGACGAACGAAAGGTGGCTAGTTTCATCGCGCGAGCCCTGCGCGAAAACTCTTACGCCGTTGATATAGCGGAGAGCGGCGAGAAAGCACTGGAGCTCACTACGGACGTAACCTACGACGCCATTCTCCTGGATGTGCGCCTGCCGGGTCTTAGCGGCATTCAAGTCTGCCGCGAATTGCGCCAGCAGGGAATGGAAGCGCCGGTTCTGATGTTGACGGCCCGTGGCCTGGTCGAACAGCGCGTCGAAGGCCTCGACGCTGGGGCGGACGACTACCTCACCAAACCATTTGTCCTTGCGGAACTCCTAGCGCGCGTGCGTGCCCTCGTCCGACGCGGCTTGCATAGCGGCAACGCAAAGCTTCACTACGCCGATCTGGAACTCGACCGGCACCGCCGCCGGGCCACTCGCGGCAAAGTGGCTGTGCCCCTGACCTCCAAGGAATTTGCGCTATTGGAACTTTTCCTACTCCACGCGCCGGATTTGGTGACGCGCAGTGAAATCGTCGAGCATGTCTGGGATCGCCATTTCGACAGCGAAACCAACCTCGTCGAGGTCTACGTCAATCGCCTGCGCCAGAAGATCGATCAGAATCGCCCGGTGAAGCTGATCCACACTGTCAGAGGCATCGGCTACCGCCTCGGGGCGGTCGAACCGTGAAAACCAAAACTCTTCGCTTCCGGATGATGCTTCTCTTCTGCACGGTCGTCAGCGTGCTCCTCGTGGCTTCGTACCTGGCGTTCTGGGGATTGCTCGCGCACGAAATTCCTTCCCAGCTGAATCACCAGTTGCAGGAAACCGGCCGGCTTCTGATCGCCGACGTTGCAGCGGAGCCTTACGCCCATGACATTGAACGCCTGGATATCCCCGGAGAATTTTTCGAATTGCTCGATGCGAACGGCCATGTTCTTCAAAAATCGAGAAATCTGCCAACGCCGATCAGCTTGCTGCCTTTCGATCCCACGGCGGGTCATCCTGCCTACCAGGTGGTAAGTATCGGTGGAGACCAGTCCGTCCGCGTGGCAATCATTCCCTTCGAACAAGCAAACCAGAAGCGCTTTTTGGCCGTGGCCATTCCCACGTTCGGCACCAACCGGGTGCTGGACACGTTCGGGCGAATCGTTCTAATTTTGTTCCCCATCAGTTTGTTGCTTACCGCCGGAATCTCCATGATTTACGTGGGCCGAAGCCTTGCGCCGATTACGGACCTGACCCAGCATGCCGCTTCCATGGCCAAGCGCGTTACCCAAAGCCAGGGATTCTGGGAGCCGCTGCCGGTAACCACACCGCATGACGAATTAGGCAGACTGGCGGAAACATTTAATGACTTATTCCGCGGCGTCGACTCCGCGGTGCGGCAATTGCGCCAATTCGTTACCGACGCTTCCCATGAGTTGCGCACACCCATCGCCGTTCTTCACGGAGAAACGGAACTTCTCCTCTCGAAGCCGCGCACGGCAGAGGAATACCATAAAACGTTGTCCGTCTTCGATGATGAGCTGAAAAAGCTGACGCGGATGGTCGAGGGGCTTTTCACCCTTTCAATGGCCGATGCCGGGCAGTTGCACCTGGAGTCCGAGCCGCTCTACATCAACGAAGTTTTGGAAGAGGCTTGCGCGCTGGTTTCTTCGAGGGCACGAAGAAAGGGAATTGCGATCCTCCGCCAACTCGACCAGGAATTTCCCTACACTGGCGACGAAGCGTTCCTGCATCAGCTTTTCCTGATCTTCCTGGACAATGCGATCAAGTATTCCCCGGAGAAAAGCATCATTCATGTTACGCTCGAGCAAGGGGAAGGCACCATCCGCGTCTGCATTCAGGACCACGGCATCGGCATTTCCCCCGAACATTTGCCCTTCATTTTCGAGCGCTTTTACCGGGCGGCGCCCTCCAGCGCAGGCGATTCCCACAGTGGTGGACTGGGCTTGGCCATCGCCCAGGCAATCGTGCGGGCGCAGGGCGGGGCAATCGAATGCAGGAGTAATGTGGGTATTGGCTCAAGTTTTACGGTGGTTCTTCCCTTGACTCCTAGGAGCAAGATTGACGCTCTGGAGTCATCTAAACAGAAATTAATCATGGGTTAAGGCATCCCCGGCTCACATACACTAGGCTCCGCCCAACGTGGAGGTGGGTCTGTGTTCTCTCAAAAAACCGCTAGCTTGTATTTGTTTGGCCGCACGACCGCCGTTTTTCTAATGATTGCCATCTTTTTTTCTGTTCCCACCCTTGCCCAAGTCGCGGGAGGAACGCTCTCAGGAACAATATCTGACCCCAACGGCGCTGGAATTCCACAAGCGAAGCTGGTCATCAAGAACGTTGCGACTGGCATCGAACGAACTGTTACCACCAACGCTGACGGTTTTTACACGACGGTGAACCTGCTGCCCGGGTCCTACCAGATCGCAATTTCCGCAACCGGCTTCAACTCGGAGACGCGCCACGGCGTCACCATGACGGTTGGCTCGCGGCTCACTGTCGATATCACCCTGCGTGTCGGGACTGTCTCCAATAGAGTGGAAGTCACCGCTGCAGTCCCTGACGTGCAGCTTACAAGTTCCGACATAGGCGCCGTAGTAAACGCTACAACCGTCCGTGAACTTCCTCTCAACGGCCGCAGCTGGACCGACTTGGCGGCTCTCCAGCCCGGCGTGGAAACCATTCAAACGCAGCCGAGTTTCGCCACCGGGTCGGACCGCGGCAATCGCGGGTTTGGGCAGCAACTCACGATTTCCGGCGCTCGCCCGCAGCAAAATAATTACCGCCTTGACGGCATCAGCCTGAACGACTACGCCAATGGAGCACCCGGCAGCGTCCTTGGGGGCAACCTGGGCGTCGACGCCATCCAGGAATTCTCGGTTCTGACCAGCAATTATTCCGCCGAGTACGGCAAGACCTCGGGCGGAGTCGTCAACGCCGTCACGCGCTCGGGCACCAATGAATTCCACGGCAGTGCCTACGAATTCTTGCGCAATAGCGCTCTGGACGCGGCCAATTTCTTTGAAGCGGGACAACGATCCCCGTTCAAACGGAATCAGTTTGGAGGCGATGTTGGCGGGCCGATATACAAGGGCCGCACCTTCTTTTTTGCGGACTATGAAGGCATCCGCCAGTCCAAGGGCATCGCCAACTTCCTCTTTGTGCCTTCCGCGGCTGCGCGAGGAGGGACGTTGTGCTCGAATCCCGCGGGGGCGGACCCAGCGAACCCCTGCACGACATCTCAGGTCGTGGTGGATCCGATCGTAACGAAGTATCTGGCCCTCTATCCTGTGCCATTGCCCTCGCGACTTCTTGGAAACGGTGACACCGGAAACGTCACCTTCTCCGCCCAGCAGGTTATCAACGAAAACTTCTTCACCACACGCATTGACCACAAGTTCTCTGACAAAGACGCCTTGTTCGGCACCTACCTCTATGACCACACTCCCTACAGCTCCCCGGATTCCTTTGGAAACGTGCTCCTGAATACGCTCTCCTCCAGGCAGATTGTCGCTGTCGAAGAGACGCACAGCTTCACTCCTACCTTCGTGAATGCAGTTCGTTTTGGCTTCAACCACGAGTACGTCAACAACGATTCCAGCGTCAGTGCGATTAACCCGGCTGCGGCCGATACTTCTTTGGGCTCTTTTCCCAACCGCAATGCCTCCGTCGTTAACGTCAACGGAGCCCTGACTTCCATGACCGGAGGCGTTGGCGGCCTTCCCACCTATTTGTACGATTGGAACTCCTACCAGGCCTATGACGACGCCTTCTGGACCAGAGGCACTCATTCCGTGAAGTTTGGTGTCGCCGTCGAGCGCATGCTTCTCCAGGCGACGGCCCTTACCGACGCGAACGGGATCTGGACATTTGGCAATCTGAAAAATTTTCTAACCAATGTTCCCAGCAAATTCGCAGGCGGCATCGCCAGTTCCTTGTCGCCGCGCAATTTTCGCCAAACCCTATTCGGCGCCTATGTGCAAGATGATTGGCGTTGGAAGCCCAACCTGACGCTGAATCTGGGCCTGCGCTATGAGATGACCACTGTACCCACGGAAACCAACGGCAAGCTCGTTAACCTCCGCAACCTCAGCGATCCTGCGCCCGTCTGCGGCGTAGCTGTGACCGGCTGCGCGGGTACTGGACAACTATTCTCGAACCCCACGCTGCACAACTTTGAACCCCGCGTGGGCTTCGCATGGGACCCCCTCCACAATGGCAAGATGGCCGTCCGCGGGGGAGCTGGCTTGTTCGATGTACTTCCCCTGCCTTACCAGTTCATTCTGCTGGAGACTCAGGCGACTCCCTTTTTTCAATACACCTCCGTCAACAACCCAAGTCCGGGTGATTTTCCCTCAGGCTTGCCCTCGCCACCTCCCGCAAACAAACTCCGTTCCACCTTCATTAATTCCAACCCAAAGCGGAATTACGTCATGCAGTGGAACCTCAACGTTCAGTATCAGCTTACCCCCAGCCTTGCTGCCTTGGTTGCCTATGTCGGCTCGCGCGGTGTTCACCAGCCGTTCCGCGTAGACGAAGCCGATTTGGTAATCCCGACGAAGACCCCCAACGGATACCTATGGCCGAAAGTGGATGCGCTCGGAAACATCTTTTCCGCGCAGTGTAACGCGGTTGACGCCAATGGCCCCCCTGACCCTGCGCAGTGCGCGCCGCCCAACACTATCAACCCGAACTTTGGCTCCATTCGTGGCATGTTTTATCAAGGACGCTCCTATTTCAATGCCCTCGAATTGCAGTTGGCCAAACGTTTGACCCACGGCTTTCAGGTGCAAGGCACTTATACCTGGGGCAAGAGCATGGACACCAACTCGGCCACTGTGGCGGGAGACGCCTTCGGTAACTCCATCTCCAGCCTCAATTGGTTCGACATGAAATTGACCCGGGGGCCCTCCGACTTCAACGTCGGGCACACCGTTGTAATCAACGGAACTTGGGAGCTCCCTTCGGCTAAGTCTCTTTCTGGCCCCGTCCGCTTGCTCACCGATGGCTGGGAGTTGGGCCTCATCTTCACTGCCAGCGACGGTGTCCCCTTCACTGCAACCTGGGGCACCGGCTCGGACCCTGCCGGAACGCTAAGCAGCGACGATTTTGCTTACCCCAACCGTTTGGGCGGCCCCGGATGCCAGTCCCTCACGAATCCCGGGAATCCATCTAATTACGTCAAGACTCAGTGCTTCTCCATCCCCACACTTTCGGATCCGCTGCTCTGGGCTCAAAACTGCAGCGCATTTCCACCGAGTGCTCAGCCGGTCCCCTCGGCGTCCAATCCAAACCCAGCTCCCGTCCCTGCTGTGTTCCCGCAATGCTTCAACCTGCGCGGCAATGCTGGCCGAAACATCCTGACCGGTCCGGGCATCACCAACCTGGACTTCTCCGTGTTCAAGAATTTCAAGGTGCACAGAATATCGGAAGCCTTCAACGTCCAGTTCCGCGTCGAGATGTTCAACATTCTCAACCATGCCAACTTTGCGCCCCCGGGCCCGGGCGACGGCAATACCGACATCTTCAGCGGGAACGGTTCCTCCCTGTCTCCAAGCGGCGGCGGTACTGCCGGCGCCCTGGTGCGAACAACCATCCCCGAGCGCCAGATTCAGTTCGCGCTCAAGGTCATTTTCTAGTCCTGGCGCAATGCGCACTGGAACAGTGCCGCTGCGCCGAACGGACAAACGCGACCTGACCTGCGGCCGATTCCGCGGTTCCAAGTCCGTCGTGCATTCGTGGAGGGTTGCTCGATGAGCGTCTCAAACCTGCGGCTGTCACTTTTGGGGGCGGTTATCCTGTGCTCCGCTCTGGCGATCGCCAGCCCACCGGACGGCGGCTATCACCTGCTGAAGAAGTACGATCTCGGCGCGGCGCCCGGGGGCAAGGAGTATTGGGACTACATTACCTTTGACGCCTCCACCCGACGCTTGTACATCTCCCACAATACGGAAGTGAAAGTCGTCGATGCGGATAGCGGCGCGATTGTCGGAAGCGTTCCTGACCTGAAGCGTGTGCATGGCATCGTGGTTATGGATGATTTGGGCCGAGGCTTCATCAGCGACGGCGGGGCCGATGAAGTTGTGGTGTTCGATCTCAAGACGCTGAAACCGACAGGTCACATCAAGACGGGCGGCAATCCGGATTGCATCATTTATGATCCGGCGTCAAAACACATCTTCACCATGAACGGAAAGACCAACGACGCTTCGGTGATTGATCCCGGTTCGTTGGCGGTCGTAGCGACCATCCCCATCGGCGGACGTCCGGAATACGCCGTTCCCGATGGCCATGGCACGATCTACGACAACGTCGAGGACAAGAACGAAGTCGTTGTCATCGATTCGAAGACCAATACCGTGAAATCTCATTGGCCGATCGCTCCCGCAGAAGAAGCCACAGCCATCGATCTCGACGCGCAGCATCACAGGCTGTTCATCGGCGGCCGGAATAAATTGTTGGCGATCATGAATGTGGACTCGGGCAAGGTTGTTCAGACATTTCCGATTGGCGCGGGCGTAGATACCAATATCTTCGAACCGTCCACCGGCCTGCTCTTCGTCGCCGCACGGGAAGGCACGCTGCATGTCTATCACGAGAATTCGGCCGACAAATTCAGCGAGGTTGAAACGGTCAAGACCGAGTTTGGTGCCCGCAACATGGCTCTTGACCCAAAGACCCACCAGTTGTTCATAGACACCGCGGACTTCACTCCGGCACCCGAGCCCACGACGGAACAGCCGCATCCGCAGCCAACCCCGGTTTCTGGAACGTTTCGGTTGTTGGTCTACGGCCGCTGAAGCAGAATCCCATCTGCAAGGAAGGGCGAATGCTATTCGGTTCTCGTTTCAGGTTCTCCGCTGTTGTTCTCGCATATCTCGGGGTGATGTTCTGCGGGTTAGCGATTGCGAGCTCGAGGGTCGCGCCCCCACCGCAGCAGGCGGATGATCGCCAGGCGGCGGCTCTCGATTTTGAAACTTATCGCACTCGCGTCGAGCCAATTTTCCTGAAACAACGGGAAAGTGGCGTGCGGTGCTACGACTGCCACTCCACCCTAAACACGCGACTTCGCCTCGAGCCTCTCTCGACAGGAAACTCGTCCTGGACGGAGGAACAATCCCGCAAGAATTTTGCCGCCGTGCTGCAGTTGACCACGCCCGGCGAACCGCTGAAGAGCCGCTTGCTTCTGCATCCGCTTGCGCCCGAGGCCGGAGGCGATCCCGTGCACACCGGCGGAAAATTTTGGAAATCGCAGAGCGACCCGGAATGGCAGATGCTCGCCGAGTGGGTTCGGCACACAAGTTCGGCGCCATCGCCGGCAGCAACAGCATCGAATTCCTCAGCCAAGGGCGAACTCGATTTTGAGTTATTCAAAACCACTGTTCAGCCCATCTTTCTTAAAGAGCGGCCCGGCCATGCCCGCTGCTACGGCTGCCATACCGCCTCCAACCGAGTGTTCCATCTCGCGGCGCTCTCACCGAGCCTCGCCGATTGGACGGAAGAACAATCCCGCCAGAATTTCCAGAGCGCCTCGCAACTTGTGGTCCCAGGGAAGCCGCAATCCAGCAGGCTTCTGGTTCATCCGCTCGCGCCCGAAGCAGGAGGCGACGCGTTTCATTCCGGCGGGCGGCAATTTGCCTCTCAGGAAGATCCCGACTGGATGGTCCTGGCACAATGGGCGCGTTCCGCGTCCGTCCCCGGTACAACTGCTTCGCCTTCAGGCACTGCTGCTCGAATCTACATAACCAACAGCGCCGGCAACACAGTGGACGTGATTGATTCTTCGACCAATCAGGTTGTGCAGGTCATCCGCGGGATCGAGCTCCCCCACGGCGTCGTTTTTTCTCCCGACGGAAAGCGCGTCTATATCAGCAACGAATCTGAATCGATCGTGGATGTCGTGGATCGCGAGTCGGCCAAAATCCTGAAAAAGGTTGTTCTCAGCGGCCACCCCAATAACCTGACCATTACCAAAGATGGCGGCCGGGTTCTTGTCGGCATCCGGGAAGATCCCGGATCAGTGGATGTAATCGACACCAATTCGCTCGAGCGCACGAAAAGCATTCCCGTCGACGGCAGCGTGCACAATGTATTCGTCACACCGGATGGCAAATACGCCGTAAGCGGTTCCATTGAAAACAAAGCGGCAACGGTGATCGACTTGAATGTGGAAAAAGCTGCCTGGGAGATTAAATTCGATCGGGGCGTCCGTCCAATGGCATTCGAGGCGAACCCCGACGGTTCAACGCGCCGGATTTTCGTCCAACTCTCCGGCCTGAATGGTTTCGCTGTTGTCGATTTTGCCAGCCGCAAAGAGGTTGCCCGCATCGTTTTGCCGGAACAACCGGGAGGGTTTGGCACCGCCGAGGAGCGCCTGGGCACTCCGTCGCATGGCATCGGTGTCGCCCCCGATGGAAAATCTCTTTGGGTCAACAGCACGGTCGCCAATGCGATTTTCAAGTATTCGCTGCCCGATCTCCAACTTGTGGGGTATTGCCCGCTGCCAGTCCAGCAGCTCGTGAATCGTGCACCAGTGGGGGCCGTGCCCGAATGGATCACGTTCACGCCGGACAGTCAGCGTGTATATGACTCGAACTCCGGCGCGCGATCCGTATCGGTCATTGATGCAAAAACGCTCAAGTTGGTGGATGTCGTGAATGTCGGCGAGGTTCCCAAGCGGATCAACACGCTCACCCTGCCATAGTAGAAGTAAGGACTCTCATCGGGCATTTCCGAAAAGTCCGCGCCAAGATGTCGCGATAGGGGTGGGCTGACAAAGTATTCTGCAAAGTCTGGTTCACCGAATAGGTTCGCTTCCCCGCAATCTCCCGCGGAGTCGGTCTATTCCTGCGTTTCTGGCTCCACTGGAATTTCGGTCTGTTCGACTCCGGCTTCTTTTTCCGCGCGCTTCGCGATCTTCCTCTGCTCGCGGCGTTCGGCTTTCTCGCGCTGCTTCTCCAGGCGCTTCATTTCCTTCTGGCGCTTTTGGAATGTGATGGCCATACAATCTCCTTAAACTCACACAACAACTGGCTGTTTCGAGGAACGCGCCGCGAGCTTTACCAGCGCGGTTCGCGGGGCTGGCGAGCGGATTCCCGGTAATCTTCGTTCGAGAAACGCTCCTTGCTTCCGCCGCGGTTCTCGAAGCGGGGCGCGCGTGTGGCTTCTTTCGGCCGCGCTTCATTCACCTTCAGGTTCCTGCCGCCAACCTGCTTGCCATCCAGGCCCGCAACGGCCTTCGCGGCTTCGTCGTCATTCGGCATTTCCACGAACGCAAATCCTCGCGCGCGGCCGGTCTCGCGATCCTTCACCAGGTTTACTCGGCCAACCTGCCCGAACGGCTTGAACAGATCGTTCAACTCGCTTTCCGTCGTTTGAAAACTTAGATTGCCTACAAATAGACTCTTCATCCTTCTTCTCCTTAAAAGATTTGCGCTCGTCGGCAATTCTCTCTGCCGCCGACCGCATGTACTTCAGCTCCCCTTCAATATGAGCCCCGAATAAATATCTGAAACCTGCCGGAACGCGACGGGTGCCGCAACTTGCGTAGCGCCTTTGCCTCAATCTGCCGGATGCGCTCCCGGGTAACCGCAAAAACTTCGCCGACTTCTTCCAGCGTGTGCTGGCTGCCGTCATCCAGGCCGAATCGCATCCGGATGATACGTTCCTCGCGCGGCGTCAGGGTCCTCAATATCGACGCAATCTGGTCTTTCAAGTTCAGGTCAATCGCCGCGTCAGAGGGGGACAACACGCCCTTGTCCTCGATGAAGTCACCTAAGTGCGACTCACCCTCGTCGCCCAGCGGCGTTTCAAACGACATCGGTAACTGCGCAATCTTTTTCGTCTTGCGCACTGCGTCCACGGGGATATCCATGCGCCTGGCGATTTCCTCGGAAGTCGGTTCGCGCCCCAATTCCTGTACCAGTTGTTGGCTCGTGCGCACCTGCTTGTTGATCATTTCGATCATATGCACGGGGACGCGAATGGTGCGGGCCTGGTCCGCGATGGCGCGGGTGATCGCCTGGCGGATCCACCAGGTGGCATATGTCGAAAACTTGTAGCCACGCCGCCAGTCAAACTTGTCCGTGCCGCGCATCAGGCCGATGTTGCCTTCCTGGATCAGGTCCAGAAACTGCAGCCCGCGATTCGTATATTTCTTGGCGATGGAAACTACCAGTCGCAGATTCGCCGCGGTTAATTCGCTCTTGGCCTGCTGCGCTTCCGTCTCCCCCCGGTGAATCAGCGTAAGCGCGCGCTTCAACGTACTCGCTCCCACTTCGCTCGAGTCTTCGATCTCTTTTATTCTGGCGCGGCAGATACGCAAGTCCTTGCGCGCTTCCAGGGACACGTCGCCGTGCGCCGTCTTCACGCGCCGTTCCAGCCGAGTGGCTTCGCGCTCCAGGAACTCCAACCGCTCAACCGTGTGGCGGAGCAGTTCAATCAACCGCTTTCGCTCGCGCTCCTTGAAGTCAATGGAGCGCGCGAGCAACGACATCTCCACTCGAGTTCGCGACAGCCGCCACTTGGCCCGGCGAAACGCGCGCTTCTCGGAAGTTCCCGTAGCTTCCAGTTTGGCGCGCTGCTTCAGCCCCAGCTCGTGCAGCTTTGCAATCTTGTCGATGGTGCGCAGCGTCTGCCGGGTCTTTTCTTCGATCTTCTCCTCGGTCAGGTCTTCTTCGTCAATCTGGACAATCTCCTTGATCGATCGGATTCCCGCGCGCACCTCTTCTCCAACGGTTATCAATGCCTTTAGCACGATGGGTGAACGGGAAACAGTCTTCAACACGCGCAGGCTTCCGCGTTCCAGCCGTTTGGCAATAATCACTTCCTGCTCGCGTGTAAGCAGGGGCACAAGGCCCATCTCCCGCAAATACACGCGCACCGGATCGCTGGTCTTTTCGGGGGGCGAGGCGGTCTGGTCGAGTTCCGCATCTTCGCTTGCCGCAGCGTCGTGATGAGGCCGGACATCCGCCGGCTCAGCAGTGTCAGGAGCGGCGTGTGCGAGCTTTGCGTCGGAAGCGTCTTCGTAGAGCGTGATGCCTTCGCTCTCGAAGGCCGTGAAGGCGCTGTCAATCTCTTCGGTGGTGTGTTCTTCCGCGGCGAACGCGTCGTTCACCTGGTCGTAGAGCAGGTAGCCTTGTTCCTTGCCCAGTTTGATGAGCAGCCGGACTTGATCTTGTTGTTCCTGGATTTCCCGTGACAATGGTTTCTCCCCTCATCCGCTGCCAGTTTGCCCGGGCCTACTTCTCTGCAAACTTTAGCCCGGCAGGCACACCTGGACGAGGATTGGCTCACTTTGAATCGTTCTGCGGATTGCAGCTGTGGCTACCTGCGCTGCGTTCGGTGGACGGGACTCCGGTGTCCCGATGCTCTTGGGTGCTGCGGCATTTGCAGCTCTAGAATCAGACACCCACCATCATACACTACCTGCCTGTCCGCAGGTTGAGTTCGCTAGCGGCATGCAGGACCTGTCGGGGAGTTCCCCGTTTTGACTCTATGGCCGGGTCGCCCGCTTTCTGGGTGTTCTCTGCTTTTCGGTGACGATCCTTCGTGCATCCCGCCGCGGAAACTTGCCTCCCTTGGGAAGAGCAGGGAAGTGCAGCGGATCCCGCAGGCTTTGTAACTCCCGATAGAAGTAAAGCGCGCTGGGCCGCTGCCGATCAAATTTCAGGCTCTTCAGAAAACCGATCTCATCATCGCTTGCATCGCCGCTCATCCTCGGACTGCGAAGAAATTCCCTGAATCCCGGCTCCTCCTCGGCGGTGGGCCCAGCGCCCGTTTCCGCAAATTGGAAACGGACAATCCGCGCCGAGGCCAGCCGTTTGTTTAACAGCACCTCTACAGCAAAGGTCTTCAGGTCGATGTCCCAGGATTCGATCACCGGACCCAGAAAGGCGAAGCAGTGTTCGATGGAAATGTTGAAAACATCCGTGTCCAGAAACTCCAGGATCATCGCCCGTGTCCCTTCGTAAGACTGATGTCGCAGCTTCCCCACACGCCGCAGCCATTTCTCGTTTTTCAACTCTTCCCGTGCCACTCCCTTGGCCACATCCAGCAGCGTCTGGCTCACCAGCCGTTCAAGCTCACCGAAGGACTGTTTCTCAAAAATCTCGCGAACCTGGCTTTGCCTCTCATGCTTGCATTTCCGGATGATCAGTTCACGCCCTTCCCGGAACAACGGCGCGGGTGGCTCAGTCAGTTTCCGTTTCAACTCTTCGTGCTGCTGCGCTTGCACCATCGAAGAGAGATGCCCTCGTGGAAATTCCAGGAAGGCGTCCATTCTTTCGTAGAGGTCTGTCCGCTCGACGGCCGGTGGCGCCTTCTTCCGAGAGAGAAGCTGGGAGATATAGGATTCCGTAACCTGCGCCGCGGCCGCCAGGTCGCGTTGTTCCAGGTCCAGTTCCTTGAGTCTTTGCCGGATGATAAAGCTGACATCCACGGACGGTTTCCTCCGGATTAACCAAAACAGTAAAGCGCAGTGTAAGCGAATCGAAATTACTTGACAAGAACTGTAAAGTAGCCCAAGCTGGAAGCGTAATCCCAAGGCTGCCTTCAGGTTTGGAAAACCCAGCGGGGTTCCTGAAATACTACCTTGCTCATGAACTGAAGGAGCTTCCTATGTTTGTCCGCAAAGTGTCCATGCGCTTGAAGTCCGAAGCTGCCTCCGAATTTATCCGCAAGATGGAAGACGAGGTCATTCCCCTGCTCCGAAAGCAGAAGGGCTTCCTGGACGAGATGACCTTGCTCGCGCAAAGCGGCAAAGAAGTCTACGCCTACAGCTTCTGGGAAAGCAGCACCGACGCCGAAAAATACGACAAAAGCGAATTTACGAACGTTACCGGCATGCTCTCCGGCGTGATCGATGGCGCGCTGCGCGTCCATACCTACATGGTCGCCAACTCCACTTTCCACAAAACGGCCTCCGCGGTCGCTTCCTGAGCCCGCGGTTTTTTTACCGGACAAGGCCGTCGCTGGCTGAAGCCCGCTGACTTTTCTGAAGAGGGCAGGCGCCGAGCCTCTCCCGATTTTCTCTTCGCAGGTTCTCGGCAGAGGAGAATACGTGCAGATTGCGATCTGGATTTTCGTTGGACTTGCAGCCGGATGGCTTGCGGGCAAAAGCCTCGAAGGGAAAGGCTACGGCGTCTGGATGGATCTGGCCGTGGGTGTCGCGGGCGCAATCGTGGGCGGTTTCCTTACGCGCTCGATCAGCTATTCCGGTTATGGCGGAGTGTTTGTTTCCACCTTCATGGCCATCGGATGCGCTGCACTCCTGACGATTCTTGTGGCAATGGTAAATGGCAGAACTATTCGCGCCAGGGCGTTCTAGTTGCTCATTTTGCTAAAACTTGCGTTCAACCCTGGTCGTTGCCAATGCCCGAAATGAATGAGTCCGGCATGATCCTGATCCGTGAAGGCGCGCTTTTGCCGCCAGACTTTGTCTTGGAGAGCGAAGCATTTTTGCCCGGTTGGAGGCTAGTCAAGAATGTCGATGGCTACACCCTAAATCGGAAAATCAGCCAGGCAAACTGGAATTTCGTCCGCTTCACCGATGAACACCGGGCCAGAGTTGTCGGCCGCGCCTACGCAGGAACTCTCCGCAAAGGCATCGCTCGGATTCTAGATGGGTTGCGCGGCAAAAAGTTCAATTCTCTGGAGATAACCGTGGTGGTCCTGAAGCGTTTCGTGGGTCTTGCTTTTGTAAGCATTTCGGCGAACCGGCGGCACATCCAGGGCGGGCTACGGGTTTCTCCTTAAAGGTTTCTAGACTGACCCGGTTGAAGGTCGCCCAACCTTTAGTGGATCGTCAGAGAGTAACAGCTGTTTATCTTTCGAAAAGAATTAGGAAAAGGAAATGCGTATGACAAAACTATATGTTGGCAATCTCTCTTTCGGCATGAACGATGAATCGCTGCAACAGTTGTTCGTGGACAAAGGCTATCAAGTATCTTCAGCACGAGTCATCACCGACCGGGAAACCGGGCGCTCGCGGGGTTTCGGCTTTGTCGAGTTGGGTGATGGCGGCGACGCGACCAAAGCCATCGGCGAACTGAACGGGCTTGATGTGGATGGACGGCAGCTTCAGGTAAACGAAGCACGTCCACAGGAATCTCGCGGCGGCGGTGGCGATCGCTCGGGAGGCCGCGGTGGTTATTCCGGCGGTCGATCCGGCGGAAACGGGCGTCGCAGCTATTAGGGCGAGCGAACCTTGCTCACCGATTGTCGATGCCCAGTTGCGCCGATCCTTGGATTTTCTCGACGTTGTGTCGGGCCCGCTTTTGCTTTCTTAAACTAACAGGAGGCAGTTTTGGAGAATCTCTCGACAGGCCAGTACATCAAGCATTTTCAGTACGGTTGCGGCGTGATTACCGAATCAAAGTCGGACCGCACGACCATTGATTTCGATACTCACGGAATCAAGATATTCGTCACGAGCCTCATGGTTGTCGAGCTTGCCGAAGGCACGCCTCCAAAGCGCCGCCGCGCCAAGCGTCCCAAGCCCGCTAAGCCTGCCCCGACTCTAAGTGGCCGTGTCTTCGTTCCCGGTGCCAAATGAGCGGCAGTATCCTCGTTCAGTACGTCGGCTTTCGCACAAACACGCTCTCGCGGGAGTACACCTTCAACGTTCGTGGCGATGGCGAAGACCGTGAATTCACAATAAATATTGCCAACGAGGCGTTTGTCTCTCATCGCGCGCGGTACCAGGATGCGCCGGCCATTTGCGCCGAACGCCTGCAGGCAGAGTTGGCCGCGCACGAGAACCACCCGCTCGAAACCCAGTACGTCATCACCAGCGCGGAACTCGAAACCTATCGCGCAGCCCGCTCCCCAAAAGACGGCCAGAAGCCCTGGAGTCGCAAGCCACAGGCCGAGTACTAGCCGTCGTAGAAAGCCTCTACAAGTCCGAAATTGTCCCCGCCCGCCCTCTTAAAACCCCATATTGCCAACCCCATCCTGCCGTAGTAGTGTCCCCGCATGGCCAGGAAGCTGATTAATCGCACTAAAGGGGGCCGTGCCACCATGTCAGCCGATCATGATGAAAAAAACGCCGCCAATGGCGAACTGCGCGAAGGCGCCAATGTCGATAAAATCCGGGATATTTTATTTGGTTCGAACATGCGGGAATACGAGAAGCGCTTCGCCCGCCTAGAAGAGCGCCTCACCAAATCCTCCGAAGCTCTCCGTGAAGACCTCAAGAAGCGCTTCGATTCCCTCGAATCCTATGTCCGCGAGGAACTGGAATCCCTCGGCCAGCGCCTGAAGACCGAAAAATCCGAGCGCGGCGAAAGTTTGAAAGAGCTTACTCGCGAATCGCGCGACAATTCCAAAGCGCTCGAAAAGAAACTTTCACAGCTTGAAGAGCAACTCGCCTCTGCCCAGGCCGATCTCCGCTCCAAGATTCTCGAACAGTCCAAATCCCTTGGCACTCAGATCCAGAAGTCCAAGGACGAACTGGAAACCGCTCTTGAGCACGAAGCCGAAACGCTGCGAGCCGACAAGACCGACCGCGCCATGCTTGCGGATCTCTTCACCGAACTCTCCATGCGCTTGAAAGATGAATTGGAGCTCCCTGAGAAATAGGCAGGTTGCGTAAGCATGGGTTCCGCCCCACGACACTCCCGGGATCCTCTCGAATTTCGACCCAAAATGGCCGAAACGCCACCAACCCGACCAGCGCCGGAACCTAACGACCCGACGCTTGAGCCTGACGCGCAGGCGTATCTCGAACTTCGTCAGTTGATCCTCGCGCCGGAGCAAGAGGCCCTTGAGCGCCTGCACCAGCGAGTGGATGATCCGGCCTCGCGCACCGAAGATGTCGGCAGCGTGGTTGCGGAAGCCATACAGCTGCGGCGCAAGCAGGGTGGCGACGAAGCACTGAGTGTCGCGCTTGCGCCCACGATCGAGACCGCGCTGCGAGAATCTGTCCGCAAGGACCCGACCACACTCGCGGACGCTCTCTTCCCGGTCATGGGTCCGGCCATTCGGCGTTCCATTCTCGAAACGCTTCGCTCCTTTCTCGAATCGTTCAATCAGGTTCTCGACCAGAGTCTCTCTATGAAGGGACTGAAGTGGCGGCTGGAAGCCCTCGGCACCGGCCGTTCCTTCACCGAAGTCGCCCTGCTGCACAGTCTGGTGTTTCGGGTCGAACAGGTCTTCCTCATTCACAAGAAAACAGGCCTGCCCATTGGCCACGCTGTGGCCTCCGCCGTCTCCATGCAGGACCCCAG
>Ga0210410_10001270_pt1 | contig 24035 bp, 18 predicted proteins | sample IncBWC4MmetaG_FD_161058 | JGI IMG/M metagenome (GOLD analysis project Ga0210410, IMG submission 161058) | Forest soil microbial communities from Barre Woods Harvard Forest LTER site, Petersham, Massachusetts, United States - Inc-BW-C-4-M | ecosystem: Environmental > Terrestrial > Soil >... | reverse complement strand
ATTGTGCTCACTGTCGACCGGCAGCAGTTCTTTGCCTGATTTCTCCACCGCCGCCATCACCAACTCGCCCGCCGCCACCAGCACTTCCTTATTCGAAAGCGCAATCACCTTCCCCAGCCTGATCGCCTCATACGTAGCTTCCAGCCCCACCACGCCGACGGCCGCCGACACCACAATCTCCGCCGCCCCATGCGTCCCAACCGCCAGCATCCCCTCGCGCCCATGATGAACCTCGGGCATTGGCGCAACGCCCTTCTCCCGCAGACGCCCAGCAAGCTCGCCAGCAACCGCCGCCGTAGCCACCGACACAACCTCCGGCCGGTGCCTCTCAATCTGCCCTAGCAACTCGTCGATATTCGATCCCGCCGCCAACGCCACCACGCGAAACTGGTCGGCCAAAGCCTCCACCACGGCCAAAGTCTGCCGCCCAATCGATCCCGTGCAACCCAAAATAGAAATGTTTTTCATGTTGGAATTGTTCGAACCTGCGAACTAAATTTCAGGATAGCAGATACCAGCGATCGGATAACAGGAACCCACCCTTCTCAGCGCACTCTGCGTCCTCAGCGAACTCAGCGTTATTCTTTCTTTCCTCATCTCTGTGGACTCTGTGCTCTTCACTCTGTGCCCTCTGTGGTGAAATCTTTCTCCTTCTGTCCTAGTTCGTCACCGGATTCACCAAAACCAGGTAGTACCAAATCACCGGTATGCACAAAATCAGCGCATCAATCCGGTCCAGCACTCCGCCATGCCCCGGCAGCAACCCACCCGAATCCTTCACCCCCGCCGACCTCTTATACGCCGACTCCAGCAAATCCCCCATTTGCCCCGCCACATTCCCAATCACCGCCATGGCCACCAGATGTCCGATCGGAATCCGAATCCAATAACCAAATGCCCAAGCCACAATCAACGACCCAACCATGCTCCCAACCGACCCCTCCCAACTCTTCTTCGGCGAAATCCGTGGCGCCAGGGGATGCTTTCCCATCGCCCGCCCCACAAAATAAGCGACCGTATCCCCCGCCCAAGTAATCACCAACGCAAACAGCAGCAACCGCGGCCCATCGAATGGAAACCCGTGAAGCCGCACAGCAAACGAGAGCGGAAAGGCGACGAGGAGTAGCGCACTAGAGGAAATTCCCGCCGCAGGAAGTGCTTCGACCAGCGGGCGTCTCGTCCACAAAACAAAAACGGTGAGGCCTAAAACAAACACAAAAAAGATGCTGCCCATGGAATACATTGCCGAAATCCGGTTAAATCCCGGCGAGGGTCCCGGCCGCAGTCCAACCGCTACGTTGGATACGCTTACGGACAAATAGGCAAACGACCGCAAAACTCTCCACTGCACATAAATCAGAAGCAGAGAGCAACTCACCGTCAAAATACGATACGCCCGGTGCCCGATCGCCTCTCCCAAGGCAAAATACTCCCAAAGCGCCAGCACCGTGATCACGGCCGTAGCCACCGCCACCGCCGCCGTCGACGTAAACAGCACCAGCCCCACCACCACCGGTATCAACACCAGCGCCGTCGCCACGCGTTTCCAGGTCATTCAAACAGTCCTTACCGGCCGCCTGCCAAGTCCCAGCCAAATTGAATATGGATTCCTTACCGAATTATACAGTCACTCGCTCCGGAGCGCCGGAGGCTCGGCAGAAATTAGCCCAGCCATTACGCGCTGGGCCAAAATCCCCCAAAAATTCCCAGGCGCCGGAGGTGCGACAGATACTCTTGCTGCTGGCGGGTCAATAATTTCGTACTCGGCCATGTGCGGGTTTCTCTTCTCTGCGCCCTCTGAGGCCACTCTGCGAACTCTGCGTTGAACTCTTCTCTTCGCGCCTCACTGCTTAGCGATTACTGATTACTTTTCTCACCGCGCCGCCATCTTCCGCGCGTCAATCCCCCCATACCGCCGCTCTCTCCCCTGAAAATCCACCAACGACTCCAACAAACGCGCTCTGTTAAAATCCGGCCACAGCGTCTCCGTAACAAAAATCTCCGCATACGCGATCTGCCACAACAAAAAATTACTAACCCGCATCTCTCCGCTTGTCCGGATCAACAAATCCGGGTCGGGCAAATTCGCCGTATAAAGATGCCGTGAAAGCTGCTCTTCCGTTACCGCCGCTCCGTCCCCGTGCCCATTCCGTTCCGCCAGGATCGCGTTCATCGCGTCCACAATTTCCGCGCGCCCTCCGTAATTCAGCGCAATCGAAAGCACCATCCCCGTATTTCCCGCGGTAGCCTCCGTCGCCTCTCGCGAATCCTTCCGCACACCTTCCGGCAACTCATCCGGCCGTCCCAGAAATCTCATCCGGATATTATTCCTCTGAATCAGTGGCATCTCTTTCCGCAGATATTCCCGCAGCAGCTGCATCAAAAACTCAATCTCCGCCTTCGGCCGCCGCCAGTTCTCTACCGAAAACGCATAAAGCGTCAGCGCCTCCACCTTCAGCCGCGCGCAAGTCTCAATCGTCGTCCGCGCCGACTGCGTCCCTGCCCGATGCCCCGCCACGCGCGGCAAGTGACGCTTCTGCGCCCAGCGCCCGTTTCCGTCCATAATCACCGCGATGTGCCGCGGCAATCGTTCCCAATCCAGTTTTTTCAGGATATGCGCTTCCTCTGCGGTCACCGGACCGAGAGCAGCAGCGGAAAGTTCAAACGAGTGAGCCACAATGATTCCAGGTCAATCTTCCTTTATGCCGCAAAGTTAACACACCCCTTCGCACCCGCGCAACGCACTTTTCCGTCCATTGTAATTTCCCAGCAACGTAGCAGGCTTCAGCCTGTGCTCTTCAATCTCAGTAAAGCCAGAACTTGAGGGTGCCCCACCCTTAGCGCCGTTCGCAAAGGGTGGGGCACCCACGATCCAAGACTACAACCTTCCGCTCTTCCTTCTTCTCAGCGCCTTCTGCGTTAAGCCCCCCTCTTCTCTTTTTCCCTTCATCCCCCAGGCGTTCCTCTCACCCACTGCACCACCCCCTGCCCCACCAGCACGAACGTCAACACAATCATCGCCACCGCCGTAATCCATGCCACCACATTAAACGTCACCGTATTCGTATGCTCCCCCATCAAATCCTTCCGGTTTACCAGCAGCAAAATAAAGATCACCACAATCGGCAACCACACGCCGTTCCCCACCTGCGAAAATATAAATATCTTCCACAGCGGCACATTCGGAATCAGCACAATCCCCGCCCCAACCAGAATCAAAATCGTATAAAGCCAGTAAAACGCCGGCGCCTCCCGAAATTTGTGGTCGATGCCAGCCTCAAACCCCATCCCCTCGCAAATCACGTGCGCCGTCGAAAGCGGCAAAATCGTCGCCGCAAATAGAGACGCGTTCAGCAAGCCAAACGCAAACGTCAACGCCGCCCACTTTCCGGCCAAGGGAACCAACGCCTTCGCCGCTTCCCCCGCGTCGCTGATGTTCGTCAGTCCCGAAGCATGCAGCGTTGCCGCCGTGCAAATGATGATGAAGAACACGATGATCATGCAGCTGATGCTCCCCAGTAGCACATCCAGCCTCGCCTGCGGATACTGTCGCGGCCCCACCTTCTTCTCCACGAAACTCGCCTGCAAATAAAAAAATTGCCACGGCGCAATCGTTGTCCCAACCAGTGCCGTCAGCGTGATCAAATATCCCGTATCCATGTGAATCGAAGGGATCACCGTCATCCGAGCCGCCAGCAGCCAGTCCGGATGCGACAGCAAGGCCGAAAATAGGTAGCTCAAATAAAAAACGCACGCAATCAGAAACACCACTTCCACTTGCCGGTACGTTCCCTTCAGCACCAGCACCCACACCGCCACCGCCGCCAGCGGTACCGCAATGTACTTGCTGACTCCAAAAATCTGGGCCGCAGCCGCCACGCCCGCGAACTCGGCCACAACGTTCCCCAAATCCACCAGGAATCCGGTAATCATCACAAAAAACGTCGAGCGAAATCCAAACTCCTCGCGGATCAGGTCCGAAAGTCCCTTCCCGGTAATCACCCCCATCCGCGAACACATCTCCATCGTCACATACAGCGCAATCGTCATCGGGATCAGCGACCACAACAACGTATATCCGTAAGCGCTGCCCGCCTGCGTATACGTGGCGATCCCGCCGGCGTCATTGTCCACATTGGAAGTAATGATTCCCGGCCCAATCACCGCTAGAAACAGCGCGATGCGCCGCCGCCACTGGTTCCCCGCCGAAAAAAACGCCAGCGTCCGACCGCGGATCCCGTCAATTAAATTGTTGATGGCTGTCAGGTTCATGCGTTCACGAGCCGCGACACCACGTCATCCACGGTGACCGTCCCAATCGGGCGTTTCTCCTCGTCAATCACCGTGAGCATCCGCAGATTGTATTTGTCAAACAATTCGAAGACGTCCTTCTCGCTCGCGTCCGGCGTAATGCTCACCAGCGGCTCCGTCTTCAATTCCCTCATCAATTGTTCCGGCGCGGCCAGCAGCATCCGCGCCACCGGCACCGTCCCGGAAAATTGCGCATGCCCATCCACAAGTACAATCGTGTCCAGTTGCTCCAGGTTAAAATCCTGCTTTCGCAACCAGCTGAGCACTTCCTCCCGCGGAGACGCTTCGCTCACATACGCAAACTCCGTGTTCATCATTCCGCCCGCCGTCGACGAGTCGTAACTCAGCAGCTCGCGAACCTCCTCCGCTTCCAGGTTCGGCATCTCCTCTAGCAACTCCTCCGAAGTCTCTTTCGGCAAATCCGCCAGCAAGTCCGCCGCCGCGTCCGGGGCCATCTCTTCCAGAATGTCCGCGGCCTTCTCCGGATCCAATTTCTCCACGATCTGTGTCGTCAGCCGCTCGTCCAGTTCGGCCAACACCTTCGCCGCCGTCTCCTCATCCAGCGAAGCGATAATCCCCTGCCGTTCCGCCGCCGAGAGCTCTTCCATCATCTCCGCCAAATCCGCGGGATGCAGGTCCTCCAGCTTTTCGTGCGTAATCCGCAGCTTCACCCGCCGCAGCGGATCCGGCTCAATCAAATTCACAAACTCCCAGCGAATCGACCTCTGCGGCAGCTTCCCCTGCAGCTTCCTCACGACCGACGACGGTGCAATCCCCTGCAACAGCCTCCGCATCGCCCCCGGCAATCCCACGTCCACCTGCGCAATCCGCAGTTCTACGTGTTCGTTCGTGCGTATCTCCGTCAGGTCCACGTCGTTCACGCGCACCACTTTCCGCCCTTCGGTATCGATAATTTGCTGGTCCAGCAAATCCTTCTGCACCGCCAACCAGGCTTCGTTCGGCTTGTACGCATCCAGCGCCCGCTCGCTCACGTTCAAATCGATTCGCCCTGGCGCCACTTTGGAAACCTGGTCATACCGCGCCACCAGCGGCTGAAACCTGCCGCGCGAAATCAGGAAGTGCGAAATCCGGTTCGGCTGTTCTGCCGGCTCCAAAAAAAATTCCCGCACGCGCCCCACAAAATGCGCCTGCGCATCATAGGCCGATGCCCCCACAATCTCCGTAGCAAACAGCATCTCCACCCCTCCTTTCTCCCGGTAGCACAGGCCTTAGCCTGCCCTCTTGGGTTTTTCTTCTTAGCGCACTCTGCGTCTCTGCGAACTCAGCGTTAAATCTTTCTGGCTCCTCCAAAAACAGAAAGCCCGCAAACCATTCCGGCCGCGGGCAACAAACTCGAAAGATGCGAATGCTTCAGCCGCTAACGCACCCTCCCAGCCCGTGACCCTCCGCCCGGACTTCCAGCAAGCTGTATCGTATTGAACCCCGATCAGCCCCGGCGCACCGCGGATCGCTCGCCGGAATAGCGGTCAAGTGGCTGCACCTCTCCCCTAAACAACTAGGGTGAGGTTCGAGTTCGCTGGACGCGCTCATACGTAAAAAATTCACTCCGAATTTAGAGATAAGCCTGCTCTTACTTATTGTCAAGAAAATAACGACACTTTCCGAGATTTTGCCAAAGTTTTCTTCCGATTCCCCCTCTCGCCTCACCTATCCCTTCTTCCCCGCACCAAACACCATATCCTTCGGCTGCTCCCCCCTCCTCTTACACTCCTCCATATACAACACCAGATAATTCCTCAACACATAATCCCGCGTCGAATACCCCAACACCTTCGCCGCCCGGTCAATCGCCGCCGCCTGTCCCTCCAACTCCACAAACGTCCCAATCGGCGTCTCGTCCACCTCAATCAACAACCCCTTCGCCCACCCATGCCTCCCCGGCAAAACATACGTCGTCCGGTACTTCTCATACCGGAACCACCCCCGCAGCCCCAACCCCTCAAAAATCCTCTGCATCGTAGCCCCATCGGTCAGCTCCGTCTCAATCTCCTCGCGCACCTTATGCCGCCGATCCCCGCGGAATCCCACATCCCCAATCGCCAGCTCTTCCGGCGGCGACTTAAACGTGAGCACAGTCCGCGCAGCAACGTTGCTTCGAACCCCCTTTTTCGCCGGCGCCGGCGTCTCCGTCCGAATCCTCAGCAACTGCCCATGCTTCGCAAGCCCTCCATCCGGCGTATCAAATATCACATTCATCTCGTGCATCCGCGGCGCCTTGGGATTCCGAGGCTTCGCCCCCAGCCGCTTCAACGCCCGCTGCAGCGCCTTTGTGTCCCGAATCGCCAGTTTAATTTCAATCTCAGTAGCCATAACCCTCAGTCGATTCCCCAACCGCCAAAGCATAGCAGCAAGCTGTAATCCCAACCCATCTTCGATTAATATGGCCTTGCAGGGTATTCCACCAGTTCCCAAATCAGTGTAATGGCCGCCTTGTGGCAGAGCCATCCCGGCTGTGCTCTTGGGCATCTATAGGAGGCCGGGCTTCAGCCCCGGCCAATAGCCGGCAAGAATAATGGGCTTTAGACCCTGAAGAAAGGTTTTTGGACGGCAATAGAAAAAAGCGTTCTTCACCCAATGACGCCTGACTCCAACTCTACCGCGGCCCATCTCTCCCCCGAAGCCGCCGCCCCCGCCAAGTCCGGCCCCGCCGGACTCCAGCCCCCGCTCGCCCTGCGCGAACCCGTCGAACACGTCATCCATTCCGACCGCCGCGTCGACCACTACGCATGGCTCCGTGACAAGCAAGATCCCCGCGTCCTCGCCTATCTCGAAGCCGAAAACGCCTACGCCGACGCCTACCTCAAATCCACCGAGTCGTTCCAATTTCGCCTTTATCACGAAATGCTCGGCCGCATTCAACAAACCGATCTCACCGTCCCCTACACCCTGCGCGGCTTCGAATATTACACCCGCACCGTCGAAGGCCAGCAATACTCCATCTACTGCCGCACTTCCGTCCAACATCCCGCCGAACAAATCCTCCTCGACCTAAACGTTCTCTCCCAAGGCCACTCCTTCTTCGGCCTCGGTGTCTTCGAAGTCAGCGACAACAATTCCCTCCTCGCCTACGCCACGGACACCACTGGCTTCCGCCAGTACACGCTCGAAATCAGAAATCTGGATGACTCCTCGATGCTCCCTCTCCGCGTCGAGCGCGTCACCAGCGCCGCCTGGTCCTCCGACAACCGCACCCTCTTCTACGTCGTCGAAGATGAAATCACCAAGCGCTCCCACCGACTCTTCCGCCACGTCCTCGGCTCCAACGGCCCCGACACGCTTCTCTACGAAGAAAAAGACGAGCGCTTCCGCATCGACGTCGAGCGCAGCAGGAGCGGTGCCTACATTTTCCTCGTCTCCAACAGCCACACCACCAGCGAAGTCCGCTACCTCCGCGCCGACAGCCCCTCGTTGCAATTCCAATTAATCCACGAACGCCACGACGACCACGAATACTACGTTGACCACCATCCCGGAAGCTCCAGCGATCCCGCCGGCGGCGTCTTTTTCATCCGCACCAACGATGCGGGCCGCACGTTCCGCCTCATGACCGCGCCCGCGGCGGACCCCATTCGCACCCGCTGGCACGAAGTCGTCCCCAACCGCCCCGGCGTTATGCTCTCCGGCGTAGCCGCCTTCCGCTTCCACCTCGTTCTCGTCGAACGCGAGGAAGGCCTCCCGCATCTCCGCATCGTCGATCTCACCCGCGAAGCGCCCACCGCTCTCGCCGCTTCCACTCGCATCACCTTCGCCGAACCCGCCTACAACGCCGCCCTCGGCGCCAATCCCGAATTCGACGCAACCTTTGTCCGCTTCACCTACGAATCCTTCATCACCCCACGGTCCGTGTTCGATCTCAACGTCCGCACTGGTGAACGCACCCTGCGCAAGCAACAACCCGTCCTCGGCGGCTACGAGCCAACTCTCTATGCCAGCGAACGGCTCCACGCCATCGCCTCTGACGGCACCAAAATCCCCATCTCCGTCGTCTACCGCCACGACACTCCCCGCGACGGCAGCGCCCCTCTTCTACTCTATGGCTACGGCAGCTATGGCCTCTCCATGCCCGTCAGCTTCAGCTCCAATCGCCTCAGCCTTCTCGACCGCGGCGTCATCTTCGCCATTGCCCACATCCGCGGCGGCGGCGAACTCGGCAAGCCCTGGCACGATGCCGGCCGCATGCACCGCAAGATGAACACCTTCACCGATTTCATCGCCTGCGCCGAAGATCTGATCGCCCTGGGTTTTGCCGCACGAAACAAACTCGTCATCGAAGGCGGCAGCGCCGGCGGCCTGCTCATGGGCGCGGCGGCGAATCTTCGCCCCGATTTATTCCGCGCCGTCGTCAGCCACGTCCCCTTCGTCGATGTCCTCAACACCATGCTCGATCCCACGCTTCCACTCACCGTCGGCGAATACGAAGAGTGGGGCAATCCTCAGCGCGCCGAAGATTATTTCTACATAAAAAACTATTGCCCCTACACTCGCCTCGAACGCAAAGACTATCCCGCCATGCTCGTCAAAACCGGCATAAACGACAGCCAGGTCATGTACTGGGAACCCGCCAAATACTTAGCCAAACTCCGCACTCTCAAGACCGATGGCAACGTGCTCCTTCTCAAAACCAACATGGGCGCAGGCCACGGCGGGGCCAGCGGCCGCTATGACTACCTGAAAGAAATCGCCTTCGACTACGCCTTCGTCCTCTCCGAACTAGGCATCACCCAATGAACTTCTCAGCCCACCTCTAACTTCCCATGTCCGAACCCACCACACCCCTCATGCAGCAATACAACGCGGTCAAAACCCGCTATCCCCACGCTCTGCTTCTGTTCCGCCTCGGGGACTTCTACGAACTCTTCTACGAAGACGCCATGATCGCCGCCCGCGAACTCCAGATCACCCTCACCTCCCGCAATCGCGAAAAGGGCCAGCCCATTCCCATGTGCGGCGTTCCTTATCACGCCGCCGACGGCTACATCGCCCGCCTCATCCGCGCCGGCTTCAAAGTCGCCATCTGCGAACAGATGGAACAGCCCGGCCCCGGCAAAAAACTCGTCCGCCGCGAAGTCACCCGCGTCATCACGCCTGGCACCGCCACCGACGTCGCAGTCCTCGACGCCCGCGAAAACAATTTCCTGGCCGCCGTAGCACAAAACTCATCCGCCGAGACCATCGGCCTCGCCCTGGTTGATCTCTCAACCGGCGAATTCCAGGCCACCGAATTCTCTGGCGCAAACGCGCAGGAATCCCTTCGAGACGAACTTCAGCTCGTTCGTCCCCGCGAAACTCTTCTTCCCCGCCCGCAGCAACTCTTCGAAACCGCGAAAACCTCCCTCCTCGACGGCGTGGGCGGCGTCGAAACCCGCGTCGAAGACTGGGTCTTCCACCCCGATTACGCCGAACGCATCCTCCGCGAACAGTTCGGCGTAGCCGAACTCACCGGCTTCGGCCTCGACGATCATCCGCAAGCCCTCTCTGCCGCCGGCGCCGTTGTTCACTATCTCCGCGAAAATTCCGCACGCGGCGACGACGCTCCCAGTATCGAAGCCCTCCGCCATCTCGATCGCATCCGCTTTTACGAACAGCACGACACGCTCATCCTCGATCCCGTCTCCGTCCGCAATCTCGAACTTGTCTCCCCCATCTTCACCGAGGAATCCAAGTCCGCCGGCCCCGCCACACTGATCGCCGCGCTCGATTCCACTGTCACCGGCATGGGCGCCCGCATGCTCCGTGCCTGGATGCTTCGCCCGCTCATTGATCTCGATGCCATCGAAGCCCGCCTCGGCGCCGTCGCCCACCTTCTCCAACAAACCGTCGTCCGCGGCGAAATCCGTAAGGAACTCCGTGGTATCCAGGATCTCGAACGCCTCACCAGCCGCATCACACTTGGCCTAGCCACCCCGCGCGAACTTCTTGCCCTCCGCAAGTCCCTCGCGCAACTCCCCGTCCTCAAAAATTTCCTCACTCCACCGCAATCCGGCGGCAGCGATCTCCTCCGCGACCTCCACGAAGAAATTGACGAGCTCACCGATGTCCGTGAAAAACTCGAAAAATCCCTCTCCGATGAACCCCCCGCCTCCTCCGCCGAGCCCGGCATGATCCGCTCCGGCTATCACGCCGAACTCGACGAGCTCCGCAACCTCAGCCAGCACAGCAAGCAGATCATCGCCTCCATGGAAGAGCGCGAGCGCAAGCGCACCGGCATCAACTCCCTCAAAATCCGTTTCAACCAGGTCTTCGGCTACTACATCGAAATCTCCAAGCCCAACCTCCCCAACGCCCCCGCCGATTACGAGCGCAAGCAAACCCTCGTCAACGCTGAGCGCTTCACTTCTCCCGAGCTAAAAGATTACGAGCGCAAAATCCTAGCAGCCGACGAGCGCATCCTCGAAATCGAACGCCAGCTCTTCACCGACGTCCGCTCCAGCATTGCCGCCAAAGCCGCGCGACTCCGCCTCACCGCGGCCGCCGTCGCCAAGCTCGACGTCCTCGCCTCTTTCGCGAAACTCGCCGCCGATCGCAGTTACATTCGCCCAGAATTCAATAACGTCGGCGAACTCCTCATCGTCGGCGGCCGCCACCCAGTCATCGAAGAACTCCTCCGGCAGAAAGGCGAGCGCTTCGTTCCGAACGATCTCTGCTTCGAACCCGGCCGCCAGCAACTCCTCTTAATCACCGGCCCCAACATGGGCGGCAAGTCCACCTATCTCCGCCAGGCCGCGCTGATCATCCTGATGGCCCAGATGGGCTCCTTCGTTCCCGCTCGCAGCGCCAAGCTCCCCGTCACCGACCGCATCTTCACCCGCATCGGCGCCAGCGATAATCTCGCCCGCGGCCGCTCCACCTTCCTCGTCGAAATGAGCGAAGTCGCCGCCATCCTCCATCACGCCACGCCTTCGAGCCTCGTCCTCCTCGACGAAGTCGGCCGCGGCACCGCCACCTTCGACGGCCTCTCCATCGCCTGGGCCGTCGTCGAGCATCTCCAGAAGTACACCCGCGCCCGCACGCTCTTCGCCACCCACTACCACGAACTCACCGAACTAGCCGAACTTCTACCCGCAGTCAAAAACGTCCACGTCAGCGTCAAGGAAACTCCGAACGAAATCATCTTCCTACGCCGAGTCGAACCCGGCAGCGCCGACAAAAGCTACGGCATCGAAGTGGCCCGCCTAGCCGGCCTCCCCAAATCCGTAATCGAACGCGCCCGCGAAGTCCTGAAAAAACACGAGCAAAGCGAGCATGAACTAAGCGAAACCCTAACCCCCGGCGCCGCCGGCCACTCCCCCAACAACGGCAACCAATCCGTCCTCTTCACCGCCCTCGATCGCGCCGTCCTCGACAAACTCCGAAACGCCGACCTCGACAACCTCAAACCCCTCGAAGCCCTAAACCTCCTCGCCGACCTGAAAAAACAAATCGAATGAATAAGTATCAAGAACACGAACGGAAGTTGGTTTCGTCGTTCATCATCCCAGGCGACAAAGCCGATATCTGGAATTGTTAGAAAAGCCAAAACGCAGAAAAGACATCACACGTTCGCTGGCTCACTGCAAGCATTTGGACCCCAGATATATCGTCCCGATTGCCCCGCGCGAACAGCATGTCCCCGAAATCCTTCGCCTCCTCAAAAATAAAGAGGCGCCTGAAAACTGTTATGCGCTTTCAGAGGACGATGAACTTGATGGGAAAGAAGTTCTTCTCGCGGATGCCCTGAAAGAAATCGTCGGCAGGGGTATGGGTACGTTTCTTTCCTGCATTCCCGGCAGGCTCGCCTACTTCGAAGATGAGGAAGACCGCTCGATCCTCGAGCGCAGTTCTTAGGCTTGGCGCCCTCATATTGTTCACTCTTTGTCTCCGTTCTTGCTGTGTCCTCTGTGTTCTCCGTGCCCTCTGTGGTTAAATCTTTTCATCCCAAATGAAATCGCGACCCCTCCTCGTCCTCGGCCTGATGTCCGGCACCTCTGCCGACGGCATCGAAGCCGCCCTAGTCCGCATCGGTGGCGCCCCACCAAAACTAAATTCCAAACTCGAAGGCCATGACTCTTTTCCCATCCCCAGACCAATCCGCTCAAAAATTCTCCAAATCGCCGAAGGCACTCCCCTCCCAGCCGCCGAAATCAGCCAATTAAATTTCCGCCTCGGCGAACTCTTCGCCGAAGCTGCCATCGCCACCTGCAAAAAACTCAGTGTTCCTTTGAAATCCCTCGACCTGATCGCCTCCCACGGCCAAACCATCTTCCATCAGGGCGAACCCATCTCTTTCCTCGGCGCATCCACTTCTTCCACTATGCAAATCGGCGAGCCCTCGATCATCGCCGCCTGCACCGGCGTCACCACCATCGGCGATTTCCGTCCCGCCGACATGGCCGCCGGCGGCCAAGGCGCCCCCCTTGTCCCCTTCGCCGATTACCTTCTCTACCGCCACGAAAAACTAGGCCGCGTCTCCCTCAATCTGGGCGGCATCGCCAACGTCACCGTAATCCCCGCCCACGCCAAGCCACAAGACGTCCTGGCCTTCGACACCGGTCCAGCCAACATCCTCATCGACGCACTCGTCTCCCACTTCAGCAAAGGCCGCGACCGCTTCGATGCTGGCGCACGCATCGCCTCGCGCGGCGATTGCCTGGTTTCCCTCCTGGAAAAACTTCTCGCCGATCCGTATCTCCGCCTCAAGCCCCCGAAATCCACCGGCCGCGAATATTTCGGTCGCACGTTCGTCGAAGAAATTCTGACCGAAGGCCGCAAACTCGACGCCCGTCCCGAAGACCTAATCCGCACCGCCACCATCTTCACCGCCCTCAGCGTCGTCGATGCCTTAAACCGCTTCGTCTTCCCGCACACAAAAACCGCCCAACTAATCGTCTCCGGCGGCGGTGCCCGCAACCCTCTCCTAATGGGCCAACTCGAAGCCGCCCTAGCTCCCATCGAACTCCTAGCCTCGGAAAAATTCGGCGTCCCCGAACAATCCAAAGAAGCCTACGCCTTCGCCCTCCTCGCCTACGAAACCTACCACCACCGCCCCTCCAACCTTCCCTCCGCCACCGGCGCCACCCGCCCCGCCATCCTCGGTAAAATCTCCTATGCCTGATCAGTCGCCGCCAAATCCCTCATCCCGACCGGAGAACCGCGCCTTTGCGGTTCGGAGCGGAGGGACCGGGGCAGAATCTAAATCATCTCCACGAATCGTCGAGAGAAATTCTCTCTTTCTCCGCTGCTTCTCTGCGCCCTCTGCGTCTCAGCGAACTCTGCGTTAATTCTTCCTTCCGCTCTTTTCTCTTCTTCCAATTTCCAAACTCACGCCGGCACCCCTTCATCCCCCTCCAGCGCCTCTTGAATCAACTCTGCCGGTATCGCCCCCTCGCGTCCGATGCACCAATGCTCTCCGCGCAATTCCACAATCGTCGAAGGCACCACCTCCCCCGACTCTCCCGTATCCAGAATCAAGGGAATCCGGTCCCCCAGCTGCAGCAACACCTCTTCCGCGCTGGCACAAGTACTGGATCCGGAAACATTTGCGCTAGTCCCCGTCAGCGGCACTCCCAGCTCTTCAATCAAACTGCACACAACCTCATTCTTCGGCCACCGCAGCGAAATCCGCCGCGTATTCGCCGTCACCTTTAGCGGCAACCGGTTCGACGCTTCCACCACCACCGTCAGCGGCCCCGGCCAGCAAGCCTGTGCCAACCGGTAAAAATTCGCCGGCAAATCCCGCGACAACATCCTCGCCTGTGCCATCGAATTGATCAGGATCGGCAGCGCCCGGGATTCCGGCCGCCCCTTCACTCGAAAAATCTCTTCCACCGCCGCCAAATTGACCGGATCCGCCGCCAGCGCATACAAAGTGTCCGTCGGAATCGCCACCACCGCGCCCCGGCGCAGCCACGACGCGGCATAACGAATCGTTCGTTTATCGGGGTTCTGCGGGTCGACTTTCAACACTTCGGCAGACAATGGGTAAACGCCATCCTCTTTGGAAAGTGCGGCTCATCGCCCCCACGAAGCCCACTCAGCCTCAAAGAGCCGCTCGCAAAGGACGCTACCACACGCCGCATACCCGCGCAATGACGCCCGCCAGTGGCACAGGCTTCAGCCAGTGTTCTTCTCCTACTCCGATGGGTGCCGCACCCTGCGTCTTTCGGTGTGCAGGTTTTCAATTCTCTGCGCATTCAGCACTTTCAGCGAACTCTGCGTTAAGCCTTTCTCCTTTCCATTTTCTATTTTCCAATCCATCCTCCCAACAATTTGCCGCCACCCAACCCCCAATGCTACGCTGCCCCCACATGGCCCCCACCCCCAAACCCGGCCGCACCAATCCGCTCTCCCCCGCGTCCGACTCCCTCCTCACCAGCCGAGACAATCGCTGGCTCAAGCAATTCCGCATCGCTTTGCGCGGCGGCCTGCAAACCGACACCGGCAGCGTCGGCGTCGAAGGACTCCGCCTCGTCCAGGAAGCCCTCGAATCCGGCTGTCAGATCGAAGCCGTCCTCTTCAGCGAATCCGGCGAACGCCACCGCGAAAAACTCGCGCACCTAATCGGGCGCCCCGAAATGGCTTTCCCCGTCTTAAAAACCACCGATCGGCTCTTTGAAGGCATCGCCGACACCGAACACCCTCAAGGCGTAGCCGCTCTCGTCATCCCCCGCCAAACGCAACTCGAAGATCTCTTCGTCACTCCGCGCGGTGCCTGCTCTCCCTTGATCGTCGTCCTCGCCGGGGTTCAAGACCCCGGCAACGTCGGCACCATCCTCCGCACCGCCACCGCTTTCGGCGCTACCGGGGCCGTCACCTCCGCCACCGGACAATGCGGCACCGCCAGTCCCTTTTCTCCCAAAGCCCTCCGCGCCTCCGCCGGCGCCGCTCTTCATCTCCCGCTCGTAGCTGGAGCCCCTCTCGGCATCCTCCTCACCCAATTCAAACTCAACGGCATCTCCACCATCGCCACCTGCGCCCACGAAAATAATTCCAACGATCCTCCCTCCGCTCCCTGGGAACTCGACTGGTGCCAGCCCATCGCCCTCCTCGTCGGAAACGAAGGCGCCGGCCTCTCCGAAGACGTCGTCCACTCCGCCGACGCCCGCATCCAGATCCCCATGCAGCGTCACGTCGAATCCCTCAACGCAGCCGCCGCAGCCGCCGTCCTCTTCTACGAAGCCTTCCGCCAGCGCCAACGCAAGTAACTCGCATAGCGGCCACTTTCAAGTGGCCCTGTCTTCCTTTTGCGTGCGGCAGCGAAGCTGCCGCTTTTTCGCAGTAGACCTCACCATCCAAACCCTCGCACCGCACGGTCCGGTCCTACCAACTCTTCTCCGCGTTCTCTGCTCGCCTTGAGCGCCTTTCGCGAAGGGCCCTCTTTCTCAGCGCCCTCTGCGTTAAGCCCCCTCTTCGCCTCCGAAATTCGATTTCTCCCTCAAAACCAAATAAACTCTATTCCGATGAGCCTCTTCCCCACCCTTCCTGAGCCCGAAACCTCCGCGGCCCTCCAGCCCCTCGCCGAGCGCATGCGTCCCCGCACCCTCGATGAATTCATAGGCCAGGAAAAACTCCTCGGCCCGGGTAGACCCCTCCGCGTCCAAATCGAAACCGACAATCTCTCCTCCATGCTCTTCTGGGGTCCTCCCGGCTGCGGCAAGACCACTCTCGCGCGCCTGATCGCCCGTCTCACAAAAAGCGAATTCATCCCATTCAGCGCCGTCACCAGCGGCATAAAAGAAATCAAGGAAGTCATGGCCGAAGCCGAGAAAAAATCCCGCGCCGGCCTCCGGACCATCGTCTTCGTCGACGAAGTCCACCGGTTCAACAAATCCCAACAAGACGCCTTTCTCCCTCACGTCGAAGCCGGCCACATCCTCTTCATTGGCGCCACCACCGAAAATCCCTCCTTCGAAGTTATCTCCCCGCTGCTCTCCCGCACGAAGGTATACGTCCTCGATGCCCACACCACGCCCCAAATCGTCGAACTCCTCCATCGCGCGCTAGGCGACAAGGAACACGGCTTCGGCAACGAAAAAATCTCCGCCAGTGAAGACCTCCTCTTCCGCATCGCCTCCTTCGCCAACGGAGATGCCCGCACCGCTTACAACATTCTCGAACTCTGCGCGAAAAGCGCTTCCCCCGACGCGACCGGAACAATTCAAATCACGCCCGATCTTCTCGAGGCCCTCCTCCAGCGCAAAATGCTCCGCTACGACAAAGCTGGCGAAGAACATTTCAATCTCATCTCCGCTCTCCACAAATCCGTCCGCAATTCCGATCCCGACGCTGCACTCTACTGGCTCGCCCGCATGCTCGAATCCGGCGAAGAGCCTCTCTATCTCGCCCGCCGCATGGTCCGCATGGCCAGCGAAGACATCGGCCTCGCCGAACCTGGCGCCCTCGCCGTCACCCTCGCCGCCAAAGACGCCTTCGATTTCCTCGGCGCACCCGAGGGCAATCTCGCTCTCGCCCAGGCCGCTGTCTATCTCTCGCTCGCTCCCAAATCCAACGCCCTCTACACCGCCTATGGCGAGGTCCTCGAAGACGTCCACCAAACCGAAGCCGAGCCCGTCCCGCTGCATCTCCGCAACGCCGTCACCGGCCTCATGAAAAATATCGGCTACGCGCAAGGCTACAAATACGCCCACAATTTCGAAGACAAAGTCACCGACATGACCTGCCTCCCAGACAACCTTTCCTCGCGCACGTACTACAAACCTACTGACCAGGGTTTCGAAGCCCGTTTGCGCACCCGAATGGACGAAATCAGAAAGATCCAATCAAGAAATGCTTCCGACTTGCCGTCGCCGACTAAAACACACAAAGGACATGGAAATTGAGGAGGGCAAGATGAACAAGCTTGTGTGTTTCGTGATGGGCGTAGCACTTCCAATTTGCTGTTTTGCAAAAGAAAAGCCCCGCCCCAAAATTCTCCAAATCCTGCAGGTCCGGATTCTCGCCACCAACCAGCCAGAGGCAAGCGCCTTTTACTACGGCATCTTGCGAACCCTGGCCCTGGCGGGCACCGATACTGCAAAGTGCAACTGGTGCGAAAAAGTCTCCAAGGGCATCAACGGACCCGTGGTTCTCGATCCCGTTCAGGGCTCGCTACCGGATAATCTGATCAGCGCCGTCGTCTTCAAAACAGACGCCGCGGAAGATCTGCGAATACTCCTGGAAAAAAACAAAGTGAAGGTAGAGAAATGGACGAAATGGCCCTCTGGCGCCATGTTCACAGTTTTCGATCCGGAAGGCCATCGCCTGATCTTTGTCCAGGCCCCGGATTACAACCAGCCGACATTGTCCGTTCCGGGCGCTTACGAGGAGCCACTCCCTTATTGGCCTCACATCATCCATGCCGGGTTCCTCGTTCACGACCGCGCTGCCATGGATCGCTTCTACAAAGACATTCTAGGTTTTCATGTCTACTGGCAAGGCGGAATGAGTGACGGCGAAACCAATTGGGTGGACATGCAAGTGCCCGATGGCACCGATTGGATCGAATACATGCTGAACGTTCCGCCAAACGCCGACCGGCACACTCTCGGCGTCATGAATCACATCGCCTTGGGAGTCGCAAACATGAAAGCTGCGGATCAGCAACTGCTGGACGCCGATCTGCACTCGCCTATCGATCAAGCCCCCAAAATTGGCCGCGACGGCAAATGGCAACTCAACCTCTACGACCCTGACGGCACCCGCGTCGAACTCATGGAATTCACCCCCGTCGAAAAACCCTGTTGCAGCGAGTACACTGGACCTCACCCGAAACCATGATCGGCTCGCCAAAAAGTCACCCCAAAGTTTTGAGTGTGAAAGCAAAGCTTTCGCTTGTACGCATTCAATCCCGCCACCCACAACAACAACTACAGCAACAACCTGTCATCCTGAGGCTATCCGACAAGGATAGCCGAAGGACCTCAACCGCCCAGTCATCTCCAAGATCAAATACGCTCGACAAACTCTCTCGTCATCCGTTCCTTTACTTCCTTTACCTCCTTACCCTCCTTTACCTCCCGCTTCCCGCCCGCGCCCAAAACTTCGACAAGCCCGTTACCAACATCGACGAGGAAGTCACCGCCTTCGCCTACGCTCCCAACGGCAACGTGGTCTTTTCCGTCCGCCGCATGTTCAAAACCAAAAAATACGATCTCCAGCGCGATGACATCTGGCTCCTCGAAGCCAGCGGCAAACGCAAACGCATCTTCGAAGGCCAAAAGTTTACCCACGACGAAAAACTCTTCACCTACCAGGTCGAATCCTTCACCTGGTCCCCCAACGCCCACATCATCGCCGTCCAGCTCTTCACCACCAGCATGGATCCCGATGCCGGCGCACGTCAGGATGCCCCGGCCCTCCTCCTCCTCGACGACTCCGGCCGCGAACTCCATCCCTCCGGCAAAGACCCCCTCGTCCTGCAGGCCCAAAATCCCCTCTGGCTCCGCGACAACCAGACGCTCGTCTATCTAACCAATGAGGACACTCCCCAAGGTCTCTATGCGATGCAATATTTGAATATTTCCAGCGGCCCCGCGGGAAAAGCATTTGAAGGCCGCACCTTCGAAGGTGCCTCGCGCATTTCCGGCAGCAACGCCGCCATCGCCGTCGAGCGCAACCGCAACTTCGACGGCCCTCCCCGTCTCCAGCGCCTAGATCTTCTCACCCAGGATGACAAGGAAGTCGCCACCCTCGACGCCTACTCCGGCGGCATCCTCGTCTCTCCCAGCGGCACCCATGTCGCCTACTTCCTCGACAAGGAAGTTCTCGAAATCCGGGATCTCACCGCTCCGGTCCGCATCGCCCGCATGCGCGTCGGCCTCGGCGTTCTCCAGTGGTCCGCCGACGAGTCGCAGATATATCTCAAGCGCACCGTCGAAAAAAAATCCGCCGACCTAGTCTGCTTCCGCGTCCCCGAACTCCGCGCGTACCCGCCCCACTCCGATATCCCCATCCTCGAACCCGAACCCCGCATGCTTCTCCACGGCCTAACGATCCGCGAATACTCCCTCTCTCCCGATGGCCGTTTCCTCGCCGTGGTCCTACCCGGCAAACGTAATCTCCAAATCTTCAGTTTCTAGTGTGCTGGTGCCCACGTGCCGAATTTGCACGCGGGCTCTTCGGTTTCTCTTCCTAGCGTTCTCAGCGAACTCTGCGTTAACTCTTCGTTCTTCGCTGGTCGCGGGTCGCTGCCCACTGCTCACTTTCTCCTCTTATGCTCCACCATCAAGCACGAATCCTCCACCACCACCAGTCCCGCTCCCCGCGCCTTCTCTGCAGCAACCGCATTCTCAATCCCCAACTGCATCCACAAAACCTTAGCCCCAATCCGAATCGCCGATTCCGCCACCGCCGGCACCTCTTCGGCCCGACGGAAAACATCTACAATATCCACCGGCTCCGGCACATCCTCCAACCGCGCGTAAGCTTTCTCCCCCAATACCTCCGTCTCATTCGGATTCACTGGAATAATCCGGTACCCCGCGCTCTTCAAATACTCCGCCACGCCATACGAAGCTCGCATCGGATTCGAAGACAGTCCCACCACCGCGATCGTCTTAGCCACACGCAAAATCTGTGCCACCGCATCGCCACCAGCCACACATTTTTCCGGAAGATGTAAGTTCATGTCCCTTCGATGAAGCCCAACCCCGAGGTGTTACACTTCTTCTCCGCGACCTCGGCGCCCTCTCCGTTAAGTCCCTCTTCTCTCACACCGGCCGATTCGAAAACTCATCCGCCAGCACCGTCTTCCCACTCCCCGCCGGCCGCGCCAGCGCATGCGCCAACGCCCCAATCAACTTTGTATTCTCGGCCGGACTCCCCACCGAAATCCGGATCGCCTCCGGCAATCCCATCCACCCCAGCGGACGAATAATCACGCCCTCCTGCAATAGCTCGTCGCAAAGCGCTTTCGCCCGCGGCCCAATCGGCACAAACAAAAAATTCGTCTCGCTAGCCACAGGCGCCAATCCCAATTTCCTCAACTCCTCATACAACCGCTTCCGCTCCGCCCGGTTAATCTCCACCGACCGCCGCACATGCTCCTCATCGTCCAGCGCCGCGAGCGAAGCCGCCTGTCCCACGCTCGTCACATTGAACGGCGTGCGCAGCTTGTTCATTTCCGCCACCAGCGTCGGATGCCCAATCCCATACCCAATCCGCAACCCCGCCAATCCATAAACCTTCGAAAACGTCCGCAGCGTCAACAAATTGTTGTACTCGCGAAACAGTTCCATCGCCATAGGCAAATCCGTCCGGTCCGCATACTCGCGGTAAGCCTCATCCAAGACGATCAGCACGTCTCCCGGCACCTTCTTCATAAACGCGCCAAACTCCGCCGCCCCAAACGCCGTTCCCGTCGGATTATTCGGATTCGCGATGTACACAATCCGCGTCTGCGGCGTCACCGCCCGCGCCATCGCCTCCAGGTCAAATCCGAAATTCTTCAGCGGCGTCAAAATCAGTTTTCCGCCGCTCGCCCGGATCGCAATCGAAAACAGCGCGAACGATCCCTCACTGGTAATCCCTTCACTCCCCGGCTTCAACAGCACCCTCGAAGCCAGGTCAATAATCTCGCTCGATCCCAGCCCCACAAAGATTTCGTCCGCTTTCACCCCAAAGCGCACCGCTAGCACTTCCCGCAGCCGCTTGCTTCCCCCATCCGGATACCAGTTCGCGTCTCCCAGCGCCCTCCGAGCCGCCTCCATCGCCTTCGGCGAAGGCCCCAGCGGATTCTCGTTCGACGCCAGCTTCACCGCATGGATCTTCAGCTCCTGCTCGACCTCTTCCACCGGCTTCCCGGCCACATAAGCCGGCAGCCCCTGAATATAATCCGGTATCAGCTCTTCCAATGTATGCGTCATAACCAAAGTTTATAAGCATTATCACATTTTGCGAAGTCCCCACCGCCCACAAGTTAACCCACCACCTGCGACTTTCCGATCCTCTGTCGCATCGTGCACTCGGGGCGGCATTGTTTTCGCACCTTCCCCTCCAGTTCCAACATCCAAATGTCGATGGTTTTCGCGTCTCAAGCCGATCCTCCGCCGCTTTTTACCGCGTTAACTTTTTCGCAAACTTCCTTGCGCTCTCCCCGTTCTCCGCTTACAATATATCGTATGGCGATATATTCCCGGAACCCTGCCTCCGGTGGTATGATTCCTCTTCCGGTGGATTACGCTCGACAATCAATTCTGTAGTGTCTAGGAGGACACGAATGAATCACCCGCACTCCCCGCTGCACCGTTCGCTTCTCATTTTCGCTTCAGCAGCTCTTCTTTTTGTCGTCGGCTGCCACAAAAAGCCGCAGGCTGTTCCACCGACACCGCCACCTCCGCCGCCGGCCGCCGCCAAGCCCACCGTGAGCATCTCCGCCGATCGCACCGTCATCAACAAGGGCGAATCCGCCAAGCTCTCCTGGACCACCACCGACGCCACCAATGTCTCCATCACACCCGAAGTCGGCGCGGTCACTCCGCAGGGCTCTACCACCGTCACCCCTGCCGACTCCACCACCTACTCCATCACCGCCAGCGGCCCCGGCGGCAATGCCGACGCCAACGTCCGGATCACCGTCAATGTTCCTCCTCCTCCGCCTCCCCCGAAGGGTCCCAGCTTTGAAGAACTCTTCGCGCAGGAAGTTCGCGACGCCTACTTCGACCTCGACAAAGCCGATATACGTCCTGACGCCCGTGTAGCGCTCGAAAAGACCGCTTCCTTCCTCAAAGGCTATCCGAATGCAAAGGTCATCATCGAAGGCCACTGCGACGAACGCGGCTCCACGGAATACAACCTCGCTCTCGGCGACCGCCGCGCCAACGCCGTCAAGCAATACCTAGTCAACCTCGGCATTCCTGCCGCCAATCTCAGCACCGTCAGCTACGGCAAGGAAAAGCCCTTCTGCATGGAGTCTAACGAATCCTGCTGGCAGCAAAACCGCCGCGGCCACTTCGTCCCGGCAAAGCCTTAACTTCGCACTTTCGTCTATTCAGACTGAGGGGCGGCTCAACGCCGCCCCTCCCTCTTCTCCGTGCCCTCTGCTTGCCCTGAGCGTATTTTGTGAAGGGTGCTCTTCCTCTGCGTCCTCTGTGTTAAACCTTTTCCGGCGTTCTTCTCAATCCCACTTGCTCCCCACCCAATCTGCCAGTACATTTGATAATTGGGGCTCAATCCGCTCTTTATCCCAAATTGTCCCCCGTGCCCATGCCCAACTTTTGGAGGTCTTGATCATGCGTGTTCGCAATATTCTCTTCTTCTCCGGCGCCATGTTCGCCAGCGCCGTCGCCGGCAGCCTCATCGGCCCCAAGCCCGTCATGGCCGTCGCCCGCGAAATCATCGAGCTTCAGCGCGATGTCACCACCATCCTCCAGGGTCAAAAAGACATGCAGACCCAGCTCACACAGGACCATACTGTCCAGAAGACTCTCATCGAGCAATCCTCCGACACGGTCAACAAGCTCAACACCACCATGAGCTCTCTCCAAAAATCCGTCCAGGACGTCCAGGCCAACTCCGGCACCCGCCTCGACACCATGTCCACCCAGGTCCAGGGCCTTTCCGACAATCTCGAAGAAATCAAGTCCCGCCTCGGCAAAGTCAATCAGCAATTAGTGGATTTGCAAAACTCCGTGCAGAGCATTGACGCACGCTTGGCCGGCGGCAATACAACAGGTGCTCCTGCCGGATCTGGTTCCCCGAAACCCGGTGGCGATCCCGGCGCAGCATCTGCCGCGCCCGCCAGCCCGCGTCCCTCCGCCGACACCCTCTACTCCAACGGTCTCAGCGACATCCAAACCGGCAAATACGAGCTAGCTCGCTCTGAATTTCTGGATTACCTCAAGTATTACGGCGATACCGAACTCGCCTCCAACGCTCAGTTCTACCTCGGCGAAATCGCCTACTCCCAGCATCAATATCAGCAAGCCGTCGCGGAATACGACAAAGTCCTCACCAACTACCCCAAGAGTTTCAAGCTTGCGCCTGCACGCTACAAAAAAGGTATGGCCCTCATCGAACTCAGCCAGAAAAACGCCGGCGTCAAGGAACTCCGCGAAGTCGTCAAGCGCTACCCCGGCACCGAAGAAGAACGCCGAGCCCGCGCCAAACTCAAAGAACTAGGCGTAGCGGTAACCGCCTCCACCGCCCGCTAACGCGGAACGCCATTCTCCCGAATGGCGCATTAACTAGCGCCGACTCCCAGTCGGCCAGCAAGTCCGCTATCCCGCCAGCTCTCTTCCCTCATTCGAGTCACGCCCCACCCATCTGGACTTGAGGTTGCCCCACTCTTTGCGCCTTTTGCACCTCCGCCCCATCCCGCGCATTTTGCGGGATGAACGGCGGGCTCTTAGGGTCTAACGCCACCATCTCTCTCTTCTCTTCCGTGCTTCTCTTCTCTTCCGTGCTTCTCCTCTCCCACTCGGTCATCCCGACCGGAGTGGCCGGCTTTTTCTTGCGCACCGTAGTCCGCCGCGTGAGGGGTTCGCGTTCGCGAACCCCTCGTAGCAACATTCTCCCACTACACCCTCCGCCTCTATCCAGATACAAGGGACCACGGCACTAACAGTCCTCACCTCAACTCGATGGAATCAACTCAACTCTCTTCGCCTCCTGCTATCTGATTGTGGCTATCTGTTATCCCTTCTGACATTTCATTTTTCTTCTCCATCGTGCTATGTTCGCTTCTTCAGGGGGGATCTCCATGTCCGTAAACAAAGTCATTCTCGTTGGCC
>Ga0210410_10001269_pt1 | contig 24036 bp, 19 predicted proteins | sample IncBWC4MmetaG_FD_161058 | JGI IMG/M metagenome (GOLD analysis project Ga0210410, IMG submission 161058) | Forest soil microbial communities from Barre Woods Harvard Forest LTER site, Petersham, Massachusetts, United States - Inc-BW-C-4-M | ecosystem: Environmental > Terrestrial > Soil >... | reverse complement strand
CCGGTGAGCACGCCCTCGCGCAGCAGCGCGTAGAAGAACGCCGGATCGAGCTTGGCGAGTTCGCCAAGTCGATGCGCCATGACCATATCCACCAGATAGGCTGACGAGCAGGCGGTCGCGCTCGCCAGGAAAGTGATGTCCTTGGACGTGTCGTCCTCTCGCAGCGCAGAAATCTGGATCGTCCCCGCCAGCGCAGTCACTTCGGCGCGGATGCGCTCGAACTCGGTCGGGGAATGCACGTGCGCCGGATCGACCGTCAGATCTATTTCGGCAAAGGGGGTGCTGACCACCTGCGGGTAAGACTGTGCGACAATTGATGAGCCATCGAGAACGCGTGCGAATACTGGCAGCTTGATCTTTCCGCGCGGAAAGACGAGTTCGTATTGCCCTTTTTTGTTGGTTTTTCCTTCGACAAGCAGTGTTTCGCCGCGGAATATCGGCTCCACGAGTTGGACGGAAAGGTCCGGCGCTGGCTCACCGGCTGCAGACGCCACCCGTCCCTTGACGACGCGGCACGGGTGGGTGTGACCACGCCTTTGCACGATCCATTGAGCGTCGCGGATGTCCACGACCAGAAGCATGGTGGCTCGGTCCAGCTCGCCGGACGGTTCGAGCCCCCACTCCTGCTGCAACGCAATGATTTCCTCCGGGGTGCCGGCACTGCCAAGGTCCAACAACGCCGTCCGTGCAGCGGATTCATCTGCAATCGATCGCATGCGATTTTCTCCCTTGGACGCCGCCAGACGATGCGCATGTGCGGCAGATCGTTGTGAACGCCGCATGCGGAGGAGGCATGGAGGCTATCGGGCGTATCCTTGGCGCCATCACCCGCCGCGCGCGACACCGACGGTAACGGCCGAAGGCGTCAGCAAGACGACGGTCACACTCGTCAACTAACGGCGCCGTCCAAACGAGCACCGCTGACGGCGGCTGCCTTCATGAGCCTCTGCAACCCTGGACGAAGCTGGGCAATCCAAGGCGCCTCACATCAACTTCATCATTACAATGTTAGGGTGTGGAAGTAAATCCATGACGTGCAGCGGGCGCGAAAGCCGGCTAAAGCTACGAGTCTTTTCGGGCAAAGAATTTACCAGGCGTCGCATCGCAGCATACAGGGACCGGGGTATTAGCTATCGCTGGGAGTATCCATTCGAGGATCTCAGCCTAGCCTTCCGCGCTACGCCGCTCGCACACTTTTTCGCTGATATGTTCTCCGAGCGTAACGACCACGCCGATTTGGAGTCGATCATTCTTCAATTCCAAGCCCTCGCCAAACCAGATGCGGACGACCACTATTCACGGATTTCGTGCCCAACGGTCATCCTAAGCGGCAGCGAGGATGGTACTCACTCGAGCGCCGCTGCGCTCAAAGCGCACATTCCCGGCTGCGAGATGAAAGTCCTTTATGGCGCCGGCCATGCCTGCCAAATCGAACAGCCTTGGGAATTTGACCGCCACATCATCGAATTTCTCAAAAAACACGACCTGTTTCCCGCGAACATTGCTGCGCGCTAAAGATCGGGAGAAGCTGCCGCACCGCATTCCGCTCAAAGCACGAAGAGCTTGATGCCAACAGCAGGGCAACGAACGCAATAGCGGCAAACATTTGCGCACGCTTTAGCAAGTAGCTGTCGTCACCATAAAGATCAACCGGCGCAATAGCGGAACGGTCGTCCGCTGCCGCGATGGTTCGATAACTACTAATTATGATGCCGATCTGCGATCGGATTACCATGGAACTGCGGTGCCTTTCCCGACGGAACTTAAGGAATGCAAAGAAGGCGCCAGTCGTATTTAGCAACTCGGTAGAGTCCCAGCAGCAGAGCTGTGCTACCGGCGCCTGGCTTGCCCACAATAGGACTCAAAGATTGTTTGACACCCTCAACCATAGCAAGCACATTGGTCTACTAGCCGCAGAGTTCAATCGGGGTGGATGGCTCATGGCGAAAATCCCTGTTTTTCTCTTTTGGCTAGTCCTTCTTCTTCCTACTTCAGCCTCAGCCTGGAACGCACCGGGTCATAAGGTCGTTGGATCAATTGCGGATCAACTGCTTAACGCAAACGCGAAGCGACAGGTTGCGCAGATACTTGGGTTTGATCTTAGCACCGCTGGCCCCTGGCTCGACTGCGTCAAGAGTGTCGAAAAACAGGACGATGGCTCCTTCGTCTACAAGGAAGATCCCAGATATGAACCTCCCTGCACGCCCTTCAAGCTCGAGCGGTCCCGAATGGAGGACTACGCTAAGCGAAATTGGTTTGATTGCAGCTATATGACAGGCAGTAAGGATCGCGGCTGTCATAACACGTACCACTTTGCTGACATTGCCGTGCAGTGTATCTGGATAAGCAGGGAAATCTCGTCGATCCGGACGTGACCCATACGATCGATCCGACTACAGAAACGGCAGGTGGTAATCTGATCAATGATCAAGGCAAGAATTTCCATATTGATGACTGGGACACTATCCCCGCAGATCTCGGCGAGGCAGCTACGCCTGAGTTGTTAGTCATGGCCCGGTCGGAACCGAGCGATCGGGGTCGCGTGGAAAATTGGCCTATTACCTGGGCATCTGATACGGTTCTAACAGCCCAGGAAGCATTCTCTGAGGCATCGTTTGCGCCGAATTCGAATGGCAAAGGATGGACAATTTCGTTTGCAGATCGTGATGCCTATTTCCGCACGACCGACGCGCTAAAGCGCAAACAATTGGCGAAAGCTGGGGCGAGACTAGCGGAGCTATTAAACGCTATTTGGCCGTAGCGCGGTCCACACGTAGCGACACAGGTTTGTAGTCGGACCGGTTATCACTAGGGACCGCCTGAAGGCCGAATCTGGTCCTTCTCTAAATTCGTCGAGCCGAGGCGCAGTTATAACTGAGAAGTGATCGAATGCCGTCGGTCTCTAGGTTGGCACGTAACAGACATTGGACGATTTTCGAGTTGACCCACTGTGGGCAGCAAGGCTCAACCGTTAGACATTCGTAGGTGCACAATCATAATTATGAGTTATGTGCCGACGCGAGGAGCATTGCGGAGCGCGTATAACTGTCGATTATGCGCCCTTCCCTCCGAAGCCGCGCGATAGCCTATATGACCAGCACTTGACGTGGCTAAGTTCACACGCTGTCTTGCTACCTCGTCGGTCTCGGCAGTGCGTCCTGAGGAGAGATTGCGCCGATGATCGTGGCTGCTAGCGAAAGTTTGATTTCGGGCTCGGCTTCGACAGACCAAGAGGCCCGAAGTTGGTCGACAATCCTATCGCGTTGGTCTGTCGGACCCACGCCGAGTTCGGCGATAACGAGGGCGGATGTCGCAAAGCGTTTGGCGGCATCGCCCGAATGCTCCCTTAAACGCGTCAAGATGCTCTTCGCGTCCGGTGCCCCCGAGGCAGCTCGACGAGCACGTGCTGCGGCCATAACGACCGTCCGAAGAAAGCCAACACGTACGCCCCACCGGATACCATCTGCCAGCGCTTGCTCGAGAAATGGGACGGTTCGCGGATCGGTTAAAATAGGATCGCTTTCCCTCGCAGCGGCGACAAAACGGGCGAAAGCCAGAAGATGCGTTGACGTCAATCCAGGGAGTAGTTGAATTACGTCTTCCCGACCGCTGCGATCGGCGTCAACAAAGTTTATTATTGGTGGCTCATCTGGCTTAGACCCCTCGATGATTCCCATCAGGGCTGACCGTTGCTCAGGGTTCAATTGCGTGCCCGTCAGCGCGAGGAGTCCTACTTGTTCGATGGTAGGCTGGGTGGGCGGCAGAGACGACCGCGCCGAAGCGGCCGTTTCGAGGAGAGCCACGACGGCCGCGCGATCGTCTGCGGAAAGCGCTCCAAACGAACGAGCGAGAAGGATAACGGCGTCCCGTGCAGCATCGGCGTCCCCGGCCCCCTTACGCTGCGCCGCATATTGGACGATGGCATGAAGGAGGTCCGGCGGAAGACTCATGACGTCGACGACAGACAATAACCACTCCCGTGTGTACACGAACGCTCGTTTTTTGTCTGCAGCGTCCCCTGCGAACCCCAACATCGACATGACTTGTGTAACCTCCGAGGGTGGAAGCGCCCTTCGTGAAGCGAGGAGCAAGAGCGGAATGCGTCCTTGATCTGCACGGTTCCTGGTGCGCGCCCATGATATGACTCGTGCGGGATCGCCGCCGGAGCCTGCAGCTGCAAGAGCGTGAACTCCGACTTCTGCGCAGCCCGTCATCAGGTCGAGAAGGCTTTGGCGCTCCGCATTGGTAATTGGTGCGGCCTTACGTTCTATGCGGCGTTCGACAATTGCGGTGACGACCGCCGCCAGCGCCGCAACCTCTGTTGGGGTTGGCCTCTCGTTGAACCGCGCGGAGATGCTGGCGCCGGTTATGGGTTCGCCCGGCGCTCCGATTATTTTGGCGTATTCGTCTTTCCACAGTCGATTGGCTGACGAGAACATTTTTACAAGCGTTACTACCCGCGCGATATCTACGGCACCATCGACGCGTGCCGTTAGAGCTAGGCCTCTCAACCAATCGATAACGCTTGCCTGTTCGGAAGAAAGATAGAACGAGAGAAGATCCTTCTGATCTCCAGACGGTACTGATCCGTCGCAACTGCCCGACGCGACCATCTGTTGCCATTGAACATCCCAAACGTCGGCGAGGGCAATGTCCGGCGCGAGAGCCTTGGCTTCGGCAGCAAGCTTCGTCGCCGAACTCAATGGCGTCGTGGCAAGTGCACGAAGCAGGTGCCCAGGTGCCTTCAACTTCTCAACGGCATCCGGATAGGCCAAGCGAACGCGCCATCGTGCAGCAGCCACGTCGCTCAGTTGCTCATCGATGAGGTAGTCGGCCCAACGTCGTATCGCGGCCCTCCCGTTCCCAAGCCATGCGTGCATGCCTTCCTCACCGCGCAGCTCTGTACGCTCCGAAGGATAGTCGTTCTCATCCTTCAGATCGGCGGTTGATGACTCGGTTTCAACGCGAAGACGCCAGGGACCTCGGTTTAAAGGTGACAGCCATTTGGGTCCGGGCCTAATTTCCACGAAGCCGGAGCCGTTCAGCGCCGGACGCCATGTCACCGCTGATACGATGCATACGGCAACAATCGCGACGCACGCTGCAACTATGCCGATTTGCCGGGATCGTCGCAGCAGTGTCGCGTAAGTCGTCATCGTTGCTCGGCCGGGGTCGGCCCAGGCGGTGAGTGGCAACGAGAGAGGCACCGTCAGCGAGCCGGCCATTGCAGGCTCCTGCGGCGCGCTCCGCTTGAGAGCAAAGGCGTGGCGCACGACGTCTTGTGCGATTTCTTCGAAGGCCACTTCTACACGCTTCATACGTGCCGACGCCGTACCGGGAGGGACGGTCAGAGCTTTCATCACCGCTTCAGCAAAGAGAGACCTCTTGAAATAAGAGTCCTCCCAACTGCTCTGGTCCGGTAATGACGATGCAAGGCATATTCTTGCCCGGTCGGCAGCAACCGATCTAAAAAAGGAACTCTCTTCGATATATCTGCCAGCGTGACACGCGTCGAGGAGAAGTAATACGTGTTTCGCCTTCGCCAATCCCGCAATTTCGTCGATAGAGGCGCTCGAAGCCAGGTGGGACTGGGCATCATCGGCCGAGAAAAGGAATTGAAAGCTACCTTCCCGCAGGCGTCCATGACCGGCAAGATACAGCACGAAGAGATCGCTGGTACCCTTGTCGGATACGATCAGTTTTCTGACGTGCGACCACGTCCCATCCCCGTCCACAGCCACGAGGTGTCGCGAGCCTCCGGAAGGCCACGCAGCGCAAAAGATTTTAGAAAGCTCGGCCGCGCCCGAGGCGAGAAACTCGAGTGGCCTTTCATCCGACGCGAGCAGTCCTCGGTCGTACGCGGAAATACCGACGCAAAGGGTCAGTACGCGCTCGCCAATCATCCCTTCAGAAAGTCCAGAATAGACGTTCGGGCAACCAATCCCATTCCGCCCGTGCGATCCGGCGCGACCTTTGCGAGCTTCTGCAGAACCATGGGAGCAGCAAGTCCAATCTGGAACGCAATTAGTCCGTCCGCATGACCTCCGAGTTGTAACCAAGCCAATCCGCCACCCAGGACCATCATGGCGAGAGTTACTACCCAATACAGAGGCCGCGTCGCGTATTGAGGAAGCTTGGGATTCTCGCGAAGCCCCCACCAATGGAGGATTTCATTCGCGACGCCACCGGCAAAGCCGACCCCGAAAACCGCAAGTTCGCTATCAAGCGTCATGTCACCCACCTATTATGCACCAAGTGTATTCTAGGGTTAAAATATACCTATGACAAAGGCATCGTTCAGTGGGGCGCGATCAGCGTCTACCCAAGCGCCCGCGCGGGCCCGGCTCTCGCATTCTGTCACGTTATGCCGGCCGCTGTGAGCGCGTCCATTTCCGTGCGTTGCATGCGCTGCCGGCATCGCAGCACGCTCGATACTGCCGCGCTCAAGCGCCCTGGGCTGAGGTCAGGCGCACCGATCGCCAGCTTCGTCAAACGACTGCGTTGCACCAAGTGCGGCGGCGGCGGCGGCAGCGGCATGGCCGAGAGAGTATCGGCAGCAGCGCATAACCAGCGCCGCGCGTCCTAAACGGTCTCGCCGAACAGCGACGCGTCGGTTGGCGCGATCAGCTGCGGCCCCTTGTTCCTGACGTTACCGACCGACTTGTCCACCGGCCACGCCTTCAAGACTTCGTCGGGGCAAGGCGTCAACAGCGCGTACAGCTCATCCGGCGTTGCCGGTTCCTCGCCAAGCCACTTCGGCCAATCCGCCTCGTCGAGGATGACTGGCACGCGATCGTGAATTTCGGCCATGCTCTTGTTGGGCGCGCACGTCATAATCGTGCAGGTCGGTATTTCTTCTCCGCTTGTCGGCGATTTCCACATCTCCCAAAGGCCCGCCATGACCATCTCACAATCATCGGACATTGCGATCGCATAGGGCTGTTTTTTCTTGCCCTGGGGATCGAGCACCTTCCACTCGTAATAGCCGTCGGTGACGACAAGACACCGCTGGCCACGCTTCCACGCGTCGCGAAATGCGGGCTTATTCCTGAACTCCTCCGATCGCGCGTTATGGGTCGAATACTGAATCTTCTCGTCCTTGGCCCATCGTGGAATTAGGCCCCACTTCATCATCTTTGGGATGCGCTTGCCGTCGACCGAGCGGATGGCAACCAGCATCGGCGCCGTGGGCGGCTTATTCCAATCAGGCTCGAAGTTCGGCGCTGGGGCGTCCAGGTCGAACTTCAGGCGGATTTTGATTTCGGAGTAATCGGAGGACAGACGGACGCGACCACACATTGCCCCAGTATAGACCGCCGGCGCGAGCCGGCCAGACTATCCGCTGGCGGCGCCCCCCGCCCCGGTTGGTTAAGCAACCTGGCGGGCGCGCTGGAACATCGCCTGCTGAGGGCCAAGCGTCAGTGGCACCTGAACTTTGCTGCTGCACTCGCCCCCCTCGCGGGATTTTCGGGAATACACCGCGTGCTCGGCGGGCAGCCGCAGACTTTCCCGATGTTGAGCCAGCTAACGCACTTTCCGTCCGGCCCTCTGTAGCCGGGACCGCCGCTGTCGCCGCACGCCGCGAATGCGACGGTCGGAGCGGCAAGGATGGCAAAGATCACTAAGCAGACGCGCATTGAATTACATCCCTGTTTGAGCACGGTAGGCCGCAATGTCGGCCCTGGTTACATCTTGCGGATAGCATTTGATGCCGCCCGCGCGGGCGTAAGCAGCGGTGTTGCCGCAGGCCCTTCCGGCGCGCGTCGTGTCGTCAGGACAAGCGCACGGATGGCCGGTGGAGTAATAGGCGGAGCGACTGGCGCTGATGATCCGACGGGCAATCTGCCCATCGGAAAGACGCGGGCCGCTAGGTGCGCGGGCGACCGGTGGTGGCGGTTCGTCTTCGGGCGGAGGCTCGACGGCTTGAGGCTGAACAAGAGCCACTTGCGGCGGCGGTGCGGCGGCGCACGCCGATAGAGCGAGCGCGAAAAACAACGAGCTAATTCGCATGGTTAGTTGAGCCCCCGTGTCCCCCTGAGTTGTCGATAGGAATATTATGCCAGCCTACCGGCGGTTGGCAATTACCTACAGCACGCGCGCCCGATTTTTGAGGGGATGGTTTGCGGGCAATGTATGATGTCGGTTACCTTCCCGCCAATACACCGCCGGATGAATGCTTCTCGATCATGGCCGAAGATGATCGTAAGGCTTGAACGAGATAATGCTTCCACTGAGCAGCCGCAGCCTTGAGGCCATACGTGCTCAGATGGCAGCCGTCCCATCTTCCGACTTCGCCGGTAATGAAGTCGAGATCGGGGCCCGGGAAGATACCAATATCGTGATTCACGACGGCCCGTTGAGCGCGCTGAATAGCTTCCTGGCCAATCCATTTGGCGACACTGGTATCTTTATCCGTGTCTACCAACTGATTTTTTGGATAGCAGATGGTTTCTACAGCGACGAGAATGGGAGCCGTTGAAAATGAGCGTATTGAAGCGGCCATTTCATTGAAATGCTCTTGATAAGCGGCTGGATCGGCGTGAATCGAAGCATCATCTTCCCCTTGGCCCCAAAGTATTGCTGATGGCACAAGGCCGTTCGCACTCAACCCTTCTACGGTTTCGCGGATCAGATGATTAGCCCAGCCTCCCGGCGCCCAATCCGTAACTCTTGTCGAACTTTGGGCGATTGGCGCGATGATGCAACTATCCCATCGCCCGGTAGCGAGCAATTCGTCGCACAGATACCCCCAAATTGAGCCGACATGACTGTCTTCCCGAATATCCGCGCCTAACAGTGGGTCGGTCGCGACGTAGCAGTGACCGTCGTTATGATTGAAATTGATCGCGTTGCCGCGCGGCTTGTATGCAGCCTCGCCGCTATTTGAGGAAATCGACTGCCCGAAGGTCAGCAGCACAATTTCTCTGGCTGCCTCCGAATGGCAAGCGACTTGTACACGTTCCGTGGTGTCATTGAGCCCGGCCGCGCTGGACGTGCCAGGAAGGGCAAAACCGAGTAATATCGCTAAAGCGAACAGGAAAACTCTACGCGGAAGCCACATAACAAAAACCCACAACCCAACCTCAATATTACCACTGCTGGTGGGTGTTTGCAAGAATTATCAGGCCGGCGAAGGAATTATGCGATGGCCAAGCCTTTAGTGCTTTTGTGTGCGATGATATTAATTGGTACGAGTGCGGTTTCCGCCTTCTCGCAAAGTGCAGCGGCGGGGCGTGCGATCCTACCCATTGTAAACGGCGCACCATTTAATTCGGGACCCGTCAACGTTGACAACGCTTATTGCGGCTGGAACTACGCGCTCGGTGGCGGCGCATTTTACGCTGCTACCGTTCCAAGAGCGTCAGATTTCCCACAAGGCTGCACGATTGCGATCACCAACACCGACATTGCGGCCTGTAAGGGCAAATCTATTCGAGTTGCAGGATTTCCAGATCATTTTGTGCTTTGGCCTGGCCAGTTGGTCGAGCTTACAAGCATCGACAGTGTATGGATCAAAACAGTAAATCCCGGACGCTGGCGGCCGAACTGCGGCGATATCCCGCTTATTATTAACACCGACTCAACCAAAGGCTCGGACCTACGAGGCGACTCTGACGGGCTCGGTACGGGGGTTGAAGCTTTCAAGTCGGTGCAATTTGCCCTGCAACACGCCTTGACCGATTTTGATTTTGCCGGAACGCCGCAGACTCTAGTCAAGATTTTGATGGCGCCAGGGAGCGTAGACGCGTTTGGAATACATTATGCCCCTCATGCGTCCAATCCTGGATCGCAAGGTGGGGCGGTCCTAACAATCGACGGCAGTGGGGGTTTCATCACGGGCCAAAGTGACTTCCTGTTCAATGCCATAGTGCAAATTCGTAATGTTACGTTCTCAAACACTTCCGGCACTTGCCTTAACGTACAACAGCAGGCTTACGTTCTATTGGATGATCTCATAACGTTCGGTACTTGCATGGGCTCTCAGATAAACGTGGGCCTCTATGGGCAAGTCGAATTTTTCAATAATTTCACGATCGCCGGTGGTGGCGGTTCCTTCGTCACGAATGCAGGAGGGATACTCTACACGGGCGGCGCCGTCACGGCCGCTATTTCAAATAACATTGCCTATAAAAACGGCGTTGTTGTTGGACAATTTCCCGGCTGGACGCATCTCAGCCAAATAACGTGGTCACTCGGTGGCAAGGCTGTTACGGGCAAAAAATACGACATTGGCTCCAATCACATCCTGACCGGTTCTGCCAACATTCCGGGCACCGTCGCCGGGACGACAGCGACCGGGGGTCAAGCACTTTGACGGGGAACGCTGGCAGTTTTCAACAGAGCTATGGCGTGTACCCGATTAGCCCGTAGGCCCGTCGCAAGCTTCCGAACCGATTATAATACAAAATTCTTGACGGCATCTCGGCGGTTCCGTCGATTAGGCTTCCCGACAAATAACCGCGATTTTGCAATAGATCGCGTAGTTTCTCGAGCAAGTCCTCATTAGTCATTCCTTTTGATAGAGTGTGGCTTTTCAAGGTTCGTGGCCCGTATTTGATGATCTTGAATATGCGCGGCGCGTATCCGATCAGTTCGTAGGCCCGTCGCAAGCTTCCAAAACGAATGCAATATAACGTTCTCGATGGCATGTCGCGGGTTCGATCGATTAGCTTTCCTGACAGATAACCGCCAGCTGAAAGAAGCGATCTCAATTTACTAAGCAGCTCATCATTAGAGATACCTCTTGAATCCGTGTAGCTTTTCAAGGTACTGGGCTCGTATTCGATGAGTTTATAAGCATCCCCAAGGCTTCCGAACCGATCATAGTAACAGCCGGCTGATGGAATGCCGTCTGTCGCGTTGATGATTTTTCTCGATAGTTTATCGTGCTTCTTGAAAAGAGACCTTAGAATTTCAAGCATAGCCTCATCGGTTAAGCTGGGGCTTGTGCGATAAGGTCGTTTGTATCCGATTAACTCGTAAGCATGTTCCAAGCCTCCAAAGTGGCTATAAAACGCGTGAGCGGACGGCATCCCCTTACATCCGTTGATCATCGCCGCCGACAGGTAGCCGCGGTCTTGCAAAAGCAGCTTCAGCGCTCCAAGCATTTCGTCATCTCGCAAGCCGCGCGGTTGTGTGCACGGTTCTGTCGGTAGATTTCTATCTTTGATTTTGACGCCATATTGATTAACGTTTTTCTTGAAACCCACGCGATCATAGGCATTAGCAACCCCGCCGAAGCGCACACTATATGCCCAGCAAGACGGCAAGTTCGCAGCCGTGTCGATGATCCGGCGCGATAGCCTTCCTTGCTCTTGGAAAACCCGCGACAATCTTTTCAGCATCTCCTCATCGGAAAGAAAACGGGGCCGGCCCTTGCATGTGCGTTGTATGCGATTGCGGAAAATGGCTTGCGCGGCCTCAAATGTTGAATGCTCAACAATCGCTTCAAAAGCCCCTTCGGCACGCATCCAAGACTCCGGCCCATTGCGGACAACGTTTTTTCGCAATTTGAAAGATTTGCGATTCCAGACGTAGTTGCCGATGTAATTTTCGTTTTTCAGAACATAACGGACTGTATGCCCCTTCCAGGCGTTACCGCGATGGTTACGTAATCCTTGTTCATTTAGCAATTTCGCGATTTCAACCTCTACTTTCTCTCCTTTCACGAACATGGAAAATATCCAACGCACAAGTTCGATTTCATGCGTCGGCCCATGGGTCAGAACTACGCGGTCGGTAGCAATGCTTTTCCACTCACCTTTCTTCAGGGCGCATTTAACAGTTCCATTTTGGTCGACGAGCAATCGCCGCAAGCCGTAACCAGGGTGCCCTCCGAGCCTGAAACCAAGTTTGCTTAGCCGGCGCTGACCCGCATAAACTTTGACCGACAGATCTCGACTGAACTCACCGGCCATCGATCGTTTGAGCCATTTGGCTATGGCGCCGAGGGGACCTCCGTCATTATCAAACGGTTCGGCGCAGTAATGGACCGCGATCCCTGCGCGCTTACAGCTATATTCGTAGTACGCGCTTTCGTCCGGGTCCTGAAATCGTCCCCAGCGGCTTACGTCTAAAACGAGGATCGCCTTAAAATCGAATTCCCCATTCAAAACATCTTTAATCAACTGATTCAGCCCCCCGCGTCCATCGAAAGTCAGCCCGCTTTTTCCCTCGTCGAAATAGGTTCGGGTTATCATCATGCCATGTGCAGCGGCATACACCTCATTCGCAGCCGATTGATTATGCGGTGAATACTTTTGATCGTCCGTGGACATGCGCACGTATTGAGCAACTGGAATCAGCGCGCCCCATGCCTGCGGTTCCATTTTCGATCTCCCTTCGGCGGGAAATTCACAGTATCTCAAAGCCGGACGGAGCGCGCCGCATCTGATTGCAAAATCGCCAGGTTGGAGCCACCACCGCTAAGCCAGTGCGGCAGTTTCAACACTTTGACCCGTTTTTGCGTCTAACTGTTGAAACCGAGGCACCGCAAACACTTAGCGTCAAAAGCGGAGGGGTCCTCAGCGCAGATCTCCCGCCCACTGCTGCGAACCATCGATAATTTCCAGTTATTTGCCCTTGCCTCTGGCGTGCAAGCAATGGACTGGCCGTCTCCGAAACCACTGCATCACGCTTGGTGCCATCAGTTCTCGAGAGTGTGCGGGGTAACACCGCTGAGGTCGCGCGCGTAGCGAAGGTTAGCGTCGGCACCCTTTACAGATCGGCAGCGGTTGCCCGTACCTGGCGCGGCCTTCAATCCGGGTTACCTTCCAAACCAAGATTGAGTGCTTGGATATTGACATCCCCCACGTGTTGCCCGCTATGGTAGCATAGATCGCGGACAGACGTTTTCAACCCGCTTCTACCTCGCTCGCGCGACACCCACGACCGTCGACTTGGCCAAGCCATCGACACGGACATTGTTTGGAGGACGCAAGATGAAAACTCTATCATGCATTATTACGGGCCTTGTCGTCACATTAGCCACGCCTTCAGTAGCCTGGAACAGCTTTGGACACATGGAAGCCGCTGCGAACGCATGGAGCCAGCTGACTCCACAGGCGAAACAAGAAGCTACTCGTCTTCTAAAGTTGAACCCCCAATACAAAACTTGGACCAAGGATGTCGCACCGGATAAGCGCGATCAGATCGCGTTTGTAATGGCTGCAACTTGGCCCGACGAGATCAAAACACTACCGGATTATCACAACGACGGCGCCCGTAACGGCGATGTCGCCCCCCACACGCCCGAGGCTTCTCAAAACATCGGATAAACGGATCACTTTCGACATAGATACTGGCACTTTATCGACGAGCCGTTCTCATCCGATGGTACGGCATTACAACAACCTGTGCCGCCAAACGCCGAGACACAAATTGCAGTCTTTCGGAAGACCATAGGTGATAGCTCAAAATCGGATGATATCCGGTCCTACGACTTGAGTTGGCTCCTCCATCTCGTTGGAGACGTCCACCAACCATTGCACGCGACATCTCGATTTACACGAACCGAACCGAATGGCGACGCTGGCGGCAACACGGTGAAGACGAGTTGCGAGTCATCGTGTGGTGGCGCAACCGAACTGCACGCATTCTGGGACGACTTGCTCGGCGATACTAAAGCACCACCCCAGTCCGCCATCGACGCCGCGGCACAGCTTCAGCCAGCAAATTCAAACCAAGCATCACAAATGGACGAGACCGATTGGATCAACGAAAGTTTCGCGATCGCCAAAAAATCGGTTTACGCGCCCCCGGTCGGCGATACCGACGGTCCGTTTAAACTAACCGAAGAGTATCAGAGCAATTCGCTAAAAATCGCAAAGGAGCAAATCGCTCTTGCGGGGACTCGACTCGCAAGACTGTTGAACGACGCGTTCAAATGACTTGTTTAGCAGACCACTGCCCGAGAGTTATAACTTTGCTCCCGAATGCGGGTGCTGCTGCACGTGTGTTTCGTCCGGGTAATTCACAGTTATGTGGAGTTTTCGGAGCGGTCGTCCGCCACACGGCGTGGCGTGTGCATTCCCTGTCGAACAGCCGCCGCCGCTTCAGGTCATGGACCGAAAGCTCGCGTCTTTTCTCGCCTTTCCGGCCTTCTATGATGTGGACAAGTCAACACCGGCTGCCTTGGCCTGCGGGTCAGAAGTGCGCAAGGTGAGCTCAAGGGCGAACGCAAATCGGGGCACTTGACAATCTTCCCGGAAGCGAACATTCAACTTTTCGGTGCAGTGCGATCAATGTACGATCGTTGCTCCCTAAAACGGAATTGCCGTCATGATCCAAGTGTCGGGTACGAAATGGACAGGCTAAAGAAGTTCCTAGACCATTATTGTCCGAATTCGTCTCTTATTTGGGACGCGATTTCCCGTTTGGGTCTCTGGGATATTCGGGAATTTGGTCCCGACGAGATTGTATGCAGCAAAGGGGAATCGGCGGACGCGTGCTGGCTCATTCTTTCCGGCCAAGCAGAGATTGTCGCTAACGGCAAAAGTATCGCTTTCCGCGAGGCAGGCGAACTCCTCGGTGAGCAGGCACTTCTAACCACGCTTCTAGGCAAAAAATGGGGTCTTAGGTCCGCGGACATCGTTGCGCGCGGTCCATTGCAGCTTCTTCGTTTCGACGCTGCCCTGCAGGAAAAATTCAACCATGAAGAACGAGCTGCCTGGAGCCTGACACTCGCGGCGGTGATCAACGAAAAGCTTGAGGAGGCGACACGCCAACGCGCTGCACTGCGCCGCTCGATTCTGGAGCGTGAAACTCTTCTTACTCGTTTCGCTGAGGGCGATGCGCTTGCCATCGTGCGTAAGGCCCTCGAGGATACATCGGCACCGGTTGTAAGTCGTGAGGTAATCGTTTGGTTTAGCGATATTGCCAACTTCAGCACTTGGGCGAGCTCGAAAAGCCCAGAAGAAGTTGCTGGCCTAGCGCGCGAGTTAATTGGCCGACAGATTAACGCCATTCGAGCGGTCGGCGGATTCATAGATAAGTTGATGGGCGATGGCGTGATGGCCGTCTGGTTCATCGATACGGGCGAACGGCGAACCAAATTCCCGACAGTGGCGGTCGAATGCGCGATGGGGGTATCGTTGGAAATTAATCGCTTTCTTCAATCGGAAGGTCTGGGGTCGGAATTGGCAATTCGCATCGGCCTGCATGCTGGCCGAGCATCTTTTGGCGACTTTGGATCCCAACAGAGGATTGCGGTTACGGTACTAAGCCACGACGTCAATATGGCTTCACGTTATGAGCAGGCAAAGGCCGACGGCCTCCACCCGGTTCGTGTCAGCCGGCAACTCAAAGACCTAATCGAAAGCAGTACATCGCCCCGCAAATGGGCATTTGCGCAGCCGGTTACGGTCCAAGTAAAACATGGGGTGGAGATCGAGATATATGCTCCTCAAGGGAGCAATTGAATCTGCCACCCAGGTCCGTTGCTAGTCGAGGCTTATAGAGGAAGCTGAGGCCACATCTAGGAGTTCCATTGCGCAACTCGCTTCGTCAGCGGCTTGACTTCATGTGTGAATGGGCACTTTACCCGTATGCGCCAAGCAAATACCTCAGCAAAATCGTCGGATATTTTAATTACTTGTATACTGAACTTTAGCGATTGTACTTTAAGTTTTCTTGTTAATTGCGCTCTTTTTGTCACACAAATTGGTAGAGAACTATAGTATTATCAATTTGCGTCGCTGAGAATCCGCGGGGGCAGAGGATGTCTTTTTGGCCTCATGAAACATCCGCTCTTCGTCGCTGCGTCTGATCTGGATCGGAGGCAGCGAGAGAAGGGAGGGGTACGTCAGATGTCGCAAAAGCCAACGCTTGACGACGATGAGGTAGTCGAGATCGTCCTCACCATTAAACGTCATCCGCGGACGGAGCTAGGTACGCCTTGGACGGAATCGATTTGTATTCGCCACCATGACGGCAAGCAGCACACAGTCCATCTCGGAAGCAATGTGAGTTTCACCGACCTCTGCAAAAAGGTTGGCGGAGAACTTTTAGGCGTTCTGTCGTTTCCGGGCGCGTTGCGCCGCTTTAGCTAGCTTATCTTCCGATCTGGCCTTTCACTGCCGGACTTCGTCCAAGCCCTCAAAAGGGCACTCCCACGTCTCGCTTTAAATACGTAGCCATAAGCGCCAGCGGCTTCTCTAATTTCTGGCACCTTAATTTCTCGCTGTTCAAAATCGTCCAAGAAGCCAGCTTTCCTGGGATAAGAGGCCATCAACTCTTGAACAAACCAATTCGACACGCAAATTTCTTCTTTGCGCGCGTTAGTGCATAAGCGCGTGGCATCTGTTACAGAACCACCGATCGCCCGGATACCACTCTTTGAATACAACCAAACTGCATCATCTTTATGTAGACCAATGGCCGGACCAAACAACTCGATCCCTTGACGCAAGTTTCTCCGATATTCCTTGAACAAGCTTCGCGTGCCTTCAATTATGCTGTGAGATACTGATAATGATTGCAATAGGGCCACATTCCGCCTGCCCTTCGGATCCAAGGATAAACTTACTTCATCGCAGAAATGTCCCACAACCCCATCGCCGATCTCTTTATCAAAGAAGCCGCCGCCATTAATAATCTTCTCCCTTGCCAATGACGTAAATGAAGTTAACAGCTCCGAGAATTTCTCCGGCCTTCTAGATAGGCCCATTGCGGTGGTCGAATTTCGAAGATCTAGAACAAGCGACGTTGTTGGAATCTGCCTCGTAGCAGTTGTTCCCTTCTTTCCGCCGACGACCGACCGCTGCCAGGGCCACAGAAATGGAACGTGAGGCTCCTTCGCCGGACAAAATGCGTGCGGGCCAAAATATCTCTCAAACAACCTTTCATTGGCACCGAACTCAATCGCGAAAATCTGCGGTGGAATCTGATCGAAAAAATCCAAACCTCGCTCAATGTACCCGAGCGCACCAAGGATCGCTTCTTTATAATCATCGTGAACGATACTACTGGGATCGAGAAATAGCACCAGAAACTTGTCAATTACATACGCGCGGATTGCGTAACCTTGAAGTCCTTCCAATTCCGGGCTCTTTACTCGAATAACTTCTCTGCGCGAAATCTCCTCGATCCGCTTTATCTCACGCACCAGCTTTGATCTGAGCGGGCCGAGAAGTTCGAACATTTTCGAATACATCTTCACGTACGCCGCGTAGCGACTGCCGACCGAGATCGGGGCGAGATGCTCACCCCAAAACGCCAGCAAACTCCAACGCCGATGGTCAATAAAAAATGTCGCCTTAGCCCCGAGTGGACGAAAGAGGCTCGAAAAATATGGAGCGTGGAATGTCGGTTTTCGTTCCGTATAATCGCCGATGCCAAACGGAAACCATGGCTCTGCAAAGACTGACGCCATGACACGCTCTCAGACCGTCTATTTCGGGATGGACATCTTGATGAACTCAAAAATATACCCGACTAACTCGCTGCTTTCGCCCTTACTGAATCCCTTGAAGTCGGTGCCGGCCGGCAATTCGCCCGGGAATGCCGAAAAATATCGACAACGCTCCTCGATGGGAAATTTTCTCTTACGCAGTCCCTGAAGCAATTGGCTCACCGCCGGCACCAAAAGGCCCTTGTCATTGGGCTTCATGATATCAAGTATTACGATGTCATTGTGATCCAACGCGATCGAATCAATTCTTCTGGCGTCCAGGAGAAAACTATAACTGAAGTACGCATCCTTCCTTTCTTTGTTTTGAAAGGCATAGAATGAGTATGGACTTAGTTTCATAGGTCGTTGAATTTCCTCAAACTCTAGATCAATCCGAGGACGCGGCCGTAGGTGGTCAAATAGCCTATCGAAAAGATGGTGTGGAATTGAGGTCCATTTGTTCCACTCGTCCTCAATGTGTATTATTCGCATTCGCGCCCTGTCCGTGTCTCTCTTCATTAGAAGCGTGGCCTTTCAAACCAAGTTCAAAGAAAAACACTGTCCGGTTGATCTTGGAGCTTTTTGACGCTCGTTCACTTTCGCAATCAAAACTACCCTTCACAAGGCCGTGCGCTTCTAAGATCGCCTGACATATTGCCAAGCCCAAGCCGGTCCCTGGTCGGCGCCTCCCAACATCTTTCATCCGCGATCTTACCCACGGTTGAAAAATGATTCTCTTCTCATCTGGATATATAGGCACGCCAAAATTTTCAACTGAAAAACGCCATTTATTGTGCTTTTCGAGGCGCTCTAGGTAGATCCCAATTCGTCTACCGGCATGTGAGTACTTCACGGCGTTATCAATAAGATTGAAAATAACGGTCCAAATTAGCATTCGATCTGCGGGTACAAAAAAGCTTGCATCGTCAGCAAAGCGGTCGATCGGCCGCCCGTCGATGGTGATAAACGATCGCAGCTCCCTTCGAGACATTTCTCCGATCATTGCGTTGAGAACAGTGTTTATGACGTTCAATACGTCCACGCTTCCCCAACGAACGTCTTCTGGTTTGGCAGCCCCCAACAAGTACCTGGGGGAATCAACGATGAGATATGCCTCATTTGTCCAGTATAACGCATCCGGAATGCCGGCCCTCATAGAAGGCAGTTCCATTAACTGAGTGAGCTTGCCAGGCGCTGAGGCGTATCGGGCATACCGAGAAGCCAAGAGATTTAGGATACTCGACGCCGCCGTTATAGGGCCCCGCACAGCATGCCTAATTTGCGCCAGTGTTGAAATTTGCTGGGTGTAAAAATCCTTACCTTGTAGATACAGATAATAGTTGTCAACAAACGCGATCAAAATCTGATAAAAATATTGAGGGATCACACTTGTTCCTGTCCCAAGAAGCAAAAAGCGGTGCGGATTAAATTCTGTCGGAATACTCCAGGCGAGATAATGTTCGCCATGAAGGTCCAAAGCGGCCGGCGAATCGTACTCACCAGACCGTTGTAACTTGCGCAACTCCTTTATGATCAAGCCTTGCAATTCTTCGCCTATCGTTTGATTTGCAAACATCTCAGGTTCCGCATTGCCGTCAATGTCATTGGCCTGAATTATTGTCCGAATTTTTAACTCTAACCGCGCCGCCGCTTGAGAAAGAAATTCGATAGGATCTTCAGTCTCCTGGGTACTAAGTTTTCGGCTTGCCTCACTCTCCTCCCGGTGCTGCGCTACCCCTCCTGCGAAAGCCTCGGGAATCGCGCGCATGTATTTTGACGTAACAGTTGCGGGAATGTGCCAGGAGAAAATTGAACACAGAATTTCAGCAATTCGCAAATCCGTGGGGCTGTAGCCTCTTCCTAGATATTCGGTATCACTTCGACCGAGACAAACAAACATCAGAAATGTCGTCTTGACAGACTTTTTGTCCTTCGTTTTGCTACTCATATTGATCGCGTCAATCAGACAGGGTGCAGTTAACCAGCTTAAATCTCCTAACGTCGACTCCTGCCTGCGGTTCTTTACCTCGGGCACCCCGTGTTCAATTCGTCCACGCCGGATTGCTCCTAGAAAGAATTCCGTTGTCATTATTTCATCAGCCATCCTCATAGCTCGATCGGCTGGGGCTCCAGTAGAGCCCAGATAATCTCGAGACGGACCGTCAATCTTAAATGCAAAGCAAAACTTACTTTGGGTGAAGTTTCGAAACAGCTCACACACCGTTTCGATACGCGCCAAAATATCGTGGCCTTGATCGCGGATCATCTTCAAGGCTTCGCTAGTGGCTATTGCACTTCGTTCAAGACGCGAGTTGCAAATGTCTCCGACTAATAGTCGCTCGGCGAACATTAAAGCGACGCGTTGCTCATCCGATAAAGTGACTTGCTGGGGAACGAATACGCAGACAATTCCAATCAGACCATAATCTCTTTCTGAGAACTCATCCTTGTACAAACTGGAATATTGCGGCCCCTGAAGCGAGCAAACATGACAGTGATAGTCACTCTTGTCGATTTTTCTCAGCCATCCACCAATGCCGAAAGCCGCAATAATTTCGTTGGTATCGATCGTCGGCGTTATCAGCTTTCGTGGTATCTCGTAGCGTCGCGGAATGGGATATGGGGTCTCTTGCGACGATCTAATGGACGCATGGGAGAGGACAAGCTTTACCGTTGTAGTCCCGCCGGGCTCTACGAGATAAAGGAGACAAAACGCGTCTTTGTGAACCTTGGTAATGTGTCGCAGGAATTCGCGACGGAAAGGTCCCGGTCTAACGCGCTCGTGGGAGCTGCGTTTGGGCAAAGTAGTGAGAATATCAACAAGAAACTTAGACATCGTTTGCGCTGACAGTTATCAAGAGTGTACTCTCAAATTCACCGTGGTTTCCGTTTGACCGACCCACGCCAATCTACCTCAAATTGAGAAGGTTGTCATGATCGCTGACTGCGGTCATTCAATGAAATCCACGATTTCGTCCTCCGCCTCCATCGTGCGGCGGCGCTGCGAAGCCCGCGAGCTCATTTCGCGCTCTATGCATTGCATGATAGCGGTATGTAAATTCAGCCTCGCGAGTGGCGCTTTTGCAACGCACGCCAAAGGCGGCAATTAATCTCTTTCGCCGCATCGCCGCAGGCCCTACGATCTCGATCCGGCAATGGGTGACGCCATGGGACGACTGGATTTCATCGGCGATCTCGACCGCAGCAAAATAGTCGCGCTCGATTTTGCCACCTCCGAGTTCAGGCAGCAAGCGCACCGTCTCGTCGCCGACTGGGCCACCCGGCCGCCCTTCTATGTCCTTGGCAAAGGACCGCCCCAGGTGATCGTCGGCCGCTATGCCGACGTGCACGCGGTGTTCTCGGACACCGAACGATTTGCCTCGGAGCTACCGAAGGGGCCGGGTTACGAGCAATACGACAAGTTCATGGGCCTGACCTTCCTGACCCAGACCGACGGCGCACAGCACGCGCGGCTGCGCCGGCTCCTGATCCCGGCGTTCTCGGCGCACCGCATGGAGCAAATCGAATCGAGCATCACCGCCATCGTCGAAGGCATGCTTGACGACATCGAGCGCGCCGGGCCGCAATTCGATGGCATGACCCAATACGGCGCCAAGCTCGTGATCGGAGCGCTGGTTTCGACCATGATGGGGTTGAACGAAGCGCAGCAGCAGGTGTCATTAGCGTCGTTTCCGGCTCAATCCAGCCATGGCCACTTCGCTCCCGAACTCGACATTTAGTGGCCATCAGGTTTCGGTGCGTCTGACGACCTGATAATTCCCGGTTATTCGTCGATGACCGAATGCGTGAGGGTGCAGTTACCACTTCCACTCAAAGGATTTGTGCCAGATCGGCATTATTAACGAGGATTTCAGGGTGACCGCGGCGCAAAAGGGGCAGAAGTCCAACGCACAGCCTGCGAATCGCTTAGAGTCTGAGGAGATGGCTTGCGCGCCCTCCACCGGCGCTCAGACCGGCTTCGATTCAGCAGCGTGTGCAAAGGGTCATGCTAAAAGCGAACTCAGATAGTATTTCCATCGAACAGGCCTGCGTATGGCGGGAAACCGGCACGTGGGTGGACCACGAAAAAGCGGCGTTCCTAGGATTCGCCGATGAAGCCCTGAGTCACGTCTTGTCCAAGCATGAAAGCGGAAGACTTCATCTCTCGGGAAACGTTGACGGGGATCGAAAGAACCTCGACCGGCTTGTCGGCCGCGACTTTAGATTCGTAGTCACATGGCGCAGATTGGCCGGCACCTTTTTGGCCGACAGTCGCGGAACGTGCGCAGTAAGGGGCATCTCGTATAACCGCTTCCGTGGCGAAACGCTCAAGAATTTAAATTGTCCTGCCGACGGAGATACTCGATCGATTGAAGGTAAAATGGTCCAGGGCTTTCACTGTGTAATAACAGATATTTTGCTAAATCAGCACGAGGCAGTGTTGGCTCTGACTTGGGCACCATCTGAACCAGATTCGCGCAATGCGACTGGGCCAATATCAACCCAAGCGGAAGTCGCGCATCAGGAGTTTTTCTTAAAGCAAGATTTCCTGGGCATTACGATTTGCGCACGAGAACAAAATCTCAGCGCAAGAAGTTACATGACGCCTCAGCCCAAGGGCCCTCCAAAGCGCCAGAAGAGGCGGTTTGCGAACGCTATTCGTCCTGCCTGGGATCGTTATGCGAAATCGGATTCCCGGAAACACGCGGGTAGAAGGATCTTCTCGGAAATCAAAACCGAGCTAGACGAGGACCGATTCGCCGCGCGTTGCGGCGCAATTTTGGCCGAACTTGACAAATGCGGATGGTCGGATTTTCCAACGGTTCCGGACCACTTAAAACAGCCGCAGGCACAAGGGACTGGCTCGGGATAACCGGGGCTGATCCAATTTATCCAAATTATCCTTTTGCGGTGATGACGACGAACCTCCGATGAAGTCCCGGCGCGTTTCAAGCGCGCGGACCGTCACCGGAGTTAGAAATGAGCGTTGTCACAATCGTCACTCCCCCAACCGAGATTGACCTCACTCGGTGCGGCTACCGTCTTGGCGCCGTCAAGAACCGAGTTCGTAAGCAATCAAATTGTTATCGGCTTGCAGTTCGGACAAGGGAACGAGCCGATGACTAATAAAGTGCTGCCACCTGCCTTAGCCGAGATATTTTGGACGCTAACCAGTTCTGTCAATGTAGCGCCAAACACTGATAGACTGACCGCATTTCGAAACTGCGCCCAGGATGTAGTGCAGCGAATGCGCGAGGATCTTTCGCGCTCGGACATCGCGGATCGGCTATACGCGGTCGCATTGGGAGCTGGCTTGGTAGCCGAATATGGCGAAGACGCCATACAAGGGATCCTGGCCGATGCGTTTGAGGTTACCGAATCCAATTTCGAGACTACGGACGAAGAAACTCGCGGGGATGCGATACCCCCGGAGTTCAGCGACGAAGAGCTCACTCTGCGATTCGTTCAGCAGCACCGAGGGTCGATTAGGTACATTGCGGCTTGGACCAAATGGTATGTCTGGGATGGTACGCGCTGGATACCTGACGAAACGTTACAGGTGCTGCACCTCGTACGTCGCCACTGCCGCGAGATCGCGAGCAAATGCGACCGTGAGAGGATCGCAACGGCAGTCGCTAGCAGGAAAACGATCACCGCGGTGGTCAGCCTTGCGCGTGCAGACAGGCGTATAGCTGCAAATGTCGATCAATGGGATTGTGATCCGTGGCTCCTTAACACGCCTACCGGCGTGGTCGACTTACGTAGCGGCAAGTCACGTCCGCATAATCCAAACGACTACATCACTAAGACCACGGTTGAAGTTCCTGACCTGGCCTGCCCTATACCGCTGTGGCAAGCATTTTTGGAACGCGCTTGTCGTGCTGATGGCGAATTCATCGCCTTCCTTCGTCGTGTCCTGGGCTATTGCCTGACCGGAATTACAAGGGAGCACGCGTTATTTTTTTGCTACGGCACCGGCGCGAACGGCAAGTCTACCTTCATCAATGCAGTGACAGGCTGTGTCGGCGACTATCATCGTGCAGCCGCGATCGAGACCTTCACAGCCTCAGCCAATGATCGGCATCCCACCGATCTTGCAGCTTTGCGCGGCGCTCGGTTAGTGACGGCGGTCGAAACCGAAGAAGGGCGTCGGTGGGCAGAATCGAAGATCAAGAGCTTGACGGGCGGCGATAAGATATCCGCCCGATTCATGCGACAGGATTTCTTCGAATATCTGCCAAAGTTCAAGCTGCTTATCGCCGGAAATCATAAGCCTGGCTTACGTTCCGTGGACGAGGCGATCCGCCGTCGCTTTAACCTCCTACCGTTCGTGGCGGCCATTCCACTGGAAGAGCGCGATGAGCAACTCGGGGAAAAACTAAAAGCGGAGTGGCCTGGCATCCTGGCTTGGATGATCGTCGGCTGCCTGGAATGGCAACAGCAGGGACTTGCGCCACCGGAAATCGTGAAGATCGCGACCGCCGAGTACCTAGAAGCCGAGGATTCGTTCGCGGCCTGGCTCGAGCAAGCCTGCGCCCTAGACCACGACGCGTTTGAGAGAACTATCGACCTCTTCGAGTCGTGGAGGAAATTTGCTCAATCGTCCGGCGAATATGCAGGGACGTTGCGGAAGTTCTCGCAGCGAC
>Ga0210410_10001267_pt1 | contig 24075 bp, 24 predicted proteins | sample IncBWC4MmetaG_FD_161058 | JGI IMG/M metagenome (GOLD analysis project Ga0210410, IMG submission 161058) | Forest soil microbial communities from Barre Woods Harvard Forest LTER site, Petersham, Massachusetts, United States - Inc-BW-C-4-M | ecosystem: Environmental > Terrestrial > Soil >... | reverse complement strand
TTTTAACATCCCGATCGTACTCTTCCCTTTCTCGGCGGAATCGCCAACAATAGACGGAACTCATGGCATCGGCATCTAGCCTGCGCTCCGAAGTCTCCCCACTGCCCACCGCGGTGCAGCGCTATTTTGAAATCGCGCTGTATTTGCTGGTAGTGAGTGGGTTTGCAACCCTGGCGACAACGGGGGGCCTGGACCTGCCGGCGGCGTTGCTGGCAGGCGCGGCGATTCTGTTTCGCGGATACCTTCTGGCCAAGCGCCGCACGCTGCTCATTCCCGACAACTGGACAACCGCGCTCACCCTGGTTTACGTGGCTTTCTATCTCGCGGACTATTTCGTGTTATCGGGCGCGTTTGTAAGTGCCACGGTGCATCTCGTGCTTTTCGTCACGGTAGTGCGTCTGTTCTCCACCAGGCGAGACCGCGACTACTATTTCCTTGCGGTGATCTCGTTTCTGATGGTGCTGGCCGCTGCCGTGCTCACCGTGGACAGCACTTTTCTGCTGGCATTCGCCGCATTCATGCTGATGGCGGTTGTCACCTGCATCTTGATGGAGATGCGGCACGCGGTCGTCAAAGCCACGGTTAGAGCCAAATCATTGGGTGAGGATTCGGCTGATCAGCAAATGGCCTTCTCTCTGGCTGGGGCCGCGCCCGTGCTTGCGTTGTTGATCTTGACCGGTGCCGCCGCGATTTTCTTTGTCCTGCCACGCGTCTCGACGGGATATCTCAGTGCGTTCGCCCGCAGCAACGAAATCAGTACTGGTTTTAGCGACCGCGTTCAGCTTGGCCAGATCGGCGAGATTCAGCAGTCCAGTTCGCTGGTGATGCACATCCAGATCGACGGCGACCCGCATGGATCTTATGATTTGAAGTGGCGCGGAGTAACTCTGAACCTATTCGACGGCAAGACCTGGTTCAACCCGCACGCCCAACGCGTTGTGCCCAGCCTAGGCAGCGGGCGTTTTCTCTTATCGCGACCGGGAGCACAGGGGGACAAGCTTCAGCCCGCATGGTCAGGGAAACTCGTTCACTATCATGTTCTGATGGAGCCTCTGGTCAGCAACGTTTTCTTTCTCGCGCCTACCCCCAATCTGCTCCAGGGCAATTACCGGCTGGTGACCATTGACAATGGAGACGCCGTTTTCAACCTCGACTCCGAGCATCCCATCAGCCGCTACGAGGCGACTTCCGATGTTGCCCAACCCAGTCCGGCCCAGTTGCGTCCCACGGGCGATGCGTATCCGCCGGACATCCTGTTGAACTATCTGCAACTGCCACGGCTGGATGCTCGCATCGCACCTCTGGCCCAACAGATCTCAGCATCGGCTGACAACAATTACGACAAGGCAGCCGCTATTGAGACGTACCTTCGCACCAAGTTCGGATACACGCTGCAGCTTCCACGCACCGTGCCGCGCGATCCCGTGGCCAACTTTCTCTTCGAACGCAAGCAGGGACACTGCGAGTACTTCGCTTCCTCGATGGCGGTGATGCTGCGCACGCTGGGCATTCCTTCGCGGGTGGTGAACGGCTTCCGCACCGGCGAGTTTAACGACCTTACGTCCCAGTACCTGGTTCGCGCGAGCAGCGCGCACTCGTGGGTGGAAGCGTATTTCCCCGGTTATGGATGGATCAATTTCGACCCCACTCCGGTAGCGCCGGCGCAGATGCGTACCGGATGGAGCAGAAGCGCTTTGTATCTGGATGCACTGGCATCATTCTGGCGGGAATGGGTCATCAACTACGACGCCGGCCATCAGTACAATCTGGGCCAAGCGGCCGCACGCAACAGCGTGGAATGGCTTCAGCGGGCGCGAAACTGGGCGAGCCGACATCACGAAGCGCTGCTGGCGGCAGCTCGCCGAACCCAGCGCACGGTGTCCGATTCTCCCATCAAGTGGAGCATCGAGGGAGTCGCAGTTGCGGGGCTGCTTGTTCTGGGTGCCAACGCGCGGCGACTGTGGAGAGCATTCCGCAGTCGCCGACTGGCAGCTCGACCAGAAAAGTCTCCGAGGCTGGCTGCAACCATCTGGTATGAGCGCGCAATGCGAGTGCTCGCAAGGAAGGGCTGGCGCAAGCCCCCGGCGCACACTCCGAAAGAGTTCCTCACCTCTATCAAAGACGAAGCCATGCGAGAGTCGGTGGCGAAGTTTACCCGACATTACGAATCAGCTCGCTTCGGAGGCTCAGCACAGGATGCCCAGCGTCTACCGGAACTATACGAAGAAATCTCGACCGCTGCTCGTCGCTAACTGCCGACCTTTGCTCTGATCAGTGTGAGTTCACCGCCAGCCACCAACGGCGCACTGCAACCCCGGACCAAATGGCCTCGACAATTCCGAACGGCCACGCGCCCTGGAGAAATCCGTAGACTGAACCCAACAGGCAGGCAACGCCGAACGCCAAAATGAACCATCGGCTTCGATTCTCGAAGGCGTAGCAGACGAGCATCGCCGTAACCGCGAATAATCCAAACCACGTGAGTCGATTCACTGAGCTGTTCCTACCGGTTTCCTTGTCTGAGTTTCATCAGTCCTCTCGTACAACGATGAGACGTCATTATCGCCGGGTTAGGTTTGTCCGAGGTTCAATCTGGCTTGAGGTCCTTTGCCATCAGGATCTCGTCGTAGTACCGGCCGTCCTGCTTTAGAGCGTTTTTTTCGATTCCATATTCCAAGAAACCGAATCGGGCATAAAGCCGCCGCGCTGGCTCGTTGTCCCGGACTACGGATAGTTGGATCAATTCTACTCGCTGGCGCGCAAAATCGATTGCAACCTCGACCAGGCGCCGTCCTACTCCTGCCATTCTTGCGCCGGGCCGCACGTACATGCCTCGGAGCAGGCTCTTATGAGCCTCTTTTCGGCCTTCTCTGATCAATACGCCGGCAACGCCGACGAGTTCCGAACCATCGAAAGCGCCAAACACCTCAGACTTGTCGAGCCGATCCGCGAACCAAGACAGAGGTTGGGCATTTTCAGCGTCGAACGTACTGCCGAACGCTTCTGGGTTGCAACGCAGCCCATCCAGTCGAATATCCCGATACAAAGCGGCATCGGCTGGCCGTAAGCGGCGTATCTGAATCTGGGCGGTGTCCATACTTCATTGGTAACCGAAACTTCAGATTAGGACAATACTTCGGCGTTCAGACACCCTGCTACAGTCCTGATGGAATGCTAGAATAGAAAGATTCCATGCCTCGCGAGAAGCCTACTGTAGCCCTCGAGAATGAGCCCGAAACCAGTGGACCCGTGGTTTTTTCCCATCCGAAGATTGGGTTTGTAAGCCTGGGCTGCCCCAAGAATCTTGTCGACAGCGAAGTCATGATGGGCATGCTGGCGCAAGCCGGAGCCGAACTGATCCCGCGCGCCGAAGATGCTGACGTGATCGTGGTTAACACCTGTTCGTTCATTGCCAGCGCCCAACAGGAATCCGTGAACACGATCTTGGAGATGGCGCGCTTTAAAACCGACGGCCGCGCCCGGAAACTGGTCGTAGCCGGATGCCTGGTCGAACGCTTTCGCGACGACATTCGCAAGAATATCCCAGAAGTTGACGCCGTCGTGGGTACCGGCGAACTGGAAAAGATTCTCGCCGCTGCAGGAGTCGCGGCGGCGCCAGCCAAACCTTCGCTGTTTAATATTTTGACATCGCGCCCCGAGGGCGATGCGCGTGAGGCCCAGGGCCGCTTCTCCCGCGAGTCATGGGACGGAGCCATCGCCGACCTGCCCAACTATCTATACGACGAAGCGACCCCGCGCCTCCTGGCCACGCCGGGATACACCGCGTACATCAAGATTGCCGAGGGCTGCGATCATCCCTGTACGTTCTGCATTATTCCGCAACTACGGGGCAAGTTCCGTTCCCGCCGATTCGAATCTGTGATTGCCGAGGCCGAGCGCCTAGCCCGTTCCGGCGTGCGTGAAATCACGCTCATTGGACAAGACACGACCTGCTACGGCGAGGATTTCGGCCTCAAGGACGGGCTCGCTCTCCTGCTGGAAAAACTGGCCGGCATTGAGGATTTGCGCTGGATCCGTTTTCTCTATGCCTATCCCAATAAGATTACTGGCCGCCTGCTAGAAACTATTGCGTCTCACGAAAAGATCTGCGCCTATATTGATGTGCCCCTTCAGCACGCATCCGCCTCAGTTCTGAAGCGCATGAAGCGCGGCGGAGGCGCTGACGTGTTCCTGCGTTCGATTGAGAAGATGAGGCGCACGATTCCGGATGTGACCCTGCGAACCTCTTTCATCGTTGGCTTCCCCGGCGAGACCGAGAGCGAATTCGAGCAACTCTGCGACTTCGTCCGCGAGGCCGAATTTGATTGGATGGGCGCATTCGGCTACTCCGATCAGGAAGGTGCAAATGCCTTTGCTCTGGACGAAAAGCTCCCAAGCCGTGAAATCGAGCGGCGGCGCAAACACCTCATGCAGATTCAACGCCGCATCAGCAAGAAGAGGAAGAAAGCTCTGATCGGCCACGAACTCGACCTGTTGCTGGAAGGCGTGTCCGAAGAAAGTGACCTGTTGCTCGAAGGGCGTACTCCGCGGCACGCTCCCGAAATCGATGGCAAAGTCTTTGTGAATGACGTACCTGAGGGACTCCAGCCGGTACCCGGCGAGTTCTACCGCTGCCAGATTACCGAAGCCCACGACTATGATCTGGTGGCAAAGATTATCTAGGGAACTATGGCTCGCAAGCGCACTCTCAACCTGCGGTGCCCCATCTGCAAGAAGCCGGTAAAGAGCAACGATGCGGAATTTCCCTTCTGCAGCGAGCGCTGCCGCCAGATCGATCTCGGCAAATGGGCCAGCGGCGCATACGTGATCTCATCGCCGGTGCAAGATACGTCAGACGGCATCTCAGGCGCATTGCCGGACAATTCCGATGAAGAGTGAGTCGGACAGAAAAGCACAACCCGACGCCAATGAATCCCCCTCTCCATCGTCACGTCCCCGCGCACCACTGTGGGCCAAGTTGGTCGCTACTTTCTTTGGCACGGGCCTTCTCCATCCGGGGCCTGGAAGCTGGGGTTCAGCGGCCACGGCCTTACTCTGGTGGCTGCTCAGTGGCTGGATCAACTCGCATTGGCAGCCCGCAGCCACGATGTTGCTTGCGGCTTTGGCCATTCTCGTCGGCATCCCTGCGGCTACTCACATGGCTCGCGCGACTGGCCTAAAAGATCCTCAGTTCGTGGTGATTGACGAAGTAGCGGGCCAGTTCATCACTTTCATTGCCGTACCGGTCTCGTGGAAATCTCTGTTGCTGGGCTTTATACTTTTCCGGGGGTTCGATATCGTGAAGCCTCCGCCGGTGCGCCAGATAGAGCACCTTCCTGAGGGATTTGGCATCGTATTAGATGATGTCGGGGCGGGGCTCTACGCTTTAGCCATCATGCAAGTCGCGCTGCATTTCGGTCTCCTGCCACGATAGTTTTGAGGTAGCCACAAGGCGAGGGAGTTGGATCTGATGGGAATTTCGAACCGCTTGCTGGGCAAAGCTAATGTTAACGGAAAGCCGCACATTGAAGCGGTGCTTCCGGCTGCCGCCCTGCCTGGCGGCGAGGTCCGGATTACCGGCCACGGTCTGCGTCCCCAGGATTTGCGGCGGCCTCGTGTGCGCTTCGGCGAAATCGAGGGAGCGGTGGTCATCAGTTCCGACGAATTTCTGGTGGCTCGCGTGCCGCCGGGCGCATCCTCCGGCCCAATCGTAGTTTCTACTAACGGGAACTCGAGCAATCCGCACCAGATCAAAGTCGCTGTTCCCATCGCTGAGAACTTGCACCCGGTGACCAACCCCGCGCTCGACGCCGAGGGCAATATCTTTGTCAGTTTTTCGGGGAGCCGCGGGCAGAAGGTTCCAGTAGCCATCTACAAGATTGACACCAACTACAATGTCAAACCTTTCCTTGCCGACCTGATGAACGCCACTGCGATTGCTTTTGACCGGGCTGGGCAAATGTACGTTTCATCACGCTTTGACGGAACCGTATACCGGGTCGCGCCAAATGGAACCATGTCTTCCTATGCCGAGGGTATGGGCGTGGCTACCGGCATTGCTTTCGACCGCGCACAAAATCTTTATGTCGGCGACCGCAGCGGCACCATTTTCAAGATCGGTTCCGATCGCCAGATTTTTGTCTTTGCCACTCTTGAACCGAGCGTGTCCGCCTACCACCTGGCGTTCGGCCCGCGCGGAGACCTGTTCGTCACCGGACCGACCACCTCCAGTTTTGATTGCGTTTACAAGATCACCCCTCAAGGCAACGTCTCGACTTTTTTCCGTGGCCTAGGACGGCCCCAGGGCATCGCCTTTGACGTGGAAGGCAATCTTTACGTGGCCGCCTCCCTCTCCGGCAAGAGCGGCATCGTCAAGATCAACCCCGCGGGCGAGGCGTCGCTGGCCGTGGCAGGCGCGGGTCTGGTCGGACTGGCTTCCGCCCCGGGACGCTCGGTCGTTCTGGCCACAACCAGCGCGGTTCATCATCTTGCCTGGAATATTCAGGGATTGCCGATGGTGGACCTCCCTGTCTGAATTCAGCATTCAGCACTCAGCCCTAAAGAACCATTCGTGTGAATCCGCGAAAATCCGTGGCTGATCTTTTCGTGGCTCTTAATCATTTACACTTTTACTGGTGAACGCCGAGATCATCGCCATTGGCTCCGAACTGCTGACTCCTTTTCGTAAGGACACGAACTCGCTTTATCTGACGGAGAAGCTCAACCAGCTTGGGGTTGAAGTGATCTTTAAGACCATCGTTGGAGACAGCCGTGAGCGTCTCACTGGAGTCGCCAATCTAGCCATATCGCGCGCCGAGATTGTCATTTTCATGGGCGGCCTTGGCCCTACCGAGGACGATCTCACTCGGGAAGCCGTGGCTGACGCGCTTGGACTGGAACTCCACCGCGATCCCGAAATTGTCACCAGTCTCGAACAGCGATTCGCCTCGCGCGGGTGGAAGATGGCGCCAAACAATATTAAGCAGGCTGACGTCATCGCGGGTGCAACTGTTTTGCCCAACGCCAATGGAAGCGCCCCCGGCCAGTGGATGAGCGGCAAGTATGATGGCCGCGAAAGAATCATCATGCTGCTTCCCGGGCCGCCGCACGAATTGAAAGCACTTTTCGAAGAACAATGCATGGCCCGCCTACGCGCCAAGCTGCCGCCGCAATTCATCGCCACGCGCGAACTCAAAATTACGGGCCTGGGCGAGTCGTTGTGCGACGCCCGGATTGCGCCGATCTACAAGCTCTACACGGATGTACAAACCACAATTCTCGCGGGAGCGGGAGAGATCCAACTGCACCTGAAGACTCGCGGTGCTTCTCTCGAAGCCGCGCAGGCAAGAGTTGATCAACTAGTCGAGAAAATCGAAGAAGAACTCGGCGATAGCGTCTTCTCCGACAATGGCGATTCCATGGAACAGATCGTCGGATACTATTTGCAGATGCGTAACGCGACGCTGGCCGTCGCGGAATCCTGCACCGGTGGCCTGGTGGCCGAACGGATCACATCGGTCAGCGGAAGCTCACGTTATTTTTTGGGTGGGGCAGTCGTCTATTCAAATCAATTGAAGACCGCCTTCGCCGATGTTTCCGCTGCACTGATCGAGAAACACGGCGCAGTAAGCCGCGAAGTAGCCTTAGCTCTCGCGGAGGGAATCCGCAAACGCAGCGGCGCAACTCTTGGCCTGAGTGTTACGGGCGTCGCCGGGCCGACCGGCGGGACCGAAGCGAAACCGGTTGGCCTGGTTTTCCACGCCCTGGCCAGCGACGGAGGAACCGAAGTGGTAGAGCGGACATTTCCCGGAGACCGCAAACGCATTCGACATTTCGCCAGCCAACAGGCGCTGGACATGGTGAGAAGAAAGCTTATGTAGAACATTCGTTGGTCGTTGGTCGTTAGTCGTTGGCCGTTGGTCGGAGTGGTTTAGCCAACGACGAACGACTAACGACCAACGACCTTTATGCGAATTTTCATCGCCCTCGACATCGCCGGGGCCATCCGCCAGCGCATTCAGCGCTTCATGGAAGGTGTAGCTGGCTTCGCGCCGGATGCCCGCTGGGTTCGCCCGGAATCGCTGCACGTTACGTTGAAATTCATTGGCGAGAAACCCACCGAGACCGTGGAAGAAATCAAGCGTGCACTTTCCGGCATCCGAGCAGGTTCTTTCGAGATCACGTTCCGCGGCTACGGTTTCTTCCCCACGGCAAAATCCGCCCGCGTCTTCTGGGTCGGAATTGAATCCGGCCCACAACTTCTTTCTCTCGCTAAAGCTGTCGATGAGGCGACTTTCACTCTCGGGATCCCGCAGGAAGATCATCCATTCACTCCTCACCTCACCCTGGCGCGCGGCGGCGGACGCTCCGGCGCACCCGGCTACCGCAAGGACGACATTCCGAACAGAAACTTCCAACACCTCCAGGAAAAGTTGGTAGCTCTGCCTAGTCCTGACTTTGGTACCATGACGGCCAACGAGTTTTTTCTGTATCAGAGTCAACTCTCACGAGGAGGTTCACGGTACACGAAAATTGCAAGTTTCGACCTGGAGCCTCTCGGGTAGCCTCGGCATCGTGCCCTCGCCGCCGTGAAGGGACGCTCACACAAAAACTCTATGCCCGCATTCGTTCTCACCGCCGCGTATAGCTACCTCCTGGGTTCCATCCCGTTCGGATACATTCTGGTTCGCATTTTTCGCGGAGAGGACATCCGCCAGACCGGCAGTGGCAACATCGGAGCCACTAACGTCTCTCGCACATCTCCAGGACTGGGCGCGCTCACGCTGATTCTCGATGCACTCAAGGGACTCGCCGCCGTTGCAATCACGCGCATGATTTTCCCTGGGAACAACACGCTGCTCGGTGCGGCGGCTCTTAGCGCGATCGTGGGCCACATGTTTCCGATATGGCTGCGTTTCCGCGGCGGCAAGGGCGTGGCCACGGGATTGGGTTCCTTTCTAATCCTTGCGCCTAAAACCATTCTGGTGATGGTTGCGGTCTTCGTCGTGATCTTTCTCGCGTTCCGTTACGTGTCCCTCGCCTCGATCCTAACTGTGGCGCTGTTCCCGCTCCTAGCCTGGATTCTCGAGCCCCCCGGCGATAACACTGCGATGCTCGCTTTCCTCACGGCCGCATCACTGCTTATCATCATCCAGCATCACGAAAACATTCGCCGCCTGCTCGCCCGCACCGAATCCCGTTTCCAGTGGAGCCGACGATGAGCGAGATTGCCGTAGTCGGCGCCGGCGCTTGGGGAACCAGCCTTTCGATCGTACTGGGACGAAAGGGTACACACCGGGTACGCCTGTGGGCCCACGAAAAAGAAGTTCGCGACTCCATTTCGTCCCGCCGGGTCAACGAGCTTTTTCTTCCGGAACACGCCATTCCCGACAGCGTGACGGCTACTGGCAGTTTTGAGGACGCTCTTCAGGGCGCGGAAATCGTCGTGAGTGTCATGCCGTCGCAACACTGTCGCGGCCTTTTCCAGAAAATGCGTTCACTTCTCAAGCCCGGCATGCTGTTCGTGAGTGCCACCAAGGGTCTGGAGGAAACCACTCTTCTCCGCATGACGGAGGTGATTGCGCTCGTCGTCGGGTCCGATGGAGGCTTCCAGCCTCGCATCGGCGCGTTGAGCGGGCCCACTTTCGCCAAAGAAGTCGCCCGCGGCGATCCCACTGCCATCACCATCGCGTCAGGCGACGCCGGACTGGCGGAAACCATCCAGCGAGAGTTCAGCGATACATCCTTCCGGGTTTACACCAACAGCGATGTAACTGGAGTGGAACTCGGCGGCGCGTTGAAGAACATCATCGCCATTGCCGCGGGCGTCTGCGATGGCCTGGGGCTCGGACATAACTCCATCGCCGCCTTGATTACTCGCGGCCTGGCGGAGATCACGCGCCTGGTCGTGGCCTGTGGCGGCCGTCAGGATACGATGTCTGGACTGGCGGGTCTGGGCGATCTCGTCCTCACTTGCACCGGTGGCCTCTCACGCAATCGCAGCGTGGGGGTCGAACTGGGCCGCGGGCGCAAGCTTCCCGAGATCATCGCCGCGATGCATGGTATGGTGGCTGAGGGCGTTTTCACCACCCACGCTGCCGTCGAACTTGCGCGCACCCGCGGAGTTGAAATGCCCATCACCGCGCAGATGGACGCCATCCTGCACCACGGCAAGCCGCCCCAGGATGCGATTCGCGATCTAATGACGCGAAGCGCTAAAAGTGAAGCGTAGACGCGGGCGCCCACGGAGACCCGCGCCAGCATCGTTTAGTCTTTGCCAGCCGTTTCCAGCTTCTGGCGGAACATTCTAGTCGCCATTTTACGGACCGTGTCCGAGACTTCTTTGTTGCCGCTTAGATTTCGCAGGTCCGGCGTCAGCAGGTGCTTGACCAGGCCGAGGGAAACATCGATGGGAGTTCGAGGGTTGAAGGTCAGGTTCCGCAAGATGGCGTATTGCTTCATGAAGCGGCGCTTCATGGTGATACCTCGAAGCACGGACTCGAGCACATTTTTCTGATTGGCGAACTTCTCGACTTCACTATCGGTGATCTTCGGGGATTCGAGCACAGCTAGCGCGACGACTTTTGTACCGTCGCGGATCAGCAGCGACCGTTCTTCCTTTGTCCCTTTCATCGCTAGTTGAATGCGTCCTTTAATGTCGAGCTTGGAGATTTTCTGGAGAGCGCTGCCCCGTTGCTCTTCGGTGCTCAGGTAAACTTTTTTTGCGGGGGCTCTCTTGGCCGCAGCAGCTGCACCTTCAGGCCTCGCAAAAGCAACCGCAGTCTCGACCGGCACTGCTTCGGGTGCCGAAGCATGAGATGGAAGTTCTTCCTGTATCCCGCCAATGGGCTGGAACGGTTTATCGGCATCGGCAGAGATTTCGGTTGCGTGCTCGGCAAGGTAGGCGGTGATCACTTCCTCAGGTACGCCGTCCGAACTTGGCTCGGGGCCAGCTGCTTGATTGGGCTCGGTGGCTGCGGGATCGGTCGCTTTGGAGGATTCCGGGGAATCCGGTGTTGCGGTCTCTGGCCGGGTTGCGGTTGGAGCTGTGAAGGAGGAAATCTTCTCCGCGATGGTTGCTGACTGCGCTGGATTCAAGTTCGGATTGGAGCTGAGTGCGTTCAGTATGTTTTGGGACTGGTTGATGCGGGCGCTTTTGACCAAGGTCTCAACCATGTAGCGAGAAGCCGCGGCGGCGAGTTGAGTCAGGGATTCCTCGGAGACTGCGGGATTCTCCAGCAACGCAGGCAGCAGCGTCGGCCGAAGATTCCCTGGCGTGATCATGTAGGCTAGCACTTCCTTCGGAGTGCTCGGGTCGGCGGCCGCAGCGCGCGAAGAACTCTCATCCCATCCCGCCAGCGTGAGGCGGGCACGCTCGGCGAAGATTTTGGTCTGGGTCGCCAGGTAAACCAGAATCTCGATCATCTCCGGAGCGGGAACCGAGAGTGCGCCACGAGCGGCGGTTTGCATCACGTTCGAGTTGGCCCCCGAGGAGCGGATAGTGTCGATCATGCGTGGCATAGATGTTGGCTAGCTCCAAAAATTGCTGGACAGTACAGGATCACGCAGGGTCAGCGGTTTTGCCAGCGCTTTCGCGGCGGGCGAGGTTACGAAGGGCACCTGGGGTTGGAGAAACTGGGATGCTTTCTGCGCTGGCGGAGCCGTGAAACACCTACGTGGTCTAGCCACGTGGGCCTTGTCCTCGCGGAATGCTCTATGCTTGCTTTTCTCCGCGGCGCATTTGCAGATAGGCGCGGATAAAGGGCTGCAGGTCGCCGTCGATCACGCGGTCTACGTCGCCGACTTCCATCTTGGTGCGATGGTCTTTGATCAAACGATATGGTTGCAGAACGTACGAGCGTATCTGCGAGCCGAAGTCGATGTCGAGCTTTGAGTCTTCAATCTTCTTGGTAGCGGCGCGCTTCTTCTCCAGTTCGTTTTCGTAGAGCTTGGAGCGGAGCATGCTCATGGCGCGGTCTTTGTTCTTGTGCTGCGAACGTTCGTTTTGGCAAGCGGCCACGATTCCGGTCGGGATGTGGGTGATGCGCACGGCAGAGTCGGTGGTATTCACATGCTGTCCGCCTTTGCCGCTGGAGCGGTAGGTGTCGATGCGCAGGTCCTCGGGCTTGATGACGATCTCGATACTGTCATCGATTTCCGGCGAGACGAAGACGCTGGCGAAAGACGTATGCCGGCGTTTAGCTTGATCGAATGGAGAGATGCGCACCAGTCGATGCACTCCGATTTCGCTGGTGAGCATGCCGAAAGCGTATTCGCCATTGACGGCAAAGGTTGCGGACTTCAGGCCTGCTTCTTCGCCCGGCTGGTAGTCGTAGAGTACGGTTTCAAAACCCTGGCGCTCGGCCCATCTCAGATACATGCGCAGCAACATATCCGCCCAGTCCTGCGACTCCGTGCCTCCCGCGCCGGGATGGATGGTGACGATGGCATTGCGGGCGTCATTCTCGCCCGAGAGCAGGGTCTCGGTCTCCAGGCGGTCGACTAGTTGGCGGAGAGCGTCGATCTCGCGGCGCAGGTCGGCGTCCACACTTTCGCCTTCGCGGGCCAGGTCGAAATATGCAGAAATGTCATCGCTGTGGCGGATTAGGCTGGCTTCGTTGGCCAGCATATCCTCCAGGCGCTTTTTCTCGCGCATGACTGTCTGGGATTTTTGGGGATTCGACCAGAGGTTGGGATCGGAGGCTTGCTTTTCGATCTCGGTCAGGCGTTGGCGCAGATTGCCGGCGTCAAAGATACTCCTGAAGTTCGCGTACTTTGTCTTTCAGAGGCGCGTATTCTTTTTCAAACTCTTCTACCATGACGTTTCGTCCTCGTGGGTAACTGTACGCGGGAGACGTTGCAAGCAACGTCTCTACAGGCTGTAGAGACATGGCTTGCTACGTCTTTTCGTTGCGAACAAACAGCCGCATTGACAGCGCCGCTACCGAAATTATCGCACAGAGATAGGCGAACCAGTCGCCGTGACGGGTGTAGAACGTGGTCGCGTTCGAGAGCGCATAGGGCGCTTGCAGCGCGGTACGCGTCTTGCGTGGGGCGCTGGCCACGATTTTTCCGTTGGGATCGATGGCGGCGGTCAGGCCGGTGTTAGTGTCGAGCAGCAGCCAGCGATTGTTTTCGACGGCGCGCATGCGGGATTGCTTGAGATGCTGCGCGTAGGCTCCGCTGTCCCCGTACCAGCCGTCGTTGGAAATGTTGACCAGGACTTGCGCTCCGTTGTTGGCGAATTGCCGGATCTCGTCCGGGAAGATGGATTCGTAGCAGATGAAGATGCCGAGTTTCGTCCCGCCGGCATCGAGGGGAGCGCGGGAATTGCCTCGGGAGAAATCCCCGACTTCTTTGGTCAGGCCTCCGGCGAAGGAAAAAACGCGCTTGAACGGAACATATTCGCCGAAGGGAACGAGATGGACTTTGTCATAGCGTGATACCCATTCGCCGCTCGGGCTCACGAGCGAGGCGGAGTTGTAGATTTCCGTGGTTTGGTCTGGGGTGGCGGTGGCATTGCGAATCCCCAGGCTGCCGGTGAGCAGCCACGCACTCGACTGACGGGCGACGTTGCTGACCGCATCGCGGAAAAGCGGATCGCTGTTGTAAAACGGCGCAGGGGATTCAGGCCAAACGATCAAGTCGGGATGCGGACCGGCATGGGAACCGAGACTGATTTCAGCCAAGTCACGCAACGTGTCGTTGAAGTACTGCTTCGTCCAATTAGATCCTTCGAGGATGGGAATGTTGGCCTGGACCAGAACGGCGCTGTGATCCGCGGGAATTGTGGGCACAGGAACCAGGCTTCCGGCCTGCAAGATCATCGCGGCGAGAACGGCAGCCAGCAAGAGCCGTTTGCGTTTTTCTCGCTGCACCAGAAACGCGGCGGCCAGCGCCGCATTCACCAGCATGATCTCGAACGACAGTCCGTAAACGCCGGTTAGCGAGGCGAGGCGAGCCAGCGGAATGTTATCCACCTGAGTCGTGCCCAGAAGGGCCCAGGGAAATCCGGTAATGCGGGTACGTGCGAGTTCGACGGCCACCCAGACCAGGGGTGACAGCAACAACGTCCGCAGATTTAGTGGACGGTCTCCTGCCAGCAGACTCACCAACAGTCCGAAAACGCCGTGGTAAATCGCAAGATAAAGGCAGAACAGAATCAGAATGCCGATTCCGGCAGGCACGTTCACGCCCCCGTATTGGTGCATCACGCTATAAATCCAATAGCAGGTGCCGGCGTACCACAGAATCCCGCAGGCATATCCTAAGACGAAGGCCTGGAGTGGGCTGGCTGGCAGCAGTTTGGTTCCCGCCCGAAGTTGCAGGGTCTGCGGCTGTCGAGCCCGCAGAATTGCGATTAGTAGCGGCGCGACCGCTACCCAGCAAAGCATGTAGAGATTCGGCAGAGGGAAGATCAGGATCTGCAGGGCAGCCGAGAGCAGAACTAGCAACCAGGCAGTCTTATGAATCTGACTCACGGGGCAAGGATAGCAAATTGTTTCCTTCGCCGTGACTCGCATTCAGTCCGAAGCAGTGTAGCGGCGTGACGCCTGCCGGCATTGTCGGTTAGTGAAGCTTAAACTTGAATACGGTTCCGCAGCCTCCCCCCGAGCCGCAGTTCGCGTCGCCGCCGGCAAACGTCGTACCGTAGAAATTGCCGACCGCGTCTCGGATCAGCCCGCCTTGGGGATCGAACCCGTCCCCCGCTCCGGGGAAGCCATAGAGCACGGTTAGTTTGCCGCGTTTGTCCAACTTGAATATGGTTCCGCAACCCCGGGGGTCAAGAGGGCACGCGCCCCCTTGTGCAGTTGTGCCGTAGAGATTGCCGGCTGCGTCACGAATCAAGTCCGCATAGGGCAATCTTCCCTTCTTCACTCCTTTGAAGTTGTACAGGACAGTCTCGTTGCCGTGTTTGTCCACCTTGAACACGGTTCCAGCGACACCGTCACTACCGCCAAGGAAGGTGGTGCCATATAGATTGCCGCCGCTGTCGCGGATCAAATCTGCCCGGGGATCTTCCCCGTCGTTCGGGAAGCCTGTAAAGCTGTGCAGGACGATTTCTTTGCCCCGTTTATCCACTTTGAAAACGGTTCCCCGATCTGAAACGCCACCCTCCGTTGTAGTACCGTACAGGTTACCCGCACTATCACGCACTAAACCGACCCAGGGCCGCTGTCCATCCTGCACTCCCGGGGCAAACGCGTGCAGCACGCGGAAGTGGCCGTGTTTGTCCAGCTCGAAAACAGTTCCGCACCCCGCAGGGAATACGTTGCAACTGGGATCACCGCCCGCGATGGTAGTTCCATAGAAATTGCCCGCTGCATCTTGAATCAAACCGCCGCTGGGGGCTGCCCCGTCTGTACTATTTCCACTAAACTTGTGGAGCACGGTTTCGTGACCTCTCGCATCGATTTTGAACACTACGCCGCAGCCGAGAGTAAGATCAACACACTTAGACAGATCGCCTCCGAAGTAGGCAGTACCATAAAGGTTGCCGGTAGCGTCCCGCACGACAGGGCCGATTGGCGCTGCGCCGTCAGCTCCTCCTTTGAAGATGTACAGCGGGGTTAGCTTGCCGCGGTTATCTACTTTGAAAACGGTTCCGCAGCCGATGCCCCCACAACCGTTTACATCCCCGCCCGCCACAGTAGTTCCGTAGAGGTTACCTGAAGAGTCCCTGACCAGCTTCGCGCCGGAATTTGCTCCGTCGGGGCCGTGGAAGGTGTGAAGCACGGTGTAAGTCTGCCCTTGCGCCGACTGCGGCACTAACACTGTTGCGAACAACGCAGTGACCATCAAGGCCAGTGCAGAGAATACTGATGTTTGCCGACCTAACGGGGCTCGTCCTTCATGTTCCATTGCACGATACATCGAATCTCTCCTTCGACATGGTCCAGGCGCTCAACTGCTTCGAGGCTAGCGGAATGCTGGCAGGGAGATCACCGCAGGGCGCTTATGCTGCAAAACGGCAGAAGTATGCTCTAGTTGGCGGTGGAAGTCCACGGCGAACTGGCTTCTTGGCCGCGATTTTACAATTCTTTGACAAATGAAGGATCGTCGAGAGAGCGGCGCATCGATTTGGCCGATTCACGGCTGGATTCCATGAGGTGGCGGGATGTGATTGAGGGCGCTCCGGACGAAGTGTGCAATCTCAGGCGTCACGTATTCGGGGGGCGTGATCGAGAAAATCGGGCGGTCAGCCACTGGCTTGAGCGAAACCCCGGTCCACGCCGAACCGTCGTGGGCGGCATGGCGATGAAGAATGATGGCATGCGCTCGGTCGAGGAATTCCTGGGCCGATCGTTTGAAGTCCGCCGTGGCTGGATCGAGCACCGTGAGGTAGAGGTCGGGGCGAACAAACTTCAGGATGCTGTTCGATTCCAGGATCACATTTTCGGATTCGGCGAGTTTGCGGCGGATGGTTGGGACCGCCTCCGCCAGACGGCCTTGTTCGGTGCGAACCCAGAACGCGCGAACTGCGCCGGCTACGAGAAAACGTGAGGTGTCGGAATCAGCGGAACGATCTTTTTCTTCCGAGATCGCCCAGGTGTGGTCGTCGGTGGCGCAGTGGCAGGATTCGCCATTGAGCGAGCACACTCCGTGTCCGTATTGGGTGATTTTCAATGCCGTCCACAGGTATTCGGGTAGGGCAGCGATCAGGCCGGCGACCACGCTGGTCTTGCCTACGCTACGCGAATGTCCGCCGATCACGATGATCGCCATGGTTTGAATTCCCTTGCTGATCGAAGGCGACGGCAAGATGCCGTCGCGACAGCCGGCGAGACGCCGGCGCTACTGTTTTTTGGCCAGGCGCGCCAGCGCTGCTAGTTCTTTCAGATATTCGCGCACCGGCTTTGCTGGAGTTCCCCAGAAGGCGATTCCCTTCCCTCTTAGAACTTTGTTTGGCAAGACACCGCCTTGCCCTCCGAGCAGGACGCCTTCTTCGATGCGGGCGTGTTCGCCGATGCCAACCTGGCCGCCGAGCACGACGTTCTTCTCGATGATAATGCTGCCGGAGAGGCCGGTTTGCGCGGCGATCACGACATCCTCTCCGATCTGGCAGTTGTGGCCAATGTGGACGAGGTTGTCGATCTTCGAGCCTCGGCTGATGCGGGTCGTATCCAACGCGCCGCGGTCGATGGTGGTGTTGGCTCCGATCTCGACATCGTCTTCGATTTCCAGTCGGCCGACCTGGGGAAACTTTTCATAGCGGCCAGTCTCCGGATCGCGCACATAACCGAAGCCATCGCTGCCGAGTACCGCACCGGAGTGAACGATTACCCGATCCCCGAGGTGCACGCCCGCGTAGACAGTAACGTTCGGATAGAGATCGCAATTGCGTCCGATGCTGACTTGCGCGCCGATTACGCTGCCCGCGCCGATCCGAGTGCTGTTTCCAATTTGTACGCCTTCGCCGATGACAACTCGCTCCTCGACCGTAAACCCGTTCGCCAGTCGGGCCGACGGATGCACGATTGCACTGGGGTGGATCCCGGTCGTCCGCTCCGGCTGCAGGCAGAGAAGATGGGCAGCCCGGGCGAACGCCAAACGCGGCTGGGTCGCTTGAAGGAGCGGCTTGGTGTTCGGCTTTCTAGCGGCGAAATCGCCGATGATCACGGCGGAGGCCTGCGATTCGAGCGCTAGGCGGAGATTCTTTTCGTCGTCTACGAAAATCAGGTCGCCGGGTGCTGCCGACTGGACGCTGGAGATGCCGGTCAGTTGCACGGTTTCGTCTCCCAGAACGCGGGCCTGCACAAACTCGGCGACCTCTTTGACGGATCGCGACCTGACCAAAGTCATGGCACCTTTTTATACGTTTGCCGCCGGAAAGGAAAGCTGGGGCTAGAATACTGGCATGGAGCGAAAGATTTTCTGGGTCAGCTTCACCGTGCTGGGACTCGCGGCCGATTTCGTTTTGCCGCTATGGTGGGCTTTGGGAGCAACCCTACCAATTGTCTATGTGAGTTGGTGGATCGCGTACCGGAGTGATTGGTTTGGATAGAACTTAGCGGCTCGTCATCCTACCGTCCCCTTGCCTTAATTTCATGACTGCTTCAACAACATCGACTTTGAAGCTTCTGTTACGTGGGGTGTCCTGGTTGTTGCTTGCGGTCGCAGGTTTTGCATTTTGGGTGGGAGACCGCGCCATCAGCGAATTTGCCAAGACAGACCGAATACTCGCTGAAATGGAAGGCATTGGTCTTGCGATCGTAACTGGAGCGCTCGGCTTTGTAGCGAAAAATGCGGCAGACCATCTTGATGAAGGCCAAGACTCGTCGGGTCAATGAGTGAAATCGCGATGTTACGCCAACTACTCTGTAGACCTTTAACGGGACATGAGGGCTAACGCCGCCGCCGACAGAAATATCAGCACTTCCGACGCGCCGATTGCCCTCAGCACTTTGTTCCCTGCGCGAGCAGCCTTATAAGCAAAATAGATACCCACAAACCACGGAGCGATCCCGCAGACAAGCAGGACGATCAGCGGTTTCGGCGGCGCGAGGTGCTCACCCACGTATGGGCCAAGAGTTGTGAATGTCACGAGCAGAATGGCAGCACAGACGACGGACATGAACGCCGCAAACGTCGCTTGCTTGGGCGACGTTGGAGTTGATGGTATCGGTTGCGGGGGGCGACTGCCCTTGAAGATAGCAACAAGCAACGCTGCGAGAATTAAGACTGCAATCGAAGTTACGGCGAAAATCTGCATCGAGAAATCCGGGACGAAGAATCCACCGAGAAGTATGACACAGCGATGACTGATGAAAACACGCCGTAGCGCTCATGGACGGTCCGAAGCGCTATGGCAAATTCTTCGCAGGCGAAGAAAATATCAATCGTTTCTCACGCTCATCAAAAGACACTCGCACGTGCCCGCTCACCAGTAAAGCGGTGGCTCGCCCTCAGGCCGCGTCTTCCAGCGGCGATGGACCCAAAGCCATTGATCCGGATATCGCCGCACGTAATCTTCGATCACTTTTGTGAACAGCGCCGTGTTGCTAATGGCGTCGGCATCGTCATCGCCCGTGCGCAACAATGTGATTGCCGGGTCAAAACGCAGGCGGTATTTTCGCAGGGCGGGATCCCAGATGGTGAAACCGGGGATAACAGCAGCATCGGTGCGCAATGCAATTCTCGCCAAGCCGCTTGCGGTACACGCCGGAATTCCAAAGAATGGAACGAAGACGCCCTGCGGCGGGGTCATGTTCGTGTCCATAAGAATGCCCACGGTTTCTCCGGCCTTCATCGCGGAGAGCAGGCCGCGGACGAAATCGTCTTTGTCAACCATGGAGTTGCCGTGCATGGTGCGATATTGGCGGGTCAGGCGATCGAGGAACACGTTGTCCAGGGGGCGCATCACGACATGCAGTGGGTGTCCGTGCAGCGAATGCGTAAACGCCGACAGCTCCCAGGCCCCCAAGTGCGCGGTTAAAAACAGTACGCCTTTTCCTCGTGCCAGGGCGCGTTCGAAGTTCTCGAATCCGTCGTATACCACGACCTTGCTGACGTTCTCACGCGTGTATTTAGGGAAAAGGCAGACTTCCGCCAACTGGCGGCCGAACGACGTGAAAACGCCTCGGAGGATTCTGGCGCGTTCCCGGTGGCTCTTTTCCGGAAACGCCCGCGCGAGGTTGCGCATGCCCACGCGGCGCAGGCGGACATGCAACAGGTAAACCGTCCAGGCGAGGCTGATCCCGGCGGCTCGGGCCAGCGGACGAGGCAGCGCGCCTATGAATTTAATGATCAGCCAGGCGAGCGCGTACTCGAGTCGCTGACGCATGTTGGGGAAAGGGTGACGGTAGCACCGGGAAAACCCTACGTCAAACGAACTGTGCTGACGTCCAGCAAAAGATGATTTGCCTTACTTGCTGGCCGCCTTGGCCCATTTGGCTAGCGTTTGCAGGAATGGGTACGCTTCCTTCGGCGCTTCGATCTCACCTTGCAGAGAGGCCTTGGAAGTCACCATATGGCCATAGAACTCTCTGGTGCTGTCTTTGTCCTGCTTGATGACGGCGCCGTTCAGTTCCAGTCCGGCAAACAGGCCACGAGCGCGAGAATAGCTCAGGATTTGGGCGCGCATCTTCCAATCGGTGTCGGCAGCGGCGTGGCGACCGACCGGACCGGCGGCGGCGCTGGCATCTGCCCCCAGCTTGAATTTGCTCGACAGCAACTTGTGCATGCCGTCGTCGTTCATGACCAGCATCACCAGATCGACGGCCTGGCCCCCGATCAGCAGCCCGAAACTGCCTCCCGTGACGCTGAAGAATGCGGGCGCGCTCCAACCCTTCGGTGTGCGGCAACTGGCCAAGCCCCGGCCATAGCGGGCGCCAACCACAAATCCGCCCTTTAACATAGAGGGCACCACCGCCACGCATTCGGCCGAGCCTAGAACCTCCTCGGGAATGCCCTGGTCAGGGGCGCCCTGGATTTCGTTTAGCACGTCGGCAGCGGCCTGGACTCGGTCCTGAGCCTTGCTTTGTTTCTCTTCTTTCTCATCGGCGGCAAAGGCGCTGACTGCCAAGCCGACCACAACACATAAGAGCAAGAATCTCTTCATTTTGAGCCTTCCTACGCAAGATTTCTGGAAAATCACTTGTAGTTGATTCTAAAGGATTCTGGCCGCGGGGAAAGGGTTGTTCTGGGGCAGGAGGGTGGGCTGTTGACGATTCGGGCACGTACAAAAAAATGCAGGGTCGGCGGCGGTGACCCTAATCTCCGCTCCCGACCCTGTCTCCCAGGTTCTGTGGTAGGTGAAGCGAGTATGCGTCAGGGCAGGAAAACCGGCAAGATTACGAGGGTCATTGTCCTTTAGTAACTTGGCAGAGAGCCGCCTACTTGGCTGTGACCAGGTTGTGCGTGATGGCGTGCACGGATAACGCAATCCGGTTTTGCACTCCGACTTTTCGCATCAACTTGGCGACGTGCGCTTTCACGGTGCGCTCTTCAATGCCCAGCGCGGAACCGATCTCTTTGTTCGAGCGTCCGGCTACGAGCATTTCCAGAACTTCCTTCTCGCGGTCGGTAAAGGCCACGCGGCCAGCCGGGAAAATGCGTCCTGGGGAAGACGACACGCGCTCGATGAACATGGAAAGGACGCGCCGTGGCGCCCACACTGAACCTTCATTCACTACCCGGATGGCCTGTACGAACTCGGTGGGCGAAGCGGCCTCGTCTACGTAGCCCTTGGCGCCTGAGGCAATGGCCTTCAGAATGGTTTCTTCGTCAATGCCGGAACCTGTCACTATAATGCGGAGATCGGGGCGGGTTGCCTTGAGGCTGGCCATGAGATCGAACAGGTTCTGTCCATTGCGATTGCCCAGCAGGATTAAATCAATTCCCTGCAAGCCGCTGATGTCGGGAAGCGAGGCGGAGATCAACTCAAAGTCCGACTCATTGTCGAACAAGGCCCGGAATCCCACGAACCGCAGTGGATCGCTTTCCACTACGGCAATACGGATTGGCGCTTTCTTAACGGGTGCAGCTTTCGCGGCCATCGCAGATTTCATAGCTTTCCACTCGGGTAGATGGGGCTAGCATAGCTGCAATCGCTCGCGATGGAAAGCGCAGGAACGGTTTCGCAATTACGGCGGTAACATAGGAAGCATCCTAATGAAGAGGCGGAAACCATGAGGTTACCTTACCGATTACCCTCGCCAGGACAGGTCGCCGGGATCGCGGCGCTGCTGGTTGCGGGAACGCTGTCTTTAGCGGCTCAGCAGGCCACATATCAGCCAAAATTCAAGGGAGACCCGGCCCGTTCCGAGTCCGAAGCCAACGCCCTGGGTTACATGCGGACCGTTATCCGGGCACAGCAGCAATACAAGAAAAAGAATGACAAGTACGCCGCCAGTCTGGCGGACCTGGTTCACACCGGCTCCTTCACTCGCCGCATGACCCAGACCGATCGCGGGGACTATACGGTGAGCTTTCACTCCCGCAAAGATGGTTACGAGCTGACGATGACTCCCAAGCAAGTGGACCCCGAGCATCGCGCCTTCTACGCGAACGAAGATGCCGTGATGCATGCAGATGAGCAGAAAGCCGCTGACGAGAGCTCGCCGGTGGTGAAGTAACGGCGTGTGCCAGACGCCGCACGGGCGCGGACGCCAACGCCTACATTTTTGGCCCGGGTTTGATCTCTGCGGCTTTGTCGTTGCGGTAAGTGACGCTGAGAGGGTTCCCACCGTTCGGATAGTTCACGGTGCGATTGCCGGGCTCGCCGGATTTGTCGGGAATCCCCAAACCGACGGCAAAATCGGCTTGCAGTTCGTTCATCCCCGGTTTGACCTGGTGCTTGTCAATTGATTCCCAAATATCCGCTGGCCAATGTTTGTAGAGTTCGTGGGGATCCTGGAGGAAGAGCATCTCGTCGGAGTAAAACTTGTAGTCGCCTCCCCTGATTGATCCGATGGAGAAGGCGAACGCCTTGCCATCTTTTTCAAAGGTCGCCATGACTTGGGGCTCGCCGGGCGCATCCGGGGAATTCGCGCTGATCACGTCCTTGATCTGCAGTTTTTCAATAGGCAGGAGTCTCCCCGCTTCATGCGAGAAGTCCACGCGATGACGCGTCCCATCGTAGGGATAGAAGGTGTACGCATAACCGACCTTGACCCACACCGGCTGCCAGCTTAGCTGACGAGCGGATTTCAGATCGTAGGGATAGAGCTTCTTCGGAGTTACATAGTAATCGGGATTCAGCGGTGGCGCCTGTTTCTTCGCCACTTCGAGTCGGCTTTCATGGCGCTCGTACAAAATGTAGGCGAGCCGGGTGCCAGACACCAGGATCGCTACAATCATTACCAGTTGAAGCCTTTGCTTGAGTTCAGAACTGATCTGCATAAAGCGTAACCTTACCAGACTATGCGGGCGCCACTCTGCCGAACCTCGGCCTAATGCGGTAGACTTACATGGGGTGAGGAAGTCTGTCCACGCCCGTTTCTAAGGAGAACACCCATGGCTACCGTGACTGAAGGCGAAGTGCTGAGCGCTCTAAAACAGTGTTATGACCCGGAGATTCCCGTGAACATTGTGGACCTGGGATTGATCTACGCGGTCCGTTTTGAGCCGGTCGCGGATGGCGATCAAGAAGCGCGCCAAGATGTCTCGGTGGACTTGACGCTTACTTCTCCCGGTTGCCCGTCACACGTCATGATCGGTGAGCAAGTGAAAGCCAGGCTGGAGCAGTTGCCGGGCATCCGCACCGCAACCGTCAACGTCGTGTGGACTCCGGCGTGGACTCCCGAACGCCTCAGTCCCGAGGCCAGGACGCAACTGGGCATCGAGTGACCTCTCCATCCCTAGAGGCGCAGCTTGCTGCGTCTCTGTCTGGCATCAGTAAACCGTAAATCCTGGCGCGGGCGTTCTTAGGTCCGGCTTTGACGCCATCAGTAACAATGCGCCGATCCGCTTGAAGGCACGCAGATCTTCCAGACTGTGAAATGACTTGGTCTGATAGTCGTCGGGCGTGGGCGTGTCATCTGGAATTCGCTGAGCCGTGACGTTTTCAAAGGCATGCTTCTTCAGCAGCTCGATGTATTCTGCTTCCGCGCGGACGTGGACCGGCACTTTCAGCTTGTCCACCCATTGCAGTGAGTAGGGATTGTCCTTGTAGAGATTGATCAGAATGAACATGCGTCCGTGCGGCGCCATCACCCGGAACAACTCCGCCAAGGCCCGCTCCTGATCGGGATAATAGTAGAACGATTCGACCGAGAGCATCTTGTCAAAGAAGTTTTCTTCCCACGGAATCTGTTGCGCCGATCCCCAGACGTACAGAATGTTTTCGAAGTCCTTCGACGCCGCGCGAGCTTGGCGGATCATCTCGTCGGAAACATCGATGCCGACGACCTGTCCGAATCCTTCCGGTCCGTCGGTGACCAGTCGTGCCAGCAGCCGAGTTGCCCAGCCGGAGCCGCAGCCCAAGTCGAGCACGCGCTCACCCGGACGAAGATCCATGAGCCGGATGGTTTTCCCGGTGATGTCAAGGTGATGGCGCTCCATCTTTTCGCCTTCACCCGCTTCGGCCCAGCGATTGAATTCCTGCTTAAGAATCTCGTCGGAAGTTGTGGACTG
>Ga0210410_10001266_pt1 | contig 24082 bp, 15 predicted proteins | sample IncBWC4MmetaG_FD_161058 | JGI IMG/M metagenome (GOLD analysis project Ga0210410, IMG submission 161058) | Forest soil microbial communities from Barre Woods Harvard Forest LTER site, Petersham, Massachusetts, United States - Inc-BW-C-4-M | ecosystem: Environmental > Terrestrial > Soil >... | reverse complement strand
CCCGGTGACCTCGTTTGGTCACACCTACGCGGAGGTTTGTCATGAAAATCTATCCCACCAAGGACATCAGAAACGTCGGCATTGTAGGCCACGGCGGCACCGGAAAAACGCAACTGGTGTCGTCGTTACTGTATTCCGCCGGAGTTACGCCACGCTTCGGCAAAGTTGCGGACGGCACCACCACCACCGATTGGGACGAAGAAGAAATCGCCCGCAAAATCTCCATCCAGACCGGCATCGCCTGCGCCGAATGGGCCTGCACCCTCTGCGCCGGCAACACTGTGAAAATTAATTTCCTCGATCTTCCCGGCTACTCCACCTTTATCACCGAAACAAAAGCCTCTCTCATCGCCGCCGACGCCGCGCTCATCACCGTTGACGCCCACGTCGGCGCTCAGGTCACCACCGAAAAAGTCTGGGACTATTGTGCCGAATACGATATTCCCCGCGCCTTCGTCCTCACCTGGATGGATCGCGAACTCTCCAGCTTCGACCGCTCTCTCGAATCCCTCGTCCAGGTTTTCGGCCGCACCGTTGTTCCGCTCCAGATGCCCATCGGTGCTGAAAAAGGTTTCCGCGGCGTGATCGATCTCGTCACCATGAAAGCCCACATGTACACGCCCGATGGCGATGGCAAGGCCACCATCGAAAACATTCCCGATGCATTGAAGGACGAAGCGGAGGAAGCTCACGAACGCCTGGTTGAAATGATCGCCGAGGGCGATGACGAAATGATGGAGGAGTTTTTCCGCGAAGGCACCATTCCCATTCAGGATCTGATCCCCGCAGTCCGCAAAGCTATCGTCGCCGAAAAAATCGTGCCGGTCCTGATGATCTCCTCCACCCGCAACGTCGGCAACTCCAGCCTCCTCACGTTCCTCGCCGATGTATTCCCGCATCCCGATGAGCACTCCCAGTTCGGCTTCCAGGAAACCGGCGGCAAGGGCGATCGCATCGATCGCAAGTACGACGACTCGCAACCCCTCTCGGTGTTTGCCTTCAAAACGCTCGCCGACGCATTTTCTGGCCGCATCAACTATTTCAAAGTGAAAAGCGGTGTTCTGAAAAACGACGCCACCCTGCAGAATTTCAATCGTAATATTCCCGAGCGTTTCCAGCACACCATGATCGTCCAGGGAAAACAGCTCACCGAAATTCAGGAACTGCACGCCGGCGACATCGGCGCCATCACCAAGCTGAAGGAAACCGTGACCGGCGACACTCTCGGCGACAAGGCCTCTCCAATTTATTACGCGCCCGCCAAACTACCCGAGCCCTCCATTACTTTCGCCGTCGAGCCCAAAACTCGCGCCGATGAAGACAAGATCGGCATCGCCATACACAAAATCATGGAGGAAGATCCCGCTCTTCGTTTTTCGCGCGATCCGCAGACCAAGGAATTCCTTCTCGCGGGCAGCGGCCAGCAGCATATCGAAGTCGTTGTCGCCAAAATGCAAAAGCGCTACAACGTCAACCTCACGCTGAAGCCGCCCAAGGTGCCGTACCGCGAAACCATCCGCGGCAAGGCTGACGCCGAAGGCAAGCACAAGAAACAATCCGGCGGCCACGGCCAGTTCGGCGTTTGCCGCGTCAAGTTCGAGCCTCTGGAACGCGGCAAGGGCGTCGAATTCGTCGACGACGTTTTCGGCGGTGCGATTCCCAAGAACTGGATTCCCTCCGTCGAGCGCGGCATTCGTGAAGCCGCCGCCCGCGGTTTCCTCGCGGGCTTCCCGGTCACCGATTTCCGCGCCACTCTCTACGACGGCAAATACCACGACGTCGATTCTTCCGATATGGCCTTCCGCATCGCCGGCTCTCTCGCCTTCAAGGAAGCCATGAAGACCGCGCGTCCCTCGCTCCTCGAGCCCGTCATGCACGTCGAAGTCTACGCGCCCGATCAATATTCCGGCGACCTGATGGGCGACCTCAGTTCCCGTCGCGGACGCATCGAAGGCAGCGAATCGCGCGGCCACAACGTCATCGTCCGCGCCCAGGTTCCGTTCTCCGAAATGCTTTCCTACGCCACAGACCTCACCTCCATGACGCAAGGCCGCGCCACCTACTCCATGGAGTTTTCCCACTACGACTACGTCCCCGGCGACCAAGCCGACAAAGTAATCGCCGCCCACAAAGCCCTGCACGGCGAAGCCCTCGTCGAAGAAGAAGCTTAGTTTTTGTATCTTGGTTAAAGCTGATTGTAGGGGCCGAGCTTGCTCGGCCCTCTTCGATTTACTTTTGGAACGATGTTCTCTTCACTGGTCGCCGGTCGCTGGCCACTGGTTGCTGTCTTACGCAGGCAAAACCTTCCCCTTTGTCTCATGCCCAAACGGCAGCAACAACAATCCCACCGCAAACGCAATCGCCGTATACGCCACGGGTTTCCCAATCGTATGGAAATGCGCCACGCCCGCCCCCACTAAAAACGTAAATCCCGCACCGGCAAATCTTCCTACCGAAGTGGCAAACGCAAACGCGCTGCCGCGGCACTCCGTCGGATACTGCTCTGGCAGCCACAGCGTGTACATCGCAAAATTCGCACCGCCCAGCCCCAGAAAGAATAGGCACACGATAAACCACTTCAGCGGCTCCGTCGGCAGGTAAAACACGTACCCGAATCCAATCCAGATCGACAAAAGCATGCACACGAAATAAAGCCCCAGCGTTACGCGGCGGCCCAGCCATTCCGCCAGCAGCGGCAGCACGATGCAGCCAAGGATCGTTCCCACGGACAGCAGCATGGTCGCCAGCGAAATCAGGTGCGGCAGGTTGAATCCGGCAATTTTATTGCGATTCACAATATCCGTAATCGCCGCCGGCACGTACACCGACCCCGCCCACAACCCGATGATCGAAACCAGCACGTACAGCGAATTCACAATCGTCCGCTTCCGGTACTCCGCGCAAAACAGCGTCGTCAGCGGCCGGAACACAGACCCGCTCCGCACAGCGTCTGCTTTGTTTTCCCAGCGCTTCGGCTCCTTCACTCCGTAACGGATAAAGCTCACCAGCAGCGCCGGCAATCCGCCAATCGCAAACATCCACCGCCAGCCATAGCGCGCCCCGATCTGATAATTGGCGATCGCCGCCAGAAAAAATCCCACGTAATAGCCGGTGTGCATCCAGCCCGCCGCCATCTTGCGCCGGTCTTCCGGCCACTCTTCCGCCACAAACGTGCCGCCCATCGCCCATTCGCCGCCGATGCCGATTCCGGCCAGGAAGCGGAAGATCGCCAGTTGCCACACGCGCGTGCTGATGCAGCAGAGGAAGGTGAAGAGCGAATACCACAGAATCGTCAGCATCAGCGTGCGTACGCGGCCATACTTGTCCGCAACGGGGCCCCACAGAAACGCGCAGCCCCAGCCGACCAGGAACAGCGCGAACAGCAGTCCGCCGTAGTAGCCGACGCCGCCCAGATCGCTTCGCAATCCCGACCGCGGCAGCAGTTCCTTCAGCGCGGGAACCATCACCAGCGCAAAGATGTAGGAATCCATCCCGTCGAGCGCCCATCCGCCCCAGGATGCGAAGAAACCGCGCCATTGATTTTTGGTGAGAGGTGTAGGTGTGTGCTCGGGCATCGGTTTTGCCACTCGCACACTATCCACTTCCGGGCTTTTCGGCAAGAATTTTCTGCGTCTGGCGGCTATAAGGCGAAGCGGCTATTGAGGGCGGCGGCGAATCGGCGTCTGGTGCGGGTGGCGATTTACTACGCGCACGGGCGCCGGAACAGGCAAGAGAATTGCTTCGACGGCGCGAAGCCAGGAACGAAACGCGTAACGATAGTCCCGGAAAGTGCGGGATACGCTCGGGGGAATCTGCTGCAGGCGCTGCGCTAAAGTTCTCATTGGTTCACGTTCCATCCGTTCAGGCTTCACTGTATTTGATTACATAGCCCCGCTTCAGGTTACGGGAACTTCCGCCCCAACCTGCCATTCTTTTTCTTCCGGGAGCAGCGACTTCACGATGTCTTCCAGTTCGTGCGAACTCTTCACGTGCTCCGGATAGTTGTACGCGGAAAGATCGAAAGTCAGGCCGTATTTCGCGCGGACATCCTGCAATCCTTCCTGCAGGCGCAGCGCGATGCGCTTGGCGTTCAGCGTGTCCGTTTCCGGCAGCACAATGGCGAAAAGATCGTCGGCCAGGTGATAGATGGAATCGGTGGGGCGCAGCCGCTTGGCCATGGCTTTGGCGGCGTCGCTGAACGCGCCTTTCTCGTCTTTCACGGCGGCCCGGGAATTGGAATTCGCTTTTGCAAGCACAAGGGACATGTTTTTCTCCATCGTAAGCGCGCGGCGGAATTCCATGCTCAAGCGATCCCAGAAATGGTTCTGGTCCGGCATGGAGTTCAGCAAATCGGCGCTGGCCTGAATCTGCAGCGCCACGTTGCGCTCCAGTTCCGTCAAAAGGTGCTGCTTCAGCTTGGTGAAAGTGCGCTGCCGGTCGAAGAGATACCCCACGAAGAGCAGCGTCAGCGCGCAAAATCCGAAAAACGCCACGCGCATCGTCCCCTTGTTTCCATCCGGATGGACGAACACCAGCGGATACATGAACGCGGCCAGCCCGCCGGCAAGGATCAGCACAAACACGGCGGAAAGAATCGTCAGCTGAAGGTTGCGCCGTTCCAGCCGGTCCAGTTCCTGGCGATCAATCGTGGGCATCGGGGCACCTATGCTCGAAGGGGACATACCCGCGGCGCGGGCTCCCGGACCATGTCGGGATTCCCCCAGCTTCCGTTTTGGCAACGTCCCACGCAATAGGAGCGCAGTACTGCCGTGATGTAACCGACAGGGGGGAGGGGGAGTGACCAGTGACTCGTGATTGGTGACTGGTGCAGACTCGCCGATTCCGTGCTTGTGTAGCGGCCGCCTTCTGAGGCGGGCACGTGGCGAGAGACCCTTCGTAGCGCGCTCAGGGCAAGCCCCTTCACGTACGCTCTGGGCAAGAAAGTGCGAAAAATCATGGAGAAAAGCAAAAATGTCGGCGCGCCGACATTTCAAGTAATACATGAAGGTTGGATCAAAAATGACCCCCCACCCCCCTGTTTTTGCGTAAGTAGGGGAAACAAGAGAGATACAAGGCTGGTGTTCGTATGCAGGGGAAATAAAGGAGATAGAAGAAGTGGCCCAAGACTCGCAGACAGCCAACAGGCTACAGTCGACAGTTAAGAGCCGTGGTTGGACCCGGGGGACCCTCCCCCCTGTGGCCCGCAAGAGATAGCATGGAAAAGGGTTAAGAGAGGGGCGCGCAAGTGCGGGAATGATTGGACTTGGCGGAGGGGAATTCCGACCGAGAAGGGGCACGGTGTGTACCAGCCGGTAACTCCCCCACCCCCCTGTTTTTCGTAAGTGACCGAAATAATGGAGTTGAAGTCGTTTGTTTTCTATCAGTTTTGAACTGATGGAAACACGGGACTTAGCTTCGAAAGATTTTCGACCGAGAAAGGGCGGGGCGTGTAGAGAAACCAATTCCCGCGCGAACATGGACTATTCTCTCGCGTTAGTAACAACTATTCAACAGTATTCTATAGTACTGGAACGATTTTTCGGTGTATGAGTAACTGCCGGGGATCGGAAGTTGAAAGTCAAAAGTTAAAAGTTGAATGTCCAGAAAAAAGGGAAGAACTGAAGCGACCCCGAGACCCGGGTATCAAAACGAACCCGGGGCACCCGGCACCCACTACTTTGGAACATGTAGTCGACGTAGAGGTGGTAGACTACGGGGTAATCGATAGGTCAACATACGGCTGTACACATCTTCTCGGGGTTCACAGGCCATGCAGACGATACTTCGTGTTCTGAATCTCGCACGGGACGCCTCATCTGAAAGCGAACTCGTGGCTTTCATCGATGAAGAGAGTGGTTCTTGCATTGTTAATGGCGATCTCCTTGGGGCGGGCGAATGGCTGACAAGTAGGCTGAACTATTCTCTGGCAATCGATCCCGGTGCCCTTACAGCTAAGGTTCTCGCCCTTTGGGCATCATCTGGAGACCTCAACTTTTCCCCATCCTCTCTCGCAGACTTGGTATCCAACCTTCAAGAATTTGACAGTATAGCCTTGTCAACGGCCCTAGTGGGTCTCTCAGTACGTCGCCCAAAACTGATTGTCCAACATCCCGAGCTGCTCAAAGATCTTTGTTACCGACTCTCTGGAGACGTTAAGAAGTTATTTGGCGTTGACGGGACGCGCCCATCAGATGTTTGTGATCGTGCGTCGATCGTCCTTGGTGGCATGGTGAGCAAAGCAGTGGATGCCTTGGCTGTCTTTCAGAGCGCCAAGTGTATTTCCGTGAGAGGACCGGCAATGGAGCTGCTCAAGCTTCTTCGGCAGTTGAAGCCGTTTCTCCTTGTTCGTGAGCGCCCGTTGCTATCACATGCTGATCTTCTGCTTGGTGGCGGGTTTAGGGAGTTCTGCCAAAGCTGCGAACGGAGCGAGATAAGAAAGGTAGCGTTACTGTTAGTGGATGTGAGGCAGCAAGCGCAGGAGGCGCTCCGCACAAGGACGAACGAGCATTCAGTTATCTGGCAGACATTGATAAAACCAATCGCGAGCCATTTAATGGTCGTCACAGACGAAGCTAGCCGTTCATGCAAGGTTGCCCTGACTCCGTCGATAAAGCTTTCAAGCAACGTCTTCAAATCTGACCTCTCAAAGGGGACCTCTCATTCAATAGTCTCAGCACGCATTATCAATGAGGGGGTTGGAAATGCCATGAGGGTGCGGTTGGACCCAACGATTGCCGGAGTTAAAGTAGTCTTGCCTCGAGATCCGTTTGACCTACCTGCGGGCACAGACCGCATCATTGACCTGGAATGTGAGGTTTGCGAGCAGACTGGCTCCTTCACTCCTATTGTTTGGTTATGTTCTGACGTCTCTGGCGAAAAATATGTCTTCAGCGACGAACTCAGACTAGAGCAGCAAAGGGCCCAGCCAGACTGGTCAGCATTGAGAGAATATCCCCCGTATACCGTTAACCCGATCAAAACTCGGGCCAGGCTTTTTGGCCGCGAGGCACAACTTGATAGGTTGGTGCTACGGGCGGCGGCCGGAACTTCAACATTTGTCTGGGGACAGAAGCGGGTTGGGAAAACCTCCCTTCTCCAGGTCATCCAGGAAGAGATTTCGACGAAAGCTAAATTCACCTGTGTTTTTCTTCGCATGGGTGAGCTAATAGCGATGCATGAAGGGCAATTGGCCCACACGATCGCTGCTCGGCTTGCGACGGCGACAGGTCCTTACGGAGTTGTTGTCCCATCTGAGGCTGAATTCGGGGCGGGATTGGGTAGGCTCATCCCTTTTGTTGAGACGTTAGCAGAGGCCCGGAAGGGTTGGCGGTTTGTCGTAATTATCGATGAGTTTGACGACTTGGATCCGGCGTTCTATACGGGCGAACGTGGAAGGCTCTTCGTGAAGGCGCTTAGATCACTGTCGGAAATTGGGCTTGTTTTCTTCTTTGCTGGGACTGAGCGGATGAACGTTATCTATGCTAGACACTCACTTGAGCTGAATAAATGGACGAACACGTTTGTCGATTCTATTGCGTCCGTGCAGGATCGCCGCGACCTCATAGTCAAGCCGGTTCACGATCAGCTGGAGTACCAACAATCGGCCGTTGACTCCATAGCTGAATATTGTTCCGGCAATCCCTTCTTCATGCACTTAGTTTGCAGTGTGTTGTTCGAGCGCTGTGTCGCGGAACGTCGGACTTACATAAGCGAGGCGGATTTCCAAAGTTATCGACAGGTTCTGATTGAAACTCTAGGAATGACTAATTTTGCTCACTTCTGGGAAGATAATCCGGTTCTGGATCGCGATGAGAATCGCCGTTTTGCCGCGGAGAACTGCCTGGCACTCTGCTGCATTGCCTTCTTGGGAGGAATCTTTACTACCCAGGAATCGGTATGGGAACAACAGGACAGCTTAAATCTGACCAGTGCTGAGCGACTCTCCCTGAGAGAGATGTCCACCGTCATAGATCGATTGCGAGCTCGAAAGGTAATGGAGCCTCTCCATGATGGAAAGCTCAAAATTACCTTACCCATATTCGGTGATTGGCTTCGCAAGCATGCAGAATTAGCTCTCCTTCCCATTTGGCGAAGGAACGTTGCAGAGCGATCGTTGAGGCCTCACGAGGAAGCGGTCTCGCCGAAACCCGCAATGGCGGTGTTTGAAGCGGCATTCCCGATCCCTGAAGATGATCTGCTATCGGTGTCGCAGAACCTAGTATTTTGCGGTAAGCAGAAGGACGTTGCTGAAATCAGATCTTGGCTGCGGCAGTTTGACGACGAAAATCGGATTGAGATTGCATTTGCCTTACTAAAGCGGTTGGCTGAAAAGGGATATGTTAGCGATGGCGCGAGGGGCTATGGGATAACGAAATTGGTTGATGGGGTGAATGCGCGCCGTTTAGAACTAGCGAGTGGAAAATGGATGGTTGCGAGAGGCCGAAAGGACAACCTGTGTTTGTCCTATGTAGATTCGGACCTTAAAAGCGGCGCCAGTTTGGTTCGAGAGGTCACGAAGCTCTTGGGACCCGGCAAATCTGGAGATGGGAAAGAGATTTCTAACTGGATCACGACGCACGTAAGCGCAGATCCGATTGTAGTGTTATTGGATGATTTTTCGGCTACTGGCTCAACGATTTGCAAGGGGCTGGCGCGATGGAAAACGGACATTAAGGATCGTTCCATAGTCGAACGTCTGCTAAATGAACGGCGCATTATGCTGATTCTGCTTAACGCTTTGGGCTCGGCAATGGACTCCATCCGAGAAGCAGAACCGAGGCTTCAGGTTATGACTTGTCACGTGTTTGGCTCCGAGATTCAGGCATTTGACGGCGATTCAGGTATCTTTCAAAGCTCTGATGAAACTGACTTTGCGCGTGAAGTGATGCTGCAAATCGGTCGCGAACTTACTCCTCAAGCTCCGCTTGGATACGGTGATCAGGGGCTTTTGGTCTGCTTTCATAATACGATTCCGAACAATACATTACCTGTATTTTGGAGCAACGGTCGTGTCAACGAACGACTTTGGAAGCCCCTCTTTTCCAGGGTTTAGACTCGGAAATCGGGGAAATCCGCACAGACGGGACGTTTTCTGATTGTACAACCGGTTTGCGAGGCGATCCCTGTCAGAAGACTAGAAGACTCGAAGACCACCCGCCAGCCCAACCGAAGAGTCCTCATGCGAAAATTAACAGGGAACGCCCCGCGGAGTTGTTTTCCTGCGTCAGGAGCGGGCGTTCTTGATGTCTTCGCGCGCGCTCTTCTCGGCGTTCCGCGCCTCGCCCCTGGCATTGACATCCGGCTTCAGAGCAAGGATAGCTTTCTCCAGACTGAGGGCTTTCGGGGGCGCCTGGCACGATTTGATATCACCGTTGGGGCGTACCGCGGTCATGTTCCATTTCAGGCAGTTGAATTTGATCTGCAGGTTGCCGCTGGCGTGAAGCGAAGCAGCGCAATCGTCCAGGGACTTGAAGAGGGTGCAAGCGTCCTTCAGCGCGGTGCGCGCCGGCAGCAGCGCCTGCAACTGCAGCGTCAGGGCCTTTTCCTCCGCGCTGTTCGCCGCAAGCTCCTGGCTGGCGGTCGGTTTCTTGATCCACTTCATGGGATTGTAGGAACGCGCGCCCGCAATGGCGGCGCCAAACAGAATCGCGGCTCCGGCCGCACCAAGGACTAGACTTTTGTATTTCATACTGTGACCTTTCCTGGGGGTGGGCGCTGGGTTGACTGTAGTAGGCCACGCTGTGTCGTGCGCTTCGAGGCTCGGCAGGTACGGTACTCCCCGGATCCGTTACTCTGACCTTCCGGCCAGTCTGTGGGTGTGGTCATACCGATGGAGGTCGCGGAAATTAAGATACAGCGAAACGTGATTAGAATACGAAGAGGCTGGCCCTCCAAAGGCGGGCTGGCTTGAAAGACCAGCGCTACATTTGGGAATACAGAGAGTGAGGCTGGGGATTAGAACCAGTCGGGGAAGATTAGTTCGACCAGGCCGGGGACCCAGTAGGAATAGAATTTGTCGTCGCAGATTTTGTAGCGGCCATATTTTTTGCGGGCGTAGTTGCCCCAGTGGGGCTGGGAGCCGTCGAGGTCGGTGAAGCCGTATTCGCGGGCGAGGGCCCAGGAGCTGAAGACGCGGCCGGTCCTTTTTATGGCGCGGGGATCGGAGGCGAGGGCGACGACGGCGCGGCCGATATAGCGGGGCGATTCGGAGGCGAGGAAATCCTGAGGCGCGTCGTTCTGATCGGCGGAGTTTACGTTGGCGTCCTTGCGCTTGCCGGCGTCTTTCCAGTTGGCTTCGGTGACGCCGAAGTGGTCGAGGACGGCTTCGGAGCGGAGGAAGCCGGGCGTGAGCGCGACAGAGACGATGTTGCGTTTGCGGAGTTCGCGGGCCATGGCGAAGGCCAGGCGGATGACGGAGATTTTCACGAGGTCGTAGAAAAGATTGCCGCGGTAGTAGAAGGCGTCGCCATCGGTGATTTCAAAAATAATAGGACGGGGTTTGCCGCTGCTTGCGCCTTTCGCTTTGGCGCGGCCAAACATCAGAGGAACGGCGAAGTGGGACGTGATGATATGCGAGTGGATGGCTTGCTTGAGCATGCGGAGGCCGTTATCGAGGTTGGCGTTCCAGAAGGGCTTGCCAAATTCGGTGAGGGCGTCGCCGCCCCAGATGTCGTTGACGAGGATGTCGAGGCGATGGTGGCGGCGTTTGATGAGCGCGACGAGCTTTTTCACTTGCGCGGGATCGGTGTGATCGACGCGAACCGGAATGCCGCGGCCGCCGGCGGAGGTGACGAGTTCGGCGGTTTCTTCGATGGTTTCGGGACGGCGTGGATTGACGCGGCGTTTGCGGGAGCTGCGGCCGGTGCAATAAACGGTGGCGCCGGCTTCGCCGAGGGCGACGGCGATGCCGCGTCCAGCGCCGCGGGTGGCTCCGGCGACCAGGGCGATTTTGCCGTGGAGAGATTTTCGGGAGGCGTGTTGCGGCACGACGGTGCGACCTTTCCTGGGCACATGATAGCAGTTGGGGCGGGTGTCACGAGAATCGCAAAAGTATAGAATGCCGCCGTGAATCCTATGGCGAAAAGTCGTCATCTAAGGATGTGTGGTACGGGAACCGAGGGTAGTCATATGAAAAAGGGAGTTTTAGTTCGAGTTGTACTTAGCGTTGTGGCGATGTTTGCGATGGCGTGGTTGCCGCAGGTGGCGCTGGCTCAGCATGGAGGAGGGCACGGCGGCGGTGGCGGCGGAGGTTTCCACGGTGGTGGCGGTGGCGGATTTCATGGAGGGGGAGGCGGGTTTCACGGCGGCGGAGGATTTTCCGGCGGCGGCCGCTCTGGTTTTGTCGGCGGACATTCTTATGGCGGGTACCGTGGTGGATATGGCGGAGGATATCGCGGCGGCTACTACGGTGGTCGAGGCTACTACGGCGGTCGCGGCGGATATGGATGGGGCGGCTATTATGGCGGCCGGGGCTATTACGGATGGGGCGGCAGAGGTTGGGGTTGGGGATTTGGCTACGGCTGGCCGTATTGGGGTTATGGCTGGGGATATCCGTATGGCTACTACGGCTACTATCCCGGGTATTACGCGCCCTATCCTTATTCTTATTCCGACCCGTCGGACGGGTCTTCGGATGACTACATAGGCTATCCGCCGGATCCTTCCGACAACAACAATGGGCCGGATCCAAACGCCGCGCCGCGGAACAATAGCAGGCCGAACAACAACAACGTCAGGCCGAATTACAACAATCCTCCTAACTACAACAATTCTCCTAACAACAACAACGGGAACGGCAATCCTTCGTCGCCAGATCCCAATGCGCAGCCGCAGCCAAATCAGAACGGGCCGACGAGCTCGTTGAGGCCTCCTGCGCCGAGAGGCGCTGCAAACGCGAACTATGCCGATGGAACCGCTGCGAATTTTGCGTCGCGTCCACGGGTACTCTCCGTTGATCCGATGATGGCCAGGCCGGCCAGTTACCGCCTGGCGCGTGTCAGCTCCGTACGCCCCGCGAGTGGGACTGCCGGACCGCAAACCAGCGCGCCGCTGCGACCGGACATGCAGCGCGCGCTGGAAAGATTGCACAACATGCCGCCGTTTGCCCGCGAGCGGGAAATCGAAACCGGCCGCTACAGCCAGTTTTCCGCCCAGGACAAGCAGATTTTACGGAACGGCGAATAAGTGGAACGAAGAAAAGAGCGGACCTACCCTATGCGACAACCGCATTGGGTAGGCCACCCAGGGTTGATGTTGAACGAGCGAACAAGAATAGAGCGAGGGAGAATTTTCCCGCGCTCTATTTTTTAGAGGAAATCCCCGCAGGAAAAATCTTGAAGGTAGTTACTTGAGCCCCGCCTGAAGTCTTTTTTCGATTCAAATTACCGAACCAACCTGATTGCCAGCGCGCGACTTGCTGCGTAGTTTCTTGCGTGACGCAGGGAAGAATGCGCCGCGTGGTCCTCGATGAAAAAAGCCCTGTCGCGGCGAGCGCTTCTTTTCGTTCCACGCACCTGGTGTGTGCAAGGCTCGATTCCCATTCAAACAGGAGGACTGCATGCAAAGAACTGTATCTCTCAAACGTTGTTCCCTGGCAATCGCGCTTGCGGCGGCGGTGTTGATGTCGCCGGCGGCGAGCGTTGCCCAGTTGGGCGGACTGTTGCCCCCACCGCCAACCCCCATTCCCATTCCGACGTTACCTCCGCCGACGTCCTCGACGTCAACGGTTACCGGAGCAGCAAGCGCTGTGAGCGCGACGCTGCTCGGGATAACCACGGCGCTGGGCTCGACGGGCACTCTCTCGGGAGTGAACGACTCCCGCGACGCTTCCATGGTGATCGGAAGCCTTCCGGTGGGACTCGCTGGCGAAACACTGAGCGCGTCGGCGATCAGCTGGACGGATCAGGTTGCTTCGGAAGCTTCGCTGGCCAACCTGAATATGAGCGTGGCCGGAATCGGCGTTACCGCCGACTTTGTGATGGCGCAGGCTTCGCAGGTGCTGGGCGCCGCGGGCAGCGGCAGTTCGACGATCAGCAACCTGGCGATTAACGGCGTGCCCATTAACGTGACCGGCGCTCCCAATCAGACGGTCGCAATTCCGGGCGGACTTGTGACCATCAACGAACAATCGATTTCATCGACAGGCACGGCGGTGGTGAATGCGGTGCATGTCTCCGTGGCCGGAGTGGCCGACGTGGTGATGGCGTCGGCAACGGCGGGAATTTCCTAATCCACCATCCGGTGGCGCAAGCACAAATGGAGAGCGAGAAATGAGCAACGCAGAAAAAGGAAAAGTACATTTGATTGGACTGGGATTCCTGGCGACGGCGCTACTGATAGGTCTGCTGACCTTCCGGAGCGTTCCCACAAAAGCACACGTCATTCCGGCACCGTGCGACTTCACGACGGGCGGAGGATTTGTCACCACCGATAGTGGGAATCACGCAAACTTCGGGTTGGTGGGAGGATGCAAGAACGGCGGATTCTTCGGCCACGTGAATTTTGTGGACCACGACACCTCCGGATTCTTTGCCGGCATGCATGTAAGCAGTACGAGCATCGACGGCTACTTCGAACCGGCCGCGGGATCGAACGTGCGCGACATTTGCGGCACGGCGAACACCAACCTGCCCCCGCCGAATAACACAGGCATCAAGTTCCGTGCGCGCACCGAAGACAACGGGGAACCTGGAATTGGAGTGGACCGGTTTGGACTGAAACTGACCAATCCAATGACGGGCCAGAGCGCGGTGGTTGTTTCCACGCGCTATCTGGCCGGCGGCAACATCCAGTTGCACAAACCAAATCCCTCCACGACCGGGCCGAGCGTGCCGCCGGACGAGATTACGGCGTGCGGCAGCGACGACTCCGGGTTGGGATTCTGACGGCATAAAGGAGGAGCAAAAAAAGGAAGCGCAACCGCTGCTCACGCGGCGGTTGCGCTTCCAAATTCTTGAGTTTGCGATCGCTTGTGGGGGATTGTGAATAAAACTTCAGGTAACGATCCGGGGAGAAAGTGTTACGGGGAATTCACAAACTAAGAACAAGAGAGCAACGAGGAAAGCTCAGTCTAGGCCTCCCAGACCGAAAAAGGGAATGAGGAGGTAGTCCGCATGACCGTAAAAAAAATCGCATCTCAAATGCTGCAAGGCGCCCGAGTGGGCCTTGCGTCGCTGGTGATGCTGCAGATGGGCCTGGCGGGGCCGTTGGTGGGCAGCGCGCAGGCGAATGAACATGAAGGCGCGAGCGAGAAGCAGGCGCGCACGCCGATTCAGCACGTGATTGTGATCGTGGGAGAAAACCGGACGTTCGACCACATCTTCGCGACGTACCAGCCGAAGAAGGGGGAGAGCGTGGACAATCTGTTGTCGAAGAAGATTGTCAACGAAGATGGAACTCCGGGATCGAACTTCGCGTTCGCGCAACAGTATGCCGCGGATGCGACGGACAGCGCGAATTTCCAGTTGGCGCCGAAGAACAAGACGCTGTACTCGGCGCTGCCGGCGCCGCTGAACGGCGGGCCGACGGATGTTTGCAAGAACAACGGGATCTGTTCGCTGGCAGACGCCATGTCGTCGGAGAACGGGTTGGCGGATGACTACTACACATTCCTGACGAGCGGCGGGACGGGATTGAGCGGCAAGGTGCCGGACTCCCGGATTAATGGAGTGAACGCAACCGCGCCGTATTCAACGCTGCCGCCGGGGCCGTTCCAGCTGACGAACAAAAAAGCGAACGGGCTGACGGATGATTCGTATGCGGCGAGCCCGGTGCACCGGTTCTACCAGATGTGGCAGCAATTCGATTGCGACGCATCGCACATCTCCAAGGCGCATCCGAGCGGATGCCTTTCAGACCTGTTTACATGGACGGAAGTAACGGTGGGGTCCAACGTGAACGGCGTGGCGCAAGCCGCGAACTTCAGCACGGATTATTCGCCAACGGCGAAGACGACCGGCGAAGGCGCGACGGCGATGGGTTTCTATAACATGGCGCAGGGCGACGCGGCGTACACGAAATCCTTGGCGGATCACTACGCCATGAGCGACAACTATCACCAACCGGCGATGGGCGGCACGGGCCTCGACAGCATCATGCTGTTCTTCGGCGACCCGATCTGGTTCAGCAATCCGGACGGGACTCCCGGTGTGCCACCGCACAACGAACTGGTGTGGTCCGATACGCCAGCGGATGCGGGGATCGTGGATGAAATCGAAAATCCAAATCCGCAACCGGGCACGAACAACTGGTGGATTCAGGACGGCTACGGCGGAGGCGGCTTCGGCTCGCCAGTGTACGGCGGCGGCAGCTACACGAATTGCGCGGACGCGTCCCAGCCGGGCGTGGCGCCGATTCTCAACTACCTGAGCTCGTTGCCAAGGCCGATCGAGCCGAAGTGCGATGCGGGACACTACTACCTGCTGAATAACTACAACCCGGGATATTTCGGGGACGGCAGCAACGCCTACACGGACCATTTCGTATACAACACGCCCTTCACGATTCCACCGACGAGCCAGCGCAGCATCGGCGACGTCCTGCTGGAAAATAAAGTGTCGTGGAAGTCGTACAACGACCAGTGGAATGCATACCTCGGAGACAAATACGAATTGAACTACGGAACCGTGGGACCGAACAGCGACCAGTATTGCAACATCTGCAACGGGTTCCACTACCAGACGCAAATCATGGCCAACGATGCCGTGCGCACCGCGCATATCAAGGACACGACGGACCTCTATTCGGACATCGCGAGCGGCAACCTGCCGGCGGTTTCATTCGTGAAGCCGAGCGGTTGGGTGGACGGGCACCCGGCTTCTTCGAAGTGGGATCTGTATGAGGGGTTCGTGAAGAAAATCGTGGACGCGGTGCAATCGAACAAGAAGCTTTGGGAAAGCACGGCGATCATCGTGACCGTGGACGAGGGCGGAGGCTACTACGACTCCGGATACGTGCAGCCGCTGGACTTCTTCGGCGACGGGACGCGCATTCCGCTGATCGTAGTGTCCAAGTACACGAAGCCCGGGCACATCTCGCACCAGTACACAGACCACGTTTCGGTGCTGAAGTTTATCGAACGCAACTGGAACCTGCCAACGGTGAGCGGACGCAGCCGCGACAACCTGCCGAATCCGAAGGCGGAAACGGACAATCCTTACGTGCCGACGAATACTCCCGCGATTGGGGATTTGTTTGACCTGTTTGATTTCGGCGGGGATCACGGAGGGCGGTAGCCTGAGGAACGATCAACCAACAGCGAAGTAATGAAGTAACGAAGTAATGATGAAGAAGCCTCCGGCGCGGGAAGAATTGCGCCGGAGGTTTTGTTTTGGCTTTGCACACGAATCATTGGTGCGATGTCGATGGGTTGAGGTCGTTCGCGCATGCTTGTCGGATGCACTCAGGGTGATAAAGCCTAGCCTGGCGGGCTGTAGGTAAGCCCTATAAAAATGAGAAACCCAGGAGCACAGGCCCTTCGAAGCTCAGGGTAAACAGGAGTGCCTGTGCTACCGCGGCCGCTGCAAAAGGTGGAGGCGAGTGTGGTTGCAATTCGGGGGAAGCGGGGGATAGTGTGTGACAAGCTCGGCGGCCAAGAATGCCAAAGAGAAATTAGAAAATCGAAATTGGAAAATGGGTGGAGAAGAGAGGGGCACGGCATTGAACGACATCTACGTGACGGTGAATGGGGTGCTGTTGCACTGCGTTACAGCGGGTGAAGGCCAACTGATGTTGTGCCTGCACGGGTTCCCGGAGTTTTGGTACGAGTGGAAGGAGCAGTTGCGGGAGTTTGGGAAGGACCACCTGGTGATGGCACCGGATCTGCGCGGGTACAACTTGTCGGAGAAGCCAGCGGAGCTGGAGGCGTATCGTGTCCCGGCGTTACTGGAAGACATTCGCGGGCTGGCGGAACATTTCCGGCAGGGAAAGAAATTTATTTTAGTGGCGCATGACTGGGGAGGAGCGCTGGCGTGGGGATTCGCGATGGCGCATCCGGAGCTCCTGGAAAAACTGGTGATTATCAATGCGCCGCATCCGGCTATATTCCGGGAGTTGCTGATGAACGATGTAGAACAGCAACAGGCGAGCCAGTACATGCTGTTGTTCCGGAGTCCGGGGGCGGAGACGATGCTCTTGGCAAACGGCTGCGCGATTCTGGTGGAGAACGTTCTAGGCGAAATGCTGAAGAACGGGGTGATGACGGAGGCGGACCAGACGGAATACGTGAAGGCGTGGCAACAGCCGGGTGCTCTGACCGGGGGGCTGAATTACTATCGCGCGAATGAGGTGGGTCCGCCGGCGCCGGGGGAGATGGAAATAGGGAGGCCCGTTGCGCCGCATGGGTTGGCGGGTGACGCGGCGCAGATGAGGGTGCGCGTTCCGACGTTGGTGATTTGGGGAGAGAAGGATACGGCGCTGACGGTGAAGAATCTGGAGGGCCTGGAGAAGTATGTGCCGGAGTTGACGATTCGGAGGGTGGCGGAGGGGTCGCATTGGGTGGTGCATGAGAGAGTGGCGGAAGTGAATGGGTATATACGCGAGTTTATTGGGTAGGAGAAGAACTAGGGCGGGGTAGATCCACTCCTCCCCAACACGGACGCCTCCCGACTTCTCCAAGAGCAGAGGCGGTATAGAACGTCTACTTGACAATCTGGTTAGTATGCCCGTAGGCTCGGGGGGCGATGGAGCTGGAAGCTTCCCTCTCTTGGCTGGCCATGACGATGACGCCGGGCATAGCGGCCCGGCTGTCCGCGCGATTGCTGCGCGAATTCGGTTCGCCAGAGGGCGTGTTCAGGGCCAGCCTGACGGCGCTAGAAGCGTGCAACCTGCCGGCACCCGTGGCGCAGGCGATCTTCAAGAAGCAGAATTTCTGGCGTGCGGAAAAAGAGGTGGCGGCCCTGCGGGCGGTGGGCGCGAAGCTGGTGAACTGGACGGAGCCCGAATACCCGCAATCGCTGCTGCAGATTTACGATCCGCCGGTGATGCTGTACGTGCGGGGCGACGCGCAGATCCTGAATGAGCCGACCATCAGCATCGTGGGAACGCGGCGCCCGACTTCCTATGGCACGCAGATGGCGGAACGGCTGGCGCGGGAACTGGCGAAGCGCGGGCTGGTGATCGTCAGCGGACTGGCGCGCGGTGTGGATGCCCTGGCGCATCACGGGACGATGGCGGTGGGAGGCCGGGCGATTGGCGTACTGGGGACGGGCGTTGATGTCTGCTACCCGAAGGAGAATAAAAAGCTGTACGAAAAAGTGCTGGAGCGGGGAGCGATCCTGAGCGAACTGCCGATGGGGACGCATCCGGCGCCGGAAAATTTTCCGGTGCGCAACCGGATTATCGCGGGGATGCCGCTGGGCGTGGTGATTGTGGAGGGGAAGCAGTACAGCGGATCGTTGATCACAGCACGGCTGGCGATGGAATTTGGGCGGGAAGTTTTTGGCGTGCCGGGAAACGTGACACAGGAGATGAGCTTCGCGGCGAACCAGTTGATCAAGCAGGGAGCGAAGCTGGTGACGAGCGCGGAAGATGTGATTGAAGAGCTGCCAACACCGGTGCGAGCAGTTTTGGTACGGGCCGAAGAAGTGGAATCGGCACAGCGGAATCTGCTGGCGGAAGATGGGTTAAATGGTTCACAGAAAAGAATTTACGGCCTCTTGAACATAGAAGAACCGAGGCCGATTGACGAGATTGTGGAAAGCAGCGGGTTGAATTCGAGCGAAGTTCTGGCTACGCTGTTTGACTTGGAGATGAAGGGGATGGTCCGCCAGATCCCTGGAAAGCAGTTCAGCAAGGTGTTGTTGTAAAGGCTGGAGTTAGCGCGCCGCCAGAAGAAGAATGCACCCAAAGACCGATTGCGAGCATCATTTGCAAGCGTAAGAGAGCAGCAGGCAGGCTATATATAAGGTAGCGAGAAGGACACAGACCGCCCCGGTAAGCCTTCCAAACGCAGCCTCACAGGTTACAAAGGAACTCATGGCACGTTCATTGGTCATCGTCGAGTCGCCGGCAAAGGCGAAGACGATCAATAAGTATCTCGGGAAGAATTACACCGTGAAGGCTTCGATCGGCCACGTGATGGACCTGCCGACGAAGACGATAGGGATCCGTCTGCCCATCAGCGAAAGCGAAATCAACGCGAAAAAGAAAAAGAAGAAGGGCAAGCGCGGCGGGAAGGTAGCGGCGCCGAAGCCGCCGTTGAAACCAATCTATCTGGACGACGCCAAGATTTTCGAGCCGACGCTACAGGTGATCCCCGGGAAAGGGAAAGTGATCAATGACCTGCGGAAGAGCGCGAGCGCGGCGGACGCCGTCTATCTGGCGGGCGACCCGGACCGCGAGGGAGAGGCTATCTCCGCGCACCTGGCGATGGTGCTATCGAAGCCGGCAAAATTCCTGATCCCCGAAGATGAAGAGGACGAAAAGAACGGGAAGAAAGACGCGGAGAAAGAGGCGAAGGAAGCGGAAGCTGCTGCGGCCGCGGGGAAAAAAGGCAAGGGGAAGTTTGCCAAGAAACCTGCGGAGAAGGACAAGATTGAGATCGAGCCGATCGATCCGAAGAAGATCTTCCGCGTAACATTCAACGAAATCACGCCGAAGGCGATTCGCGCGGCTTTTGAAAAGCCGCGGCAGGTGGACGCCCAACTGGTGGACGCGCAACAGGCGCGCCGCGTGCTGGACCGGATTGTGGGCTACAAGATTTCGCCGCTGCTGTGGGACAAGGTACGGCGCGGTTTGAGCGCGGGGCGCGTGCAGACGGTGGCGCTGCGGCTGATTGTGGAACGCGAGCAGGCGATTCGCGCGTTCGTGCCGCAGGAATACTGGACCATCCACGCGATGCTGGACGCCGGCGAGCCGCCCATTTTCGAAGCGCGGCTGACGAAGAAGAAGGGCGAGGACATCGAGGTCAAGAATCAGGAAGCGGCGGACGCGATTGTCGCCGCGGTGAGCAAGGCGAAGTGGCAAGTGGCCAGCGTCACGCTGAAGGAAAAGCGCAGGAACGCGCCGCCGCCGTTTACGACTTCCAAGCTGCAGCAGGCGGGCTACAACAGGCTGCGGTACACGGCGAAGCGCACGATGGCGCTGGCGCAACGGCTATATGAAGGCGTGGAACTGGGCGCAGAGGGCTCGGTGGCGCTGATCACGTACATGCGCACGGATTCGGTGCAGGTATCGAATGATGCGTTGGAGCAGGTGCGGGGACTGATTCCGGAGCGATTCGGAAACGCTTACCTGCCGGAGAAGCCGAACTTCTACAAATCGAAGAAGGATGCGCAGGGAGCGCACGAAGCGATTCGCCCGACGGATGTTTCGCGGACGCCGGAGGATGTGCGGAAGTATCTGGAAGACGACGTTTTCAAGCTGTACCAGTTGATCTGGCAGAGATTTGTGGCTTCGCAGATGCTGCCGGCGGTTTACGACCAGACGACGATTGATATCAACGCGGGCGATTACACGTTCCGGACCACGGGATCAATCATGAAGTTCGATGGATTCCTGAAGGTGTACCAGATTCCGGTGGCGGGCGCGGACCGCGAAGACGACGAGAAGGATGATGAGGGAGAAGGCAAGGCGCTGCCGCGGGTGACCGAGGGGCAGATTTTGAAGCTGGAGTCCATCCGGCCGGAACAGCACTTTACGGAGCCGCCGCCACGCTATACGGAAGCGACGCTGGTGAAGGAGTTGGAAGAGGACGGCATCGGGCGGCCTTCGACGTACGCTTCGATTATTTCGACGATTGTCGAGCGCGAGTACGTGAAGAAGGACCAGGGGCGGTTCACGCCGACGATGCTGGGCGAGCGGGTGTGCGTGCTGCTGATCAAGAGTTTTGAGGACGTGTTCGACGTGAAGTTCACGGCGCGGCTCGAGGAAGAGCTGGACGAGATCGAAGAAGGCAAGCTGCCGTGGCGCGAATCGGTGAAGGAGTTTTGGGAAAAGTTTGTCGTGGACCTGGATAAGGCCGGCGACGAAATGATTTCGTACAAGGCGGGGATTCCTACGGGCAAGAAGTGTGAAAAGTGCGGCCAGGGCGAATTGCTGGAGCGCATCAGCCGGCACGGATTTTTTCTTGGATGCTCGCGGTATCCGGAGTGCGATTTCATCCAGGACATGTCCGAAGAGATTCCAGAAGACGCCGAGAACAAGGTTGAGTATTGCGAAAACTGCGGCAAGGAGATGGCGCTGAAGCGCGGGCGGTTTGGAGCGTTTCTGGCTTGCACGGGATATCCGGATTGCAAGACGACGCGGCGTCTGGTGGCCGGAACGCGGATTGCGCACCAGCCGGACGAGCCGCTGGATGAGAAGTGCCCGCTGGATGGAAATGGTCTGGTGAAGAAGCACGGGCGATTTGGGGAGTTCATCGGCTGCTCGGGATATCCAAAGTGCAAATATACGCGGCCGATCACGATGGGCATCAAGTGCCCGAAGTGCAATGAAGGCGAGTTTGTGAAGCGCGGAAGCATGGGGAAGGGCGGGCGCGGAAGATTCCGCGTGTTCTATGGCTGCTCGCGTTACCCGGATTGCGATTTCACAACGCCGTTCATGCCGATTGCGGAGCCGTGCCCGAAGTGCGGCGCCCCATTTATCGTGGAGAAGAAGACGAAGATCGGCGCGGTGCGCGCGTGCATTAAAGAAGGATGCGACTGGGAGAAACTGGCTCCGGAAGAGAAGCCGGCGGAGAAACCCGTGGCCGCACATGCGGAAGAGCCGGCGCCGGTCGGTGTGAAGGGCTGAGAGGGCGCGACTAGATCTGTAAGTGGGCCAGACCTAATACGAAACATCCTGTCCAAGAAAACCAATTCCGCGCGGAAGTGTATCTATACTCTAAGAGGTTGGGGATGTGGTGGCCGACCTTTAGGTCGGCCACCACACTTCCATTGCAATCGAAGAAAAAGCAGATTCCTCACTCCGTTCAAACGGCGAACGGAGTTCGGAACGACAATTTTGGCGTTAGCGGGAAGTCCGTAAGGGCGCAAACGCGGGACCGAATGAAACCCACAATTCAAAAATATATGGAATATATGCGATCGGTGCGGAACTCATCGCCGCATACGCTGGTGAATTACGGGAACGACCTGGAGCAATTTGTTGCGTTCCTGACGCCACCGGGAGCGGAAACGCCGAAGCTCGGGCAAGTGAGCCATCACATGATCCGCGAATATGTGGCTCACCTGCATGATACCGGGCTGGAGAAGAGCTCGATCGCGCGGAAACTGGCGGCGCTGCGATCTTTTTTCAAGTACTGCGTGCGGGAAGGCCGGTTGAACGAAAATCCTGCGCGGCTGGTGGCAACGCCGAAGCTGCCGAAGCGAGTTCCCGTGGTGTTGTCGGCGGAAGAGATGAATGGATTTTTGAACCAGCTTGCGGGAAGTGGGAAGGTGCACGATCCCGGGTTTGAACAGAAAAGGCCACGGAATGCGAAGGAGACTGCCGAAGCGAAGAATCAGGGGATTTCGCGCGGGATTCCAGAAGATGGGTTGCTGCTGCCGCGGGATCGCGCGATTCTGGAATTGCTGTACGCGGCGGGCCTGCGCGTCAGCGAGTTGACCGGGTTGAACCTGGCGGACATGGACCAGAAAGATAAGATGCTCCGGGTGCGCGGAAAGGGTAATAAGGAGCGCATTGTGCCGTACGGCGAAAAGGCCGCGCAGGCGCTGAGGGCGTACTGGCCGGTGCGGGATTCGCTGCTTGAGGCGAGCGAAGACGCGGGCCGCGGGACCACCAGCGCGCGGGCAGTGTTTCTGAATTACCGGGGGCAGCGGCTGACGCAGCGAAGCGTCGGGCGGATCGTGAAGAAATATGTGAAGCTGGTGAACGTGAATTGGGATTTGCATCCGCACTCGCTGCGGCACGCGTTTGCGACGCACTTGCTGGCCGATGGCGCGGATTTGCGGGCGATTCAGGAGTTGCTGGGGCACCAGTCGCTTTCGACGACGCAGAAGTATACGCACGCGTCGATCCGGCAGTTGATGGATATTTACGACAAGGCGCATCCGCACGCGTAAAGCGGGATCCAGTTATAACTGGCGAGTTTCTCTGCAACATCTGAACGGATTCATAGCAAACTAGTGGACGGGTGTCTCCTGGGGGAACCGGATGAAATGGGGTTGGGGATGGGCAGCGGTGAGTTTAATTGTGTTTTGTTTGGGAGCGGCAAGGGCTACTAAGGCGCAGGACAACTACGAGATTCAGGTGTATGGGTCGGACACCGTCGAAGCGGGGCACACGATGGTGGAGTTGCACAACAACTTCACGTTCGAGGGCTCAAAAACCGTGCAGGATGGCATGTATCCGACGAATCACCAGTGGCACGAGACGATTGAGGTCACGCATGGATTCAACGACTGGTTCGAGGTGGGGTTTTATATTTTTACCGCCGCGCAAAACGGGCATGGATGGGATTGGGTGGGCGACCACATCCGGCCGCGCGTGCGGGTGCCGAAGAATTGGAACTGGCCGGTGGGCGTAAGTATTTCGCAGGAGTTCGGCTATCAGCGCAGCCAGTTTTCGCCGGACACCTGGACCTATGAGCTGCGACCGATTGTGGACAAACAGTTGGGCCGGTGGTACCTGGCGTTCAATCCGGCGTTCGACAAGTCGTTCCACGGGCCGGCTCAGAATCGGGGTTTCGCGTTTTCACCGAATTTCAAGGTGAGCTACGACATTACGAAGAAAATCGCGGGCGGCGTGGAGTATTACGGTTCACTGGGGCCGGTGACGGGATTCGATCCCGTGGTGCTGCAACAACAGCAGATTATTCCGGCGATCGACCTGAACCTGTCCGAGAAATGGGAGTTCAATTTTGGCGTAGGCGTCGGGGTGACCAAGTCCACCGACCATTTGCTGGCGAAGATGATTCTGGGGTACCGGTTTGATTTTTAGGGGAGGAAGCGAGGATTGCCCCCGGTTCGAGCCAGCCTCAATAAGCTATCGAATTTGGGGGCAAAAGAGCGTCGTTGACGGTACTGGGAGTGGCCAAGTATAATTGTGGTTTGCCTTTAGGCTTTGGAGGAGAGATGTACGCCGTTATACAGACCGGGGGAAAGCAATATCGTGTCGCACCGGGCGACACCATCCGCATTGAGCG
>Ga0210410_10001265_pt1 | contig 24083 bp, 18 predicted proteins | sample IncBWC4MmetaG_FD_161058 | JGI IMG/M metagenome (GOLD analysis project Ga0210410, IMG submission 161058) | Forest soil microbial communities from Barre Woods Harvard Forest LTER site, Petersham, Massachusetts, United States - Inc-BW-C-4-M | ecosystem: Environmental > Terrestrial > Soil >... | reverse complement strand
GCCACCGCGCGCTGGAACTGGATCCCGATTTGCCCGAAGGCCATGTGGCCAAAGCGTTCTTGCTTTGGGGACCGTCGAAAAACTTTCAGCATCTCGAAGCCATCACGGAACTGCGGCGCGCGCTCACCCTGCAGAGTAATCTGCCTCATGCGTACAACCGTCTGGGCACCATTTTGGCGCACGTCGGCCTTCTCGATCATGCCCGCGAAATGTACGAGCGTGGACGGGCCTTCCATCCGAAAAAGGCGGTCAGTCACAGCATCGTCCAGGTTTATATCTGGAGTCGAGAATATGACCTGGCCCGGGAAGAGATCCGGGCGTGGCGAGCCGAGAGCCCCGGCAACAAATATCCCGTCTATTATGCCCCGCAGTTGGCAATGATGAAGGGTGAGTGGAAGGAAGCGAAAGATCTGCTCGACGAAGCAGTTGAGCTTTTGCCCGAAGAACCGCTGACCATTAGTCTGCTGGGCGTCTACTATGCTTTGAAGGGGAAGGCACGACCGGCGCTTGAGTGCATGACTCGGGCTTGCGCCAGCCCAAAATCTTTTGGCCACGCCCACCATACGTACTATCAGGTCGCCTGTATTCTTGCCATTCTGGGGCGGCCAGCCGGGGCCTTTGAATGGCTTGAGCGCAGCGTCAGCACGGGCTTCGCCTGCTGGCCGTTTTTTACGAAAGACCCCTGTCTCCAGAATCTGCGCAGTCTTTCCGAATTCGAAGTCTTGGTGAGCTCTTTGCAGGCCAAGTATCCTGACCACTTGGGATTGCTTTAGCCTGGATCTTCACCAGTTCTGTGGATCGAGCTGCAGAACCGCCCGCAGCAGGACATTCACGCCATTGACCACATCCTGCGGGCGCGAAAACTCTTCCGGTGCATGGCTGATCCCCCCAATACTGGGTATAAAGATCATCCCGCTGGGAGCCAGGCGCGCCATGCTTTGTGCGTCCTGCGTGGCGCCACTGGGGAGGAGTTTCGTCGTCAGGTTCAATTGCTTCGCGGATTCCGCGACAATCTGGCGCAAACGTGGGTCGCAGAGCGCAGGCCGATCGCCGACGACTTGCTGATAGCTGAACTTTGTTCCGCTGGCCTGCCCGATCTGTTGAGCCTCATCGCGGATCTTGCTAAACACCATGTCCATGCGCGCTTCCTCCAGGTCGCGGACATCCAGGCCCAGGATCACTTTCCCCGGCACGATGTTGTAAGCGCCCGGTATCACCTGAATCCTCCCCACCGTGCCCACCTGCCGGCCCGGCATGCCGGTTACGACGCGGTTCACTGCCTCGATAAATGTCGCACCTGCAAGCAGCGCGTCGTGTCGCTGATTCATCGGCGTGGTGCCCGCGTGATTCGCCACGCCTTCAATCGTCACATCCCACCGGCGATTTCCGACGATTCCTTCCACAACGCCGATGTCTAGCTTCTCTGTGGCCAGGCTGCCACCCTGCTCGATGTGCAACTCCAGGTAAGCGAAGACGTCGCCGGCCTTGCGCCGCGCCGCCGCCAAGTGATCGGGATCACCGCCGATAAACGCAATCCCTTCACGAAGGGTCTTGCCGCTTCGCGTGGCCTGATTCAAATCCTCTTCCCGCAATTCGCCCGAAATCGCACGGCTCCCTTGTAACCCGCCTTCCTCGTTCTGGAAAATGAGCACTTCCAGCGGGTGACGTAGTGCAACGTGCGCCTCCGCCAAAGTCTGTGCGACTTCGATCGCCCCCAGCGAACCAACCACTCCATCGTAATTGCCGCCTTGTGGGACCGAGTCAATGTGCGAGCCGATAACCAGCACCGGCAACCCGGGCTCGCTGCCTACCCGCCGGCCGGAGATGTTGCCAGCAGCGTCGATACTCACTGTCAGCCCAGCCGCCCGCAGTAAGCCCATCACATACTCTCTGCCTTGGCGATCGGCTTCCGTGTACGCAACACGCCCATAGCCCCCGACGGGATCCTTCCCAATGGCGGCCATTGCGTTCAAGTGCTCCAGCGTGCGATCGCCGTTGACTCGGCCCGGAGACTGCGCGCGCAGTTCTGGCGACGCAAAGCTCAGCGCCGCCAGCAAAAATGCTATTTTAAAACGTCGGCTTTCGTAGCTCATGGGCAGGAAGTCTCTCATTTTACGTGGCGTCTGCAAAGTGACCGGGCGAGCGCCGCTAAGCCTATTTTCAAGAGGCCCAGCTGTAACTTAGGTCCCGGGACACTACGCATATCCCTAGCGAATGAAATCCCCGGCCAGTCCCCAAAAATCATTCACGTAATAATGCGACAGCACGTTCCCAAACAGGTAGCAAACCCCCTGGCACGGCGGAATGTCCCCATAGATCTTCTTCCCCCGCGAAAAGATCTTCTTCAACGACCCATCCCGCAGCAAATTCCCCGCCATCTTGTGCAGCGGCTCGCAGGGATAAAACACATCCCCGTTCGGATACACGCGCGGAAACATCGTCGGATAGCATTCGAAATCGCCAAACCGCAGCAGTGTTTCAATCGTCCGCGGCGTCCCGTTGATTGGTTGCAACCCGCTCCGCCGCCGTTCGATGATCTTGTTCACCAACGCGTGGTACCGCGGATTCCTCAGCAGCGCCAGATTCGGCATCTTTTCCATCTGTGCCGATTGCGCCGCAAACACAAACCCCTGCTCCCCGCACCAATCCAGCAGCCGCTCCACTTCGTCGATATTCCATTCTTCGATCACCGTGCTGATCGTGATCCGCCGCGCGCTGCCAAGCACTTCCTTCGCGAACTCCAGATTTTCCAGCACCTTCGGCAGCGCCGCCGGTTTCGAAAGCGGATTCGTCGGATCCGCTGCCAGGGCATCCAGGCTCACCACCAACCCCGTCACCGCCCGCAGAATCCGCGGCTTGCGGTCCAGCAACGTCCCATTGGTAATCAGCAGCAACGATCGAAACTTGCATTCGAACCGTGCCGCCTCCACCAGTTCCTCAATATCCGCCCGCAGCGTCGGCTCCCCGCCCGTAATCACAATCGAGTCCGTCTCTTTCCGAATCCGCCGCAACAGCCCAATCGTCGAAGCCGTCGGCAACTCCTCGCTAAAAACATCCGGCTCCTTCTGCGTGCAATAACTGCAAGCCAGATTGCACTTGTGCGTCACGTAAAAGGTCACCGCGTACGGCGCCACCACCTTCGTCCGCAAAACCCGCCGCCGCCAAACATTCTTGAAATACAATAGAAAATTCTTCCCCACAAACGGCGCCTGCCGCACCAACCCGCGCAACACTTCGCCCTTCGTCGGCACGCGCTTATCCAGCGCGCTCACCGGCACAAAATTCCCTGCTCTGCCCGTCTGGGATGCCATGGCCACCCATTATCCCCGAATCGCGCAGTTTCGCGAGAAACTCCGTATACTTTGGTGGCAGCTCAGTTTCCGGTTAGCGTTTACCAGGACTTGGTCCATCTTCATGGTTGCGCGGTTGAGCTCACCTAGGGGGATCCTTTGACGTTTGGCCAGTCTTCGGCTCAAACATCAGGCTTACCAAGAAGAAGACCGCAACCGTTTCAGGGATTCCAACCACAAGCATCAGCCAAACATAGTTTGCTTCTTGCCATTGAAGTCGCTGTAGGATTGTGAAATGAGCGAGGAAGAGTACACTTAATTCGGCCCAGAATATCCATCTTTTTCTATACTGCCAAAACTTCTTCAACACGATTCCGAAAACTAATACAGCCGTGAAAAAGATGTTCATCCATTTAAAGATGGTTTCGTTGGCGACTCCTTTGCTGTCGGCGTAGAAGAAAACTCCAAGAAAAGCCGCAATCATCAGAGGTGCGATAAGAAAGTAGAGTAACCAGTCCTTCGTACTGGTCTGCGAGGAACGCCCGGTCACCATTCTACGAACAAAGTAAACAAGGAAGGCAACCATCAGGACGAGGATGAAAACAAGGCCCGAACTCATATTGTTAGGAGGATACTACAGCGAAATGAGTCGGCCAACGCGCTCCCCGTAAGGGGCAGTGCCCGGTCAGTCGCGTCATCGGAAACTGACCCAGTATCCATACTTTCTAAGGATTGTGCTGGATTTTTGTCTTTGGCGAGCCCCGTTGAGGTCGACTATTTTCTATTTTCCGTTTTTATCAATCCGTGAAAACCACGCCCACCGCGATATGCCCCTTCTCTGTCCCCGAATCAATCCGCACCACATAACCCCGCAGCTTCATGGACTGCACGCCATCCGCACCCGGCGCCTCCATGGTAACTTGCAGCTCGGACTGCAGCCGCGGCAAGTGCTTCAACGAAATCAGCGCGCCCTGCAGCGACAAATCGCGCACGATCGTCTCTTCCTCGAAATCCTTGCCGCCTTCCGTCACGCCGCAAACTTTCGCGTTGAACTGCGCTTCGCGCCGCAGCGCCGTGCGCGTTCCCGGCATATGCGCTTGCACGCGGTCGCCCGGCGCGCCCAGCGTAATCACCATGCCTTCGCTCGCCGCGAAAACCGAATCAAATTCCTCCCGTGCCTGCCGCAGGATCGAATCCACCATGCGGTCGGTAGAGTCCGGGTCGTGATGGAAAAGCACCAACGTCTTTGCGCCCGTGTGCCGGGCCACTTTCACGCCCTCCAGCCACGACGAATGCCCCCACCCTTTCCGAGTCGTCTCCAATTGCTCCGGCGTAAATTGCGCGTCATTAATAAAAATGTCCGCGCCCGCGGCCAGCTCCCGCAAACTTTCATCCAGTTTCGCGTCCCCCGGCTCATTGTCCGTCGCATACGCCACAGTCCCGGCGGGCGTTTCGATTCGAAAGCCCAGGCATCCTTGAGGATGATTCAGCCACCTCGCCGTAATTTTGTTCTCGCCAATCTTGAACGAATCGCCGCCTTCCACTTCTTTGAACTTCCGCTTCGCGCTCATCGCGGACATGTCCACGGGAAAATACGGCAGCGCCATCTGCGCTTCGAAAACCTGCTTCAGGCTGTCGCGCCCCAAGTATTTCGAACGAAAGCTGTAAAAATGAAATTCGTTGTTCTCCACGTACAGCGGCGCGAAAAACGGAATCCCCTGAATGTGATCCCAATGATAGTGCGTCACAAAAATGTGCGTCTCCGGCGTTTTCCCGCCGCTCGGCGCAGCCCACCGGCTCCCCAGCATCCGCAGCCCTGTTCCGCAATCCAAAATAAATTGCGTCCCGTCCGGCGCGATCAGCTCCAGGCAAGGCGTGTTCCCGCCGTAACGCCACGTCGCCGGATCCACCGTCGGCGTGGACCCGCGCACACCCCAAAAACTCAATTTAGCGATGGGAGCCGTCATGTCCTTGCGTGCAAATCCCCTGTGCGAAGCCTGGTTCCACGCCAACATTCGCGGAACCGGAAGCCTGTTTCATACTCGCAGCCGCCGCGAGGACCGTCAATCCATTCCCCGCACGCCCGTGTCAAACTTCCCACTAAGCTCGATTCGGCGCTGCCAACCTCCACCCGAGCGGGTAGAATGGGTTCGATGGGCGACCATTCCCACGAGCATAGCCACGGCCACCACCACGACCACTCTCGCGCGGGACATTCTCACTCGCATGACCGCGGTCATGCCGGCCACGTTCATCCCACGCTGCGCCCCTCCGTGCTCGGCTGGGCCATGGCCGCGACGCTCGCCTTAGTCGTCGCCGAAGTTTTCGGCGGCATCCTCGGCCGCAGCGTCGCCCTCTTGAACGACGCCGTTCACAATCTTTCCGACGTCCCCGCCCTCGGCATCTCGTATCTAGCCATGCGCTGGGCCGAGCGTCCCGCCGACAGCGAAAAAACATACGGCTATCATCGCGCCGGCACCCTCGCCGCCTTCACCAACGCTTTTGTTCTGGTTCTGCTTTCTCTCTGGCTTGGCTACCAAGCCATCGAGCGCTTCCGCTCCCCCGTCGCCGTCGTCGAGAGTTGGATGATCTGGACTTCCCTCGCCGCTCTCGTCGTCAATGGCGGCATCACGCTGGCCCTGGTTCGCGGCCGCGGCGATCTCAACTTGCGCAGCATCCTGGTGCACAATTTCGGCGATGCCCTTTCGAACATCGCCATCATCGTCGGCGCATTTCTAATCCGTGCCACCGGCGCGCTCTGGATCGACCCGCTCCTCGGCCTGGCCATCGGTCTGCTCGTGCTCTGGTCGAGCATCAGCATTCTGCGCGAATCCTCGCATATCCTTCTTGAAGGCCGCCCGCGCGATCTCAGTATTGAAGTCGTTGCTCGCGCCATCCTAACTATCGAAGGCGTCCACGAAATTCACGACGTCCATCTCTGGTGCTTGGGGGGAAACCATAACGCGCTCAGCCTGCACGCGCGCGTGCCCGACATGCACCTCGACGAATGCGAGCGCCTGCTCGCTTCCATCAAGGAAGTAGCTTCCCGGGAATTTGGAATTGAACACACCACTGTGCAGTTGGAGCGGGCGGGGTTGCCGGCAAAATCAGGTTATGTCATGCCGGAAGCGGCAAAAAAATAGCGGTCAGGCCGGCGAGCGAAAATTCAGTCCGCGCTGTTCGTTGAATTGCTGCGTGGCGTTCAGGTCCAGCGCCTCGCGCGCAACGCTGCGGCGCATTCCTTCGCTGGTGACGTAGCGCAATGTCCCATTTTCCCACGTATACGCGACCGCAAAAAACACCGTGCCATCCCGGCGTACAAAAACATATCCCTCGTTTTCGGTCGGCGTAGCGTTCGCTTCTTCCGCCGCCGGTTCGCGCACTTGCGGAGCTCCCACTCGCCGGCCTCTCTCTAAAGCGTCGGCGGCGCCAGCTTGATATCCCTGATCGTATGCCTGTTCGCCGGACTGATCTTCGTTCGCGGCTGCTTCACTAGGCGTGGAAGAATCCGGCAGGAAAAATCCTCCATTGAAAAATGGGAAGAACGGGAACTGATTCCCAAATCCGCGTCCACCAATCCCACCCGGCCCGCACACCGCTGCCAGGTGCACCTCATCAAATCCCAGTCCTGGCACACCATTCCTGCAGCGCGACCGAAGGCTCCCGTTATCGAAGCGCCGTTCGCCGTTGGTCCGCGCAATCCGCGTACCGGGAACCGACGTCCGCGGACGCATCGGGCCATTCCTCACGGGGCCCCGCGGCGCCGGCCGAACCGCCCCGCCCACCGGCTGCGACACGTGCGCCATCGCTCTTGGCGCCGCACTCATTGCGTGCCCGCCAGCCGAAGCCATTCCGCGCCCTTGCGCTTGCACTACCGCGGGAAGAATCGCTACAAGACCTGCCAATAGGATGGGGCGGACCATGGGAATCACCTGAAGACCCTGCCTGCCGGGCCTTTCACTAATGCCTGCACATAGAAAGATGCGCTCCGACGCTCATTGGTTTCAAGTACCACGGTTCTAAACAACGCAAGGCACACCTGGTTGTCTAACTGCGCCCAATTCCGTTGCGCCATCCTTCTCCTCCGCTTTCCACGATTGCAACGCTTTTCCCCTGCCAGGGGATGTGCTATAACCGTCGAGCCGTGGAACGCGCCCCGAAGCAGGCTCAAGCTCAGGTCCTCGGTGAGATAGCTCAGGTTGCAGCGCAACCCGCTGCGCCTTCGCAGGGTACCCAGAGTTCCTCCGCTGGGACTGAAGATGCTTCGCGGTATTGCCCCGTCTGCTCGCAGCGGCTGGAGCCCCGGCGGTGTAAGTTGATCTGTTCGGTCTGCGGTTATTACATGTCCTGTGCGGACTATTATTGATATCCTTGACGGCTCCGGCGCTGGTTGCCGCCGGAACCCCTTTCCGATGAGGAGGAAACTAACGTGGCTTTGAAGATGACGAATCGCGAAGTGGATGGCGTCTCCGTGGTGGCGCTGGACGGCCGCATTGTGCTCGGTGAAGAAAGCAACGCGCTGCGCGAAAAAGTGAAGAGCCTGATTGCCGACGGCAAAAAGAAAATCGTCCTGAACATGGACAACGTCACCTTTATTGACAGCGCCGGTCTCGGCACCCTGGTCGCTGCGCATCACAGCGTGAAGTCGCAGGGCGCCTCGCTCCGTCTCTGCCACCTCGGCAGCAAGTTCCAGGAAGTCCTGCAAATCACCAAGTTGCTGACCGTCTTCGACGTTTACAACACCGAAGCCGAAGCCGTCGCCAGCTTCTCCAAAAGCGCCGGAGCCTAATCGCCCGAGCCAGGTTCCGAACGCCGCGGACGCTGCTCTTGCGCGCACTCCATTTGCCAAAGGCACCCGCCGCGGCGGGTGCCCCCTTTTGACTTCCTGCTCGCGCTCTCCGTTCCATGAAGTCGAAACCCAAACCAGTCGGGAGGCGCATGATGATCGAGTTGGTCTGAAGCCCTCCAGAAACTAAACACGTCTAAGGGCTCGGAGGAATTCTCGGATGATCAAGCAAATCCCGATTTTTGTGCTGTTGCTTCTGGCCGCTCCCGTTCTTGCGCCCCTTCAAGCGCAAGACAAGAAACCCGCCACCCTGCGAGAAGTCCTTCTCGCCGAACTCCGCTCCACGCACACCAACGCGGAATGGTTCGCGCCCGCCAATGCCGCCGTGAAAGGCTTGACCGCCGAGCAGGCCAATTGGACCGACGGCAAAGGAAATCACTCCGTCGGCCAGCTCACCTACCACCTGGTATTTTGGAATCAGCGGAATCTCGCGAAACTCAAAGGACAAAATCTCGATAAATTCAGCGGCAACAATGACGAGACCTTCGACAAATTTGACAGCAAGACTTGGAATGAAACCGTAAAACAGCTTGACGATGTCATGAGCGAACTCGAAAAATGGGTGGAAACCGCCGACGAAGCCAAGTTGAGAGAATCAGCCCAGGTCTTCACCCACATCAGCACCCACAACGCATACCACATCGGCCAGATTATTTACGTCCGCAAAGAGCAAGGCTCCTGGGACCCCAAGAACGGCGTGAACTAGCTCACTGCAAAAGCATGCCGCTAACGGCCGGCAACTTCATCCCATCCCGTATCTTCTATCACTGTAGGGGCGGGGCTTCAGCCCCGCCCGCTCCTGAATCGCGGGTGCCCCATCTTTCGCGCCCCCCGAAAGGCAGCGATTTTGATTTTTCCTGTCGAGGTTCTTCAGGCGACTTTACTTTGAACACTCCTATCCCGCCACCTCGCAAACCCTTTCGATCCACGCACTTGAATCCTGCTGTGTCAACCCTATCAAATCCATTCGAATCACTAACAAGTTATTCTTGACAAGCGTTAACTATCGTGCTATCGTGTCCTTTGAACATCGCGTCACACTCTCGCCCGCTCCCTGCCAAGCGCCAACCGGTCCAACCCTTGAATCTCCAAAATTTCATACCCCTAACTTCTTTAGTTGCCACACTTACAGATTCCTTCGTACGTGTGGTAAACAAACGACTTACAGAAAACCTAAACCCTTTGCTTGCCACACTTACAAAAAACAGGGGGTGGGGGTGTTATTGTTAACTAGAAATCCCAGAAAGAATTTCAATCCTGAGGAGTCGCCCGCGGCGGACAACCAAACGATCTCTCTGTTCGTTACTTCCTTACATCCTTACATGGTTACTTCATTCCTCAATCGGCTTTTTCAGCTTTCCACTCGATACATCGTGATCCCGCTCAGCAGCTTGGGATAAAAATCAGTGGACTTCTGGGGCATGACTTCGCCGGCGGTGGCAATCTTCATGACTTGCTCGACGTCGCAGGGATTCAGCAGGAACGAGATTTGCGCGCGGCCGCTGTCCACGGCGTCGAAGGCGGCGCTGGCTTCGCGCTCGTAGGTCAGGTTGGCTTCCGCTACGACTGCTTGCGGCGTGATGCCCAGCGCAGGCTCCAGGATTCCTTCGTGGAGCAGCACGACGTCCAATTCGCGCTGCAGCGGCGAAACGTTGGGCAGCAACTGCGCCAGGCTGACGCCTTCGCGCAACGTCAGCACGTAGAACGCCTTCTTCTGCGCTTCCGCGGCGGGGTACGCGCCGATGGCGCGTTTCGCACGCGCTCCGGTAAGCCGCGCCAGAAACTTCTCGCGGGCTGCCGGCTTCTTTGCTTCGTCGGAAAACGGAAAGGCCTCCGCCGCGAACCAGGGTTCGAGGTAACGCCGCACGCCGCCCCAGGAAAAATCGTGCACGCGCGCCACCACGCGGTGCCCCGGCAAAATTGTCAGCCCTTCGCTGCGCGAGTTGATGAAGGTCATCATGGCGCGCTCGAACGGCGCATTGGGATCTATCTTTCCGGCGTGCGTGGGCTGCTCCCGGCGGTAGGTCAGCGACGTCTCATAGCGGTGATGTCCGTCGGCAATCACCAGCTTCTGGTCCGCCATCGCGTGTTGGATCGCGGCGATGCGCTGCGGGTCGCAAATCAGCCACAGACGGTGTACGACGTCGTATTCATCGCGCAACTCCGTGGCGGGCGCCGCGGCGGCTCCGGCTTCGAAGAGAATCGCGTCAATGCGGCGCCGCGGATCGGAATACAGCATGAAAAGCTGGCCGGTGAGCATCTTGGTGTGGCGCAGAAGTTCCAGGCGGTCGGCCTTCGGGCCGGAAAGCGTGTGCTCGTGACGGAAGACGACGCCCGCGGAATATTCCTCGAGCTGCCCCGCGCCGATGAAACCGCGCCGCGTGCGGCGTTCGTCGGTTCCGGGCACGGTATATTCCTGCGTGTAAGCGTAAAAAGACGGCGCTGTGTCCTGAAGGACGATATGCTTGCGAATCCAATCTTCGAGCGCCGCGGCTGCGCGCGTGTAGACATTGTTCTGCGGCGTGTCGCCCGGATCCGTCCGGCCCTTTTCCACGGCGATCAAGTTGTGCGGGTCGGCGGCGTAATATTTTTCCTGCATGGCGAGAGAAATTTTGTCGTAGGGCTGCGTCAGGACGCGGTCAAACGGCGCGCGCTGCGGGTTGTAGCGAAACGCGCGAAAAGGGTAAACCTGGGCCATGAATTCTCCGGACTCGTATTGTGATGCGAGTTGAATCCGTTATTTTACGCGAACCGGGGGGAATTCGGAAAAAAGACAAACATTAATTCTCGGTGGATATCCCGCGAAAGTTGCATGAATGTTGAAAATGCACGGCCATATTACAATGGTTGGTTCATGGCCGCCTCTCCTTTCTCTTCCGTGCGCGCGCTGATCTTCGATCTGGACGGTACGCTGATCGATTCCAAGCGTGACCTGATCCGCTCCGTCAACGCCATGCTGGCGGAAATGGGCCGCGAAGAACTGCACGAAGATACGATTTCCGGATACATCGGCCACGGCGCGCCGCAGCTCGTTGGCCGCGCCTTGGGCGATGGCGCAGACGAAGGGGAACGCGAGCGCGCGCTGAAATTTTTCCTCGCGTATTACGAAGACCACAAAATGGATTCGACCTGCGCCTATCCCGGAGTTCCCGAAGCACTCGCACAACTCGCCGCGTTCCCGATGGCCATCTTGACGAACAAACCGGTGCGCATCAGCGTGCGCATCCTGGAAGAGCTCGGCCTGGCGAAGTATTTTCGCGCGGTCTATGGCGGCAACAGTTTTCAAACCAAAAAGCCCGACCCGCTGGGCGCGCTGACTATCCTGCGCGAATTCGGCGCGGCCCCAGTCGAGGCCCTGCTGATCGGCGATTCCGATGTGGATATGCAGACCGCGCGCAACGCCGGAACATTTGCTGCCGCCGTCAACTACGGCTTCGGCATGCATGACCGCGCCGCGTGTCCTGCCGATATTTATCTCGAGCGCCTCACGGACCTCGTCCCTTTGCTCCGCGAGGGAGCGAAGTAAAATATTATTCTTTTTTTTCACTGGCAGGTCGCGGAGTCTCCGCATGGCTTTCTCGCACATTGCTCATATCCAGAACGATGGCGAGTTGGTGTTCGGTTAAAACGAGAAGGCGCTTTCCATCTCCGGAGAAATGCGTGTAAGCGATTTCATCCGGAAATATTTGTTCATCGAGCTTGGCGCCGCTGTTCAAATCGAAAATTCCCAGCCGGCCGCCACCTTGATCCAGCGCCAGCAAATTGCTTTTCGCGCTCGCGCTCGGTTTCACACCGACCAAGCGTGCTTTCAAGGCGCCATCGCGCAAAGAATAAATGGAAACACGAACGCCATCCTTGATCAGGACCAGAGCATCGCCCGCCGAGAACGCGGAATCGAATGACGTAGGGCCATTCCCCACCTGTACCAAAACGCCGCCGAGGGATTTTCCGGTTCGCGCCTCAAGCGCTTCAAAAAACGAATCGCGATCCGTAAGTTTCGCGCTTTTGTATAAAGCGCGCGCCGCAGGATCACCCGAAGCCGCTTCTTTTGCTCCGTAGGTCTTCCCTCTCCAGCCGAGGACGAAGCGTTCACCCTGAGGATCATCGAAAGGAGTGGGAGGATCGCTTTCGAATTCTCGCTTCCAGAGCTCTTTTCCGGTGGCTGGATCCAGGCCGCGAAGGCGGAAAGCAATCTGCATTTCCGGCAGAGGGAAATCCAACGGATTTTGAATTGGCACTTTCTTCCTCGAATGGTCCAGCATGGCGGACGCACCCGGGCGGAGATGGTGTTCTTTCTCAACGGTCCACGCAGTCGAGGACGCGCCCGTGGACAATTCGAATCGCGCCACATGCGCTGGCTCATGATGGAACTCTCGCACGAAAAGAAGCGTTGTCTGTGGATCCTGGAAATTGGCCGCAGAAAACGCCGCGAGACTCGCCGAGCGCCGCCCGCTGGCAACCTCAAAGATGGCCCCTGCGCCATCGATGGAAAGTGCGAGCTTATCCAGATCGGGAGTTACGGAAGCGGCGTGCAACTCCGAGAGGCGGGCAAGGGGCAAAGGCAAATTGGCGAGCAACCGATGTTCTCCGAGCCGATAGAGAGCGACAGCGCCGCCTATGTTGTAAATGGCTATATCTTCGCCATGAATGTCCATGCTGGCGCTCGGTGGAGTCTCCACCGTGTGATTCTGCTCGAGATCGAAGGCACCAGCGCTTCTGCCATCTGCATTCGCGTTTTGCAGAATGACGTAACGCGGATTGGCGGCGACGCGGATACTGTCCGCCGTGAGACCGGGACGACTGAGCACTTTTCCTTCTTTCAAGGCAAGAACCACGGAATTGTTTTTGGATTCCTTCGCAACAGCGACGACGCGTTCGCCGGACTGCAGATCGATGGCTTCGTTCGAGGCATTTTGCAAGGTATCGGGGAGATCAAATTTTTTCCTGGAATTTACGTCCAGGCCGAGGGAACCCCGGGTCGACTTTACGATCAGAACCCTTCCATCAGGCGAGAAATGAATTGCGGAATGGGCGAGAGAGTGGCTGGGACTGGGCATCGGAGAACTGGTGCGAAGCAGGCCGAAAGGCCTGGGGAACGCGGATTCAAAATCCAGCCAAAGAAAGTTTATGAAGAATTTGGATCTGGGTTCGCCGACGTGCCCCGCGGCAGTGGACAGGAAGCTAACGATGGAATTCTCGAGAATGATTTTCTGGGTCGAGAGCTGGTAAAGCACGAGCATGAAATCGGAGCGGTTGCAGGCAAAGATTTCGCCGTCCGGAGAAAGCTGCGCGTCGAGGCAATCACCCTCTATTGGCAGACTGCCCTGCGCGGTTTTCCGCGCGCCGGGCAATTGCCATTTTCCGAAATTCAGCGCGCGCGAGATGATCGTAACCGAGCGGGAATCCTGGGAGAATTGAGCGGGATACAGATCTTCAGCAGAAATGCGCAGGACGATGTTGAGAGGATTTTTGGACATGACAATAATGCCGGAGGGATCCTGAAACAGGAGATAGGTGCCGTCGGGACTAAATCGCAGGGAGGTGTCCAGGCTGCGGAGAGCGGGGTTGAGGGGATTTTGGGAAAGAATCGAATGGACATCCTGACGGGGCCGATCGGATTGCGGCGAAGCTTTCAGGAGCAGCCCGACACTGAAAAGAGTGAGCAGAGTAGCCAAGCAAAAGATGGAAACGGCGAAAGTGCGCGAATGGGAGATTAGCAGTCGCTGCATGAGCAATTCCTGATGAATTGCGGCGGCGAGTCTAGCATCAAGAAGCATGTAGGCCAACCCATGGAGGGAATTTGGTGGACGAGGAGCTCGATCGAGCGGACTCGTCCGGCTGACTAGAAAGAAAACGAGTTGGTGAGGACTGTCAATTTTGGAAGGAAGGTGCTGTTCGGGAACCCTCCGTGGTATCGAGGATGAACACGGTCTGATCATTCGTAAGCACGAAGAGACGCTTGCCATCCCCGGAAAAAAGAGCCGCCGAGACACTGCTTGCGAAATAGAATTCGTTGCTCTGTTTCAGCGTATGCAGATCATAGACAACCAAATGCCCTCTCCCGTTCGCCAGGCATAACCGGTCGCCATTGCGAGAGATCTGCGGCCGATAGCCGAACCATTTCGCTTTTTGCTCACCCGTCGAAATGGAATAAAGAAGCACGCGATTGCGATTGTCCGTTACCACCAGCCAATCCGCAGAGGCCTGCTGATCTTCAGGCAGGAAAGAATACTTTCCCGTGCGCACTACGGCTCCGCCAGCTACCTTTCCCTCGCGTGCGTCCAAAACTTCGAGAAAGTAGTCCGCGTCCCCTGGATTCTGCTTGTTCCAGCTTGCTTGAATTCCCGGGTCGCGAGCCAATTCGTCGCGTAAACCATCCGCCCTGGCATTCCAGACGAAAATTATCTTTCCAGTCGAGGGGGTTCCAGAAACGCGAGGACCCTGTTTGGGAAAGCTCCTAGACCATAATGGTTTCGCAGTGGCCATATCAAGCACATCCAGATGAAAATTCCGGCGGGCGGCACGATTTTCATCGTTGTACCTGGTGCGCAGAAATTCGTCCCCGAAAAAAGTGACGTCATCGTCCTTGTCTACCTGACGGTCCTTCATTTGTTTTGTCACGGGACTTAGAACGACCATGGCACGGGAGTCTTTCTCAAACTCCGGGAATTCCATGAAGAAAACGGAATTGGGCGTGTAGTAGGCATTTTGAAAACCGCGAATGAGAAAGCCGCGCTCGTTCTTCTCCGTATCCCAAACGCCGCCGCGCGTACGGGTGGACATGGCAAGCCACTTCAAGTCAGGCGAAGCCGTAAAGGTGCGGAGAGCGCCGAGTTTTCCGAGAGGAAGTTGCAGCGTGGTGCTTGCGGTGAGCTCGCCCACCTTGTAGAGACCGATCTCGCCGTTCAACCGCTCGCTAACCCAAACAGCGCCCCAGACGTCCGTCGCGGACATACGATTTGCATAAACGAGTTTCTTTTGATCCAGGTCAAACGCGCCGACGGGCTTCTCCTTCAGAGGGCGCACCAGAATGTATTTGGGATTTGTCGCGGCAACCAGGCTAGTTCCGCCAAGAGGAATATGGTCCAGAACTTTGCCGGAAGGAAATTCGACGAGTGGAGACTTCTGCGGATTGAAATCATCCACACCCACGATGCGGTCGGGCCCCACAAAAGTGAAGGAATACTCCATTGCGGTGTACAGCGCGCCCGAAGCGTTCATTTTCTTTCTTGTGGTCAAGTCAAATATGACATCTTCCCTGGTGCGCGAAGACGCGGCAAAATAATGCCCATCCGGCGAAAAACGGAGCGTCGCCACCTCCTGATGGGTCAGCAAGTAGATGAATTTGTACAAGTAGGCATACCCGCTGGTTCCCCCGTTCAAGTCAAAGAAATTCTCTTTCTTGAAAACAGGTTCGCCAGTGGCAACATCATAGAGCGCGAGGTCGAGTGCATTGCCGAAGCAAGCGAGATATTTTGCATCCGGTGAAAGCTCGGCCTGTCGGCAGCCGTGGATCGCGGGCACGTCGGTGACGGAGGCTTGTTCCTGACGATCAATGTCCCAGACTTCGACGCGCAGTCCTGAACTGAAAAACGCGACTTGCCGCGAGTCCGGCGAGAACTGTGCGGACTGAGCGTTCACGGCGTCAATGCGAAACACAAATTTCAAAGGTTCGCGGGTCATGACGTAGATGCCGCCTTCATCCTGCGCGAGGAGGTATTTTCCGTCCTGGCTGAAGCGAAAGTGCTCGATGTCGCCCCGCAGGGGATCATTCAACTGCTTGCGGGCGAGGACACCGGAAAGGTGTTCCGCGTGCCCAATTCCGTTGTAGTGAAGGACCGCTGCCTGCCATTGATGGAATTCATCGGACCGCGAGGGCGCGGGCACATCGATGCATGAGGCAGGCAAGTTCGCAACTTCTTTCAGCGCAGCGCGCAGCCTTTTCGAATCCTGGCCGGTGGCCCCGAACAAGTCGGAAAGCCAACTGCCTGTTTTTCCTTTCGTTTCCATGATGCGATCCAAGAGGTCTGGAAACGCCTGAGGGGCATAGCCTGCCCGGGCCACGGCCTGTACGCCTAGTTGATCGGCGACCTTCTGGCCTTTTTCTTCATCAACTGAGTTTTGTGGATGGCGCCGCTTCAAGCGGGCACTCTCAACAAACTGGTTGTAGCGTTCATAGAGATCCTCGTCGGCGGAGAGGGCCTTCACTCCCAGGATCTCGCGAAAAGCGCGCGACATGTCGAGCGCTTGCTGGCGCGCGGCCAAGTGGCCCAGTTCGTGCCCTAACAGTCCAGCCAACTCGTCCTCATTCCGTAGAAAGGCCACTATTTTTCGCGAAACGTAGATGCGTCCCCCCGGCATCCCGAAAGCCTGAATTTCGGGCTGGTCATACAAGAAGAACTCGTAGTGCAGCCCGGTGTCCGGCAACTCAGCGGCCACGCGCCGCCCAACACGCTTCAGATAGGCCGTGACCCCGTCTTCGTCGATTACATGAAATTCGCTTTCAAGTTGCTGGCGAATAACCTGGCCGAGCTCCGTTTCTTGCTGCGGCGTGAACAAGAGCTTCGCGGGATCGGGAACGGGAGCCTGCAAGGGCGGGCAACTCGATTGGGCGCGCACAGTTGCGGCGAGAAAAAAGAGCAGTGCGATGCGAAGGGTGCAGCGCATGCGTTTCCTCCTGGTTACCTTGGCGCAGAGAGTAACACTCGTTTTTCTTCCCCGCAACAATGCGGGTTTGCCGAAGTTCTGCGACCGTCGAGGAGATCTCTTTCAATGTTGGTTTTGTACTCGCGCGACAGATACTTGCGTTATGGCGCGGCTGTTGGCAGACTCGGCGCGTGATTATCGGACTGTTTCCGGAGCTGGATGCGCCGGGCGGGGTGCAACGCGCCGGGCGGCACCTGGCGGCGGTCTTGACGGAATTTGCGTCAAGCCGGGGCATGGAGTGCCGGCTGATCAGCCTGAATGATTCGCAGGAATTGCACCGGATGAGCGTGGGGGAGCGCGAATTTGTGTTCACCGGGTGCGACGGCGGCAAGGGGCGCTTTACGGCAACGGCGCTGCGAGCGGCACGGCGAAAAGCGAAGCTGGTGCTGGCGGGGCACCCGAATCTGGGACCGGTGGTACAGGCGATGCGGCTGGCGGCGCCGCGGTTGAAGAGCATTATTTGCACGCACGGGGTCGAAGTGTGGGAGCCGATGTCCGGCTTGCGGCGGCGGGCGCTGCGCCACGCGAATCTGGTGCTGGCACCGAGCCGCGATACGGCTGATCACGTGGCTTCGGAACAGCAGGTGGCGCGCGAGCGCATTCGCGTGCTGAGGTGGGCGCTGGATCCGCAGTTCGAAGCGCTGCTGGCCGCTAGCCCGCAGCTAACGCCGCCGGGGGATTTTCCCGCGGGACGAGTCATCCTGACGGTAGGACGCTGGGTGGCCGAGGAACGATACAAAGGAATGGACACGCTGATCACGGCATTGCCGCGGCTGCTTACGAAGTGGCCTGAGGTGCAGCTCGTGCTGGCGGGATCCGGAGATGACCGCACGTGGCTTGAAGAACTCGCGGATCAGAGCGGCGTCAACCGGCACGTACATTTTCTGAGCGACTTGAGTTCGGCCGAACTCGCGGCGTGCTACTCGGCCTGCGAGATTTTCGCATTACCCAGCAGCGGCGAAGGGTTCGGGCTGGTTTATCTGGAAGCGATGGCGCGCGGCAAACCGGTGATCGGCGGAGCGCACGGAGGCGCGCCGGAAATCATCGAGGACAGCGTGACTGGCTACCTTGTGCCGCATGGCGATGCGGTGCACCTGGCAACCTGCATCGATTCGCTTCTGGCGGACCCGGTGCATGCAAAAGAGATGGGCATGCGCGGGAAGCAGCGGGCGGAAAACGAATTTCGATTCAATATTTTCGCAAAATCCTTGAAAAAAATCCTTCGCGACCAATGCGAATCCTGAACGTCACGGAAACCTACGCACCTTTTCTCGAGTTCGGCGGCCCACCGGTGAAGGTGCGCGCCCTATCGGAGGGCCTGGCGCGGCGGGGGCACACAGTGACGGTGCTCACCGCGGACTGGGGCCTGGAGAAACGGTTGCAAGCGCAAGAGGGGCAAGTGACCGGAGAGCGCTCTCCCTTCGGCTGGCGGCGTGAAGAGAATGGGGTTCAGGCAATTTACCTGCCGACGTGGCTGCGTTACCGCGCGCTCAGCTGGAATCCTGCCGTGAAGCGTTACTGCCGGGTGCGGCTGAAGGATTTCGACGTGGTCCACATTTTTGGCATGTACGATCTGCTGGGCCCGGCGGTGGGAGCGGCGTGCCGCAAGCGGGGCGTGCGATACGTTGTGGAGCCTATAGGGATGTTTGTGCCAATCGTTCGAAATCTGTGGCTGAAACGGATGTATCATTTGGCTTGGGGACGGCGCCTACTTCAGAGGGCAGACGCCGTGATCGCCACATCCAGCCAAGAGGTCGAGGAGCTTGCAGAGGGCGGGGTTTCCCGCGAGAAAATCGTGCTGCGCCGGAATGGCGTGGAAGTGCCCGCGCAGTGGCCGGAGCGGGGAGCGTTCCGCAAAGCGCAGGGAATTTCGCCCGATGAGAAACTCGTGCTGTTCCTGGGACGTCTGTCGTCAAAGAAGAGCCCCGACCTGCTGCTGCGGGCGTTCGCGGAACTTTCCGGTGATTTGAGAGGAATACCAATGATGGTGGTTTTCGCGGGGCCGGACGAAGGCGGCATGAAAGCGCAACTGGAAGAAATGGCGGAGCAGCTCGGCGTTCGTTCGAACGTTCGATTCACCGGGCCGATATTCGATCAAGCCAAATGGGCGGCCTACCGGGATGCGGATGTTTTCGTGCTCCCATCGCAGAACGAAAACTTTGGAAATACAGCGGCAGAAGCGGTGGCGGCGGGGACTCCGGTGGTCGTGACAGAGCAATGCGGGATTGCTCCGTTGCTGGCGGACGAGGCGGGTTTGGTGGTGCCTCACGATGCGGCGGCGCTGCGAGAAGGCCTTCGGCGCATATTAAGTGAAGCGGAACTTCGCGAGAGGCTCTCGGCGGGGAGCGCGAACGTGACGTTGCGGCTGGGATGGGATGAGCCCGTAAGCGATATGGAAAGGCTTTATGCAAGGGTTGTTTCGCGGAAGGTAGAGTAAAGTAGAGTCACAACGAGTGGGGTAATTTTTGCCGACGCGCCGACATCGTGTTTTTCGGGTAGCCTGGTGGAGCATAAACCTGCTGCTTGCCGCATCTCTCCTCGCGATGGCGTATTCGGGAGTCTGGGAATACTCGTTGCGCCGGTATCTCGACGGTTTTTCGGACGCGATTGTGCCGAACATGCTGCCCGCAGAACAAAAGGTCGAAGCCATTTTGAACTGGATGCGCATCGAGCCATCGCGGGCCATCGCGGCAAATCCGGACGCACTGGCACAACGCGATCCGGAGATGACCCTCAACTACCAGCAACTGCTGAATGTCTGCGGCACGGCGACGAACGCGTTCCTGAATCTCGCACGAAGCTCCGATCTGCAGGTGCGGCGCTTGCTGCTGTTGTCTCCCAATCGCAATACAAAGCACGTGGTGGCCGAAGTGTTAATCGGCGGGCGATGGGTCATCGTGGATCCAACGTACCGCGTCATCATGCACGATGCGCAGGGCCACTATTTGACGCGCAGGGAGCTGCAAAATCCGGCGGTGTTTGCGGAAGCTGCCGCTGCCGTTCCGAACTACCCGCTGGAATACAACTTCGATCATTTTGCGCATGTGCGGCTGGCGCGGCTGCCGCTGGACGGCCTGCATCTCCGGAGCGTGCTGGATGGGATCATTCCAGGGTGGGATGAAAGCGTGGATTGGAGCCTGTTCCTGGAGCGCGAGTCCTTTTTTTATCTGGTGATCTCTGCAATAGCGGCTTTGTTCTTCTTGCTGATGCGCGCCCTGCTGGCCTGGTATGCGGACAGCCGGCTGAGAATCCCGCGCTTTCATCTGCGCGAGCACGCGGTGCGCGCGGGCAGCGCCTTCTTTTCCACTCCGGAGATCAAAGAGTAGCGTGTGCGGGATATGCGGCGTCGCGTTTGCTTCACGCAACGCAGAGGCGGAGTCGCGCGTGCGAGCGATGGCCACGGCGATGCGGCACCGCGGGCCGGATGAAGAAGGTTTTCTGACGGGCGAGGCGCGCGCGCCGGGACTGGCGCTGGGAATGCGCCGGTTGAGCATTATTGATCTTCCCGGCGGGCACCAGCCGATCTGGAACGAAACCCACAACGTCGCAGTCATTTTCAACGGCGAACTCTATAACTACCGCGAATTGCGCGAGCGGCTTTCGCTTTGTGGCCACCGCTTCGTTACGCAATCCGATACAGAGATTCTCGTGCATGCCTGGGAAGAATGGGGCGAGGACGCATTGAACGAATTGCGCGGGATGTTTGCATTCGCGCTGCTGGATCTTCGCGAGCGCTATGCGACCGCGCCGATTCTTTTTCTGGCGCGCGACCCGCTGGGGATCAAGCCGCTGTATTACACGCAAACGCCGGACGGGTTCGCTTTTGCGTCGGAGGTTCGGGCACTTCTCGCGTCGGGCTTGGCTGCAAAACAGATTTCACAGGATGCGCTCACCGCGTATCTTTTGTTTGGCAGCGTATCCGAGCCGGTGACGCTGCTCGAAGGGGTATTTTCACTGCCGCCAGGCCACCGGATGTTGCTGTACGTGCCGGACCGGAGACGCACGCCCCGTGCGCGTCCGTGGTGGGACCCGTCGCATTCGCCGGCGGCGCGTGATACGCGCAAACCGCGCGATCTGTCTTCCGCAGCGAAAGGCCTGCGGCCTTTGCTGGAAGACGCGGTCCGCGCGCATCTCATTGCCGACGTGCCTGTGGGATTGTTTCTTTCGAGCGGTCTGGATTCGGGCGCGATTGCGGCGCTGGCCGCGCGGGCGCAAGTGGGAATCAAGAGCTTCACGCTGACGTTTCCCGGGACGGCGTTTGATGAAGCGGAACTTGCGAGCGCCGTTGCCAAACGGTGCAAAACGACGCACGCGGAAGTCCCCCTGGACGGCAGCGCGATTCTTGCGCGATTGGACGAAGCGCTGGCGGCGCTGGACCAGCCGACGATGAACGGCATCAATACGTATTTCGTTTCGTGGGCAGCGAAGGAAGTGGGATTGAAGGTTGCGCTGTCAGGAGTTGGCGGAGATGAACTTTTTGCCGGATACCAGACGTTCGCCGATACGCCGCGTCTAGCAAAATTGATTCGGCTCGCGTGGTTCATGCCGTCCGCGCTGCGGCGGTTGGTGACGCCGCTTGTGGCTGGTCTCAGCGCGAGACGGAGCTCGCCAGACGCTCCACGAAAGGCGGCGGCGGCGTGGACGCGTCCGGATAGCTTGCCGCATGCTTACTATTTTGCGCGGACGCTGTTTCCGCCGGGTCAACTGGAGCGGATCATCGAGCCGCGGTTTCGACCCAGCACAATCAATGCGGATGGAGTGACGCTCGAACCGACGTGGCTGGGCTGGCTGGAACGGACCGCGGACGAGGCGCGGAAGTTGGAGCCCGTTGCGGGGATATCGTGGATGGAGATGCGCACGTACATGGCGAGCACGCTGCTGCGCGACACCGATTCCGTGAGCATGGCGCAATCGCTGGAAGTGCGCGTGCCGTTGCTCGATACACCGCTGGTGGAATTTGTAAGCGCGCTGCCTGACGCGGCGCGGCGCCGGGATGGCGCGCAGAAAGCGTTGCTCGTCGAGGCGCTTGGCGATTTGCTGCCGCCGGAAATCCTGGCGCAGCGCAAGCGCACGTTCACGCTGCCGTGGGAAGAATGGCTGAGAGGGCCGCTGCGAACGCGGCTGGAAGCGAGTTTTGCCGATCCTTCTCCTTTGCTCGCGCCGTATCTCCGGCCGGGCGGCGTTCGAACGGTTTGGACGGATTTTCTTGCAGGAAAAACGACGTGGTCCCGCCCCTGGTCCCTGTATGTTTTGAACGAATGGTGCCGCCGCTGCCTCGCCGCATAATGCGCTGTGCTGAGGTACACTGGCGAATTGCGCCATGAACATTCTCGGAATCAATGCTTATCACGGAAATGCTTCCGCGGCGATCGTCTGCGATGGGCGGCTGGTTGCCGCCGTCGAGGAGGAACGCTTCAACCGCGTGAAGTACGCGGCGGGGTTTCCGGCGCAGGCGATTCGGTATTGCCTGAAGGAAGCGGGACTGACGCTCGCGGAAATCGATCACGTGGCCGTGCCGCGGAATCCGTACGCGCGGCTGGCCACGAAGATTTTTTACGCGCTGCGCATGCCGTCCTTCGCGAAGGATCGCGCGAAAGTGCTGGCGAGGTTTACCGGGATCCCGGAAGCGCTGGCAGCGGCGTTCGAAACCGATCGCAAAAAACTAAAAGCGAAATTTCACCGCATCGAACATCATCAGGCGCATCTGGCGAGCAGCTTTTTTGTTTCGCCATTCGAACGCGCGGCTTTGCTTTCGGCGGACGGGCTGGGGGATTTTGCGAGCACGATGTGGGGCACCGGGACGGGCGATCAGATGGAGATTGCCGGGGCGGTGGCGTTTCCGCATTCGCTGGGGCTTTTCTACAGCGCCGTCACGCAGTACTTGGGTTTCCTCAAGTTTGGGGATGAATACAAAGTCATGGGGCTGGCGGCGTATGGCCAGGCGGAACAGACCGAGGCGTTCCGGGAAATCGTGCGATTCGACGAGCGCGCGAACGGCAACGGGTTCCGGCTGGGGCTCGACTATTTCACGCACCATTACGCAGGGCCGGAGATGTCCTGGGCGGAGGCTGACAAGACCCCGACGCTCGGCACGTTGTTTTCGGAGAAGATGGCGAGCCGGCTAGGCCCGGTTCGAACGCCTGAAGAGCCACTGGAGCAACGGCATCGCAATCTCGCGGCTGCGCTGCAAGCGCGACTCGAAGAAGTGTATTTGGGAATGTTGAAGAAGCTCGCGGAACGAACCGGGCTGAAAGCGGTATGCCTTGCGGGCGGGGTGGCGTTTAATTGCGTGGCGAACGGAAAAATCTTCGACGCCACACCGTTCGAACAAGTCTACGTGCATCCGGCCGCGGGTGACGGGGGGCTGGCGGTGGGAGCGGCCTATTTTGTCTGGCATCAGAAACTGCACAAGCTACGATCTTTTGTGATGGAGCACGCCTATTGGGGCCCGAGCTATTCGCGGGAAGAAGTCCGGCGGGCGGTGGAAGCGAGCGGCGTGTCGCAAAACGGATTTTCCATCGTGGAGCTGCCGGAAGAAGAATTGACGCGGCAAACGGCGGCGATCATCGCGGAGGGGAAGATTCTCGGCTGGTTTCAGGGGCGCGCGGAATGGGGTCCGCGGGCGCTGGGCAATCGCAGCATTGTCGCCGATCCGCGCCGGCCGGAGATGAAGGAAATCCTCAACCGGCGCATCAAGCACCGTGAAATCTTCCGTCCGTTTGCGCCTTCGATTCTTGCGGAAGCCACGGGCGAATATTTTGAAAAGTCGCATCCCTCACCTTTCATGACGCTGGCGTATTCCGTGCGGCCGGAAAAGCGCGAGAAGATTCCTGCTCCAACGCACGTGGACGGCACGGGGAGGCTGCAAACGGTGACGCGCGAGGCAAATCCGCGGTATCACGCACTCATCTCGGCGTTCCACAAACTGACGGGCGTGCCCGTGGTGCTAAACACTTCGTTCAATGACAATGAGCCGATCGTGTGCCGGCCAGAAGAAGCGCTGGATTGCTTCCTGCGGACGCAGATGGACGCGCTGGTGCTCGGCGACTTCCTGATTACGAGAGTGTGAGTGTGCCGACGCGAGCGCCGCACCGATGAGGATCCTGCTTCTCAATCTGTACTACCCGCCGGATACTTCCGCGACGGCAAAGATGGCGCAAATGGTGGTGGATGCGCTTTCGAGCAAACATAGCGTGACGGTGTTGTGCGGCCGGCCGTCGTACGATCCCACGGAACGCCGG
>Ga0210410_10001264_pt1 | contig 24101 bp, 14 predicted proteins | sample IncBWC4MmetaG_FD_161058 | JGI IMG/M metagenome (GOLD analysis project Ga0210410, IMG submission 161058) | Forest soil microbial communities from Barre Woods Harvard Forest LTER site, Petersham, Massachusetts, United States - Inc-BW-C-4-M | ecosystem: Environmental > Terrestrial > Soil >... | reverse complement strand
AGATATGCGGAGAGAATTGATCATTGGCTGATGCCTGTGGGGCGGCTCAAACCGCTGGCGACGGTCCGGCAAGCGCAAGTGGAGATGGAGGTGATCGCGAAACGGCTGGAGCTGGCATATCCGAAGAGGAATAAGGGAGTGGGAAAACTGGTGCGGCCGTTGCACCAGGATCTTTACCGGTGGGCGGGGCAGGCGCTCTATCCACTCTTGGGAGCGGTGGCCTGCGTGCTGCTGATCGCCTGCGTGAATGTGGCGAATCTGATGCGGTCGCGGACGGAAACCCGGCGAAAGGAATATTCGGTGCGAGCGGCGCTGGGAGCGGGGCGGCGGCGATTGATGCAGCAATTGTTCGCCGAGAGCGGACTGCTGGCGTCTCTGGGAGGCGGGCTGGGAATTTTGATTGCGTACTGGGGCATTCAGATTCTGCGGAAGCTGCTCGGAGATTTTCCAAATGTTGAAAGCATCCGCATTGATGGACGCGTGCTGATGTTTACGCTCGGCGTTTCGGGGCTGACGGCGGCGATCTTCGGACTGGCACCGGCGCTCGAGGCGTCGCATCCTGATGTAAACGTGGCACTGCGGGAAGGGGAAGGCAGGACCGTGGCGGGGTCGCGCGGGATCACGAGGCACGTTCTGGCCGTCTCGGAAGTGGCACTGGCGATGGTGCTGCTCGTGGGCGCAGGATTGATGATCAATGCGATGCTGCGGCTGCAGCATGTGAATCCTGGGTTCGACGCGAAGAATTTGTTGACGATGCTGGTGCAATTGCCGGAGGGAGGGAAGTACTTGAAGAGGGAGCCAGGCGGGGACATGGAAAGAACCTTGCCGACGGTGGCGGCTTTCAATCAACAGCTGACGGAAGAAATTGCGGCGCTTCCGGGAGTGCAGTCCTCGGGGATCATGAGTTTTCTTCCCATGCGCGGGGCGTACATGTTCAGTTTTTCCGTCCTCGGACATCCGGCGCCGGCACCGGAGAGCAGACCTCAGGCAGGGTACGACGATGTGAGCCCGAGCATATTCGAGACGTTTCGCATTCCGCTGAAGAAAGGACGATTTCTGGATGAACACGACACCGAAACCTCGCCGTGGGCCGTGGTGGTGAATGAGGCTTTTGCGCGGAAGTATTTTCCGAACGAAGATCCGATCGGACAGCAGATTCTCCTGCGATACGATCCGTATCCCGTCGATGAACAGCGGCCACGGCAGATTGTGGGCATTGTAGGAGACGTGAAACATTTCGGGCTCGGAGAAGAAGCACCGCCATTCGTGTACGCGTCATATCTTCAGCAGCAGGCGGTGTTCCCTGGAGGCACGGCGTTACCGCACCTGCATCATTTCGTGGTAATCCGGAGAGCTTCCGGGCTGAGCCGTCGCGCGAACGAGCTGGCGAGTGAGGTGAAGAAAGCAATTGCAGGAATCGATCCTGATTTGCCGGTGACCGCGGTCAGGAGCATGGAAGATGTTCTGTCGGAGTCGATGGGCGACTACCGGTTCTACATGCAACTGCTGGGCGTATTTGCGGGCATCGCGGCGCTGCTGGCAGCGATTGGGATCTATGGAGTGATGTCGTATTTTGTGAGCGAGCGGACGCGCGAGATTGGAATTCGAGTGGCGCTGGGAGCGGGCCGCGGGGATGTGCTGAAGTTGGTTGCGGCCCTGGGGCTCAAGCTGGCGGTATTGGGAGTGGCGGCCGGGCTCGCGCTGGCCTTTGGATTGACGCGTTTCATCGCGACCTTTCTGTACGGAGTGAAACCGACGGATCTGTCGACGTACTCGATTGTTGCGATTGGATTGATCGGTGTGGCGATGCTTGCTTCTTACCTTCCGGCGCGCCGTGCTTTGCGAGTGGATCCCATCACGGCGCTACGTTACGAGTGAGCGGACAAAGGGGCTAGCCAGGGCCGGCTAGTCACCGGGTGGCTGACGAATCTCAAGTTTGCGCCGGCAAAAGTCAAAATTCGATATAGTGTGGCGGCTGTTTGGGCGCGAGCGGTGAGGTGTGCCGAAACTGGAGGAGGACAGAGTATGTCGCGGAAAACTCGGATGAGGTCGGTGGTTGCGGCGATGATTGCGTTTTGCGGTTGGGCGATTGCGCGGGCGCAAATGCCGAATCCGCTAGGGGGGCCGGTCACCCTGGAGAATGCCAGGAAGGCGGCTGGTCCAGCGTTGGCGGAAGCGGAGAAAAATCACTGGAATGTGGCGGTGGCGATTGTCGACACGGGCGGAAACCTCGTTTACTACGAGAAAATGGACAACACGCAAATTGGCAGCGCAAATGTGGCCATTGAGAAAGCACGCACAGCGGCGCTCTTCAAGCGGCCGACGAGAGCGTTTCAAGAAGTACTGGCAGGTGGGGGAGATGGGCTGCGGATTCTAAGTCTGAAGGGAGTCGTGGCCATCGAGGGGGGTATACCGCTGGTGATGGACGGCAAAATTGTTGGAGCGGTCGGCGTGTCTGGCGCGACGAGCGCGCAAGACGCGCAGTGCGCCAAAGCGGGCGCGGATGTTTTGAAATGAAATAAAAGACGGCGGGCAGGAACTCACCTATGCGATTTTTTCTCAGCCAGAGCGATGGCCTCTTCCACTATTTTGTCGACGCGCCGGGCGCGAGCCTCAGGCGAGCGATAATAGAAGACGGCGATCAACAGGCCGCGGCGATGCGAAGGCGACATGAGGTTCCAGCCTTCGAGGGCGCGGGGATCGCGCGTGAACGCGAGCCTTAGAACGGGTGGGAGTTCGCGCTCGGCTTCCATTGCGGAGAAAAGCTGCTCAGCAACCTGCTCGGCGCGGCGCATGCGTGCGCTCGTGCTCTTAGGCTGTACGACCCAATCGGAAATCCACTTGCGAATGGAGTAGCTCAGCGCATCGAACCACCGCCGAAATGTCTTGTCCTCGGCGAGGATGCGCTTCAATTCAGGGGGCACGACAACGACGCGTTCTTCGGTGTCGGGTTCGAGCAGGAACTCCGCCGTTGTGCCCTCGGATGCGTGCCCTCCCGCCTGCATTTTTTTGTTTACAAGCAAGAAGTGTTCGCCCTTTCGCGTGGGAAAGAGCGACGTGCGAAACGCGAAGCCGTTGATTTCGCCTTTAATGCGCAAACGCCCGCGCGTTCTCCACATTTTTTGAACATTAAACGGAATCCAAACAATCAGCCAACCGAGATTCGAGCGCAGGCGCTCCAGGGTGGCTCGAAACGATTTCTTCGCGGGCTTGGGCATGTGCTTTGCAATCGCTGCGAGCCGATTTTACTATGGCGCCGGAAAATAAATCGGAAGCGATCAGAAGTTTTCGAGAAGCCAGGCGTTGGAGCTGCCGCTCGCCTCCCAGATGGCGACGTGGCGGCCATCGGGAGAGGGAATCGCCCACCCGAGATCCCTTTCGGATTCCTGGAGGGCGGGTTTGACTCTTCCATGCAGGTCAACGTTTAAGAGAGTTTGCGTGCCGGTCGGGCTGGAAGCGCGAACCCACAGACTGCGCCCGTCGGCGGCCCAGTCGATGAAGGCAACTCCGGACCACGGCGCACAGCTGATGGTGCGCTCGGTCCCACCGGCAACAGGAAGTAAGCGAATTCTGGCCTGCTCCTGAGTACGGTGCTTCTTGGAAAGAGCGAGCGTGGTACCGTCGGGGGAAAGCGTCCAGTTGTGCAAGTACCACTCCGGATCTTCGATCCTGGTAAAATCCTTTTCTTTTCCTCGGACAGGGTCAAAGGTCATGAAAACCAATCCGTTCCGAGAGAACTTGCTGAGAATGCACACTGTGGACGGCGCGCGCGCACACTGCACATTACTGAGGCCAAGCTCGGCCAGTACCAATTGCGGTGTTCCGCCGGAAAGGGGGACGCGCATCAATTGGGTTCGGCGGTCGGCATCGGTTGGCGAGGGATTCAGAAGGTAGAGAATCTCCGAACCATCAGGATTCAAGCGAGCACCCTGCATATTCTTATCGCCGCCAACAAGCAGGTCGGGAGCCAGCTGATCGATGGATTGTTTGAAAATGTGGAACGCGCCATCGCGATCTGACGTGAAAATGACTGACTTGCTGTCCGGCGTCCAAGAGTAGGGAAGATTCCGGCGCTCATCCAGGCTGAGGCGATGAGGCCTGCCGAGGCCGCCTCCTGCTTTGACTTCCGCAACATACACTTCGGGGGCGCCGGCCCAACGCAAAAAGAGCAAATGCCTACTATCCGCAGAGATGCTGGCGCCGACCTTTGCATCCGGCCCATTCGTCAGGCGCTCAGGCTGGCCCCAGGTTTGATTACCCATTGCGTCAACCTTTATGGCCCAAAGATTTGAATCGTTCTGACTTGGCGGAGGCTCGCCAAGAGAATAAATGAGGCGCCAGTCGAGGGCCCAGACAACCGGCCCACGGAGGCGTGAACTGGAGAGGATGTAGTTGGTCTTGCTAGCAGCGGGATCCGAAATGCCCAGAGAGGCTTCAGATTCCTCCCACCCATGGATGTACACCGTCCGTACAAATGCAATGTGGCGGCTGTCGGGAGACCAAACGACGGACTGGAAGTTATCTCCCGGCTGACCAAGAATTTTGCGGGCTTGCTGGCCGTCGGACTGCATCTGCCAGATTTCCTCGCGGCCGTATTCCCCACGAAGGAAGACGATCTTTCGGCCATCCGGCGAGACTGCGCCGTGTTCGCCATTATCGGCGAGTTTGACCGGCGAGCCACCGAAGACCGAAGCGTTCCACAGGCCGGGTTTCTCCGTTGGCGACGCGGTGCTCGTTACAAGAACATGACTACCATCTGGGAACCAGTTCACGTAGCTCGGCTTAAGCGTGTCCGGCAAAGCGACAGGGTGAGTTTCGCCAGTGCCCACAACACGAAGAAAGAGTCCAGCGCGGTCGGCAAACGCAAGGTATTTGCTATCAGGAGAGATGGCGGCACTGAGGACTGGGTCATTCTCCGGATTGCCGGTTAGGCGGCGTTCCGTGAAGCGAATTGAAGCGGCGGAGCGGTGGCCCGCATGCCAGCCGGCGCTGATTCCGAGCAATAGGACGGCAGCCACTGCCAGAGGGGACCGCCAGCGACGGCGCGGTTGGGGCGCAGAAATGGTTTCCTGCGGCGCCCGGTTGATAGGGGCGACGAAGCGGTAGCCCCGGCGCGCGAGAGTTTCCACGAAGCGAGGATTTTCGGCGGAGTCGCCGAGCGCATCCCTAAGCCGTTTGATTGCAGCGTTAAGGCCGTGGTCGAAGTCTACAAAAGTGTCTGCCGGCCAAAGCCGGCCATGTAGTTCGTCGCGAGTGACCAATTGGCCGGGTCGCTCCAGGAGGAACGCCAAAACCTGAAAGGGTTGCTCCTGGAGCCTGACCTTCGAGCCGTTTCGGCGGAGTTCGCCTCCCCGGAGGTCAACCTCGAAAAGGCCGAACTGCACGATCGAGTTTGGCTTGGTCTCTGGCAATGATGGCCCCCTAAACCAGTGCCACCCGTTAAGTAATACGGTCAGAGTAAGAAGATGTTTCCGCAATTCTATCCGTCACTTGGGCGCACATCTATTTGACGTAAAAGAACTTAGTTTGTCATCGAGAGATGGGATTGCGGTAACCGTTCCGGCATTGAGGTACCTGCCCGCCCGGCACATGTTTGGCCTCACCAAGGAGGTGAGGCCGTGCCACAAAAGATCTGGAAAAGGTGCATTTTGTTAGGGCTGATCGCTTGTTTCGGGGACTTTCCGGCCTGGGCCGAGGTTGCGCGGCGGCCGGACGTTTTCGTGACGGTCGCGGTCCATAACCACGCGGGCGTTCCCGCGAATACTCTGGCTGAAGCGGAACGGACGGCAAGCTCGATATTCAAGCAGGCAGGCGTGGATGTTGACTGGGCGAATTGCGACCCGCCTGCCAAGGCAGGGCAAATCGCTTCTTCTTGTCAGGTCACGGAGTTTCCAAGACACTTGCAACTGTCGATTGCGCGACGGCCCAAGAATTTGACCGAGTCCATTCTTGGGGTCTCTTTCCTGGCGGAAGACGGGAGTGGATGCTACAGCGACGTGTTTTTCGAGCGAGTTGAGGAATTGCGCGAGCGCTTTAATGTGAACCTGGGACCGTTGCTTGGAGATGTCATCGCCCATGAGATCGCGCATTTATTGCTGGGGACGAATGCGCACGCGGATACCGGAATCATGCGCCCGCATTGGAGTGAGCAGGATTTGGTCAACGCAAGCAAAGGCCATCTACTTTTTACCCAAGCACAGGGCCACACGATGAGGGAGAAGGTGTCTGACGGTTTGTGCCGACGTGATAGCGCGTTGGTTCGGGCGGCGGCTGGCAGAGACTGAACAATTAGTTTTTCCTCGGGGCGTCCGGGACTGGGATCCCAGAGGCTTCTTTGAGTGTGTGGATTTTGTCTGTGGCGAGAGCTTCGAATTTCTCGGTGAGGCCGCCGGGCCAACGGACTTCGACGGAATCGAGCTTGGTGACGGAGCCGAGGCCGAAGTGGACGCGCATGTCGTTATTGGAATCGTAGCTCGAGCCGCTGCGGACTTCGTCGACGAAGATGCGCGAGCCGGCCTTCATAGTGATTCTAGCGCCGATGGCGTCGCGATTGGTGCGGAGTTTCCGCGATGAGGAATTGAAGGAGGTGCCCATAAGATGGAACGTAATCCAGTGATTGGGCGTGCGCACGTCGTTGACGAGGAGGCTGGGCGGAGCGTTCATGTTGCTGATAACGGCGGAGAGTCGGCCGTCGTTCCACAAATCGCCGATGGCCAAGCCGCGCGAGGAATTTAGCGCGGTGATGCCGGGACCGGCATCGGCGGAGATGTCGGTGAACGTGCCGTTGCCATTGTTGTGATAGAGGATGCGCGGTTCCTGGAAGGCGCTGCCGAGATGCTGGCTGTCGACTTCGGGGTAGACGTGGCCATTGACGAGAACAAGGTCGGGCCAGCCATCGTTGTCGAAATCGAGGAACATGGCGCCCCAGCCGAGGTATTTGGTGTTGAGGCCGAGGCCAGCGGGATAGGTGACGTCGTCGAAGGTTCCATTGCCATTGTTGCGATAGAGCGTGGCGGTGTCGTCGGAGAAATTGGTTTTGAAGATGTCGAGTTTGCCGTCGCCGTTGTAGTCGGCGATCGTTGAGCCCATGCCGGCTTGCGCACGGCCGTCTTCATTGAAGGCGGCGCCGGCGGTGATGGCGACGTCGGTGAAGGTGGCGTCGCGGTTGTTGTGGTAGAGGATGCTGGCGGTACTGTCGCAGGCGACGAAAATATCGGGCCAGCCATCGTCGTCATAGTCGAGCGTGGAGACGCTCAAGGAGTAGTGGCCGTCGGCTTTGTCGATGTGAGATTTTGCGCTGGCGTTTTCAAAGGTGCCGTCGCCGTTGTTGTGGTAGAGAATATTCTTTGCAGCAGGCAGTCCTTGCGGGCCGCACATCACGGGGGCGCCTTTCCAGATGCACGTCGAGCGATCGCCTGGAGCGGGCGTCGTGGCGAGATCGAAATCCACGTAGTTGGCGACCATTAGATCGAGATGGCCGTCGCGGTCATAGTCGACGAACGCGCAGCCGTTGCCCCAGGCTTTTCCAGAGCCAGCAACGCCAGCTTTTTCGCTCATGTCGGTGAAGGTGCCGTCGCCGTTGTTGTGATAGAGGACGTTTTTTCCGTAGTAGGTGACGTAGAGATCTTCCCAACCATCGTTGTCGTAGTCGCCGACGCAAACGCCCTGGCCCCACCCGGAGTGCGTGAGGCCGGCTATTTCGGTGACATCCTTGAAGGTTCCGTCGTGATTATTGTGGTACAGATGGTTCGTCGGGGCTTTCCCATGGAGCGGCGCCTCCAGGCTTGAGCCGTTGACGATGAAAATGTCTGGCCAGCCGTCGTTGTCGTAGTCGAAAATGGCAACGCCGGTCCCCGTGGTTTCAATGATGTATTTTTTCCTGTCCACGCCGCCGAATACCACCGAGTCGGTGAGACCTGCTTTCTTGGCGATATCGGTGAAATGGGCGAGAGGTTTGGGATTGCTCTTTAGGAGCTGCGCGGCGCTGAAGAAAAAAGAAAAAGGCAAAAGAAGAGCAAGCGAAGTCCAGGAGAGTTTGAAATGAAACCGCGAACGATGAGTCGGACCAGGAATCATGAACTCTTGGCATACTAAGGTGCCGGTACAGAAGGGTCAAGGCGGAGCGACTATGCCATGCTGAGCCGGGCGGAATCGAGCTTCTTGTAGTTGAGTTAGGCGAACCAGCAACACACTGGTTCATCGAGGACTACGGAGGGAGCGTCATGATTGCTGGCCGCGCATTCATTCCCGCAGATCAAGTTGTGGATCTCTCTGAGCGTCTGGAATTTGTGTCTAGGGCCGATGCAGATTAGATCAAATCCATGCTGGTTGAGGGCTGGGTTGAGAACTGCCGTGCTCGCCCTCCTGTCGCTGGTGATTTGCGCCTGCGGACACGCGCAAACCAAGAACTCCAAGAGGAGCGCCGACGCATCGGCGGCCAATGCGATTTACAGTCAGGGAATTGCCGCTTTGCAGGGGCGGGATTTGGCCGGTGCGCGGGAGGCTTTTGAAAAGACCGTGAGATTGCTTCCACAGAGCCCGGAACCGCACAATTCGCTCGGATGGGTTTTGCTGGTGCAGGGAGAGACCGATGCGGCCATTGCCGAGTTCAAATCAGCAGTGAAATTGAAGCGGGGTTTTGCGCAAGCGCACATGAATCTTTCCAGCGCGCTGATACAAAAAGGGGATGTGCAGGGCGCAGTCCATGAGGCGCGCGAGGCCGTGCGGCTGGCTCCAAAGGACTCGGAGACGCGCCACATCCTGGGGAAGGCGCTTTCTTATTCAGGCGATGCAGCCGGAGCCGCTGCGGAATTGCAGAGCGCGATCGAGATCGATCCGAACCGGCCGGAGCTGCATGATGATCTTGGTTCGGTTCTGGTCCAGCAATCGAAGGTGGAGGAAGCGGCTGCTGAGTTTTCTGAAGCGTTGAAACTGCAGCCGCAATTCGCAGAGGCTCATTTGCATCTTGGCGTCGTGCGCTTCGAGCAAAAGGAACTCGAGGGGGCGGAGTCTGAGTTGCGCTTGGCCACAAACCTGGAGCCGGGAAATTCCCTGTCGCATTACTACCTGGCACAGACGCTCGAATCGAAGGGAGCGGCTGCGGACGCCGCGCTCGAGGAATATCAGGCGGCGGCAAAACTGGATCCCCAGAATGCGGACGCGCAAAAACATCTGGGAATTTTGCAGCAGCGTTCGGGAAACGGAGAAGATGCGTTGGCCGCATTCCAGCAAGCGGTGAAGATTCGGCCGGAGAGTGCGGATGCCCACAATGATCTTGGGCTTGCTTTGTTGCAGACCGGCGATGCGGAGGGGAGTATTCGGGAATTTGGTGCGGCGCTGAAACGGAAGCCGAACGACGCTGGGTATGAAGGCAATTTGGGGGCCGCGTATTTGCAGAAGACGGACTTTGACGCTGCGGTTGCGCATTTCGAGGCCGCGCTGAAGTTTGCGCCCCAGGACGCCACCCTTCATTACGATTTAGGTTTGGCGCTAAAGATGAAAGACCGCTTGCCGGAGGCGATTGCGGAATTCAGGAAGTCTGAGGAACTGGACCCCAAACTGGCGGATGCGCACTACACGCTGGGGGTGACCTTGTGGCAGCAGGGTGAATTAGCGGCAGCGGCAGAGGAACTGCGCGTGGCGGTCCAGGCGAAACCCGACTATGCGGAGGCTTACTACACGTTGGGTTCGGTCCTGAAGCAGAAGGGGGACTTGCAGCCGGCGGCCGATGCGCTGCGGGAAGCGATTCGTTTGCAGCCGGATTTTGCGGGAGCGCACACGAATCTGGGTGCCGTGCTGCGGCAACTGGGGGACGCTGACGGGGCCGCTGCCGAGAGCCGCGCGGGCATGGAGCTCTTGAAAGAAAAGTCGAGCGAGCAGGCGGCGGCGTTCGCGACAAACTCCGGGCGCAGGCTTTTGAACGCAGGGGATCTCGATGGGGCGATTTCACAGTTCCGCGCGGCGATACAGTCGTTGCCCGGCTATGCCCCGGCGCATTACCAGCTAGGATTGGCGCTGCAGAGGAAGGGCGCCAAGCGAGAGGCGTCGAAGGAATTTCAAGAGGCGGCCGAATTGGATCCCCATTTGAAAGTACCGGTCCAGTAGACGCGCGAGAACGTGCGTGGCCGTACCGCGCTAGAACGCGGTCTTGCGGATGGCCACTAACTCGGTTTCGACCGGTACGCCGCGAGCGACTTTCGCACGAATGACGGCTTCAAACGGTTTGAGGTCGCCATTTTGTGAAACGGAAAGCCGCAAAAGCAGCTCTTCCAGAGAACTTTGCCTGCAGACGTACTCAACAGCTGCTTGCGTGCCGATCGTCGTGTTTCCCGCAAGGATTAGCACCGATTGCCCCTGATTCATTCCTTTTACGAGGCCGAGGAGAGCGTAGTCCTCGGTGAGCGGCACACCAGAAGGAGTTGCGAAGAATTCCTTCCCTTCGTCGGGCAGCGGATGCTTGTTAATAATGGCGTGGTCGCCTTTACGAGGGCCGGAGGTAAGCCGCTCGAAGATGAATTCCTGAGTGCCGGGAATCTCGAGCAGTGAAAGGTTTTCCACTGGCGAACCGATGAAAATCAAATTGTTGTTCTTGGCGTCGTCGAGCGAAAAGAGACTGCCGCGCTTGACGCGGATGCGGCGGTGGAGGAGACCGAACACGCGATCGAGTTCGTGAACTGCCAAGACCTCACCGACGCCCGTGTAGTGGTCGAGAATGGGCGCCCCTGCGTCACGCGTTGCATCGCGGTAACGCATGCCCGTCTCAGGACGACCGATAAAGGCGGCGTTGCTAAAGACCACCCAGGGCTCTTCCGACCCGGAGGTAAAGCCTTTCCAGAAGACGCGAAACGCGGCCGGCACAGGCTCGCCTTCGCTCGCGGCGCCGACAGGACTCGAAGTGCGAGTCGCCATCAGCCACACAATCACGAGGATGGCTGCCGCGAGGAAGATAGAGAGGGAAATTACCTCGGTGCCCCATCTGCGCTCGGTACTCATTTCGAGGGCATCCTTGCTGACCACCCCGTTTACGCTGCTGGAGGGAGACTTTGCCGCTGAAGCGTTTCGAGAGTGAAAAGAGAGCACATACGTGCCCTTGGGGAGTTCCACCACGATGGGGTCTTCCGGCCCATCCGAGCTGTAGTACTCGGTGAGCTTGGACCGCAGCCGTCCGGCCTGCACGCGGACCATGGAATCAAGTTGCGGATCGAAATCCGGGGATCGTCCGAAAACCTCGGTAGCAATTTGGAATTCCTTGATAGGGGTACCTGGATGATCTACGGCATGCTTAGCCAAATAGCGGAGCAATTTGCAAAGGGACTCCGAACCGTGCAGGGCTTGGCTGCTGACGAGCCGGTTGATTTGCTCCAGGAAATGCTCCCGTTCCGTCACGTGAATCCTTGATACGTCGGAGTAACAGGAGTGTAACAAGTCGCGCATCTCTATGCAATACGAAGAGTTATTAGATGTAACCGTATCAGACGCATTGAGACTTCTATCAGGAAGCCAAAAAACGAATAGTACGCATCAATATTGCCGCATCATCTGCCCTTGTCTCGGTGCCGACGCGTGAATTGCGTCTGAGGTGGAATTGCGGAGGCCTTGTTTAGGCCCAGTGCTTAACGCGAAGCGCAGGTCGCGGGCGCTTCGAGTGCGTTGTGGGGGTGCCTTTAGCGGTTGAGCCTGGCTCGTTCTTTGCGAGTTTCGGTTCGGCCTTCCTTTTGTTAAGTAACTTTCAACCAATCGTGATGTACGCGAAGCTTGGCAAGCTTGTCGTTGAGGCAGTTGAGGCCCAAGCTTTTCGACCATTGGACTCGGAACGCTTTTGAAAGATACGGGAAACGGATTCGCTAGGAGGCGTGGGATGGCAAAGCGACTGGTTGTTCTAGGTTTGGCGGTTCTGTTCTGCGCATTTTTGCTGTATGCGCCGAGATCATCAGGGCAGGCGGTTTTTGGAAGCATCATCGGCACGGTGACAGACCCGCAGGGTAATGCTGTCGCTGGAGCCAAAGTAACTGTTACTTCGGTCACCAAGAGCACGGCGTTCCAGACGATAACCAACGAAAGTGGCAATTATTCTGTCACGCACTTAATTCCGGATACCTACAAGGTTCACGTAGAGGCCGCCGGGTTCAAAGCCTACGATGTTCCGAACGTTTCCGTTTCCGCGGACTCTTCCGCGAGCATTGATGCGTCCATGCAGGTTGGAGCTGTCACGCAAACCGTCGAAGTTACGGGCGACGTTCCTCAACTCCAGACGGACCGCGCCGACGTCGACATGGAGTTCAGCGAGAAGTATGTTGAAGATTTGCCGGTCCTCAACCGTAACTTCACGAATTTCGAGCTTCTCTCGCCAGGAACGCAAAAGCTGGTTGGCTGGAGCCACGCGGCTACCGAGAATCCTCAGGGCGGTGGGCAAATCTTCGTCAACGGGCAGCATTTCAGCGGCACCAATTTTGAGTTGGATGGGACCGATAACCAAGACCCCATCCTTGGCATTATTGTGGTAAATCCGAATCTCGACGCGGTTGGCGAAGCGAAGATCGCACTGCAGGACTATGACGCGGAATCCGGCAAGGCCACGGCGGGCGTCGTCAAGGTTCAGACCAAATCCGGTTCGAACGACTTCCATGGCACCGGCTTCTACTATTACCGCAATAGCGAGCAGGAAGCGCGCGATCCGTTCACGAACAAGCCTGGAGTTCCTCTCGCGGCGGCAACCTGGAAGCAGTTTGGCGGATCTGTCGGCGGCCCCATCTTTAAGAACAAACTATTCTTCTTTGGCGATTATCAAGGAACTAAGCAGCAGCAGGGCATCACGAACCAGTACACGATTCCGACTGCCAAGGTCCTCAGCAGCTGCGGATTCGGAAAACCGGGCAACTGCGACCTCAGCGAATACCTGGTAGCAGGTGGTCCTGTCAATGGCCAAATCTACGACCCGTCAACCGGCAACCTGCAGACGGGAACCGGCCGGACGCCGTTCGTGAACAATCAGATTCCGAACACAAGGATTTCGCCACAGGCTACGGCCATGCTTGCCTTGTTCCCGACACCTACGGCCGGAGGCGTGACAAATAACCTGGTCACGACAGGTGCGGGCCCCTTTAAACAGAACTCGTTTGACACGCGCATTGATTACAGCGCTCCTCATAACTATCAGGTCTTCGGCCGCTTCAGTCTAGATTACTTCTCGCTATCTGGCACCGGAGGCTTGGGCGCACTCGGTGGCCTTGGCTTTGGACCTGGGGGCTTGAACGGATCTTCCACGGTGCACAATTACAGTTTGGCAACCGGATTTACAAAGCCCATCGGAGCGCGTTGGCTGACGGACTTCCGCTTCGGGTACTTCAAGTACAACCCGCAGACGGCTTACTCCGATGCCAGCGCTTCGCCGATGGACGGATTCAAGGTACCCGGCTTGAACAGCGGGCCCGGTGTTGTGGGCCCCCCGACGACAGGAGGCTTGGCTGGCATCGATTTTGGCGGTACCGGCGGGTTTACGCCTTTCGGCGACGGCTTGAATATCGGCCGCTGCAACTGCCCGCTAACCGAAAGCGAACAGCAATTCCAATTCGTAAACAACTGGACGAAGACACAAGGCAACCACACGTTCAAGTTCGGCGCAGACATCCGCTATGCCATGAATTTGCGAGTGCCGAGCGATGCCAGCCGCACAGGATTGTTGCACATTAATGCGGGAGACACCGCCAACGCTGGAGTAGGCGGCCTCAGCTTCGCAACTTTTCTTCTAGGTGACGTAACTTCTTTTGAGCGCTTTGTTAGCAGCAGTTTGACCGCTGCCGAACGCCAGAAACGTTGGTTTTTCTACGGCCAGGATTCGTGGCGCCTCTCGCCGAAATTCACCATGACCTATGGTCTGCGGTGGGAGATTTACTTCCCGGAGTCCGTAAATGGCAAGAATAACGGTGGATTTGCAAATCTGGATCAGGGCGTGATTCGCGTTGCCGGCAACGGCCCCATCGGTCTAAACGGCAATATAAACAACACACTGAAGGCATTTGCGCCGCGTCTGAGTTTCGCCTATCAGTTGGATTCGAAAACCGTGGTTCGGATCGGCTACGGCCGGGGTTTTGATATCGGCGTGTTCGGTTCCAACTTCGGCCACGTGGTCACACAAAACTTGCCGGTTCTCGCGAACCAGAGTCTTACGGACACAAACTGTACGCAACAGCCAACTTGTGGCGCTGGCGCAACGAACGACCGAAGTGCCGTATTTACCCTCGCGCAAGGCCCGCTGCCCTTCACTTTTTCCACGCTCCTCAGTCAGATTGGCTCGGACGGGACATTGCCACTCAGGGGGCCCCAAGGTAACGTGAGCCCCAGAATCCGGCCCACGACTCAGCGGCTTCCCACTATTGACCAGTGGAATGCCACGGTCCAGCGCCAGATCACCCCAACGCTCAACATTTCAGTGGGCTACGTGGGCAACAAAGGCACGCATGTGTTTGCCGGTAACGGACCGTCCTACAATACGAATGAGGCGGCGATTGGCCAGGGTACCTTCGCCTATGCCTGTACTCCGAACCCACCACCAGCAGCAACCACGTTTGATTGCAAACAGAGCTTCAAGCCGTTTACCCCGCAGTCATTCCGCCGGCGGCTTTTCCTGAACGGCGTACCAGCTTTCACCTATCCGAATTTCCCGGGTGTGACGTGTTGCTCGGATAGCCCGGGCGATTACTTCGGCAACGATGCAGACAACAAATACAACGCTTTGCAGATAAAGGCCGAAAAGCGTGTCAGCAGTGGACTGCAATTCCTGGCGCACTATACCTACTCGAAGGCTTATTTCTATGACGCTGGCTATTTCTCCGTCAACAAGACATTTGCGTGGGGTCCAGACGACTTCAACCGCGACCACGTCTTCGTGATCAACACGGTGTACGAATTACCTATCGGCAAGGGCAAGAAGTTCATGAGTGACTCGGGTCGCGTCAAAGATCTGCTAATTGGAGGCTGGCAGGTAACCAACACTTTGAATTATAGCGGCGGTCTACCCTGGACGCCAAGCCTTGGGGAGTGCGGCCAGATTTCCGATGCCGGGCCGTGCCGTCCCAACGCGACTGGCAAGCTTAAGACCGGAACATCCCGCGATTCCGCCGGCAACCTGCTTTGGTTCACGCCGCTGGCGAGTGGAGCCCTGAGCCAGTCGCTTCCAGAAATCAAAAATTCCGCGACGGACATCACCGGTCAAAATGACCAATGCTTGGTTGCTCGGCCGGCCTCCCTAGGGTTTTCGCTGCCTGCCTGCGGCCAGATCGGCAACGTCGGACGGAATACGTACCGCGGTCCGCGAGGGTTCTACTCGGATATGGCACTTTCGAAGACCTTCAACATAACGGAAAGATACAAAGCACAGTTCCGCTTTGACGCTTACAACGTATTCAATCATCCCGTGCTTGCCTTCAGCAGCACCCAAGGCAACACATGCATAGATTGCGGCAGCGACTCTGGCCGGATTACCGACATCGAAAACAACAATTCGCCGGGTTCACCGTCTGGCATGCGCCAGTTGCAGTTCGGCGTAAGATTCACATTCTAACAAAGAGAAAAAACAACACCCCAAACCGACGGGGAGCCCTAACGGGCTCCCCGTTTTTTATGCTCTAATTTGTTTTCATTGATTGGAATGGATCACATGAGCTCGGTTCATTGGTTTTGCGTCGCCCTGGCAGGTCGCGTCATGGTTGGGGGACTGTTCCTCAACGCTGGAATCACGCAAGCATCACAGACTTCCGCGGCTACCGATGCTCCTCGCGCCGCTCAGTCTCAGCCGCCTGCAGGTGAATTCGATGAGGCGAGGAGGCTGTTGCAGCAAGGCAAGTTTGACGATGCACTCGGAGCGCTGCATCAACTGGAGTCAACGCATCCGGGCATGAATGGTCTTTCCCATGAGCTGGGATCTGCGTACTACAAAAAAGGCGATTATGTGAGCGCGATCGCATCTTTGAAAAAAGCGCAGGAAGAGAACCCCGGGGACAGCGAGGCCGTGCAACTGCTCGGCCTTTCATATTATCTGGCTGGGAGGCCTGCGGAAGCGATTCCAGAGCTCGAAAAGGTGCAGACGTGGTTTGCCAGCGCGAATGTCGATGCGGCGTATATTCTTGGGATTTGCTATATACAAACGAAGGACTATCCGAACGCACGCAAGGCTTTTGCGAAGATGTTCGATGTGCCGGCGGATTCCGCCGCCAGCTATTTGTTCACGGCGCGAATGCTGCTACGGCAGGATTTTGGGCCCGTGGCTGAAGAGTACGCGCACAAGGCCGTAGCACTCGATCCTAGGCTTCCCTTGGCGCACCAGCTTCTTGGGGAACTGTATCTCTATCATTCACAAATAGAGGAGGCCATCGGGGAGTTCCGGAAAGAGCTGGAACTCAATCCCGGCAATGCCACAGCGTATTACAAACTTGCGGATGGCTACTCGCGCGTGCAGAAATACGACGAAGCAGAGCGGCTTCTGCAACGCTCGATTTGGCTGGATTCCACTTCGACGGGTCCGTACATCCTACTCGGCAAAGTACTGGAGAAGAAAGGAGAAACGGAGCTGGCGGTGCGCGCCTTGCAGCGGGCGCTCGCAATGGATCCCAACAATCCCATTCCACACCACCTCTTGGGGCAGGCCTACCGCGATCTGGGCAAGAACGAAGAAGCGGAACGAGAGCTGAAGGTGGCCGGTCAATTGGAGCAAGGCAAAAATACGAGGCCCTGACGGGGATGCCCTGGTCCATGAAGATTTCCGGTCTGTTATTTCGTGGGCGCAGGATGTTCGCGGTGTCCGCTTTTCTTGCATGCGCCTGCGTGGCGCTCGGGCAGGAAACCTACAACGAACCGTGGCGGCCGCAATTTCATTTTACTCCGCTGAAAAACTTCATGAATGATCCGAACGGCCTGGTCTACTACGAGGGCGAATACCATCTCTTCTACCAATACAATCCGCAGGGGACGGAATGGGGCCACATGAGCTGGGGCCACGCGGTCAGCACGGACATGCTGCATTGGAAAAATCTGCCCGTGGCGATTCCCGAAGTGCCGGGGCAATACATGATTTATTCCGGCAGCGCCATTGTGGACTGGCACAATGCGAGCGGATTGTGCGCGGGCGCCAGCGCTTCCGATCCTTCTTGTTTGATTGCGATTTATACCGCCGCTGGGACCGACTCACAAAAACAACATCTCGCTTTTAGCAACAACCGGGGCCGCACGTGGACAAATTATGAAGGCAATCCGATTGCGGACCTGAAACAGCCTGACTTTCGTGACCCCAAAGTATTTTGGCATGACGCTCGGAAGAAATGGGTGATGGTGGCGGTCCTCGCGGACGAAAGAAAAGCCGTGTTCTTTGATTCGCAGGATTTGAAGACTTGGGTTCTCCGCGGTTCTTTTGAAGCCGCGGCCCAGGAGAAAGGGCAATGGGAGTGCCCTGATCTTTTCGAATTGGCGGTGGACGGCAATCCCAAGAACAAAAAGTGGGTGCTCGTCGTGAATCGCAACCCTGGCGCTCCGGCCGGCGGCACCGGCACGCGATATTTTGTGGGCAGCTTCAACGGAACGCATTTTGTGGATGAAACTCCGGCCGGGCGAGAACTTTGGGCTGACTACGGCAAGGATTTCTACGCGACGAATTCGTTCTCCGATCTTCCTTCGAAGGATCGCCGCAGAATATGGATGGGATGGATCAGCAATTGGCAATACGCGAACCGCGAACCTACTGTGGCTTGGCGCGGAGCACAGTCGTTGCCGCGCGAGCTGAGTCTTGCGCAATTTCCGGATGGTATCGGGCTGGTGCAAAAGCCCATCTCCGAAACGATAAGGCTGCGCGAACGAAAGCTGCTGGAACTCTCAGGGGTTTCCGTTCCGATGGCGAATCAAGCGGTCGGCATGGCAAGTCTCCGCGGAGAAACGTTGGAAGTGGAAGCAGAGCTCGCGCCCGGAGACGCCAAAGAGATAGGATTCCGCCTGCGCAAAGGCGGGGCAGAAGAAACAGTCTTGGGAATCACCCCAACAACCAGGGAAGTGTACGTGGATCGGACCCGCTCAGGACAAGTTGCTTTTGCGCCAGAATTTTCTGGTCGCCACAAAGCAGTTTTGCGGCAAAGCTCGCGAGTAAAGCTCCATGTCTTTCTGGACCGCTCCAGCTTGGAGGTTTTCGTCAACGATGGCGAGGTGGTCCTGACGGACCGCATCTATCCGTCACCTGGAAGCGACGGAATTGAGTTGTATTCGGATGCAGGGAAGGGCAAAGTGCTTTCGCTCACGGTCTGGAAATTGGGCTCGGTCTGGCACTAGCACTGGGGGGCCCTGGCATTGGCGGAGACGGATAAGTACGCCATGGAGCGCTGCGCCAAGGTGCCGTCTTGTCAGCGAAACGCGGCTCGTCCATGAAAAAGTTCACGACAGTCGGATTGGGCGAATTGCTCTGGGATATATTCCCGAAGGGGCGCCAGCTTGGCGGTGCGCCCGCGAATTTCGCGTACATGACGAGTCTGTTGGGCGATGAGGGTATCGTTGCCAGCCGGGTCGGCAGCGATGATCTCGGGGAAGAAGCCAAACGCCAATTGGAGCGCCTCGGTCTCGGCACTTCCTCGATTCAGCTCGATCCAACTTTTCGCACCGGAGTTGTGCAGGTCGAAGTCGATGCGAAAGGTCAGGCGACGTTTCAAATCGCGGAGCCCGTCGCGTGGGATGCGTTTGAATGGACGCCTGCGTGGCGAGCGCTCGCGCAGAAAGCGGACGCGGTGTGTTTCGGTTCTCTGGCGCAGCGATCGCCGCAGTCCCACCAGACGATCTTCTCTTTCTTGAAGACAATTCGGCCGGAAACTACGCGCGTCTTCGACGTAAATCTCCGGCAGTCCTTTTATTCCGCGCGGATTCTTGCCGATTCCGCGAAACACGCCGACATCATCAAGTTAAACCACGACGAATTGCCGACGGTCGTGCAGCTGCTGGGATTTCCGTTTCACGACGAGGAGTCAGCGTCACAGTGGCTTTTGCACACATTTCACATCAAGCTGGTCTGCATCACGCGAGGCGCGAGAGGAAGTCTGCTTGTCAGCGAGTATGCCAAACACGAACATCCCGGCATTCGTGTACAAGTGGCCGACACGGTGGGGTCCGGCGACGCGTTCACAGCGGCGCTCGTTTATCACTATTTGCGGCGAGATTCTCTTGCAACCATGAACGAGGCGGCCAATCGCATGGGGTCGTGGGTCGCGGGCCAGACAGGAGCTACGCCCGCTCGCGATGAAGCCCGGCTCGAATCAATCCGCTCGGCGAGCGAATGACAGATAGCAAGAACGATTCGCTAGTGCGCTGAGCCGGGCGCTTGATCCTGCTCTTTGGACAGCCGCGCGACCTCGCTTGTTGGCAGGTCGTGCAGCAGCGCCAAAAAAACGCCGTTGGTCCAGCCAAAGCCGACTATGTTCATGTGGTAGCCAGTGGTCACCTGCGTTTCCGAAGAGCGTTTCACCGCGTCATATTTCTCGCGAATCGTCCCGTCGCGCCGGAAATTCTCCATGACCATCGAAAGAAATTTGTAGGACAGGCGGTCCGCATCCTCATTGAATCCGCTTCGGCGCATGCCTTCGATGGCCATCAATTGATTCGGCGCCCAGGCATACGGAAAATCCCACTGGCCGCCGGTTTCGTACGGGCTCATCACCAAGCCGCCAGGCCGTTCGAACCTGTCGACGTGCTGCATGATGCTTCGTGCTTGTTCGGGCGTCGCAATGCCGGCCCAGAGCGGATAAAAAGTAGTGACATACTCGTACGTCGAGCGCGCCTGCTTCTCGAAATCATAGTCGAAGAACAGACCTCGTTCGCTGTCCCAAAGATATTTCTGAACCTCAGCCTTTCGTTGCTCGGCGCGTTGATGCCACTTTTCCGATTCTCCTTTTCGGTCTAGTGCCGCGCTCATTTGTTCCAGGTCCTTCTCGGTTTTGTAGAGCAGGCTGTTTAGGCACACCGGAGCGAAATGATGCGTTGCGGCGCCGTAAGGACCGAAGCGGAAGGAAATGTCGAATCCGGACTCGCGCATCGCGCGGTCACCTTTATAGTAGTCCGCGCTTAAAGCGACCGTTCCGGCCGAATCGCAGCCCGGTTGTGCCATGGTGCTCGCGACATCGCAAATCTTCAACGCAAACAGCGGGCCAGCCGCGAGGGAAGAGGGTTTCGCTGCGCTGGATTCCATCACGTAATTCCGGCCAAGATCCGGCTGCTGCAGAAAATAAGCTGAGACCTGGCGATAGTGCCCCGTCTCGTCTTTCACACTCTCTGCCGCGGGACCGTTGCCGAAGTCAAAGTAACGCGAGAGGCCAGTCGATCCCGCACCATGCGGTTCACTGGTCCACAATTCGTGGTCTTTGACGGCATGGTCGTACGCCCTCGCGAGCCACTCGTTGCTTTGGTGGCCGCTGGCTTTCTGGGCGTCAAAGACCGCGAGGATCATAGAAGTAAGGAACGGCGGCTGAGACCGCGTCAGATAATAGGTGCGGTTCGCATTCAGTACACCGCCGTAGTGCTCGATTTCAAAAAAGAAATTCTCCACCATGCCTTTTGCGAGATCGATCCTGCCGTCGCGCACCAATCCGCGAATGATGAAGTAGCTGTCCCAGCCATACATCTCGTTGAATCTTCCGCCCGGCACGACGTAGCGATTTTCCATGTATAGCAGCCCAGCAGGATCAATTCTGCTGGGATCCATTTCGCCGATGTGGTGAATGACCGCTGGTAAATGTTGGACCTGCACTTTGCACTGTTTCTGAAGCTGCTCGACCGAGGCAGGCACTGCAAAATCGGCGGGAAGATAAAGCACGGACGCCGTGGAGAGCTTTGTGTCCAGCACCGTGGCGCAATCCGTAAGCGATCGCGTGAGCGAATCCCATCCCGTCGAAATGTATGCGCGGATTTGATCGAGAGCGTGTTGTTCGGGTTTCGAATCGGTCGCGGCGTGAGTGGGGACTGCGTTCAACAAAAAAAAGCAAAGCAGACAGGCGTAGAACTTTTTCAGTTTTTGCATGAGGTCAGCACCCCCGCAGCGCACCCTCGACGGCGCCCGTTGCGGCACAAGCAGCATAGTCTGTTCTCCGGGCAGGGGCAACCTTGGGGGTGGCCGCAAAAGGGGAATACGGGGCCTACGTAAGGATGCTAACCGCCGACACTAAGTCCTATGCATAGAGGGAGTTGTGAGGAATTCTGGCGAGGTTCGCGCAGTTTGCGTTAGGTGCTCGGGAGCGGCGATAAGCCGGGGTTTCGAGGCCTCGTATTTAACCAGTTGGTTAAATACGAGGCCGCCTCAAAACGCCGGACACAACCTCTAGAAATCCGGCGCCGCGGGAAGCGATTTAGGCGGACGCTACTTGTGCCCTTCCGGCCGGCAGATGTTCTACCGGGATGAAGAGGTGCTCACAGCGTTTGCACTGAAAGCCGTTTTGCTTCATGTTGTCGGAAAGATCCGCAAATTTGGACCTCGACTTTGCTTTGACCCATTTCCGTGCAAAGTAGCCCGCTGCCAAAGTGCCGACAAAGGCAAAGAATCCCAGGTAGCCGTTGAACATAGCAAAGACAATCCCAAACGCGATTCCGAAAAATACAGAAGCCAAGGGAATCCAGAGGTTATAGACATAGACCACACCAAAACGCAGAATCTTTCCAAACAGGCCTGTGGCCGACGTGACCATAGTGAGTTTCTGGGTGTCCTCGCTCTTGCACTTCGGGCATGTCAGATCCATCGTAATTCTCCCTTCTTGAAGTATTGAATTCTGTTGACCTGCTCCCAGATTCCAGAATCTAGAACCAAACTCCAGCTGATCCGACCGCATTGCCACACACTTCAGCAAACCCACCTTGCCCGTTGCCGCTGGCCCGCCCCAGTGATAAAGTTCGGTCCGATGAAGGGGCTAAGCTCTTCGTCTCCCCGCACCGGCAAACCAGTAGGTTTGCTGCTTCTTACTACGTATTGCGTAAAAGCGATGGGAAAACCGTCATGACGGCGAGAAACCCGCGAGGAAACTCACCAGAGAGTGGCCCTGGAAGTTCGCCAGATGCGCACCCACTTGAGCCCTCGGAGCTGAGTTTGCCCGGGGAAGACCGCCACGCCCTAGACCGCCTGTTTAGTGCGACTTACGAAGAGCTGCGGCGGCTGGCCTCCAGCGTGCGTCGCGGCGATCCCAGCGCCACGCTCAATCCCACCGCCCTCGTCAATGAAGCTTGGATGAAGATGGCCAAGTCTCCGGAAATTGCTCCGACCTCGCGCCTACACTTCAAGCGCATCGCCGCGCGCGCCATGCGCCAAGTCTTGATTGAGGCGGCCCGCCGCCGCAACGCTGGAAAGCGGGGCGGAGGCCGGGACGTCACCGTCAGCTTCGACGATTCCTACCAAAAAGCCCCTTGCTGCGGAGAAGATTTGCTTCGCCTCGACCGCGCCCTCGATGAACTGGCGCGCATGAACCCTCGTCAAGCGACCCTCGTCGAAAGCCGCTTCTTCGGCGGGCTGGATATACCCGAAACGGCGACTCTCTTAAACGTCTCCGAGGCCACCGTACTGCGCGACTGGCGGGCAGCCAAAGCGTGGCTGGCGCACGAGCTTCGTGAAGCCTGCTGAACGATTATTTTTTCTTTCTTCCGCGTGTTGAGGGGCAGAGATGGACAGCGCTCGCTGGCAAAAAATCCAGACTCTGTTTCACCAGGCGGCCGACGTTCCCAAAGCCGACCAGCGCGTTTATCTTGAAAGCCAGTGCCCCGAGGATCCGGCGCTGATCTCCGAAATAATGATTCTGCTGGAGGAAGACGCTCGCGGCGCTTCCTTGCTCGACGGCGGTATCGCCCACGTGGCGCATCAGATTCTCAGCGATCCAGCTTCCGCCCCTCCGCCTTTTAAGGAGTTCGGCCCCTATCGCATTCAAAGAGCTCTCGGTGAAGGCGGCATGGGCGTCGTCTACCTTGCCGAGCGCGTGGACTTGGGCACCCAAGTGGCGATCAAAATTCTGCGCGATGCGTGGCTTTCGCCTGCCCGCCGGGAACTCTTTGCCGCAGAGCAGCGCACCCTCGCGCAACTCAATCATCCATCGATCGCGCGCCTGTACGACGCGGACACTTCGCCGGACGGCTCTCCCTTTTTTGTCATGGAGTACGTCGAAGGTGTTCCTCTCACCGTCTACTGCGACATGAACAACTGTTCGATCCCCGGACGCTTGCGCCTTTTTCGATCTGTTTGCGAGGCAGTCCTCTACGCTCATCAGCATGCCGTCATTCACCGCGATTTAAAGCCCTCCAATGTCCTGGTGAAAAGCGACGAAACGCTTCGCCTGCTCGACTTCGGCATCTCCAAACATCTCGAGAGCCTCGGCGACTCTGCCAGGCAAACAATGACTGGCTTGCGTCTGATGACGCCTGCATATGCCGCACCGGAGCAAATCCGCGGGGAGCAGGTTGGGATCCATACGGATGTTTATTCGCTCGGTGTCATTCTCTACGAGCTACTGGCCGGCCGGCTCCCGTTTGATGTTTCCAACCGAACCCCGGCCGAGGCCGAGAAAATTCTGGCGCAAGCGGAAACGGAGAAGCCGTCTGCCGTCGCGAACAGAATCGTCCGTCTACCGCTACACCGTGACAACGTTGCCCCCGCCAGTAAGGCCGAATGGGCGGACCTCGATATCCTCTGCCTCACCGCGATGCACACGGATCCTCAGCGCCGATATCGCTCCGTGGAAGCATTGATCCGGGACATCGATCACTACCTCAAAGGCGAGCCACTGGAGGCGCGGCCAGACACGCTAGCCTACCGCACGGGAAAATTCGTCACGCGCAATCGGCAGCCGGTTGCCTCCGTCGCTGCAGTGCTAGCGCTCGTCGTCGGCTTGGTGATTTTCTTCACCGTGCGCCTGGCCATCGCTCGCAACGCAGCTCTTGCCGACGCCGCCCGCACCGAGCGCATCCAAAAATTCATGACCAATCTCTTCCAGGGCGGCGATGCAGCCGCCGGGCCCGCCGACAACCTGAGGGTGGTGACTCTCCTGGACCGCGGCGTCCAAGAGGCGCAATCCCTCAGCGCGGAACCGGAGGTGCAAGCCGAACTCTATGAAACG
>Ga0210410_10001263_pt1 | contig 24110 bp, 13 predicted proteins | sample IncBWC4MmetaG_FD_161058 | JGI IMG/M metagenome (GOLD analysis project Ga0210410, IMG submission 161058) | Forest soil microbial communities from Barre Woods Harvard Forest LTER site, Petersham, Massachusetts, United States - Inc-BW-C-4-M | ecosystem: Environmental > Terrestrial > Soil >... | reverse complement strand
TCAGCTTATCTCCCTCCAGCGGTCAACCGCTGCGCTACCCAAAATCAAACTCACAATCGAGTTTCTTAATGCTCTGTAAAAGTTTGTAAAGAGGCGTCTAATTTCCCTTGGAGACGGCGGCTTGCCGTGACTCCCGAGACAGGGTAAACCCCGTCGCTACCGTTGGTTTGCCGGGACTCGCGTAAAACTTCTTCTCGGATGCTGATGGTTTGCGGCAACTGCGCAAGATTTTTACCTTCTCGAGACATTCCCACATTTTTCTTTGCGCGATACCAATTATTAACTTGACTTAATTTTCGAATGCGCTAAGCTTCGCGAGTCGGTGTAAGGCAGCTACGCTTCCCCTGTAGCGCCCCACCGGGCTCGGATCGTGAAACCTTCACAATTTTGAACAAAACTTCCAGGAGTTAGGCTACGCGCGGGGTCTCGCTCGATTGTCCCCCAAGCAGAGTCAGGTCCCAACTCCACCCGAAAGCAAGCCCTCCGCGCGCGCGGAGCCGACATCAACGCAAAAACGACAGGTTTTGGGAGGGGTAAATTATGAAGAAGTTTGCATTTGTGGCGGCGCTGAGTGTGTGCGCCGTAACTCTGATTTCAGTGGCTCCAGCCGCGAATATGCCGAAGCCGGATGAGAGCAAGAGAATCGCGCCAGCAACTAAGATGGAGGCGAAAACTTCCGCTGTGCGTACTCAAGAACAGATGGATGCGTTCGATGCCACCTATGTCGACCCGGGGCAAGTGAGAGAGATCGGTGTCCGTCCGACCATGGACGAGGCCCAGTATGCCCAGCTTAAGCGAGCGGCGAACCTGGCTGCCCGTACGGCGAGCCGGCCGGGAGTACTTCTGCCCGATTCACCGCTGGCTGTGGTCACCAAAAAGTTCGGAGGTGCGACGGAGTGTACCCCTGACGGCCTCTGCTGGACTCCGCCGGACGTCGCCGGCGCGATTGGCAAGACCCAATTCGTGTCGGTAAGCAATAACGTAATCCAGGTTCGCACCAAGGGGGGCGCACTACAGAAAAACATTTCGTTGAACTCGCTCTTCGGCTATTCCACCCAGTCGATGTTTGATCCGCGGGTTCAGTACGACGAAGAATATCAGCGCTGGATCGTAACTGCCGACGCGTTCCCGGAAAGCGGCACGGTGCAGATCTTCGGCATCGCGGTGTCTTTGACCAACAGCGCCACCGGCTCCTGGTACATTTACTTGCTTAACACAAACAGCTTCGAGGGCGCCGGAGCGTTCTACGACTTTCCGATGCTCGGGATGACGCAGGATGCGCTCACGTTCACCTCCAACGTTTTCAACCCGGGCTTCGTCGGCTCTACTCTGTTCTCGGTCGCCAAGGCGCGGGTCTACAACGGGTTCGGCTTCAGCGTCCCGGTATTTGAAGGCTTAACCGGTACTATGCAGACTGCCCACCAACTCCTGACGGATCAGAACGGGTACGCCTGGTTTGCGGCGGCTCCGGGCAATTCCGGTACAATCCAAATGTTAGCGGAATCCTTCCCCGCCAACCCAGGTCAGACCGGCCTCTTCGGATACTACTCGGTATCCGGCGTTGCCGCGTACTCGATCCCACCCTCGGCGGCACAGCCAGCGGGCTGCGGAGGCGCAACCCTGGATAGCCTCGACAACCGGTTCCAGAATGCGGGAACACAAAGTGGCGACGTCTACTACCAAGTGCACACGGTCGCTGACGTCACCGCTACGGTCAAGTACTACGTCATCAGCGGATTGTCGTCGTTCGCACCAACGGTAGCGTTGACAAACTACGTCTATAAGACGGGTACCTCGAGCGATTGGAACCCGTCCATCGCTGCCGACCCTGAAGGCCGGTTCGGCCTGGACTGGTCGGTCACGGACACCGCCGTGATGCCATCCGAGTATTTTGCTGACAACAACGGTTCAAACCCGGGACCTGGGAGCGGAATCGACGTGTTGACCGGCGCATCTTGCTATAACTCCGGTAGCCCGCAGCGTTGGGGTGACTACTCGCAAGTCAGCGTAGACCCGGGACAGGGGACGGTCTCGAATACCAATACCGGGATATTCTGGGGCGTCAACGAAATTGTTCCCGCACTCAACTCGTGGGGAACAGAAATTGGCAAGATCACCTACTAAAAACAAGAAAAACTGTTAGATTGGGGGCCTGCTTCACGGCAGGCCCCTTTTTTAAGCTACCCTGGCGTAAGAGTTAAGAGTGGCAAGCTACCGCTTCGCTGCCCGGTAGCGAAAATGAGATTCGTACCAGGGCATGCCTTCAGGCGTGCCGCACAGGCATTAGCGTCAATGCGCCTTTCAGACGCTGTATTTCGACATTCGCGTTTTACAGCAGGCTCTTAGCTCATTGCTCAACGCCTCACAACCCATTAAAATCCATGATCTGGGTTGCGGCACTAGTCAATCGAAACCAATTCTTTCCGAGGGAGACTCTATGAGAACGATGTGGCAGCTGTTTGTCGCACTTTTTTTGGTGGCAGTAAGTTCGTATGGCATCGCGCAGAAGGTTGAGAAGCCTGACAAGGGGGATGCGGAGAAGACTCATGAAGTTGAGGAAGTGGTTAAGCCGGAGCTCAACGTCGCCAACGTCTTAAAAACTTCCGTCTTGCACCTGCAGCGAACTCTGCTTCCGCTTGCCATGGCGATGCCCGACGACAAGTACAAATTCGCGCCCACCGATGGGGAGTTCAAAGGCGTGCGCACCTTCGGCCAGCAACTGAAACATGTCGCGGCCACGAATTACGTCTATGCGTCGTCCATTCTGGGAGAGAAGCCACCGGTGGATGTAGGCGAAGAGGAGGATGGTCCGGCAGCGATGAAGACCAAGGATGAGATCCTCAAATATGTGACCGATTCGTTTGCTTATGTGCAAAAGGCATTGCAGACGATCAACGCGAAGAACGTAGTGAGTCCGATGAAGAATCCCTTTGGACAGGGAGAAGCCACGCGCCTGGCCATGGCGACTCTTATCATCGGCCACTGCTACGATCATTACGGCCAGATGGTGGAATACGTGCGCATGAACGGAATCGTGCCGCCTGCAAGCATGCGCTAGGCAAACCTTGAAATTCGCCACTTCTGGAGGTGCTGGGAGGCTCTCCAGAATTGGCTTGGCGCGCGGTGTTCCGGGTTAGCGTGCCCCAGGATATGTTTTTGCATAGGCGCGGCTAACCGTCTAACCCCGACACCGCTGTTTTGCGTCGACCGTTTTGCGCTAACAGCTGCAAAGATTTTACCTTCCGCAAGATTTTTTTCGCAAGATTCGCTGATTGTACTTGGACTTACGTTCGGAATGCGCTAAGCTTCCGCAGTCGGTGCGGGCCAATACGCTTCTCCTCGTAGAGATGCACTGCGCTCGAGTCGGTGTAACCTTTCAAAACTTTTGACAAAACTTCCAGGAGGAAAATCCTTTGAAACTAAAAAGCTTGGCTGTAATCACTCTCCTCGTTCTTGGTTGTAGCGCTGCTTTCGGGCAGAGCTTCAGCCTCGGGTTTCTCGGCTTTAACGGAGTGCAGTATTGCGACTACGAAGTTGTTAACGTCAGTGCTCCTTATGCCGGCGGCACGCACAACCTGACCAGCGTCTGCGGACTTCCGGTCGATGCCGTGATGGTTGGGTTCAACGCGTACATCCCTCTCACCAGCGGAGCAGCGGTTACAGGCAACGTCGTTGAGATGGCCGATAACACTTTCGATGCTTCCTATCAGTCGTACACGGGTTGCCAGATCGATTGGGTAACCAAAACGAAACCGAGCAAACTGCTCTTTCACTATGGCTGGGCAATTTATTACAGTTGCTCCGGCGGCACCGACTACCTCCTCAACTGGGGCTACCTCACGACCCAACTGGGCGCAACCGCACAGGGCGGCGCGAAGAAGCCCTCTTTCGGCACCGTTGCCGCGGCAAAGGCGCTCCACCATCAGTAGTTGCCCCTGAATTATTTCTGATTGTTTCTGACAAGCCACGTCGATTTACGGCGTGGCTTTTTTTCGGTAATGTTGGTGGCATCGTCTAATCTTGTTTCAGTGAACCTTCCCTCAATCGGAGAGAATGAAGGAGAGAATGAAATGGTGCGGTTGATCGGAGCCATCCTGTTGATTTGCAGCCTCGCAGCGTGGATGCACGCGCAGACGCCGGCGGAAAATGTGTCGAAAGAGCAGGCGCCGAAAAAAGAAAACGGTTCGGCCGAGAAAATTCCCGCAACGCCGCCGGCAAAAACCCAGTATCCGCTCGATTCGTTTACAGATTTTTCCGCCGTGATGGTCGGAAGCATAATGGAAATGGGCGAAGGCACTGCGGAAGGGCAGATTTACCGTTCCGGTAAGCTGATGAGAGTGGCGGATCCCGAGGGGTATGCCTACTTCATCACAGATTTGAGCACGCTCGAAACCTACGCGCTCTCAACCGGTCCCTGCATGCATGACAGCCATCCATATTTCCGTGCCTCCCCATTCCCCGCCGCCAGGCCGGGCTCCTCGGTTGAGCGTGTTGCTGCGGGAAAAGACACGGTGGACGGCCATTCCTGCCAGATCGAAGACATTACCGTCTCATCGCCGAAAACCGGAAGCCACCTCAAGATGAGATTTTGGGAGGCAGAAGACCTGCGAGGCTTTCCGATAAAAATTGAATTTCTGCGGCCCGGTGCGCGCAGTTCGATTATTCGTTACAAAAATGTGGCTTTCGGTCCCCAGGATCCCACCCTTTTCATCTATCCGAAGTCCTGCCAATCGGCTCCGCATAGGGCCGGACCGAAAACACCCAAGGCTCAAGCCGCCAAAAAACCACCCGCTGGCGGTGCGCAGAAGTGATCTCACAAACAGGGATCAGAGCGAGTTCAGGTCGCAGATTTCTACGGTGACTAGTGATAAGTGATAAACGATAAACTCTTCCCGATGTCTCTGATTCGGCAATTGGCGTGTGTTATCTGGCTTGGAGCAAGCGCGCTGGCGGCCGCGGCGGCGCAGCCCAACGTCATCCTTATTACTCTGGACACGGTTCGTGCCGACCGCATGGGGTTCCTGGGCTCGAAGCGCGGTTTGACCCCAAGTTTGGACATGCTGGCCCGCCAGTCCGTGGTTTTCACCCATGCATATTCGCAAGTCCCGCTGACCGCGCCGTCGCATGCCACTATCCTTACCGGAACGTACCCGCAGTTTAACCAGGTAACCGATTTCCAAATTCCGCTGGCGCGGGAGTTGCCCTATGCTCCGGAAATCCTGCGATCCCACGGATATCACACCGCTGCATTTGTCGGCGCGATCATACTGGACCCAACCGCACGGTTCGCTCCCGGCTTCGACCGGGGATTTGATACCTACGACGCCGGTTTCCGCGCGTGGCACTCGGGAGAAGACCGCTACCACACGACGGAGCGCCGTGGCGGCGAAGTGGTGGCGCATGCGCTGGCATGGTTGAATCAGCATCCACGGGGCCCATTCTTTATGTGGATACATCTTTATGATCCGCATCATCCCTACGATCCTCCGGAGCCTTACAAGAGCAAATACGCTTCGGCGCCGTACGATGGTGAGATTGCTTACACGGATTCCGCGGTCGGAAAATTTCTCGGCCAGTTGCGTGCACGCGGACTCTACGACAACTCGGTGATCGCGGTGATGGCCGATCACGGCGAGGCGCTCGGGGACCACGGAGAAGATACCCACGGAATCTTTCTCTACGATGAGACCATCCACGTGCCGTTGGTGATCAAACTGCCGGGCGCGCCTTCAGCGGGAAGAGTTTCGACGGGAAAGCGAATCGAGGATCCGGTTGAACTGGTGGATGTGCTGCCGACGATTTTGCAGGCGGTGAAGATCCCGGTTCCGCCGGAAGTGCAAGGTGAGTCGCTGCTCGGTATGCTGACGATGAAGCCGAAGCCGGCAAGCGTCGCAAGCGCGGAAGCGATCGCGGCAACTTTCCCCGGCCGGCCCGCCTATGCGGAGACGGACTATCCGCACCGGGCGTATGGGTGGAGTTCGTTGCGGTCGCTGCGAACCGTAAAATATCTCTACATCAAAGCCCCGCGGCAGGAACTCTATGACCAGTCGGCGGACCCGAAGGCCGAGCATGATTTGTCTTCGGCCTCGACGGCGGTGACCGGCACGTTAGCGGCACAGCTCGATGCGTTTCGGCAAAAGACGAGCAGCAGCCGAGAAGCGCCCACGTCGGTTGTTGATCCGGAAGCGCAGGAGAAATTGGCGGCGCTGGGATACGTGGCCTCGAGCGGCAACGTTACCGCCTCCGGCGGCAAAGAGTCGGGCGCCGATCCGAAGGACAAAATCGAGATTGTCAGCCTGACAAATCAGGCTAACTTCCTTATGGAGGATCAGCGTTACCAGGAAGCTGTTCCCGTGCTGCAGCGCTTGATTGCCAGGGAGCCGGAAGCGTCGCGTCCCTATGTGCAACTGGGGCAGTGCTTGATATTGTTGAAGAACTTCCCGAAGGCGGTGCCGGAGCTTCGCAAGATCGTGGCATCGCGCCCGGATTTGACCATTTCGCATTTCCAGCTGGGTATGGCATTGCTTGCATCCGAAGATGTCGCCGGAGCGGTGCCCGAGTTGGAGATCGCGGTGGCAAGGGATCCGCGCTGGGAGCGGGCGCGCCTGATGCTGGCGACTGCCTATCTCCAGACGGATCGCGTGCCGGACGCCGTCAAGCAGTGCGAGAAAGTGCTCGAATTCGATCCGAATCACTACCCAACGAACCTGCTTCTGGGGCGAATTCTGTTGCTCTCGGGTGACGCCGAGGCCGCGCTGCCAAAGTTGGAGAAAGCGGCTGCGCTTCAACCGAATGCCCCCGAGCCGCATGTGCTTCTGACCGATGCCTATGATCGCTTGGGACGGAAGACAGATGCCGAGCGGGAACGGGCTGAAGCCATTCGCCTGGGAGCAGGTGACGAGGAGTGAGCCGCACTGCTTTTCTGTAGAGATGCGGCTTGCCGCGTCTCCAGCGGTGTCTCCGAAGGCGAAATTTTCCGATGATAGACTTTTCCCCATGTCCGTGATGCGCCAGTTGGCGTGCGTTGTTGGGTTGGCGGCCAGCGCATTGGCGGGCGCGGCGGAGTCTCCTAATATCATTCCGCCGAATATCATCCTGATTACGGTGGACACGGCGCGCGCCGACCGCATGGGGTTCCTGGGTTCGAAGCTCGGACTGACGCCGAACCTGGACACGCTGGCACGCGAGTCCGCAGTCTTCACCCATGCTTATTCGCAAGTCCCGTTGACGGCGCCGTCGCACGCCACCATCCTCAGCGGAACGTATCCACAGTTTCATCAGGTAAACGATTTTCAGGTGGCGCTGGCGCAGGAGCTTCCCTATGCTCCCGCAATCTTGAGAGCGCACGGATATCACACCTCGGCGTTCATCGGAGCCATGGTTCTCGATCCACATGCCGGGTTTGCGCGCGGTTTTGACCGCGGTTTCGACACCTACGACGCCGGCTTTCACCAGGCGCATCCGGGAGAAGATCGTTACCACTCGACCGAACGCCGCGGCGGCGAAGTGGTGGCGCACGCTCTGGCCTGGTTGAGCCAGCACCCACGCGGCCCGTTCTTCATGTGGTTGCATCTTTACGATGCCCACGATCCATACGATCCGCCAGAACCTTATAAGAGCAAATACGCTGCGGCGCCCTACGACGGTGAGATTGCGTATGTCGATTCAGCGGTTGGGACGTTTCTGAGCGATTTGCGGACGCGCGGTTTTTACGATGGCGCCCTGATCGCGGTGATGGCCGATCACGGCGAGGCGCTCGGGGAACACGGCGAGGATACTCACGGATTCTTTCTCTACGACGAAACCATCCACGTGCCGCTCTTGATTAAACTCCCGGGCGCGGCTTCGGCGGGAAACGATTCGGCGAGAGAGAAAATCGACAACCGGATTGGGCTGGTGGATGTGCTGCCGACGATTTTGCAGGCGGTGAAGATTCCCGTTCCGCAGGAAGTGCAAGGGGAATCGCTGCTCGGTATGATGATGCCGAAGTCTGTACCTGCCGAAAGCGCCGGACCGAGCGCGACGCCGGACGCATCCCCTGACCGGGCGACATATGCGGAGACGGACTATCCGCAGAATACGTACGGATGGAGTCCGCTGCGCGCACTGCGAACTGGCAAGTATCTATATATTAAAGCTCCGCGTCAGGAACTTTATGACGAGTCGGCGGACCCGAAAGCCGAGCATGATTTATCTTCGGCTGCGACGGCGGTGACCGGCACGTTAGCAGGCCAGCTGGATGCGTTCCGGCAAAAGACGAGCAGCAGCAGAGAAGCGCCCAAATCGACCGTTGATCCGGAAGCGCAGGCGAAACTGGCGGCGCTGGGCTATGTCGCTACGGATGGCAACGCTTCGAAGGCGAGTGCCAAAGAGCGCGGCGCAGATCCGAAGGACAAAATCGAGATTGGCAACTTGATCCATCGAACGTACTTGCTCATCGAGGACCAACGCTACCAGGAAGCCGTTCCACTGCTGCGGCAATTGATTGCTAAAGAACCCGACACGCCTCTAGCCTATGCACAGCTAGGGCAGTGCTTGGTATCGCTGAAGGACTACCCGAAGGCAGTGCCTGTGCTGCGCAAGGCCGTGGAATTGCGTCCTGACATCACCCTTCCGCATTTCCAACTGGGCGTGGCATTACTCGAAACCAGAGACATCGCCGGAGCGGTGCCCGAGTTGGAGATGGTCGTGGCCAGAGTGCCGCGCTGGGAGGAAGCGCACCTGTTGCTGCAGATGGCCTATGCCCAGACGGATCGCATGCCGGAAGCGATCAAAGAGTGTGAACGAGTGCTCGAATTCGACCCGGATCATTACGGAACGAACCTGCTTCTGGGGCGAGTGCTGGAACTTACAGGTAAGCCCGCGGCCGCGCTGCCGAGGTTGAAGAAGGCGGCTGCGCTTGATCCGAAAGCGCTTGAGCCGCACATGTTTCTTGCCGAAGCCTATGGCCAGTTGGGGCGGAAGACAGATGCCGCCCGGGAGCGCGCTACAGCCAAGCGTTTGGGAGCACGCTACGAGGAGTGAGGTCGCGCAAGCCACTACTGCTGCAGAGTTCCGGCGACAATCGTGCTGTTGTCGGTCTCGAGAAACATGAGTTCTTTGCCCGCGTTCACGATCACGATACCGATGTTTATCGCGGACTGCCCTTGCGGCGTAAAGGTTGCCGTGCCGGTGCAGTTGGAGTTGATCTGATAAGTTCCAGTGACCGGAAGCGAGGAAGCAATCGACCCATTCGCGCTGATGGTTATGGTGCCTTTGAGCGATCCCGTTCCGTTCAGGGCTAACTGACCCACAGCCGCGATCTGACCAACTCCGATATGAATGCCAGTCGCCTCGAGGGAATAGGTGTGCTTGACGCCCAGGTTGGTGCAAGTAGCCAATCCCTGCGCCGCCGCGATGGCGGATTCGACGTGATTGGAGTCGGTTTGAATCAGGAAGCCGCCCTTGTTGCCGTTGTTCAGAACGATATTGTCGTGCTCAGTTTGTCCGTCCTGATTGGTCAAGGTGGCACTGCCGGTGCAGTTCGCTGAGAGTTGATACGTGCCTGTAGTCGCAAAGGCCACGATTGTCCCATTGATGCTTTTCGTCGTGTTGCCCGTCAGGTTCCCATTCCCATCGGCAGTGACCTGAGTGACGTTGGAAGCCGGAACTCCCGACCCGTTGAGACCGGTGGAAGTGAATCCGTAAACGCCCTTGAGGGTGGCATTCGTGCACACCGCTCCCGCCATGCCAGTTGCGATTACGATGACGAACAACAAGACTGCAATTGAGATCTTGGAATTCACGGGTCCTCCCCATTCATTGTGGAGCGTTTAGGTTTCGCGAAGAGGCGCGGCACTAACGCCAACGCGGCTCGCACATTCTTTTTGACTGCCCGGTTTTTTGGGGGGAACACAGAACAACAGTTAGAGAATTATATCTTGCCCACGGCGTCAGAAGTCAAGGTGAAACGGTTTGCAACTGCGGCGGCAAAGGGTCGGGGCAACTGACTGCTCCGGCCCGAGTTTCTGAATGGTTCCTGTGCTTAAGAAATCGCGCTCAGGCGATCAACGTCTTTTCGAAGTGCTCGCAGAGCGAGGTCTCCAGCGTGTAAAGCCTGCGCGCCGAGGGATTGGTCAGATAGGGTTTGTAGGGTTTGAGAATCTGCTCAACCCTCGAATACCACTCTTTCTCGTCGCGTTCAAGCCTGCTTCTTGTCGGTCCAGAGAGTGACCGCCAGCACTTTCTCGGTCTTGATCTCAGGCACGAGTGGAAGGATTTCGAGGAAGCCTTCCTGCTTCTTCAGAAGGGAAGGACGATCAGGCCGCTCGGGCTGTTCGGTCCTGAACTCGAACCGTTTGTTCGCGAAAGCCTTTCGCCGCAAAAATGCCGAGCACGATGAAGAGTGCCATAACCACGACTTGCGTGATCTTAAACGGCGGTTCGGATTGCGTCGGTGCCATCGCGTTGAGTGCAGGCACCTTCTCGAAGAGCTGTACGATCAACACGAAAACATTCAGGTAAAGGGCGATCGCGGCGCTGATCACGTAGGTCCGGCGCCAATGGGACGACAATAAATTTGTGGAACGGAAACATGAATCCGGTGACGCTTGTCGCTACAGTCGTGATTAGAAGGAGCCTGTTCGGATCAATTATTTAAGTTCGGACGTGAGCAGCGGTCTTCGGATAATTTCCGCCCGTTCAGCAGTTTCTGTGCAGTGGGGGTGCAATGAAAAAACCAGCTTAGATCTGATCCTGGTCTTTGGTGTTTCCGTGGAACAGTGTCTGGATCTCCAGCCTGTTTATCCTTCCGCTCAGAGGACGGCCGAATATTCGAGCCCACCAAAGGTCCAGCGCTGCAAGTGCCTCTCCGATCAAATGGGAGAGGAGTTTTGTCCCCCCTACCCAGATCTCTCCACCTCCCACGTCGATCACGCTGGACCCCGATCCAGGCCCAAATTCTAGGCCGCTCGTCGCTATCGTACCGTATTTGACTATGGCTACCTTTACATTTCGCATTTCTGATTCGATGGTCGGACACCTCAGCTCCGCCGAGATGCGTTCCTGGCTCACCCAATTCCTGTGTAATCCCCACTCGTTGCCGCCCCCCGAAGACCAAGGCATCGAACCGTAAGGTTTTTGTTGGAGCCTTGGTGATGAGAGCTTGGGCTCGCCTAAAGCCGAACGGCGGCAGTCCCGATGATTTCGCCTTCACGAATGTCAGCGGGACAACGCTCAACCCTAACAACGTTCGCAATCGCGTTTTGATTCCGGCTTGCACGCGGGCCGGGATTCCACTGGTAGGTTGGCACACTTTTCGCTACACCTACTCACCTGGGCAAACCCGAGCGGGGAGAGCATCAAGGCCATGCAGAATCAGCTGGGGCATGTTGATTCGAGAATCACGCTTGGCGTCTATGTCCAGCCGATCCCGGAGGCGCGGAGGTTGATTGCCGCGAAAGTAGAAGGGGTTTTGCTCCCAATTGCTCCCAAACGAACGGCACCCGGAAACGGGTCGAAAAGCGCTATCCAGTGAAGGGTAAAGAGATAAACTGGTGCGCCCGGAGAGATTCGAACTCCCGACCTACAGCTCCGGAGGCTGCCGCTCTATCCAGCTGAGCTACGGGCGCGCTGCGGATTCATCTAGTGTACATGGCAGGCGCGGGCGTCTCAATGATTGCGGGGAAGCCGGAATTCCCGTAGAGACGCGACTTGCCGCGTCTCCTGCATGCAGCGTCGCGGGAGACGGGGCAAGCCCCGTCGCCACGACTATCTCGAAAAGCTGCAATCATCCTTCGACTGTCGCCATCGAACCCCGCTTCCGCTTGTTCGATTGCAGAACCTTCTTGCGCAGCCGCAGCGACTTCGGGGTAACTTCAACGAACTCGTCGTCAGCAATGAACTCAATCGCCTGTTCGAGATTGAGATTACGATACGGGACCAGACGAATCGCTTCGTCGGAAGTTGAAGCCCGCATGTTGGTCAGCTTCTTTTCGCGCACAATGTTGACGTCGAGATCCGTGTCTTTCGCGTTCTCGCCGATGATCATGCCTTCGTAAACGGCGATGCCAGGGCCCGCGAAAAGCACGCCACGCTCCTGCAGATTGTAGAGAGCATAAGAAGTGGTCACTCCGTCCCGATCGGCGACCAGCGCGCCCGTCGGACGATGCGGGATTTCTCCCTGCCACTCGATGTATCCATCAAACAAGGCATTCATAACAATTGTGCCGCGCGTGTCGGTGAGGAGAGTGCTGCGCAGTCCGATCAGTCCGCGGCTGGGCACGCGGAATTCGACACGCACGCGTCCATAGCCGTGATTGTGCATGTTGGCGACTTCGCCCTTGCGCGAGCCAATGTGTTCCATGACCACGCCGACAAATTCTTCCGGGACATCGACGGTGAGGTGCTCGACCGGCTCCATCAGCTTGCCGTCGATGCGCTTGGTCACAATCTCGGGCTTGCCGACCATGAGTTCATAACCTTCGCGGCGCATCATCTCGATCAGAATCGAAAGCTGCAATTCTCCGCGGCCGAGAACCTTGAACGAATCGGTGCTGCCGGTTTCTTCCATGCGCAGCGAGACGTTGGTGAGCAGCTCCTTATCCAGGCGCTCGCGCAGATTGCGCGAAGTAACGTAGCTGCCTTCGCGTCCGCAAAATGGAGATGTGTTGATGGTGAACAGCATCGCAATCGTGGGCTCATCAATGATGATGGGCGGCAGCGGCGCGGGATTCTCCGCACTGGTAATCGTCTCGCCAATCGTGATGCCTTCAACTCCCGCCACGGCGATGATGTCGCCGAGCGATGTTTCCGTAATGTCGGTGCGCTTCAGTCCAGAGAAGCTGAAGAGCTTGGTGATTTTCGTCTTCTGAAATGACCCATCGCGCTTGGCGATGGCAACGTCTTCACCAGTCTTCATGGTCCCCGAAAAAACGCGGGCAATAGCAAGCCGTCCAAGGTAGTCGCTGTAATCGAGATTGGCGACGAGAATCTGAAGCGGTCCGTCCTTGTCGCCTTGCGGTGCGGGAATGGTGTCGACGATCGCTTCAAACAAAAGACGCAGATCCTCGCCCGCCGCTCCCTGATGCACGGCAGCCGTTCCTGCCTTGGCGTTCGTATAGAGGACGGGAAAATCAAGCTGCTCTTCCTTGGCGTCGAGATCGATAAAAAGGTCGTAAACCTCGTTAAGAACTTCCTGCGGACGAGCGTCAGGCCGGTCAATCTTATTAATGACAAGAATGGGCTTCAGGTTCGCCTCAAGCGCTTTGCTGAGCACATAGCGGGTTTGCGGCAGCGGGCCTTCGCTGGCGTCAACCAGCAGCATGACGCCATCGACCATCTTGAGCGCCCGCTCCACTTCGCCACCAAAATCGGAGTGGCCTGGCGTGTCCACGATATTGATTTTCACGCCGGCATAAAACACGGCTGTGTTCTTGGCAAGGATGGTGATGCCGCGCTCGCGTTCCAGATCGTTCGAGTCCATGACGCGTTCGGCCACGGTCTCATTGTCGCGGAAGGTGCCGCTCTGGCGAAGCATGGCGTCAACCAGCGTGGTCTTGCCATGGTCCACGTGGGCGATAATGGCGATGTTGCGAATACTTGGGTTCAGATGGAAGACTCCTCAGGATTACACATTGGTGACCTACTACTACTTTACTATGCCAGCGAGGTTCGCAGTTGTTGAGCGAAGCGAACGTCGGGACAGCCGCCCGCCCTCGGCTGTCCAAGCGACCGCACGAATGCCTGAACACCGCAGAGGAGCGGCCCTTCTGGGCCGCGCAAGCTCCGCATTTCGGTCTAGCCCTCCACAGTTGCGATCAACTCAGCGCCGATTCCGGAGTTTACTTCCGCCTACGTTCGCGCGCTGTCAAAACCGATGCTGCCGGCGGCCGAAATGAAGGTAGGGGTCCTTCGACTCCGCAGAACGACTCGCTTCGCGAATCGTTCTGCTACGCTCAGGATGACTACTTAGAAGAGACGGTGAGTCCGAGAACGAGCTTGCTCTCTTTTGAAACCTTGCTATAATCGCGCAACGTTTTGGGTGTCAACTTTCCGATGGACGACCTGATGCACGACGAGTCGAGGGAAATGAAAATGAATAGGAAGCGAATTCTGTCTGGCGCCATCATGGTCGCCATGCTGGTTCTGCCGGTGATCGCGGCACCGCCGGACAGCAAATCCAATGCGGATCGGGATGCCGCTCTGGCGGAGAAGTGGATTGCGGGCTGGAATTCCCATGACCCGGACAAGATGCTCCCCCTGTTCACTGACGATGTCTTCTACGAGGACGTGGCTTTTGGCGAGGTTAGTCACGGCCGCGCTGAAATGCGCAAGTTCTTCCTCTCCGAACTGGAAGCAGTTCCTGATCTCGAACTCAAGTTGATGCGCTCCACCATCCATGACGGCCATGGCACCATCGAATGGATGTTTAGTGGCACTGACAAGGACGTGTTCAAGACGGGGAAAAAGTTTTCGGTTCGAGGCGTCAGCGTGATCGATATGCGCGATGGCAAAATATTCCGCAACCTCGACTTCTACGATGCGGCTACAATCATGCGCCAGGTCGGGCTGCTGCCAACTCCTCCCGCCGATGCCAAGTGACGCAGAAGGATCCCTATGACAACCAAGGCAACCACGGACGCGCGTGATTCCGCTCAGCTTGAAGCGCTTGGGTATGACTCCAAGTTTGATCGTTCGATGAGCCTGTGGTCGAACTTTGCTTTGGGCTTCACCTACTTGTCGCCGGTCGTCGGCGTCTATACCGTTTTCGCGTTTGCCATTGCCACGGGCGGTCCTCCGATGTTCTGGAGCTATTTATTTGTTGGGTTGGGACAGCTGTTGGTCGCGCTGGTGTTTGGAGAAATTGTCTCGCAGTTTCCTATTGCCGGTGGTCTGTATCCGTGGGCCCGACGGCTGGTGGGAAAACGTTGGGCGTGGATGGCGGGATGGGTCTACCTGTGGGCGTTGTGTACCACGATTGCGGCGGTGGCGGTGGGAGGAGCTCCTTATCTGGCGCAGCTTTTCGGCATCCACGTAGGGCAGGTTGGAGAAGTCGTGATTGCAGTGACGATGATCGCCGTGACTACGTCTCTGAACGTCAGCGGGACGAAGCTTCTGGCTCGGGTCGCCATGTTCGGATTCATTTGCGAATTGCTGGGCGCGGTTGTGGTGGGGAGTTATCTGCTCGTGGCGGCGCGTCACCAGAGTTTCGGGGTGCTGTTTCAGAGTTTCGGGCTCGGTAGCAATGGACACTATTTGCCCGCGTTCCTGGCGTCTAGCGTTGCGGCCATGTTCTGTTACTACGGCTTTGAAGCTTGCGGAGACGTTGCAGAGGAAACTCCGGACGCTGGACGCGCTATTCCCAAGGCGATGAGGATGACCATCTATATCGGTGGCTTCGCCGCCATGCTGGTTTGTCTGGCTCTGGTATTGGCGATCCCCGATTTGAATGCTGTGTTGTCGGGGAAGGATGCGGATCCGGTGACTACTACGCTGCGCGCGGCGGTGGGCGAGATCGGGCTGCGGGCTGTGATTGCGGTCGTGATGGTTTCATTCCTCTCCTGCTTGATCAGTCTGGAGGCGGCTACGAGCCGGTTGCTGTTCAGCTATGGCCGCGACCGCATGATTTTTGGCGGCGCTCAGCTCAGCACGCTTTCCAAACGCACGCGAGTTCCGGTCATTGGGCTGCTGGTTGCGGGCGCGGTGCCGGCGCTGATTGCGATTGCAGGTCTATTCCTTGAGGAAATGATTAAGACCATTATCGTGTTTGGCTCGGCCGGAATCTACGTTGCTTTCCAGATGATTGTTTTGGGAGCTTTGATTGCGCGCGCTAAGGGTTGGAAACCGAGCGGAGAGTTTCGTTTGGGCGTCTGGGCTTGGCCGGTCAACATTGCGGCGCTCACTTATGGCGTGCTGGCCATCATTAATATGGTGTGGCCGCGTACGCCTCAGGATCCGTGGTATCGCAACTACGGAATGATTGTGGGCACGGTGGCGGTGGTTGGTACCGGGCTGCTTTATGCTGTCCTGTTTCGCCCGTACGATCGGCTCAATGCGCCGGAGGGCGATGCTCACCTTGCCCACATGGGCGTCGATTGAAGGTGGAACGGCGACGGGGCAAAGTCTAGTTCTCTGTCCGTACAAGCCGGTGGTGAAACTCCAGAGCCCAAACCAGCGCCTAAAGGCGCATTCCTACTACGACACTTGCGGTATGCCGGAAGGCATACCCTGATACAGATCGTACTTGATACGGATTGTGCTTGATGCGGATCGTGCTTGCAGCACGGGCTGCCACATCATTTCTTTTCCGTGGTTTTGTCGGCTCGTGCAGAATCCTTCCAATTCGGTGATTGATAAACGACTTTGCCGCCGACCACTGTGATCAGTACTTCGGTCTTGTCGATTTCCGAGGGCTCGATCTTGAACAGATCGCGGTCGAGCAAGATGAAGTCGGCTAGCTTGTCCGGTTCGAGCGAGCCTTCCGTTTTTTCGCGACGTCCGGCGAAGGCCGCGCCCAGCGTGTATCCGCGGATGGTGTCTTCGAGGCTCAACCGCTGCTGCGGGATGAAGCCGCCGGGTGGATTGCCTTCCGAGGTTTGGCGCGTGAGAGCGGTCTGCACGCCGGGCCAGGGATTCAGCGTGACCACCGGCCAGTCGCTGCCGAAGGCGAGCGCTCCGCCTTTTGCCTGAATGCTGCGCCAGACCCAGGCACGGGAGGCGCGCTCGGGTCCGATGTTGCGCGCCCATATGCCGAGCGTGTCGTCGTCGGGATAGGAATGCAGGGGCTGCATGCTGGCAATGACGCCTAGCTTGCCGAAGCGGTCAACGTCCGCGGCGGTGATGGTTTCGATGTGCTCGATGCGTGGGCGGGCATCCTTTGTGTGATTCACTGCGGCGGCGTTCTGGTAGGCGTCTAGCGCGAGGCGCACGGCCTTGTCTCCGATGGCGTGGGTGAAAATCTGAAGACCGCGTGCGTCGAGATTAGCGACGGTGGCTTTGTATTTGTCCGGATCCCAGAAGAGTTTGCCGCTCTGCGTCGGATCGTCGGTGTAGGGCTCCAGCATGGCGGCGGTGTGGGCCTCGACCACGCCATCGAGCATGGTCTTCACGACGCCGCCCTCGATCCAGTCGTCATTGGAATCATATTGTCGCCGGGCGTTGTCGATCAGCGCATTCGATTGCGGCGTCAGGCCGGGCGGGTCGAGAAAGTACGCGATGTAAAAACGGAGCGTCAACTCGCCACGGGCGCGCAGTTCGTTGTAGAGGTCGAGATATTCGAAGTCCTGTCCGGCGCTGTGCACACGCGTCAGACCTACGCGGTTGGCTTCATGGATGCCTTTGCGCAGCGCATCGAGGCGTTCGGTCCGCGTGGGAACGGGAGTTTTCGCTCCTACTAAATCGCCAGCCGCTTCTTTCAGCGCGCCCGTGGCCTCGCCGTTTTCGTCGCGGACAATTTTTCCGTTGGGCGGGTCGGGTGTGTTGCGATCAATGCCCGCCATGGCGAGCGCCTTGCTGTTGGCCCACGAACTGTGGCCGTCGAAGGCAATCAGGTAGACAGGACGATCGGGAACGATATCGTCAAGTGTCGTCTTGTTTGGAAGTCCGGAGGGGGCGAACGTGGGATAGGTCCAGCCCATGCCTTGTATCCAGGCGTCGTTAGGCTGGGCGGGATGAGCGTCGGCGTAGGCTTTGACGCGCTTCTGGATTTCGGCGACGGTGCTCGCGCCGTTCAGATCCACGCGCGTGAGACCGAGCGAGCCATCCATGAAATGAATGTGGCAGTCGGTGAATCCCGGCAATAGGAGACGCTGGCCGGCATCGATCACTTTGGTTGCGGGGCCGCGCTGAGCTTCAATCTGTTGGCGATCACCGACCGCGATAATCTTGTCGCCGCGAACGGCGATCGACTCCGCCCATTTCTGATGTGGATTGACGGTGTAGATTCGGGCGTTCGTAACGATCACATCGGCGGATTGCGAGTCGGGTTGCGGGGACGCATCCGATGCCATCAGCGGCGGAATCGAGAACATGGATGTGAGCAGGAGCGCGATGCAGAGATGCGATTGGGGAAGGCGCATAGTTTCGATTCTTTGTGGTGCTCAGAATGTCGGCGGAGTGTTGACCCATAACAGCCAGGTCTCACTGCGGCCGGGATTTTTCCAGTGATGCGGTGTGGCGCTCTCGAAATAAAAGCTGTCGCCGCGTTTCAGATGGTACTCCTCGCCGTCAAGCGCGATCTTCAACTCTCCGCGCAGCACGAACAGGAACTCCTCGCCTTCGTGGGAGTACGACTCGCCACTGCCAGCCTTCGGCGCGATGCGAAACAGGTGCGGCTCCATAACTTTGTTGCCCCAGGCGAGCAACTCCATGCGCACGCCGGGACCGGCTTCAAGCACCTTGCGCTTGGGCGGACGCACCAATCGGGTATTCAATTCCGTCGCATCGAAAAAATCAAGAATGTTGGTGCGATAGTAGCGTGCTAGCCTGCGCAGTGTGCCGACGGAGGCGCTCATCTGCGAACGTTCGAGGGCGCTCAGAAAGCCGATCGAAATTCCGGCTGCGGCGGCGACTTCGGCAAGGTTGACGCCGCGTTTGGCGCGCAAGCGGCGCAGTCTAGGGCCGACCGACGCAACCCCGCTGCTGGCGTCGGGTTTGATCGTGCCCTCGCGCTTCAGCATCTGCACGATGGCGGCGGCGTTCAATCCGCGGACCTTGCGCAGGTAGCGCGCCTTTTTCAGCAGGCGCACGTCGTCGTTGCTATAGAGACGATACCGGCTCTGGGTGCGGTGCGGGTGCGTTAGTCCCAGGGCTTCCCATCCGCGGATCGCCGACGGAGAAATCCCCACGGAACGGGCCACGTCGCCGATTTTGAGATAGACTTGTGCGCTGCTCGACATATTTCCCTATGAATTTTGGTAGAAGCGGGGGAAGCACTTTTCCGCTTGACAGAGAGCTGTGGAGTCTCTAACCTTGCACGATTATAGCAAGGTTACTATTGCGCGCAAGCTGTATTTGGATGGTTGAATTCAGATCATTGAATTCAATCATTGAATTCAGATTGCAGTGAAATTGCCCCCCGAGATTTGGAGGATGTGTTCCATGCCGACGTCGAAATCTTCCCGGAAGTCTTGCTGGCTCGTCCTGAGCTTGTGCCTGATCTGCTCCACGCTCATATCTGCCCAGAGCACTGGCGGACGCATCCTCGGCCGCGTTTCCGATTCCAGCGGCGCCGTGCTGGCGAATGTGAAGGTTACCCTCACCAACGACGCCACGGGCGTGAGCGCGGATACCACCACCAGCGGCAATGGCGACTATGGCTTCCCGCAGGTATCAGTCGGCACCTATCGGATAGAATTCGACCTCGCGGGCTTCAAGAAGAACGTGCAAAAGGGAGTGAACGTCGATCTTAACCAGGTGGTGACACTCAACTCGGTGTTGCAGATCGGCCAAACGAAAGAGGTCGTCGAAGTGACCTCAGAAGCTCCGCTGGTCGACACTACGAGCACGCAACTGGGCTCGATCATGGACGCGCACCAGGTTTCGAATTTGCCCCTGAACTCGCGCGACACTTATCAGTTGTTGCAGCTGCAACCTGGGGTCCAAGGCGTAGGCGGGTCCGACCTCTTTTATGGCAGCAATACGGCGGGAGCAGTTTCTGTGAACGGCGGCCGCGGCCGGTCCAACAACTTCAACGTCAATGGCGGAGACGGCAACGATTTGTTCGTGAACTCGCCTGCCATTCAGCCAACGCCCGATAGCATTGCCGAATTTCGCGTTCTTTCCAATACCTTTGATGCCGAGTACGGACGCAATTCCGGAGCGGTGATTAATGTCGTTACCAAGTCCGGAACCAATGGCTGGCATGGCAGCGTGTACGAATTCCTGCGCAACCAAATGTTTAATTCGAAGGGCTATCTAGATCTTCGACGGCCTGACGACAAACAGAACCAGTTTGGGGGAACCTTCGGCGGGCCGATCGTGAAGGACCGGACTTTCTTCTTTACTTCGTATGAAGGACGGCGGGTGGTGCACGGGATATCTTCGGACGCAGTAACGGTACCAACGACGGCGGAGCGGGCGGGTGACTTTTCTGCCACGGGGTTCACTGGATCCGTAGGGACCCAACTCGAAGCCGATATGTTATTTGCTCGTTGTGGAGTAGGCGCTTCCGTGGGAGAGCCCTACTCGGACCCTATTGCACCGTCGGTCTTTGGTCCGAACAGCCAGGTTCCGACCAGTTGCTTTGATCCCGCCGCAGCGGCGATCCTCCAGTTGTATGTACCGCCTGCGAACACGCTCGACAACAACGGTGTCCTCAATACTTTCCGCTCCATTCCCAATGAGGATTCACACGCCAACCAATTCACGTTGAAGATCGATCACAGTCTGACCAACAAGCAGAACCTGACCGGGTATTACTACTTCAACGATTCATTTGATTCGCAGCCGTTCACAAGATTCCAGGCGGCCACTCCCAACCTCTTGCAGGGCTTCGGTAATAACAGCGCCACACGCGCGCAACAGATCAACATTACGCACACGTGGACAATCAGCACCTCGGTGGTGAACGAACTGCGAGCGACATACTTTCGCGAGGCCCAGGGGACCTTCCTGCACCCGCAGCACACCAACCTGGTCACTGCCTCGTGTGGCTCGGGTAGCGCCGCGCAGTTCTGTTTCACTGGTACGGACTCCTCCGGCGTGATTCCGTCGAATCCCAAGTACGGAATCACTCCCAACCTTGGTCCCAATCGAGAGGGCGTCCCCTTCATTAGTATTTCAGGAGGCTTTACCATCGGTAATGACTTCGAAGGCGAGCTACCTCAGATCGGCAATACCTATCAGCTAAGCGACAACCTTACCAAGGTTATCGGTAACCACACCACAAAGTTCGGTATCGATGTGAGAAATCAGCGCTTCCTGCAAACCTTGTATTTCGATCCCAACGGCGATTTCACCTATTCTGGCGGTGGGCCGAACGACACCGGAGATTTATTCGGTAACTACTTGTTGGGTCTTCCTGACTCATACTTGCAAGGATCGGCACAGACTGAGGATGTTCGAGGGAACTCCATCTACCTGTTTGCGCAAGACAGCTGGAAGGTCAAACCGAACCTAACGCTGAACTATGGCTTGCGCTGGGAGTACAACCAGCCTATCTACGATGCTGGCTTGCGCTATCAAACGTTCCGGCCAGGGCAAGCCGACACCGTGTTCCAGTACACGGGTGATCCCGCGATGTTTCCGCTGGGTCTCGTGATACCTGGAGACAAAGGTGTGCCCAAGGGCCTTACGGCCAGCTATTACCATGCTTTTGCACCCCGCATCGGTATTGCATGGGATCCGTTTAAAGATGGAAAGACGACGGTCCGGGCCGGGTGGGGATTGTTCTACAATCCCATCGAGCAACTTGTGCTGGAGCAATTCCAGGGCGAACCGCCATTCGGCGGCAGTTCCCTGATATCGGAAGGCCTGTTTGCTACACCGTTTGTCAGCCAGAGCGGTTCGGCGGGGAACCTGACCGTCTCGCCCAACCCGTTCAATGGCATTCTCAATCCAGCTCGTGGAAGCAATGTAGACTGGGCCGCCTTCCGGCCGATTTTGCTGTTTGGCGAGCTCGAGCCAAAACTCAGATCGCAATATACCGCCCAATACAACTTCGGAATTACTCGCGAATTGTCCCGGGACACGGTGCTGTCGGTTGGCTATGTGGGATCGCAAGGGCACCGTCTACTTGCGACGCGCGACATCAATTATGGGAACCCGCAGACGTGTATCGATCTGCAGAACCTGTTCAACACTGGAAATCCAGCCTATGCCAATACTTCTTGTGGACCATTTTTCGCAGATAGCTCCTTCGGCTTCGTTCTCCAGCCGGGCGACAAGCTGACGCTGCCCAATAATCAAGTGGTCACGGGAGCCACTGGGAGCGGCACCCCGATCGGATTGGTTGGCCTGCGCCGTTACTCCTCTCCCCGCTGCGACCCGACGAACGGCTGGGATCCCATCAACATGGTCTTCATCAACGGCTGCCCCTCCGACGGTATCCCTGTATTTTCCAGCATCTTCGCCCAGAACACCGAAGCAGCGTCGAACTATAACTCGTTGCAAGCTTCGCTCGAACGGAGACTGAGCCACGGACTGCAGTTCGAAGTGGCATACACGTTCAGCAAATCCATCGACAATGCTTCCAGCTTCGAAAACATCCTGAAGCCCATCTGTGATCGCTGCAATCGCGCACTCTCGCTGTTTGATGCGCGGCATCGGGTCGTCATCAGTTACCTCTGGCAACTTCCCGTTCCCCAGTACCAAGGAGTGAAAGGCAAGGTCCTGGACGGGTGGGCGGTGTCGGGTATTACCAGCTTTCAGAGCGGCTTCCCGGTGCGTATCCAGTCGAGCAGCGACGCAGAGCTGATGAACAGTTTCGATTTTGAACTACCCGGCAAGCCTGATCTGATTGCTTCCTTCCACACTCAGGATCCGAGGAAGCATGGTGGTTATGCATTCGATCCAACTTCATTTGCTCTTCCGCAGCAGACCGCCAGCTCGACGCCTTTGCAATTGCTTGGGAACGCGCCGCGGACCATTTGTTGCGGGGCGGGAATCGATAACTTCGATTTCTCCGTTCAGAAGCAATTGCCGATCGGAGAAACAAAACACTTCGAATTTCGCGCCGAGTTCTTCAACATTTTTAACCATACACAGTTCCTGAACCCGGACGGTAACATCAGCGACGGCAACTTGAACTCCGACGGCACCATTAACGCACAGAGTCCCGGGGACTTTGGCCGCGTCAAACACACGCGCGATCCGCGGAATATTCAGTTTGCTTTGAAGTTTGCTTTTTAGAATGTCGATGTCCCCCGGGCGGTTTCACCCGCCCGGGCCTAATCTAATGGCCTACCCGGCCTGAGTCTTTACTGGAGAATTACGATGTACCCCGCATTGCAAAAAGAGCTCGACACGTTCGAGCGCCGCACTCCGAAGTCCGCCGAAGCGCATAAGAAGAACTTGAAGCGTCTGCCCCTTGGCGTGGCTAGCAACTATCGCGCGTATGATCCGTATCCGATTTTTGTGTCGGAAGCGTCGGGCAGCAAGTTCCGCGATCTCGACGGCAACGAATACCTTGATCACAATCTGTGTTTCGGCGCGCTGATGGCCGGACACTCGCATCCGGCGGTGATCAAGGCGGTGGAAGCGCGTCTGCGCAAGGGCACCATGTATGGCATGCCGCACAACATGGAGTGGGAACTGGCGGAGGAAGTCTGCACGCGGTTTCCGGTGGAGATGTGCCGCTTCGGCAACAGCGGTACCGAAGCCACTATGCATAGCATTCGTCTGGCCCGCGCGGCTACGGGACGCGACAAGATTATTAAGTTTGAAGGCGGCTACCACGGCTTGCATGATGCGGCGCTGGTTAGCGTGAAGCCGCACCCGCCCGGCGACGATTTCGGCGATATCAAGAATCCGAAGCCTGTGTCGGCTGGGGCCGGTGTGCCTAAGGCGAGTATTGCAAACGTGCTGGTTGCTACGTTCAACGATCTGGAAACGGTGGAGCGGCGGTTCAAAGAGAATCCGAATGAGGTGGCGGCCATCATTCTTGAGCCGATCATGATGAATGTTGGCCTGTGCATGCCGCAGAAGGGATTTCTGGAAGGGCTGCGGACGCTCTGCGACAAGCACGGCGCGCTGTTGATCTTCGACGAAGTTAAGACGGGCGCGAAGCTCGGCTGGGGAGGAGCTTCGGAATACTTCGGCGTGACGCCCGACATGATCTGCCTGGCGAAGTCGATCGGCGGCGGGTTTCCGCTGGCGGCTTTTGGTGCGCACAAGCGGGTCATGGGTCTGATATCAGACCACAAGGTCTTCCACGGCGGCACTTACAATACGAATCCGATTTCGATGGCGGCTGGGATCGCAACTTTCCGCGAAGTGCTTACTCGCGCTAACTACACGAAGATCGAGAAGCTTAGTAATAAGTTGGTGGATGGATATGAGAAGACGATTGCGAAGGTTGGACTGCAAGGCTACATCGCTAGCGCTGGAGCGAACGGCGCGCTGATGCTGTATCCGAAGGAAATTCGTAACTATCGCGACTGGCTGCCGGTTGATGTGGACCTGTGGCGGCATTA
>Ga0210410_10001262_pt1 | contig 24135 bp, 18 predicted proteins | sample IncBWC4MmetaG_FD_161058 | JGI IMG/M metagenome (GOLD analysis project Ga0210410, IMG submission 161058) | Forest soil microbial communities from Barre Woods Harvard Forest LTER site, Petersham, Massachusetts, United States - Inc-BW-C-4-M | ecosystem: Environmental > Terrestrial > Soil >... | reverse complement strand
AATCGGGCGCGGGCACATTGTCGCGTTCAATGTGCTGAATGCGGGGCGGTTTACGCTGGGCGCATCTGGCGTGGGCGGATCGAAGTACGTGCTGATGACGGCTTCGAAATATTCGAAGGAGCGCAAGGCGTTCGGCAAGCAGATCGGCGAGTTCGGACTGATGCGCGAGAAACTGGCGGAGATGGCGATCCAGATTTTCGCGGTGGAATCGATGGTTTACCGCACGGCGGGCAATCTCGAAGCAGCGATGCATGCTGCCTCGGGTTCGGGCGACAAGGCGCAGAACACGATGAAGGTGCTGGAGGAATACGCGATCGAGAGCTCCATTTCGAAAGTATACGGCAGCGAAATGCTGGATTTCGTGGTGGACGAGGGCGTGCAGATTTTCGGCGGCTACGGCTTCCACGAAGACTATCCCGTCTGCCGCGCGTACCGCGATTCGCGCGTGAATCGCATCTTTGAAGGCACCAACGAAATCAACCGCATGCTGATCATCCAGATGCTGATGAAGCGTGCGATGGGCGGGCAACTGGCGCTGATCCCCGCGGCGATGAAGCTGGCCGACGAAATTCTCGCCGGGCCTTCGTTCGAAGAAGCGCCGGAAGGCGTGCTTGCCGAGGAGGCGCGCAATATCGCCAACTGCAAAAAGATGTTCCTGCAGGCGGCCGGCGGCGCGGTGCAGAAATTCCGCGAAAAGCTGGCCGATGAGCAGGAACTGATCGGCGCGCTGGCCAATATCGTGATGGAGATTTACGCGATGGAATCGACGCTGCTTCGCGCGCAGAAGGCGGCCGCAAGCAAGGGCGAAGCGGCCACTTCCGTGATGATTGACGCCGCGCGCGTTTTCATAGCCGATGCCGCCGAGCGCGTGGATCACGAAGCGAAGCGCGCCATCGCGGCCGTCCACGAGGGCGACATGCTGACCACACAGATGGCCGTGCTGAAGCGGTTTGGCAAGCGCCCCGCCGTGGACACGATCGCGTTGCGCCGCCGCGTCGCCGAAGCGGTGCAGTCGCAGGACCGCTACCCGTTCGAGGGCCGCTGAGGAATCCGGGAGCGCCCGTGCTTCTAAACTGAACCGGATGCGGGGTATCGGAAAGACTTCCCCGATCCGTTTCAAATTGGGAATGACCAACCGAGCACAGTTATAGCGATCGAACTCTTCCCAAAGCAAAAGTCCCCTAAACTGGTTATCAGGACAGTACTAGGACTGACAATTGAATTTTCGCCCGTTTCCCCGGTTTCTGGCCGCGGTGGCCCTTTCCGTGGTGGTTCTCCACGTGTTGAGCGTTGTGTTTCTTGGCTCATCCTCCTTCGGTTCCCTGATCGGCAATGCGCTGCAAATATTCTCCAGTTTCCTTGCTGCCGCGATGTGCTTTCAGTCGGCGAGGCGAGGGGTGGGCTTCGCCCGCTCGTTCTGGACCCTGGTGGGATTCGGCATGGGTGTGTGGGGAGTGGCGGACTTTGGTTGGGCCTACTATGAACTTTTTCTTCACATAGAGCCGCCGCCCGGATCGCTGATCCGTTTTCTGTTCGACACGCATGGCATGTTCTTCGTGATGGCCATTTTCCTGAATCAGGATAAAAAGGACTCGCGAGTGGATGTGGCCGAAACACTGGACTTCATTCAAATCGGCATTCTGTTTTTTCTGGTTTATTTCGGCGCCTACTACCTGCCGGCAATCGACTTGGGATATCGGGAAGCCCTCGAGCGGGAATTTCTGGTGATGACGGTCGGAACCACTGGGATACTCCTTCTCGCTCTTCTGCAGTGGAGGCGAAGCACCACCCGCGAGGCTCAGAGGCTCTTTGGCGGACTCGCTTCCTATCTTCTGGTCTACGGAATTCTTGCGACCGTCGTTTCCTGGCTCCAGGTGGCCCATGAGATGCCGACCGGCACCTGGTTTGATCTGGGCTGGACAATCCCGCTGCTTTTTGGGGCGTTCTGGGCAGCTACGTGGCAGCCGGCGCCCGAGCCAGAGACGCAGGTAAAAAAGCGAAACCACTCACTGGCTGAAATCCTGCTTAACAATGCAATGTTTTTCTTTGCGCCCATGGTCATTCTGATCCAGGTGGCGCAACTGGGTCCTGGCCTGAGGGCGATCCGATTCGGTTTGTTGGGAATTTCGTTCACCTGCTATGCGGTGCGCATCGGCTTGACGCAGTACCGCCAGCAGCAGGACGAAGAAACCGTGCGGCGGCAGAGTCTGGCGATGGATTCCTCCATCGAGGGGATAGGAATACTGGATGAAAAAGGCGTGCACAGCTATGCCAATTCCGCCCTGGCTTCGATTCTGGGATTTGATTCTCCCCTGCGCATTGTGGGCCAACCATGGAAAGTGGTCTACGCCTTCCAGCCGATTGCGGAAATCGAAGGCCAGGTTCGCAACGGACTAAAGGAAACCGGCAAGTGGACGGGCAATTTACAACTGCGGCGGCCCGACGGCAGCCGCATTCCCGTTGAGTTTCACGTTGGGCGCATGCCGGACGGCGGCACGGTGTGCGTCTGCCGCGATCTTTCGCAGCACGAGCAGGCAGAGAAAGCGCGGGCGGAGGCGGAAACCAAGTACCGCATGCTGGTGGAGCACGTAAACGCGATCACCTACATCGCGGAAATCGGCATCAATGGAAAATGGTTTTACATCAGCCCGCAGGTGGAAAACATTCTGGGTTACACGCCGGAAGAATGGCTGGCGATTGCCCCTGATTGGGCTGAACACATCCACCCAGACGACCTGCCCATCGTTATCGCCGCGGAAGAGCAGAGCCGGAATGGATTTCCATTCCAGGCGGAATTCCGCGTGCGCCGAAAAGACGGGCGCGAAGTGTGGCTAAGCGATACGGCGGTGATCGTGCAAGGCAGCGATTCCCACCCGGTGATGGAAGGCATTATGGTGGACATCACCGAGCGAAAGGCGCTGGAGACACAACTGCAGCAATCGCGCAAGATGGAAGCGGTAGGGCGACTGGCCGGAGGCATCGCGCACGACTTCAACAATCTCCTAACCATTGTTTCGGGTTACACCGAGCTTGCGTTGAGCCGGCCGGGCCTTCCGAGCGAAGCGCACGCCGACATCGAGCGGATCGAGAATGCGTCGGGGCGCGCGGCGGCGCTGGTGCGACAATTGCTGGCGTTCAGCCGCAAGCAGGTGCTGCAGCCGAAGATTCTGGACCTGAACAAAATTGTGCTGAACCTGGATTCGCTGCTGCGGCGCTTGATGGACGAGCGGATCGAGATGGTCACGCGGGTGAAGGATGACCTCGGCAAAGTGAAGGCCGACCCTGCTCAGGTGGAGCAGGTGATCATGAACCTGGTGGTGAATGCGCGCGACGCGATGCCCGAAGGTGGTCGCCTGGTGGTGGAAACCTGCAACGCGGACCTCGATGCAAATTACGCCGTGGACCACGTTTCCGTGAGGCCCGGGCGCTACGTGATGCTGGCTGTTTCGGATACGGGCGTGGGCATGGATCGCCAGACAGTGGCGCACATTTTCGAACCATTTTTCACGACAAAGGAAAGCGGCCGTGGGACAGGGCTTGGCCTTTCGACCGTGTACGGCATCGTGAAGCAAAGCGGCGGCTACATCTGGGTCTACAGCGAGCCGGGCAAGGGCAGCACGTTTAAAGTCTATCTGCCTCGAGTGGATGAGGGTCCCGAAGCGCCTTCCGCCGCACAGGCCGCGCCCAGGGCGCAACGCGGCTCGGAGACGATTTTGATTGTCGAGGACGAGGAAGCCGTGCGGGAACTGATTCAGACGGTGCTGACGGAGAAAGGTTACGACGTCATTCCATCACTCGACCCGCAGCACGCGGAACAGATTGCTGCGCGTTTCCCCGGGGAGATTCACCTGCTCCTGACGGACATGGTCATGCCCGGCACCAGCGGGCGTGAGCTGGCGGAGCGCATTTCCGCGAAACGCAGGGACATTCGGGTGCTCTTCATGTCCGGATACACCGATAACGTGATTACGAGCGGAGGCATGCTGGAAGAGGGATTGGCGTTCCTGCAGAAGCCGTTTTCACCTGCGGCACTGGTGCAGAAAGTGCGCGAAGTGCTCAGCCAGACTCCCGCGGTCTAGTTTTTCCTCGAAATCTTTGCCAGAGAATTGGACTCACTGCGGATTTGCAGGGGTGGGTGCTGAATTCGGCGCCGGAACGGGGCTTGGCGTTGTGCTCGGTGTTGTTGCCGGTGGAGCTTCCTTCGGCTTGCCGATACTGTTCAGAGTTTCAACATTGAACCGCTTGTAGTCTGAATAGCGGGTGATGGCGTTTAGCTTGAATCCCTTCACCAGGAGCACTCGCGCTCCGACGTGCGCCTCCTCATACGTCGGCAGCCAAACTTCATTGTTCAGGTAAGCCTGTTCGAAGACAAAGCTGGTGCCTTTCTGAATACTAGCCAGGATTCCACCGCCGAGATGGAAGTCGCCCACGAAATAGGCTTCAAGCCGCGCCACGTCGTTGGCCTTCTCGTCCACCCAGACAACGCCGGCCAATTCCTTCACCAAGCGTTCGACCATGTTTTTGGGTTTGTATTCGGGATTGGGCTCGAAATCGAAAACCAGCACGTCTTGGCCGCGGAATCGTTCACGGCGCGGATTCACAAACTGGGAAGTTCGAAGGAAGACTTCGATGCCGGGTTCGTCTTTCTCTTTCTCGTCTTTTCCCTGTTCCTTAGCCTTCTCGGCTTTTTCTTCTTTTTTCTTGTTCTGTTTTTGCACTTCTTCAATGCGCTTCTGCGTCTGCTCGTTTTCCTTTTTCTGTTCGCTCTCGCTGAGCTCTTTGCCGTCCTTCTTCACCTGCGTGGAGATTTCTTCGCCGTCGAGATAGAAAAAGGTGTATTCCTTCGCTTCTTTCTTCGTCACTTTGCCGAATTTGTCGTACTCGGTTTCTTCCTCCAAGCGCGAGCCGGCATAGTTTTCCTTGATTTTGTCGATCTGCTTCTGGTTCGCGTCGAGTTGTTCGAAGAGTTTCTTCAGGTCGGGCAGCTTCACTTGCGACTTCATCGGGAAATCGAAGACGCGCTCGCCGATGGTTTCGTTGACGCCGACCCGGGTGACGCTGATTGAGTAGCTGTCACTGCCTCGCTTCAGTTCGATTTTATAGGGAACTCTGACGCCGTTTACTTCTCGATAGTCTTCGTAATAAATTTCCCGCGGAGTGCCCGCGATCTGCGCCTTCTCTTCCAAGATCAGGTGGGTCTGCGAATCGAAAAAGACGTGCCACTGCACGCCTGCCGGATACGTCAATTCCACTTCCTGGGCGGCGCGGCCATGCACCTGCGCTTCTCCCTTGTACGTGGCGCCAACCTTGCGCTTGGCCAGCGATTCCAGGCGCGCGTTGTAATATTGCGCGGCAATTTCCATTTCCACCGCATCGTGGCCAAGCAGCGTGCCGATTTCCCCGTCGGCCGCCTGATGCCAGGCGGACTTGCCGTTGTAAGACTCGATCAAAGTGTCGCCGTTCGCACGTAGTTCGGTATAAAACCGGTTGGGCCGTTTTATTTTGAACGTATACGTCCCCGGGGCCGCGTCTCCGATCACGGCGACGCTCCCGTCAATGGAGAGGGTCTGCAAGCGGGAGACGGCCTTGCTTCCACCGACAGCCCTCAGATACTGGTCAATTATTTTTTGCGCTTCGTCGGCGCGCGCCGGGACACCAAACAGGGTTCCGAAAACAATAGGAAGAGCAATAAGGATGGATTTGCGCATGGCTTTCCACTGTTAGATACGCGGAACCAAGCAAAAAGTTGCGGTTCCCGTTGCTAATTTCTTGTCGCATCGCGCGGGGCCCGGTCAGCGGGCGGCCTTCGGGCGGTTCAGGTATTTTTCATACAAGGCCTTTTGTTTGTTATCCGTGGATGTAAGCTGGCCCTTTATGAAGAGATAGCGCACGTCGGTGGTCACCTCGAGCGGGTCACCGTTGGTGACAATGAGGTTGGCGATCTTCCCTGTTTCCACGGTGCCCAACTGTGCCTCGAGGCCGAACATTTGCGCAGGATAGAGCGTGACGGCCTTGAGCCCCTCTTCGTACGGCAGGCCGTGCGCCACGGCGTTCGCGGCGTTTTGGCCAAGGCGGCGTGCGAAGCTGTTGTCAAAGCTGCCGAACGCGATTTTGATGCCGGCGGCGCGAAGCTCTTCGGGCTGAGTGAGCAATCGGTCGTAGGGGTCGTCTTCTTCAGGAGGTTCGCCGAGCGTCGGACGCAGAATCACCGGCACGCTTTTTGAGCGCAGCAGGTCTTTCTCTTTCCACGCTTCGGTGGCTCCCGCAAGAACGATTTTCAACTTCTGTTTGTCGCAGAACTCGATGGCGTCGCGGATTTGCCGCGCTTTGTCCGCAAAAACAAGCAGTGGCATTTCCCCGCGGATCACCGGTGCCATCGCTTCAAGCTTGACGTCGCGCTGAAAGTTGACGTTGGCGGTGTCTTGCAGAGCTTGCGTGTAGTGCCGCGCCTGCTCGATATAGTCGGCTAGCTCGTTGACTTGTTTGTCGTACTCTTTCTTCGCGTCCTCAAACGGCTTCTCTTTGATCGAGAAGGTCGAGAAATCGAAGGAGCGCGTCTCGATGTCCGGCCAATCGACGACCATGGCGGCGCGCTTGTTGATGAGCATCTCTTCGACCGTCCATCCGGCAAGGTGAATCGCCGAGGCCTGGCCGCCTACCAGATTCTTCGCCCCACGGCTGTCAAAGCCGCCGCTCGCCGGCGCCGCGATCACTTCCGTAATGCCCGATGCGCGGGTGACGGGAATGTGCGCGCTGGAGGGAAGAATCGCTGTCGCCGCGGTCACGTCGGGATTGAAGGAACCGGTCTCGGTGGTGTCCACGGTGGCGTTCACGGCGCCGATTTCGCTTAAGCCCATTTGCGTGACGGGATCGAAGAGGCCAGGATATACCTGCAAGCCCTTCGCATCGATCACCTGCGCTCCGGCAGGAATCGGGATGCCTGCGCCAACGGCAGCAATTTTCCCTTCATGAATTACAACCGTGCCGTCTTCGATTGGTTGGCCCGCAAGTGTAAAGATTTTTGCGTGCGTAATCGCGTAGTCGGTGCTTGAAGTAGTTTGTGCATTGGCTGCGAGCGCGCCGAACGATAACAGCATCGGGAGCGTGCCGAGAAAATTCGGAAGGAGACGTTTCACAGCGCACCTCCCTGGCCCGCATTGCCCTGCGGCGGCTTTGGGTTGGCTTCCGGCTTTTTCTCCTCGGTTTTCTTTTCTTCGGGCTTTTTCTCTTCTGACTTCTTCTCGTCTGGTTTTCTCTCCTCGGCCTTTTTCTCTTCCAGTTTCTTGTCGCCGGCCTTCTTTTCTTCGTCTCGTTTTTTCTTTGCCTTCTCGAGGAGATCTTTCTTCTCTTTTTCAAGTGCCGGTCGCCCGGCTTGTTCCTTTTCGCGGTCAAAGTAGACGCGCCCATCGATCAGCGTCTTCTGCACAACGGCGTATGCGCTGAGCGGGTCGTGATTGTAAATGGCCAGGTCCGCGTCCTTGCCGACGTCGATGGAACCGACGCGCTTGTCGATGCCCAACTGAAAGGCGGGATTCAGGGTAACGAGTTTCAGCGCCTCGTCGTGAGTCAATCCGCCATAGCGGATGGATTTCGCCGCTTCCTGGTTGAGGTGCGTCGCTTCCGCCGCATCGTCGGAATTGACCGAGACGTTTACGCCGCGCCTGGTCATCAGCGCCGCATTGTATGGAATCGCGTCGTATGCTTCCACTTTGTAGGCCCACCAGTCGGAGAATGTGGACGCCCCGCTTCCCGCGGCGGCGATTTCGTCGGCGACTTTATAGCCTTCCAGCACGTGTTGGAAGGTCTGCACCTGGAACCCGAACTCCTTGGCCACCCGGAGCAGCATGAGGATTTCGTCTTCGCGGTAGCAGTGCGCGTGGACGTAACGTTTCCCCTCGAGCACTTCCACCAGCGGGTCCAGCTTCAGATTCCGGCGAGGCGGAATTACATTTTTCTCTCCGGCCGCTACGCGCTTGTTGTAGTCTTCCCAGGATTTCTTGTAATCGCGCGCTTCCGTGAACGCGCTGCGGATCGTCTCCTCAACGCCCATGCGTGTGGCCGGATAGCGTTCCGGTACACCACTGAGGCGAATATTCGAACGCTTGGGATTTTCGCCGAGAGCAAACTTGATGCCGGGCAATGCGCCTTCAAACGGCAACTTCGCGGCCGGTTGTCCCCAGCGCAGCTTGATGACGATGGTCTGCCCCCCGATGGAATTTGCGGAACCATGCAGAATATTTGCAGTGGTGACGCCGCCGGCGAGATCGCGAAAAATCGAAATGTCGTCTGAGTTCAGGACATCGGCGATGTTCACCATCGAAGAGACGGAGACAGAGCCTTCGTTGACACTGCCGTCCACGGCAATGTGCGAATGGCAGTCGATGATACCGGGCATGACGAACTGGCCCGTCGCGTCAATCACCACGGCGTCAGCGGGTGCTTTCAGCGTTCCGCCGACCGCGACGATCTTGCCGTCCTTGATCAAGATGTCGCCCTTGTCGATGGCGCCGTGAGAAACGGTAAGGATCGTTGCATTGCGAATCAGGATCACCGGAGCAGGTACATCCATCCCGGCGCCGCTGGCCGGTTTTTCGTTGGCGCTGAGGCGTCCCGCAATTGCGAGGAGAAAGGCGGCGGCAAAACAAAAAATGTTTGCGCGCAACTTCATCGCGCACGCCCCGCCTGCACGGCCGCCATTCGTGTGGGCTTGTTGCCGTTGAACTCAAAATTGTAGCCCATCGCCTGAATCGAACCCTTCATTGAAGTCCCCTCGAAAGTTCCGGTGAAAACAACGTCGCTCGAGCTACCTTCGATTGAAATATTGATCGTGAACCTGAATTTGTCGCCGCTCACCCAGCCGCTGAACACGCTGCCTGTGCCGTGGTCGCTGGTGACTCTGCCGGTCAAGGTACCGTCGGCCTGCATGGTGAGATCCGCGGTGGCTTCTTCCTGGCCTTGCGGAGTCGTAAAGCTCAATTTCCACTTGCCAGTCAGGTCGCCTTTAGGCGGCTCGCTGGGCCGCAAAACTTCCCGCACTTCGTATTTGCGCCCATCCACGAATACGATTTTCACTTTCGTTTTTTTGTCGAAGAGATCGCCGTCGGTGACCACCAGGTTCGCGATCTTCCCGTTTTCGATCGAGCCAAGGGTTTCCGCGACGCCGAAAATCTCCGCTGGCGAAAGTGTCAGCGCGCGTAGCGCAGCCTCGGGGCTCAGCCCCGCGTCAATCGACTTTTTCACCGCAGGCAAAATGTCCTTCGGCGTCGTAATGCCGCCCGAATAAAACGCGAATTTCACACCAGCTTTGCCGAGCGCGGCCGGGGAAGACGGAGCGCGGTCGCGGAACCGCAGCGCGCGCAGCGATGGCGTCGTTTCCGGGTCGCTGTCTTTTTCCGCTTCCGGCCATTTCAGGTCTACCAGTACGGGTATTTTCCTGGCACCAATTTCGGGCGCGACGTCATAGCTCATCTGTGCGCCGTAGAGAACCGCATTCAACTTCCATTCTTCGATCAACCGCAGAGAGCGGCGGATTTGCAGGGAAGTGTTTCCCGGTATCAGCACAACCGCGTGTTTTCCAAGCGCCGTCGCCAAAGCCGCGTCGCTGTGGTCGTACTTCGGCCGCTCCACGCCGCGCGGATTTTTCTCGTAGATGGCCTCGGCTTGCGTGTCCCAGTTCGTGTCCAGCCACACCTGCCGGACATACGCGATTACTCCCATCTGCGAGCCTGGAAAACTGCGAAATCCACCGGGAGCCTGCAGCGAAACTGGAATCGCAACCGGTGATTTCACCACCAAGTCGCCGGCACGCTCGCCACCGAGATCGAGCACACCAGCTTGGCCTGGAAACATTCCGCCTTTGGGCGCGGCGATTACGGTCGTAAATCCTGCGGACCGCCAGGTTTCCACTCGCGGATCACCGGGATTCGTTTCGTCCGCGGCGGTTCGCCACGGCGTCGTTGCGGGACGATCTTCCGGCCCACGCGAAATGGCAGGCTGCGGGCGGGCACCACTCTCTCCAGCGGAAGGAGCCGGCGCGGCAGCGGCGACGCCAACGTCGGTGAATCCATCAATCAGGCCGGGATAAACGACGAGTCCTTTTCCGTCAATCACCCAAGCGTCCGGAGGAATGGTGACGTTCGTTCCGACCGCGGTGATGATCCCGCGCGACACTACCACCGTTGCGTTCTCGAGCGGCGCCGAGGAAACCGGCACGATTTTCGCGCCGCGAATCGCAAATGTGCGCGGCTCGCCGCCCTGTCCCCACGCGGCAGGGGCTGCCTGCAATCCAAGCCAGGCTCCAAGAAGCAGAAATGCCCACAGGCGCAGGTGAATGCTCCTCCAACTCATGGTTTGCTCCTTGTCTTGCTTGCGTTAATGCTTATGCGAAGTCCCCGTCGGACCTGCATTCCTCGCAGGCTATCGAGGCTAGTGGCAACATGCCAGAACGTCAAGAGCCGGCACGCAAAAAAAAGTAAATTCCTCACCCATGGAGGAGGTGAGCTGCAGGGACTGGGGCCAAATTGATCTGGCAATCAGTTAAGCTTGGCCCCGACCCGGTCGGGGCCGCGACGCGGCGAAGAATTCGGACTTACGGCTTCTTTTTGCCGAAGAGGCCACCGAGTTGGTTGATGGTGTCCGCGGCGTTGCCTTTGCTGCCACCGGCAAGCGCTCCGGCCGCGTTGGTAATGCCACCCGCTCCGCCGCTTCCCGCGCAGGAAAACTCAGATTTGAGAAGACTGGCCGCCGCGCCACCGATGTCCGGCACAAACTGCGGGCTCGACGTTGTCCCGTGGATCTGCAACGGCACCTTGATGCCGCCGTTTTTGCAGGCTGCCGCACCGCCATCCAGCATTTTGCCGACTGTCCCGCCCATACCTCCGGCCACGGAGCCCGCCGCGGCCGTAGCAACATTGTTGTTGACCGTAGCAACGAGCTTGAAGTCGAGATTGTTCTTCGCGTCCACGGTGCCGTTGCCGACCATGGAGCCGAGAGCCGGAACAACCGCGTCGAGATTGTCCGCGCGGAGTCCGGTGGTGGCCATGTGCAAATTCGTGGTGAACTTTTCAATGATCAGGTCGCTGCCCGACTTGATTCCCGCAAGCGAGCCAATGCCCGACAATTTCTTGCCCAAGTCGAAGCCCGCCAATTTTCCATTGAACAAGCCGATCGTGCCATCGGTCACCAGTTTGTCGGTCGGGCCAGAAACGTGGAGGTTCGTGTTCATCGTACCCGCGCTCAGCCGGGACTTGTCCGGCAGGTTGATACCGAGCGCGGGAAGGAAGGATTCGAGGTCGGTTGCGGGAAGGCCATCGCCGGTGATTTTCAGATCCACGGCGAAGACATCGCCTTCGGATTTATAGGTTCCGCTCAAATTGGACTTGGCGTTTCCGATATTGAGCGTGGAGGGATGCAGGACACCCGTGCCTTTCACCAAATCGTATTTGGTGTCGAAATTAACGACTGCCGGGACGCCCGCGGGACTTCCTCCCGCGACCAGCACTGCCTTCGAAAGTTTCAATTGGCCTTTCGTAGCCATCTGGCCCTTCTCGCTGACGAGATTCGCGTCCATATCCGCAATTCCACCAAGTCCCAGCGAGGGATCGAGAAAGCCTGTGCTCGCCAGATTGAGTCCGCTGATTGTGAGCTTCACGTTTTGCGGGGTAAGGGCCGCGTCCTCGGCGTCCACCGGGCCGATCTTGCCGTCGATCTTCATGGTGCCGCCCCCCGGCATTTCCATCGAAAAGAGGACCGGGAAATTATTCTTCATCGCCACGTCGCTGGCGGTCAGGTTCACTTTGGTGTAAACGGTGCGCTTGCGCGAGTTGGTGTTGCCCAGGGTGATTTGGCCGTCTTCCAGCCGCAGTTTACCGATGGAAACCGCCTCCGCCGAATTGCTGCCGGAATTGGGGGCTGATTTCGGAGCAGACTTGCTGGAACTGCCGCCGATCGAGGAAAAATTCCAGCGGCCGCTGGGATCCTTGAGCATCGTCACCTGCGGATCGACGACGGTAATTTCGGTGACATTCAGTTGCTGGGAGAAAATCAGCGGGATCAGTTCCACGCCCACTTTCACCGTCTTCGCAGTGAGGAACGGGCCGGAATTAAACTTCGGATCGTCACTGACGGAAACATCGTCAATTCCAACGGAGCCGGTCAAGAGCGACAAACTCAAATTCCCGAGTTGCACTTTGCGGCCGAGCGCATCGGACGCTTTTGATTCGATGGTGGGCTTGAATTTGTTGATGGGAATCAGGAACGGGACGACAATCAAAATCACAAGAATCGCCACAACGGCGATAGCAATCCATTTCAGTTTGCTGCTCATGGGAACCTCCAAGGTAGCCTGGGAAGGCGTAGGCGGGCGCCGCACTCGAATGCTGAGGGGATAATATCACAGAGAGATGGTGTTAACGGGGATTCGGCCAGCACATGAAGAGGTCGCGGCGTCGCGCCTACTCATACTACAATGTGGTTGATGGGGCTGTAGCTCAGATGGATAGAGCGTCGGTTTCCTAAACCGTAGGTCGGGAGTTCGAACCTCCCCAGCCCCACCACTCGCAAGATTTCTTCTTACGCTTTGGTCCCAGAACGAGTCTCGACTATGCGGTCGTGCGAAGCCCTGCGACCTTTTATTTCTGGGCGCGGAGTGCTTCGAGGGTAGGCATGGACACCGGAACTGTGAGCGCCTTTTCGGGCTGGTTCTTCCCGTGCTGCAGCGCGTCGACAAGCATGTCGATTGCCTGACCCGTGTTCGGCGGGCTGAAGATTGTGGCGCGCAGGAGGCCGCTGCGCAACCAGGCCTGCCCGGTTTTCGGCAAGCCGTCAATCCCAAGGAACGGCACCGAAAGCCAGCGTTCGCGCTCCACTTCGTTGGCCACTTCCTGAAACGCTTTTCGGATGCCGATGGCCATGGCGTCATCCTGCGCGGCCACCAAATCGATCGCACTCTTTCGCGTGGTGGTCAGCTTCAGCCACGAACGCACCGCGCGCTGAGCGCTATCTTCGGTCCACTGCCCCTTTAGTGTGATCAGGTGTATGTTTGCCGGCTTCAGTTCCAGCGTGCCCCTGGCACGGTCCTTGGCGGCGGAATTTTCCGAAGGGCCTTGCATGTAAAGCACGGTGCCGCCCCTGGGAAGCAGCACCGCGCACTGCTGCGCCTGGATGCGCCCAATTTCGACGTGATCCACGGTGACCACGAATACCGGCGCCTTGCCCAACCCGCGCAACTCCGGCACATAGGTCGCTTCTCGATTCAACACCACCCAGCCGATGCCCTGATTGACGGCCGCGCGCGCCACCTGCGGCAACGCCGTTCCTCCCACCGGTTCGAAAATAATCGCGTTGGGGCGGTTGGCTTCTTCGGCTTCCTGGACGACTTTCAGAATCTGGGTGCTTTGATTGATTGCGTCGTTGTCCGAATAGATGATCTTGAGATCGACGCCGTGCTTCCGCGCCGCCTGTTCGGCAGCGTTCGCTTGTTCAACTTGATAGTCGTTGTCGCTTGTCGTCAAAGAAATCAATATGCGTAGGTTCCCCATGGGCCTCACCCGGTAGATCTTTCTCTTTAACAATACACGCGTGTACCGAGTTCGGCACGGGAAGGTCCAGCCGAGTTTCGCCGCCGAAAACGGCAGGGGCGAAGTTGGAGCTTCAGCGTCCATCTTTCACTTTTCGATTCCCAACCACGGCAACCGATATTAGAATATACGGCACGTACGGTCGACGGTAACACTGTTGGACGATTTCCCGTTGGCAGGCAGTTGTATCCATGAATGCCAGCGCTTCATGACCTGAGACGGAGGAGACCTTCCATGCGTTTTGTCTTTGCTTGTCTGTTTCTCCTCATTCTTTTGGTGCCCGCTTCGGCCCAGGAACAAGCAGGCGGGCCAAGCACGGAAAAAGCCCAAAAGTCATATAAGGAAGCATTGGAGCATCTGAAGCAGCGGAGGGAATTTGCGGCTCTCGAGAGTTTTAAGAAGGCGGATAAGCAGGACGGCGGGCATTGCCTGGCCTGCCAGAAGCAGATGATCAAGTACGGAGTCGATCTGGGCGAATGGAAGACCGCCGAGTTTGGCGCGGAAGAAATGCTCTCGTCGGTCCAGGGCGACCGCGACACCGCCCTCGCGCATTATGAACTTGCCCTTGTGCTGATGAATGAGGGGCTGCAAAAACACAAAGACGAATATTTCGCCAGGAGCCACGAAGAATGTGTTAAGGCGCTGCCTACGAGCGTGAAATTCCCGGATGCAGTTCTGTTGGACGGCAAGGCCCTCGCTCAATTGCGTCAGGACGAGGCAGCCAAGCAGCGTTTTGAACAGTATCTGAGCATGAAGCCCGCCGACGATGCGACCCGCCAGCGGGTTGTGCGCTACGTCAGCCGGCCCGAACTTGCCCGGGCCCGCATGGCGCCGCCCTTCAGCGTTACCACCACCGACGGCCAGCGCATTTCTATGGATGATTTGCAGGGTAAGGTCGTGCTGCTTGATTTTTGGGCCACCTGGTGCCCGCCGTGCCGCGAGGCGATACCGCATATCAGGAACGTTGCCAAAAAGTTTCAGGGGGAGCCACTGGTGATCCTGAGCGTCAGCCTGGATGAGGACGAACAGAAGTGGAAAGACTTCATCGGTGAGAACGAAATGACCTGGCCACAATATCGCGATGGAGGTTACACGGGGTCGGTGGCAAAAATGTTTGGCGTGACGGTGATTCCTCACACCTTCACCATTGATGCGGACGGTGTCCTTCAGGAGGAACACGTCGGCGACGCTTCTATCGAAGGCAAGCTGAAAAGACTTCTCGCCCAGGCGCGAGAAATGCAGGGATCAGTTAATTCCTCTAAATGAGCATATTTCTCGATTCACCCGGCTCGCAGCCTTACGGTTTCCAGGGTTCTCACGGCTTCTCCCAATGAACGGAAGTGAATTGCTTGGGATCGAAGACCGCAGGGTCGAGTTTTACGTCGCCATTGATTTCCGTGTATTCCTCGCTGAAGACTTTCTTGCCGTCGAGGTGCACTTCCACCAGCGCGGCGATCCAGCCGCCGCCCAGTTTTCGGTAATCGGCGAAACGAATGTCCTGCGTCTTGTTCGGGTCGCTGCGGTCGGGTTCCAATAATCGCACAAACAACATGCGATCCTTCTCCACCCAGAACTGCTTCGATTTCAGATCGCCTTTCTCTGCGCCAAAAACGTAAACGGGCTTTTCCTCCCAGGTGTCTTCGTGAAATTTAGCGGCGTCGAAGCCCTCTTTCCTGGCGATCGCGAGCGTGGCCTCCGGCGTTTGCTTGTAAACATCAAAGCCAAGCACCAGCAACATATTCACCTGCGGAACGTTCGCCTTGATCTGCCCTTCCTTAAACACGGTCACATTTCCATCCACCAGCAGGTATCCATTGCCGTCGCTCGGCGGCCCGATATCAATGCGGAGTTTTCCCGGCAGCGACGCGGCTTCGTACCATGTTTCCACTTTGGTCGTGCCGTCTGGATTGTAGGTAGTGCTCTTTTGCGTGAACGTCACCGCCGGATACCATGAAGCGGCGTAGCGCCCATGCATTTCCTTCACCAGCATTTCTCCGCTATTTACCGTCGCCGGCTTCCCCTGCGCCAGTCCTGCTGTCGTTAGCATCATCACTGCCGAAAACAACCTCTTCGAAGTATTCATGTTTCCCTCTCCGGGCAACCCCAGCTTCCGCCGATGGCATCCCACCGGTTCCAGACCCTTGGCACTGTACCCGCTTAGACGCGCCCTTTGCCAGAAAATCTCAGCCTTTGGAAGTGGCTCTTGCGCGGAGCGGTGCGTGTAGCTGAAAACTTGCTGGAAGTCAGCGGGAAGGCTGTAAAATAATAAGCGTGATTTCCACAAGAAATGTCCCCTGCAGGAAATCTCCTGGCGGAATCTTCCGCACTTCTTCCTTGGGCCCGGTGATCGCGATCTGGTTAGGACTGGTTGCCCAACTTTGCGCAGTACCCGCCCATGCCCAGTCTCCACAGGCTCCCTCCGGCGCGGGCTCGGAGCAAGGCCAATCCGCAACCGCTCCCAATGAGCCTTCCTCCGCGAGCGCACAATTTCCTGATCCACCGGTTCCCGGAAGCATCCACGGAACGGTGGTCGATCCAAATGGAACCGCCCTTGCCGGCGCTCGGGTGAAACTCGTCCGGCAGAACCAGTCGTCCAGTCAGGAAGCACAATCCGGCGACGATGGGCAATATTCCTTTGCCAACATTGCTCCCGGGCCGTTCCAGCTATCCATTGCGGCGGAAGGTTTCGCAACGAAGACTTCCTCGGGAGTCCTGCATTCCGGAGAAAACTTTGTTGTCCCCCAAATCACGCTGGCACTAACAACGGAAGTCACCGAAGTGCGCGTCGAATTTTCCCCGATCGAAATCGCGCAAGAGCAGATCAGGGACGAAGAAAAACAGCGAGTCCTGGGCTTCATCCCGAATTTCTATGTGAGTTACATTCCGAACGCGGCGCCACTGAATACCAGGCAAAAATTCGAGCTGGCGTGGAAGTCGACGCTCGATCCGGTCACGTTCGCAATCACCGGAGGAATTGCAGGCATTCAGCAGGCCAACGACCAGTTCAGCGGGTACGGGCAGGGTGCGCAAGGCTACGCCAAGCGTTACGGAGCTTCTTACGCTGACCTAGTCACAAACACGTTCATCGCTGGCGCCATCCTGCCTTCGCTCCTCAAGCAGGATCCTCGGTATTTCTACAAGGGAACCGGCAGCAAGCGTTCGAGGTTCCTCTATGCCATCGCCAATTCCGTGATCTGCAAGGGCGACAACGGGCACTGGCAGGCAAATTATTCAGCCATTATTGGAGGACTTGCCGCCGGCGGCATCTCCAATCTTTACTATCCGTCGAACGATCGCGGCGCGGGGTTAACGTTTGAAAATGAGGCCATCGGGATCGGCGCCAGCGCCGCCGCCAATCTTCTGCAGGAATTTGTCATCCGAAAATTGACAGCGCACGTTCCCAGCAACGCTCTCGCGACTCCCTGAGCTGCGAATTCCAAACCAATCGATACGCGTGTCAGGCGGCTTTTTTCGGACTGTCTTTCAAGAGGCCGAGGCGGACCAGACTTTCGGCCGTGGCTACGAGAGCTTCTTCGTTCGAACGCGGCATCCAACCGAGCATTCTCCGGGCCTTTTCGTTGGTGCCGTTTTTCCGTTTGCCCAGCTCCGGAAGAATCAGCTTGATCGCAGGATCGCGCAGAGCGGCAAGGCGTACCATCCAATTGGGTAATTGCCGTGTCGGCACTCGCTTGGCAGACGCACCCATTCGGGCCTTCAGTATTTTCGCGATGTCCAACATGGAGAGAAAATCGCCCGCGACGGCGAGGAAGCGTTCGCCTTTCGCGGCGGGATGCGTCATGGCGCGGAGGTGCAAGTCGGCGACGTCGCGCACATCCACCGCGCCGAAATAGAGTTGCGGCGTGCCGGGCATGGCGCCGTCCATCATGCGCTGGACCAAAAGGATCGAGGCGGAATAGTCGGGCCCCATGACCGGTCCGAACACGGCCACTGGGTTGACGACCGAAAGTTCGAGGCTGCCGCCTTCTTTGGACAGGAAATCCCAGGCGGCGCGCTCGGACAAAGTTTTCGATTTCGTATAAGGAGCGACGTCGTCGCCATTCGGGTCTGTCCAGTCCGTCTCATTGAACGGCGTCTCCCGCACTTTGTGGCCATAGCCGATCGCCGCGAACGAAGAAGTCACCACTACACGCTTGACGCCCGCATCACGCGAGGCGCGCAGCACGCGGAGAGTGCCTTCGCGCGCGGGCACGATCAGTTCGTCTTCGTGCTTGGGAACGCTCGGTGGCAAGGGTGAAGCCACGTGCAACACGAAGTCGCAACCTGCAACAGCTTCCCGCCAGCCCGCGCCATTTTCGAGATCGGCGGCAAAGAAGGACAAGCGATTGCGCGGCTCGGCGCCGCCAACTTTCAGCATGGCGCGGACATCGCCTTCGCGCTTCAGGTTTCGAATCGTGGTGCGCACTTGATGGCCCGCAGCCAGAAGCTGCAGGATGCAATGAGTGCCAATGAAGCCCGACCCGCCGGTTACCAGAACTGTCTGAGCCATCGAAGGTCCTTTCAACTGGTCCACGCAAATTAGAGAGGTTGAACGCTCATTCGGTTAGATATAATCCGGCCACGCAAACCGTGGTGAGCGCCCCGAGCGTTGCACGCGCAACGACTGTGGTCGGTGATTCTTGGCTTGGAGCGAGTTCATCTTGAGAAGTCGATATTGAAACAGGAGAATCGTCGGTGAGCGAGACGCATCGTTTGTCCGTGGAACGCATTCAGCAGGCTGCGGGTGTTATTGACGCGGTGTTTCTCAATTCGCCGCAGTTTCGGGCAGAGCCGCTGGAGCAACGGCTAGATTGCCGCCTGGTCATCAAAGTCGAAACACTGAACCCGATTCGTTCGTTCAAAGGCCGCGGCGCGGAATATCTGATGGCGACGCTCAGCGGACGTCCCCATTTGGTGTGTGCCACGGCTGGGAATTTTGGCCAGGGCATGGCCTTTGCCGCACGCAAGCGAGGAGTGCGGCTGAGCATCTTCGCCAGCGTCAACGCCAACCCGCTGAAGGTCGAGCGAATGCGCTCGCTGGGGGCGGACGTCCGGCTGGTAGGGGAGGATTTCAAGGCGGCGCACTCGGCGGCGAAGGCGTTCGCGGCGGATACCGGTGCGCAGCTGATTGAGGACGGGCGGATCCCCGCCATTACGGAGGGCGCTGGCACGATCGGCTTGGAATTGCTGCGATGGCCGGAGCCGTTTGATGCCATCCTCGTCCCGCTTGGCGATGGCGCATTGCTGGCCGGCGTGGCTCGCTGGGTGAAAGCCCATCAACCGGTGACGCAGATGATCGGCATTTGCGCTAGTGGTGCACCCGCCATGGAGCGCTCCTGGCGCGCGCGGCAGGCTCAGGAGTCGGGGCAAACCGATACGATTGCCGACGGGATCGAGGTGCAGAGCCCATATCCGGAAGCCGTTGCCGACATCCTCGGCCTCGCGGATGACATTCTTCTAGTCGAAGACCACGCGCTGATAAGTTCGATGCAGCAGGCGCACCGGGAACTCGGCATCGTGCTCGAACCCTCCGGCGCCGCCGGCCTCGCGGCGCTGAACACATACCGCGAGCGCTTCAAAGGGCAACTGATCGCCACTATCCTGACGGGAGGCAACGTCACCCCCGAGCAGATGCGCCAGTGGCTCTCGGCATGAAGAAGGCTTAGGTAAAAATGTTTATGAAATAGTGGTGCGCCCAAGGGAACGATTTTAGAACTTTTCTGTGTGAGTTTGTGACTCAAGCGGAGATTCTGACGTACTGAGCTAGGAATCGGTATCGGCCAATGCTTTGGCTATCGCTGGAAGGTAAGTCTGGTCTAAATCGAGGCGAAAGGACAGTTTCGTCCCAGTGTGGAAATTATTTCGTGCGGTTCCCTTTACTTCGACGTGGCCCTTTCCATCACCAGCGAATGAAAGCTCCAGGTTGGGTTCTAAGGGAGCCAAGATTGCCTCTCCGTTCAGTTGTTCGTGAAGAATCCGCAGTTCTCGCGCAAAGCGGGACAGTTCTCCTTGCATGAAGCTAGCTCCAAACTTTCCACGCCAGCCATCGCACTGAACCTCCACTTCTGCATCAAACCAACCCTCAGGTCCAATCGCAGTGACTCTGCGGATGGTGACGCGTTCGCCGGTTTGTCCGCTAATCAGCACTTCACTGTTCGCACTCATCTTGTCGGGCCTATCCCCAGGAAGTTCTACGTCCCTGCAAGGCTAGTATTGTAAGCAGTTGAATGCAAAGGAGAAAAAAAGTGGTGCGCCCGGCGTGATTCGAACACGCGACCTCTTGCTTCGGAGGCAAGCGCTCTATCCAGCTGAGCTACGGGCGCACAAAAAACGAGCGGACAACTCCAATAGTTTATCCTGTCCTTCTCTTCCCCGCTAGAGCGGTCCTTGTGGGGCTTCGACCTGGCGGCAGGCGGTCTGATATTGAGCTGGGCCACTTGAAAGTGGCCGATACAAATTCTGCTGTTCCTCTACGGCATCCTTCCTAGGGCTGGCGGGCGGAAGGCGGGCCCTACAAAGCTTTTCCAGAGCGCTGCGCTGTGCTTATCCTTTCGAGCGGTTCTTGATGTCGCGGGCGAGCTTCTCGATCTCTTCTGCTTTGCGCACCAGGTTCAGGCTCAACACCTTGCTCGAATCCGTCTTATCCACTTCCGCCTTCAATTCGGTCGCCAGGTCGTAAAGCTTCTCCACCTTTTTCTTGATGTCTTTCTGATTTTCTTCCAGCATCCGCTTTTCTGCTGGAGGCGCCAGCGGATTTTCGGGTGCGGCGTCCGGCGCGGTTTTCTGGTCCTGAGGAAGCTTGGGGTTTTGCCCCTGCAACGATTGACCTGTAAGTCGGGTGGCAAATCCGGCCGTCAGCAACCCGCCCAGGAATGTTCGTCTGTTCTTCACCGCAGCTCCTCCTTCGCCACTCGCCGGGTGCCCGGGGACGCTGCACCGCACTTCCACCAATGTTATACTCGCCCCTCAACCAATTCTATGTCCAGTCTCCTCTCTTATTTCCCGGATGCCAGCGTGGCAATCTTCTTTCGTCTGGTGGCCATACTCGTTGTGGTGCTGGTGGTCAACCGCCTGTTGCGGCTGATCACCAACCTGCTGATCAAGCCTGCCGGCTCCGAGGCACGCGCGGCAAAGGCCCGCGAGCAGCAAACGCGCACGGTCGCGGTGGTCCTTTACAGCGCGGGCAGCAAAATCGTCTGGGGCGTGGCGCTGCTGACCGCCGCCGCGCAGTTTGGGATCAACGTATTGCCCGCGGCCACGCTCGCCGGCCTGGCCAGCCTGGCGATCGGCTTTGGGGCGCAAAATCTGGTGCGCGATTTCATCACCGGCGTGTACATCATTCTGGAAGATCAATTCGTCGTCGGTGACACGATTCAGGTCGGCGATACGATCGGACGCGTCGAACACGTCACCTTGCGCCGCACCGTGGTCCGCGATTCCCGCGGCGCGCTCGTCACCCTTTCGAACGGCGACATCCGCACCGTCGCGAATCTCAGCCGCGACTGGTCGCAAGCCTTCGTGGACGTCGCCCTCTCGCCCCAGCTCTCCCAGGAAAAGGCCTTGCAGGCGCTGGAAGCCGCAGCCGCCGAGCTGCGCGGCGATGCGTCCTGGTCGCAAGCCATTGTGGACGGCCCCCGCATCCTGGGCCTCCAGAGCTTTGACCAGAATTCCTCCACCGTGCGCCTCCAGGTCCGCACCGCCCCCTCCCGCCAGGACGATGTAGCGCGCGAGTTGCGCCGCCGTATCCAATTAGAATTCCAGCGCCGCGACATTCCCGTCAGCGGTGTGCAACGCGTGGAATTCCAATCCGCCCCGGTTTTCCAGGGTGACGCTGTCCAGCCTCCCTTGACATGAAATTGCGCATGGATATGAAAAGGAGTGTCACGCATGTCTCAGATCAGCTATGACGAAGTAAACCTCATGCTGCGGCTTTATGATCTCCGGCGGGAACCACGCCTGCGGGAAGCGCGCGGGTGGTTCGTCGACCATTTCCACGCCGGCACTCCCGAAGAGGTGATGCAGAAATATCCGCAGGGCAGCCAGGAAAATACCTACATTCGGATGGTGATCAGTTATTGGGAGATGGTAGCGGGCATTGTGAACCGCGGGCTAATTAACGACGAGCTGTTTTTTGAAAGTAACGGGGAAATCTGGGTGGTATGGGATCGAATGCGGACCATCGTTCCCACCTGGCGCGCGGCGTTCAAAAATCCCACCTTGTTTTCCGGAATCGAAGAAACCTGCAAGCGGCTGGAGGCCTGGCGCGAGCGCCGGGCTCCCGGCTCTTCCGTGGCCATGCGGCAGATGATGGAACTCTCTCGCGGCAAAGTGAAGTAACTCCAAACCGCCAACGAAAAAGTGGTTCGAAGATGTGGCTCAGGGCGTGAGTACCTGCGTTTTCTCTGGCTGCTCTTCCACCGGTTTTGCGCCAGCCGCAGGCTGCGCCACCCGCACGCAATTGCGCCCCGCCGCTTTCGCCTCGTAGAGCGCCATGTCAGCGTGGTGCATAATTTCCTCGATGGTGCATTTGGTGTACTCCGTCGAAAGCGCCAGTCCGATGCTGATGGTCACGGACACGGGCTGTTTTGCCGTCTGAATCGGAAGGCCCGCGATCTTCTCGCGCAGATTTTCGGCCCGCGCGACAGCGCTTCCAGGGTTGCACTTGTTCAGCGCGACGAGAAATTCCTCGCCTCCGTAACGCCCCACCATGTCGTACGAGCGGACCGAATTATGCAAACGCCGCGCGACTTCGCGCAGCACTTCATCTCCAACCGCATGGCCGTGCTGGTCGTTGACGCTCTTGAAATGATCGATGTCGCACATCATCACCGCGGTGCAGCTTCGTTCCCTGCGTGAGCGCATGATTTCGTTGGACATCAGCTCCACAATCACACCGCGGTTCCAGAGAGAGGTCAGCAAATCGTGTGTAGCCTGGAATCGCATGCTTTCGCGGGCTTCCACCAGGTGGTCTTCCAACTCCAGAATGCGGTGCCCTGTTCGCAGCCTGGCTTTCAGTTCGTCCGTATCGAAGGGCTTGGTGAGGTAATCGTCGGCGCCGGACTCCAGGCCGGCAACAATGTCCTCCTTCGATTCCCTGGATGAGAGCAGGATCAGGTAGGTGTAAACCTGCTTCTTGCGGCAGCGAATTTCACGGCACACTTCCACTCCATCCATTTCCGGCATAATCCAGTCCAGCAAAGCCAGCCGCGGCGCATCTTGCTTGATCAGTTCAGCGACGGCCTGTGTCCCGTTTTCCACGGAGATCACCTCGTACCCGGCACGCTGCAAAGTTCTCTCGAGAAGTGCTCGCGAGATGGCATCATCTTCGGCAACGAGTATCCTCATGGCTTTACCCCCGCCAGTTGTGCTTCCACTTCCGGCAGAATTCCATCCAGTTCTTTCACCAGTTTTTCCAGCAGATCCCTGGAATCTTCTTGTTGGTTCTCTTGAGAAGCCTTCTCAAGCGCAGCCGCCGTTTCCGCCGCGCGCATCGAAAGATTTCTCAGCATCCCTTTCATCGTGTGCGCAGTGCGCGAGAGTCCTTCGTAATCGCCCGTGCCTATCGCCTTCCGGGATTTCTCCAGATTCATCCGGACGTCGTCCGGGAACATCAGGAGCAGCTCGCGAAGAAATCCCTCGTCGCCGCCGAGCCGCTCCATCAATTCCTTCAGGTCCCACTCCATTTCCCGCGGTTGTTCGGCCGCCGCTGCTTCCTTGGTTTGTTTCCGCTCTTGAGCCACTGTCTTGCCTCACCTCTCGCTTGCTCGGATTGCCGGCTCCCTTGATGGCCGACCTCTTCTGCCGGGTTCTGACACCCGCACGAAGGAGCCCCGTAACAACATGTGCACGGCGCACACCATCTTCTTTGCCTAGTGGACAGATTTTTCGTGCAGATTGAATGACTTGCGAGGTTAGAATTTTCTAGGCTTGCAGAACAGTTTCACTGCGGAACATTCCTGAGCATGTGGATTCACTTCCGTGCATTCCGGCGACGGCTGATCGATTCCTTCTCGACTTTCAAGTTGCGGCACCGCCTTCCAGACACGCCCGCAACTCCTTCCAAAATACAGCCACTGATTCGGCCCGCCGCGCCTGGTCACGCGCAAACGCGCCTTCGAAAAACGCCTGCCATTGGGATGGCGCTTCCGGCAACTGTACCGTCACAGGCGGGAAACTCACTCCTAAGATGGCGCTTCGCAGCGACTCCGAATCGTCTCCCGCGAATGGAGCGCATCCGCAGAGAGCTTCGTACGCAATCACGGCCAGCGCCCACAGATCCCACCGAGGCGACGCCGGACGCCCGCGCAATTGTTCCGGGGACATATACCTCATCGTTCCCACCACAACTCCCGTCATCGTGTCGCGCGTTTCGTCCGCGGACTGCGGCATCGTTTTCGCGATCCCGAAATCGGTTATCTTCACAAGTTCCCTCGCATCTTTCTGCGACAGAAAGATATTCTCCGGTTTCAGATCCCGGTGGATCAGCCCTCGCGCGTGTGCCGCTTCCACTCCCGCGCAAATTCCTTCGAACAATTCCAGCGCCCTGGCGGCATCCAGCCGC
>Ga0210410_10001259_pt1 | contig 24145 bp, 22 predicted proteins | sample IncBWC4MmetaG_FD_161058 | JGI IMG/M metagenome (GOLD analysis project Ga0210410, IMG submission 161058) | Forest soil microbial communities from Barre Woods Harvard Forest LTER site, Petersham, Massachusetts, United States - Inc-BW-C-4-M | ecosystem: Environmental > Terrestrial > Soil >... | reverse complement strand
CGTTGCTCATGCAGTCAATGTAGGGCGCGCACCCCAGCAGAACCAGCGGGAGCAGGCGGAGCCGCCTTGGCACTCACGGTTCGATGCCTGGCAGTACGATCCTATCGATCGGCGCTCACGCAGAACCTGAGAAATGCAGGCTACCGCTTTTGGCGCGAAGCGGACATTGGCCAGAGCGCGACGAGTTCATCGCCGAGCGCGCACGTTAGACAGGGCTAGTCTAGGAAGTGCTGCCGGCGGATCAGCACAGTGAGCGCGTGATCGCAGCAGGCTGCCAACATTGCACGGAGTGCACTGCTCGGGAGCCAGATAACCAAAGAGGTGGCCGCGCGATATGTCGAGGGCGGCGAGAATGCTGCTATCGCCCACATACCAGCGACACGCGACCGCGTGCTCCAGCGCCGATTCGCCAATGCGATCTGTACTTGAATGTCTGTGTTTCGAAACTGTCCGTCCAGACAAACGTAGACTGTGCACGTCTAAGCCGTAGGCCGGTTTCGACAAATGCCTCGCTGGCGGGGATCAATGAAGTTGATCCAGATCTCTGAGCTTTGATCCGAAAAAGAAGTCCGATAATGTTCAGCTATGGCAATCGACTACTTTCAGGTCGGGCAGCGTCTGCGTGCCCATCGCATGGGATTGGGCTTGTCGCCCGAGCAAGTCGCAGAGAAGCTCGCGATTTCTCGCGCTGCCTTGTACAACTATGAAAAGGGCGAAGGCCCGGTCAAGCTCGAGACGCTGGAGCGCATTGCAGAGCTTCTCAACGCCTCGCTGCCTTCCATCCTTGGAGTCGGGACCGAGTATTTTTCGAGTGCAATTGCGTATTTCGAGCGCCTGCGCCAGATCGAGGCGGCGTCCGAACGTGTCCTGGTCTATTATGAACCCGTCACCTTCTTGCTCACATCCGATGAATATCCGAAGCTTCTGCACGATATGCTGATGGAAGGCCTTCCCGAACGGCTGCCGAACCGGAAGAAGGCAAAGGCCGAGATCGAGAGTTTGATAGCCATCTTGTCCGAGCGCCGAACCACCATTGCGCGCGGTGGTCCCAGCTTCGCCGGCATCATCGGCGCGACCCAGGTCAGGCGCCTTCTTCGAACGGGTCTGATCGGAACCTACGATCTCCCGAAGGCCGAGCGCGAAAAACGGCGGCTGGCGGCGCGCCGGGAAGTCGAACGGATCGCGGTCATCATGGAAAACGAGCCAGTTGGAATTCAGATCGGTATCGTCGACGACACACTTCCCAATCAGACCTTCGAAATATGCCGATCGCGCGACGGCACGGTGCTGGTAGCCGTGAGCCCGTTTCGCCTCGGCGAGCTGCCGAATGCGCGCCTGGGAGTGGCGTCCGTGACGGCTGCGCAGGAAGCCGTCGATCTCTATCAGAAACTCGCGGAGCAGATGTGGAATCGCGCTGCAAAAGGCGCCAGCGGCGCCGCGCTGCTCCTCAAGTGTCTGAAGGAGCCTCAGGTCTAGGCAGCCTGCTTTGTCCGGCGAAGCTGTCGCGACCCCACGCCTTGTCCCTCCCACCTTTTATCGTCGCGATCGCAGCTCGGATCCCGGGCCCGCGCCGAATGACCTCGATAGCGAAAATCATGGCATTTCTAGATGAATAAGGGGAGCTGCCGCCGGGGCTTCAGGCCGGGCACCGAGCCGCTGACGGCGCTCCATCCGGAGCCACTCCCTCGGCCCAAAATCTCATCAGTCTAAGTTTATAGAATAGTCTTGATTTCTATACGAAGGCAATGTGAACTCCTTCCTTCGAAATCGCGGTCAGGTTCACCTCGATGACGCCCGACTTCCGCACCGGAGCGGCAACGCGCCGGGAAGAGGAGGGCAAGAGTTCGTTTCGTTCGACGCTGCTTCGTAAGCTTCAGAAGAATACATGACTGAGGCCGCCATTCGCGGTCGCGGCCGCAACTCGTTTTTCGCCGGTTTGAAACATCATCCTTTGGACAGGAGATCACCGTGAGCCAATTTCAGGGCACCGCAGACAGCGCTATCGCAGAAAGCAGTTTTACGTCGGCGAAGGAGAACGAAGCCCGCAAGGCGCTACTGGGATCCGCCTTGGGCTATGCGATGGACGGCTTCGACCTGCTGATTCTCGGATTCATGCTGCGCGTCATTTCCGCAGACCTTGGATTTGGTCCGGCGCAAGGCGCTTCTCTCGTCACCGCCACCCTGATCGGCGCCGTGATCGGCGGTATCGTCTTTGGCATGCTGTCGGACCGCATTGGTCGTGTCCGCGTGCTGACCTGGACGATAGTGCTGTTCGCCGTCTTCACCGGCATGTGCGCGCTGGCGCAAGGCTACTGGGACCTCCTGATCTACCGAACCATCGCCGGCATCGGGCTCGGCGGAGAATTCGGCATCGGAATGGCCCTGGTCGCCGAAGTATGGCCTGCGTCAAAACGGGCGCGCGTGTCGTCCTACGTCGGATTGGGATGGCAGCTTGGCGTGCTCGCGGCCGCCATCGTGACGCCGATCCTGCTTCCGATCATTGGCTGGCGCGGCATGTTCGCTATCGGAATTCTTCCTGCGATCGCCGCCTATTTCATTCGGCACAATCTCCACGAACCTGACGTGTTTGTCGAACGTACGGCCGGCCCTCCGACGACAAGTCTGCCGATCAACCTGCTCGTCACCAACGTCGAAACCGCGAAGATCAGTATCGGCATGATCATTCTCTGCTCGGTGCAGAACTTCGGCTATTACGGTGTGATGATCTGGCTGCCTAATTACCTGTCCTCGCGGTTCGGGTTTGGCCTTGCTCAATCGGCTACCTGGACCGTCGTGACAATCGCCGGCATGGCCGTAGGGATCTTCTTGTTCGGTCATGTTGCCGACCGTCTCGGCCGCCGGCCGGCCTTCATCACCTACATGCTCGGCGCGGCGATCATGGTCGTCGTCTACTCAAGATTAACCGATCCGATAGCGTTGCTTGTCGGCGGTGCGGTCATGGGCATGTTCGTCAACGGCATGCTCGGCGGCTACGGCGCGCTGATGAGCGAGCTGTATCCGACCGCCGCACGCGCCACCGCGCAGAATGTGCTGTTCAATGTCGGCCGCGCCATCGGCGGCCTTGGCCCGGTGGTGGTGAGCGCGGTGGCGGCCGCGTACGGCTTTGATACCGCGATCGCGCTGCTCGCGCTGCTGTACATCGCCGACGTACTCGCGTTCTGGCTCCTCATCCCGGACCGCAACGGCGCGGAACTGACCTGATCGGGCGCGACTGATCACGCCACGAGGGCATCATGACGACCCAAAGTTCAATTTCGCTGGTCGGGACCGATCCGATCTTTCAGGATCGGACCGCGAAAACCGCGAGGTCCTGGGCTCCGAGCGTTGTGGGGGAAGACGCCGAAGTGCTGTCGAACGACAGCGTCAATCTGGAATATCGCCATCTCGTGGTGCGATGCGGCGCGGTCGCCGCCAGTGCCGTACCGGGGCAGTTTTTTCAATTGCTGTGTCCCCACACCGATGGGGATCAACCGTTCCTGCGTCGGCCGATGAGCCTGTACGGCGTCAATCCCGCACGTCTCGAGGTGGAGTTTCTCTACAAGATCGCGGGCGCGGGGACGCGTGGCCTCGCCACGCTTCGCGCGGGCGACGCCATCGACATCATGGGTCCTCTGGGGGTCGGCTTCACGCTCAACCCGAAACTTCGCCATATCGTCGCGATCGGGCGCGGCGCAGGTCTAGCGACGCTTGCGCCGCTTGCCCAGGCGGCGAAGGCCAATGGTACCAAGGTGACCGCCATCTTCAGTGCGCGCCGGCCGGAGCTGATGGTCTCGGTCGAGCTCTTCAACCGTCATGGCGCGGACGTCGTCGCCGTGACCGATTCCGAAAGCACCAGCGGGCCGGCGAACATCGAGCGCATTCTGCGCGGACTCATCGCGGAGGGGCGCTGCGAGGCGTTTTACACTTGCGGGTCAAGCCGTCTGCTTCGCGTGCAACAGCGCCTTGCCCGCGAATTCAATATTCCCGGTCAGGTAGCCATGGAGCAGCAGATGGCTTGCGGGATCGGGCTGTGTTTCTGCTGCGTGAGGGATTTCAACGTCGGTGGAGAGATCGTGCACCGACGCGTCTGCTGGGACGGTCCGGTGTTCGACATGATGGAAGCGCTGCCATGATCGATCTTTCCGTCCGCGTCGGCGGTCTCACTCTTGCAAACCCCGTCATGCCGGCGTCCGGAACGTTCGCCGAAGGCCTCGACAAGGTCATTGATTTCAACCGGCTCGGTGCGTTCGTGACCAAGACGATCACGCGCGAGCTTCGTGCCGGCAATCCGCTCCCACGCGTCGTCGAATGTGCCGGCGGTTTGATCAACTCGATCGGAATTCCGTCGAAGGGCGTGCCGTATTTTCTCGACGAAACGCTGCCGCACTATGCGAGGTACAAGCCGCCGCTGGTGGTCAGCATATCGGCGCCGACGGGGGAGGATTTTGCGCGCCTGGCGGCCGAGTTGACGCGCGTCGGTGTCGCCGCGATCGAGGCCAACATCTCGTGCCCGAATATCGAGGAAGACGGCAAGGCGTTCGCCATGCGCGCATCCTCGACGGAGCTGGTGGTGCGTCAATTGCGGGCGGCAACGTCGCTGCCGCTGTGGGTGAAATTGACGCCGAACACCGGCGACCTCCCCGAGGTCGCGCGCGCGGCCGAGCGCGCCGGCGCGGACGCGCTGGTCGTTGCCAATACCATTCTGGCAATGGCCATCGACCTCGAGACCTTCAAGCCGTGCCTCGGCAACATCATGGGCGGCCTGTCCGGTCCCGCCATCAAGCCGATCGTGCTGCGGCAGGTCTACCAATGCGCGCGGGCCGTTAAGATTCCGGTGATCGGCTGCGGCGGGATTTCGACCACCGAAGACGCGGTCGAATACATGCTGGCCGGCGCCACGGCGGTACAGGTCGGCACCGCGACGTTCGTTCAGCCTGCGGCCATGACGACGATCATCGACGGCCTGGTGAAATTCTGCGAGCGGCGCGACATCGCTCGGATCGCGGACCTCATCGGTGCCGTCCTGAACGAGGAATCCGACGAGCCCGAACTCTCCTGGGTGGCGCCGCCGCAATGACTGCGATGGCGATGGACGCAGCGATACCGGTGATGGACGCCAAGGGCGACGCGGCGCTTTGCGAGAAGCTGTTCGATGCTCTGCGAGCAGCGACCAGTGACGGCGTGGGAATCACGCGTGAGAGTTTTGGCGTGAGCGAATCCCGCGCGCTCGCTATTGTCGAGAACGCTGCCCGGGACGGCCGCCTGACCACCGAACGCGATGCCGGCGGCAACCTTGTGGTGACCCTTCCCGGCACGCAGCCCGACCTGCCTTTCCTGGCCTGCGGCTCGCACCTGGATTCGGTTCCGCAAGGCGGCAATTACGATGGCGGTGCCGGCGTTGTTGCCGGCCTGGCCATCCTGACGGGACTGCGGCGGGCCGGTTTTGCGCCTCGACGGACAATAAAGCTGTTCGGGTTGCGCGGCGAGGAGAGTGCCTGGTTCGGCAAGGCCTACATGGGATCCAGCGCGCTGTTCGGCCGGCTGACGTCGGATGATTTGGCCTCGCCGCACGCCCTGACCGGCCGGTCGCTGCTGGATTGCATGCGAGATGTCGGCGCGGACGTTGACAGCATCGCACGCGGAGAGCCGTTGCTGGACGCCGGGACGGTCGCCGCCTGGGTCGAATTGCATATCGAACAGGGGCCCGTTCTGGTCGCACGCGAACTGCCGATCGGCATCGTCACCGGCATTCGCGGCAACGTTCGACACCGAACGGTGGAGTGTGTCGGCGAAGCCGGGCACTCCGGCGCCGTACCGCGCTGGCTCCGTCGCGATGCCGTGTTCGCGACCGCCGAACTGATCACCCATCTCGATCGTCACTGGCGCACCCTGCTCGAGCGCGGCCGCGATCTCGTCATCACCACCGGCATTATGGGCACGGAAAGCTCGGAACATGCGATCGCGCGCATTCCTGGCAACGTCAAATTCAGTTTTGAGGCACGCAGCCAGAGCCAGGAAACGCTCGAGGCGTTCTACGACCTGTTCGTATCGGAATGCGCCAGTATCGGCAGCGAACGTGGCGTGGAATTCAAGCTGGACCGCAGGTTGCGGTCCGCGCCGGCCACGATGGATCCCGCCTGGGTCGAGAGGCTTCGTAACGCCGCCCGCGCCCTCGGCCTGCCGGACGAACCGATTCCTAGCGGGGCCGGACACGACGCCGCGGTCTTCGCCCACGCCGGCATCCCGAGCGCCATGATCTTCATCCGCAACGAAAATGGCTCGCATAATCCCCGCGAAGATATGGAGATCGCGGACTTCATGTCGGGCGTTGCCGTCATGCGCAAAGTCCTTGCCGAGGCTGCCCTATGACCCTCGATCAACTGTTCGATACTGCCGCGAAGCCGAAAACCGAACCGGTCGATTCAATCACCATTCGGCGCCCGGACGACTGGCACATCTATCTCCGCGACGGCGCGATGCTTCGCACCGTTTTGCCCTTTACCGCCGCGCAATTTGCTCGTGGAATCGTCATGCCGAATCTGGTGCCGCCGGTCACGACGGTGGCAGCCGCAGAGGCGTACCGAGAGCGCATTCTCGCAGCCCGCCCGGTCGGCAGCGATTTTCAGCCGCTGATGACCTGCTACCTGACCGATGAGACCTCCGCGGACGAGATCGAGAAGGGCCATGCCGAAGGGGTCTGGATCGCCGCCAAGCTTTATCCCGCCGGCGCCACGACCAGTTCCCACTATGGTGTCCGCGACCTCATGGTCATTCGCCCGGTGCTGCAGCGGATGGAGCGCATCGGCATGCCGGTGCTGATTCACGGCGAGGCCACCGATCCCGCGGTGGATATCTTCGACCGCGAAGCCGTGTTCATGGAGCAGGTTCTGCTTCCCCTGCTGGATGACCATCAGGGATTGAAGGTCGTGGTCGAACACGTCACGACCCGGGAGACGACAGAGATCGTGCGGGCGCATGCGCCGCGGGTGGCCGGCACCATCACGCCGCATCATCTCGTGATCAACCGGACGTCGCCGTTCCAGGGTGGTCTGCGTCCGCACCTCTATTGCCTCCCGGTTGCCAAGCGCGAGCATCACCGGCTGGCGTTGCGTCGCGCCGCGACCTCCGGCGATGCGTGTTTCTTCATCGGCACAGACACCGCGCCTCATTCCGCACGGACCAAGGAGGCCGCCTGCGGATGTGCCGGTGTATTTGTCGGCGCGACCGCGCTGCAGACCTATACGCAGGTTTTCGACGAAGAAGGCGCTCTCGATCGGCTGGAAGTGTTTGCATCCTTGAATGGAGTCCGATTTTACGGACTGACGCCAAATGCGGGAACGATCGACATCCATCGCCGGGCTGGTGCCTTGCCGGCAACAGTCGCGGTTGAGGATGACAACGTAGTAATATTCCGCGGCGACGAGACACTTCCCTGGTCCATTGGCGAGATTAGACCATGACGGTGGATGAAATCGGCGCGGCGACGGCGCGACTGCTGATCGAGGCGGGCGCCATCCAGATCAGCCACGACCGTCCCTACGTGCTTGCTGCAGGCTGGGCCAGCCCGGTCTACGTCGATTGCCGGTTGCTGATCGGTGAACCGCGGTTTCGGAACGAGGCGGTTCGACTCGCCGGGGAAGCAGCGCGCGGCATGATTGAACCGGGCAGCTTCGAGGCCCTTGCCGGAGCGGAAACGGCCGGCATCCCGTTCGCGGCTTGGCTGGCGGATACGCTCGACGTGCCGCTGCGCTACGTTCGCAAACGTGCCCTCGGTATCGGCCACAACGCACAGGTCGAGGGCGGATCTGTCGACGGGCTACGTGTCCTTCTGGTCGACGACCTTACGACCGACGCGACCAGCAAGGTCTCGTTCGCCAATGGATTGCGGCAGGCCGGCGCGACGGTCACCGACGTTCTGACGATCTTCTGCCACTCGGCCTTCCCCGGCGCGGGCGATCGCCTGGCACAGGCTGGCCTATCACTGCATCCGCTGGCGACATGGAACGACGTCCTGCGGGCGGACGTCAGCAAACGGTTTGCTCCCGCGGAGCGCCGCCGGATCGAGGACTTCCTCGCGGATCCCATTGCCTGGTCAACGCGTCACGGAGGACGTTCAGCGTTGCAGTCTGGCAGGCGCTGAATTCAGCGTAGTGGTGCCGTCCACGGTCTTGTGCGGCTCAAGTCCGCAGAACCGCCGCGCCTGCCTCGCGGTACCCGTTCGACCAGGGGCTTGTGAACGAGAATCGAAGCAAGCGCCAAGACGTCGTTCGATCCGACCGGCGTTGTCACGCGCTCAAAAGAGTTCTGCCGCCGCAATCTTGTTGAGGGCAGCGAGCTGCTGCTCGGCCGGTGCGCCGATGGAGCGATCACCTTCCTCGATCAGGTCCAGGAAGGTGTCATAGGCATGCTTTGCGACATCGACGGGCAGAGGCTCTTCGTCGAACGTCGCGACATAATGTCCAGCGACATTGGCGAGCAGGCGATAGAGCGCTCTATGCTCGGCGTCCGCGGCGCTCAGTTCCAGGGCTTTTTCCTGGAAGGATTTGTAGGTTCGAAGGCCGGGATGTTGGCCGGCCAGCCAATCGCGAAGATCACGCAAGACATTGCTCCTTCTCGGAACATTGAAGAAGCAGCTGCTTATAGCAGGCGCGCGGTCGGTTTTGCAAGTATTTTGGATTAGTCCAAAATTATGAACGAGGCCGCTTAGGGCTGCTCCCGGCGACGGAAGACCGCTTCTGGCGCAAAGCGGACGTTCGTCCTTGCGCGGAGCTCGGCTACAGTTCTAACCGGTCCGAAGTACGAGATCTGCAGAAAAACCGTCGACTTCCGATCACAACAGGTAGAGAGTTATTTTTCACCGCTTGGGTTGGCTTCTGCATGACCGCGCTCTGGTGGCAGGTGGGTGTGATCTATCAGATCTATCCACGTTCCTTTCAGGACACCAACGACGACGGCATCGGCGACCTCGCGGGGATCGGGCGGCGGCTCGAATATCTTGTCAGCCTTGGGATTGACGCGGTCTGGATCTCCCCCGTCTACCCGTCGCCGATGGTTGATTTTGGCTATGACGTCACCGACCATTGCGACGTCGATCCACGCTTTGGCACGTTGGCAGACTTCGACGATCTGCTCATGCAAGCCCATCGGCGGGGGCTTAAGGTTTTGCTCGACTTCGTGCCCAACCACACATCCGACCAGCACCCGTGGTTTGTCGAGAGCCGCTCTTCGCGAGAAAATCAGAAAAGAAACTGGTACATCTGGCGCGATCCTGCCGCTGACGGCGGACCACCCAACAACTGGATCAGCGATTTCGGCGGCTCAGCTTGGGAATGGGACAAGGTAACCGGACAATATTACTACCACGCCTTTCTGAAGGAGCAGCCAGACCTCAACTGGCGTGATCCAGCCGTGCAAGCGGCGATGTACGATGTGATGCGTTTTTGGTTCGACCGCGGCGTCGATGGCTTCCGTATCGACGTGCTGTGGCACATGCTCAAAGCGGCAGACTTCCCGGACAATCCACCCAACCCGGCCTATCGGACCGAAATGGGCGAAATGCACCGCTTGCTTCAACTTTATTCGACAGACCAGCCCGAAGTGCACCGGATCGCTGCCGATATGCGTGAAATCGCCGACAGCTATGGCGCCAGGGGACAAAGCGAGCGAGTCCTGATTGGTGAGGTCTACCTGCCAGTCGATCGGCTCGTGCAATATTATGGTGATACGCGCCCAGAGGTGCACCTGCCGTTCAATTTCCAGCTCATTGATGCGCCGTGGGGGGCGCGCTCCCTTGCGGCATTGATCGCCAACTATGAGGCGGCGCTACCGTCCGGTGGCTGGCCAAACTGGGTGCTCGGCAACCATGACCGGCCGCGCGTTGCCGCCAAGCGCGGTCAGGCCCAGGCCCGCGTCGCAGCGGTGCTGTTGCTGACGCTCCGCGGCACACCCACGCTCTACTACGGCGACGAACTCGGTTTGAGTGATGTCGGGATCGAACCATCCCAGGTCCGGGACCCGCGCGAGTTGCGCGAGCCCGGCTTGGCGCTGGGCCGCGACCCCGTGCGCACGCCGATGCCATGGGATGAGAGCGAAAATGCCGGTTTCACCACGGTTAAGCCGTGGTTGCCGCTCAATGCCGACTGGCCCAGGCGCAACGTGGCGCGCATGACGGAAGATTCTCAATCAATCTTGACACTTTATCGTCGGCTAATTGCGCTCAGGCGGAATTGCTTGGCGTTGTCGACCGGTGATTTCGTACTGTTGAGTGGGGAAGGCGAGATACTTGCTTACGAGCGCCGACACGGCGCGGAGCGGCTGATTGTGGCACTCAACCTCGGGGGGAGGCCACACCGACTGCAGTTGCCGGATTGGGCGGGTGGGAGTCGGTTGCTATTGTCCACTGTCGACGAAGCGACGCTGGTTGAAGGCGGGGCCATCCTGCTACGGTCGAATGAAGGTGTAGTGCTTAGGGTCGGATAGCACCAAGCGGGGAAGGAGGGTTGCTTGCGTATCGCCATGTTGGCGCCGATCTCCTGGCGAACACCGCCGCGCCATTACGGTCCCTGGGAGCAGGTCACGAGTCTCTTGACCGAGGCGTTAGTGGCGCGCGGTGTCGATGTCACCCTATTCGCCACAAAGGATAGCAGAACCGCGGCCAGGCTCGATGGCATTTGCCCGGCGCCCTATTCCGAGGACCCCGCGATCGACGCCAAAGTGTGGGAGATGCTCCACGTCGCCCATGTCTTTGAACAGGCTGGTGAGTTCGATCTTATTCACAACCAGGCCGATTTCGTACCGCTCGCCTTCTCGCGGCTGGTCAGGACCCCGGTGGTGACAACGATCCACGGTTTCTCGTCAGAGCGCATTCTGCCTGCCTTCAAGCAATATGAAAATCGCGTCCACTATGTCGCGATCAGCCAGGCCGACCGCCATCCAGACCTGCGCTATGCCGCAACGATCCACCATGGCATCCTGCTGCAGGACTTTCCCTTCGACCCGCATGGCAGCGAAGATCTGCTTTTCTTCGGCCGCATTCATCCGGACAAGGGGGCTGCCGAAGCGATCACGGCAGCCCATCGATCCAGACGGAAATTGATCATGGCCGGCATCGTCCAGGACCAGAATTATCACAACGAGCAGGTCGCGCCCGCACTCGACGGCCGGTCCGTTGTCTACCTTGGCCCGGTCGGCGGCGCGGCGCGCGCAAGGACTCTCGGATCCGCGCGCGCGCTGCTCCACCTCATCAATTTCGATGAGCCGTTTGGGCTGTCGGTGGTGGAAGCACTCGCCTGCGGAACGCCAGTGATTGCCTGCAACCGCGGATCGATGCCCGAGCTGATCGAGGATGGCGTAACCGGCTTCCTGGTCGACAGCCTCGATGCGGCGGTAGATGCGATCAATCGTGTCGGCGAAATCGATCGCGCCGCGTGCCGTGCGGCGGTATCTGCACGCTTCACGGTAGATCTCATGGCCGATCGATATTTGGGCCTGTACCGATCGATCCTTGGCTGAGAATCGGTGGTTGCAAGAAGTCTACGGCCAAAAATGACAAGCGCATCGACCCGGTTCGATGCGCCACTGCGTGGCCGAGCGCAGTATTTCGTCAGCTTTAGCTATCACGCGCTGGATGGTCGCAAATGACCGCCATTGGCGCAAAGCGGACTCGGCGCATCCGTTGATATGCAAGGTCAAGTTATCCGTCACGGGGAGACCGGCCTTGTTGACCTTCCCTTCACCTTGGTTGTGCGAAATTTAACGTAGGTTCCGCGCGTCACTTTGAGCGCGGCTCCATGTGAAAGAAGCCTGGAAGGTCCTCGGCTTCCGCGAGGAGCGCAAGCTTTATCGCCAGCTCGACTGCGAGATCGAATTTCAGCTCGATCAGCCGGCGGCTCATGAACGTACGGAAATAATCGCCCCAGATGAATTCCTGGAACGGCGTATCCTGATCCTCAAATGCCTCGCCGCGCACCCGCCGAGCCAGCGAGCGCCAGACGTTATCAGTGAGCTCGCTGATGTGATGGGGAATGGCGGCGAAAGGCCTGCGGTTGCCATCGGTGTCGATCGGCCAGCAATAGCCATTCTTCTCCATCTTGCGCCAGAACGGTCGGTCCTCAAGATCCGACCAGTCCGCGAGCGTGTCGCCGAGTACAGCTTCCCGAATGTTGATCGACCAAAGCGCGCACGCGAGATGGTGGTGGTCGACCATATAGATGCGCTTTCCAGGTCCTATGACATGAGGAATGGCCTTTTTCTCGAGATAGCTCTTGCGGTCCGCCGGCGATTGCTTCTCGAGCTTCGCTGCGCGTTCCGCGACCTCTGAAAATCCGAGGGTGAGCTGCGTCGGCCTGAGGTCGGCAATCTGAATCTTTGTGTGCGCCATGGTGCTGCCATGCTTTGAAAGCCGCTTGAATCTGTCCCGCACGGCCGCAGGCACTGTCAATGCGGACTTGCCTCAGGAAAGTGTCGTCCGGAGAGCGGCTGGAATTCGCGATGGCGCAATCTCCGGGTAACATGAAGGTATCTGTTCAGGCTGCGAGGTCAATTGGCACGAGGCGCGCCGCGGCAGGCGTGGAGGATAGGCGAAAGTTCGCCACTAGATCATGGTGCGTCAAGCTGATGAGCCAATGCCCTCATCGAGCACCCTTGATGTCGAGCTTTCCGGCCGCCAATCGGCGGATAGGTTTGATCGACAGATTTTCGTCACCAATGACGCCGGCACGACAAGTGATTTGCTCGTCGGGTGCCAGGAAAGCTTGATTGGCGGTGCGCGTCGTATCGCTCGCCGCCTGCGCCCCAAAAATAATTTTGCAAGGCGATTCAGCTAGATTCGGAAACCCAGCCCAAGGACGCGCAAAAAACGCTCTCGCTCGCCAGTCGCATCGTTGCGAGAGCGCCAGGTACACTATCTGCGCGAATCCATGCTTTGCCACAGCTCTTTGGATTCTTATTATGCGGTTGCCGCCAGTCTAGGAATCGGACATCTGTTCGATCAGAGTGGTCACCATTTCGGAGCGCACCGGCAGAACTCGAGCCAGCAACCGCAGGTTGGTGTAGGAAGAGCTATGGAAAACGTTGAGTCGACCGGTCGTCCGGCGACTGATCGCTAAAGAACAACACCAAGGTCGGGGGGCGAGTCGTTCCCCGCTACGCCGCTGAACGATTGCCTACGCCAAACTACGATATTTTCCGATTTCATGCGACTGATGGCAGCAGGTGCGAAGCTGGTGCGGCGGTGCTCAAGCTTTCGATCGCCAGCCAGCGATTAATCAGCTGTCAAAACGTCTCGGTAATCTTGCTCAGGCGAGGGGGACGATCCGGGTCAAATCCGCAGGCGCGCGCCGTCTGCTCGATGATCCGATAGGCTGGAACGAGCATGGTGATCGGGTCGGTGGCGGGGTCATCCTCAGCCAACCAGGGCAGCGAGCCATGCGGTCCGCCGCATAGATGCAGCGCGATCTTTTGTTCGCGCAACTCTTCTGCCAGCGCGTCTACCGTGGCCGCCGTTTCATCCATAAGGCGCATCATGATAACCGGCGTGCGCGATGATAACGCGGCCCGCGGCCCATGCTGCAGCTCGGCGGCGCTCAGACCAATGGATGGCAGACGCAGGATTTCCGAAAGTTTGAGCGCGATCTCCCGCGCCGAGCCCAGCCCCAGGCCCCGCGCGGCCACAAACACAGCTGACGCCTTGGCGAGATCATCGGCAATCTTGGACCAGTCGAGCGCCAGGGCCCGGTGAAGGCGCTCGGGCAGCCTGTCGAGGGCTGACCGCAGCGCACGATCTTCCGCCAGTTCGGCAACAAGTCCGGCGCTAGCGGCCATCGAGCCGATCACGGTCTTGGTAGCCGCTACGGAGTGCTCTTGACCGGCTTCGATCGGAACGACGAACTCCGCTTCGTCAGCCACCGGCGACGACCTCGCATTGACGATGGCGATGGTGCGGGCGCCCGCGGCGCGCGCCGACCTGGTCGCCGCGACAAGATCCGGGCTGCGCCCAGATTGCGAGATCACGATGAACAGCGCATGACGCAGCATCAAGGGCGTGCGAAATGCCGTGATCACCGAAGGAGCGCTGGCTGAAACAGGAAGGCGAAGCCGCGTCTCGACAAGGTATCTTAAGAAAACCCCGGCATGCCCAGAGCTTCCCCGGCCGCACACGACGCACAGGGGGGCGGAGCCAGTCCCAATTCGCCGTGCGACGTCGCGCGTGGCGGGGCGGTTACGAACAATTTTGGCGACAACATCCGCGCTTTCCCCGATTTCGCTCGCCATCGCGGATGTCGTCACGACTCAACCGCTCCGCTTTGCTTGCGCGCCACTGCGCCCTTGGGATGCCGGTCACGATCCTTGGCGAGCTCGGCAAAGACGCGCCTAAGGTTGCCGTCACAGTTTCTCAGAATGGTCTCGACATCTACCCTGTCAACACCCAACGCCAGAAGGACTGCCGTCTTGATGTCTCCCTCGGCCTGCTCAAGCGAGCTTGCCGCGTGCGACGGATCACAGTGCGCAATTTGCGCCACCATGGACTCGGCGCGTCGCTTCAGCTTGGCATTGGTCGGCTGCATGTTCACCATCATGCCCCGATACACCCGGCCAAGCCGCAGCATGATCCCTGAGGAGATCAGGTTGAGCACAACCTTCTGCGCGGTGCCCGCCTTCATCCGCGTGGAGCCGGCAATCAGCTCGCGGCCGGTCTCGATCAAGATCGGAAACTTTGCCGCTTCGAGCAGTGCGGTGCCTGGATTGTTGGCGACACCGATCGTCACTGCACCGAAGGAACATGCCTGTTGCAGCGCCGTGACCGTGAATGGCGTTGTCCCGCTCGCCGCAACGGCGATCACCACGTCGTGCGGCGTGAGCCGTGCAGCATTGATCTGCTTGACCGCATCCTCGACATCGTCCTCCGCGCCTTCGATGCTGGTGACGAACGCGCTGTCTCCGCCGGCGACGATGAAACGGACGCGCTCGTTGGGCCAGGCGAATGTCGGCGTCAGCTCGGCGCCGTCCTGGACCGCCACGCGGCCCGAGGTGCCGGCGCCGACATACACAATACGTCCGCAATCGCCCAGCGCCGCCTTGGCCGCTTCGGTCGCCACAGTGATCGCGGGAAGGGCATGACCGATCGCCGCGACTGCCGCAAGCTGGCCCTCCCACATCGCTTCCATTGCTGACGTCAGCGACCACGCATCAAGATCGGCAAAGCGGGGATCGACTTCTTCGGTGGCCATATGGTTGATTCCATGCGTCATCAAACGCGGAACTTTGAAGCGTGTTCATGGTCAGCTTCTCTTTCGGGCAGGTCAAGCCGCCCTCGCGCCAACAGTAACGCGCCGGCGGCCGCATCGGCGTCAGGTCGCCTCAGGCGGGCGCGCAGGTCAGGCGTCAGCCAGGGCGTAATGGCGTCCGCGAGCCCGCCCACCAGCGAGAGCCGGTCAATTCCTCTCGCCAGGAACAGATCGAGCAGATCGCCAATGGCATCGGCCGCGCGTTCGACAATACGACGGCCGACCGGATCGCCCTGATTGGCGTGCCGCATCACGATCGGCGCGAATGCAGCATAGTCTGTGGCCCTGGCTTCTTCTGACCAGGCCACCGCCTGATAAGGATCATGATCGAATGCGCCAAGCACCTCTGAAAGCAATGGGGTCAGCTCGCCGCGGTGATCCGCGGCCCGCAGCGCCCGTCGAACAACCTGCAGGCCGATGTCGGCACCGCTGCCTTCGTCCGAGACGGGAAAGCCGTAACCGGCGAGACGGATTTCGCGGCCGTCGATCAGGCCGACACCCACCGAGCCTGTCCCGGCTACCACGATGGCCCCGTCTGCGCCGCTATGGGCGCCGAGACAGGCCGCCAGGCCGTCGCTGATGAAGATGACGGACGCAAAGGGATGCGGGATCTTGTTGAGCGCCGCTTCCGCGCCGCGGCGACCGATACCGGCAAGGCCAATTCCAGCGCGCATCCGCGCGAAATCCTCGCGCGTCAGTCCGGCCTGTGCGGTTGCTGCTTCAGCGGCCTCCATGATGGAACGCCAGGCCTTCTCTAAGCCAATCCGTGTCGTGGCAGGCCCCGAGCTGGCTTCACCGAGTACCCTGCCGTTTTCGTCCTCGATCCGGGCGCGACAGCGGGTTCCGCCCCCATCAATGCCGAGATACGTGGTACCTTTTGTTCCCATCGAAAGTTAACGCCAGGGTTTCGTTCCGGGTCCCCCAAACTTCTTACTGTACATATGAAGTGTTCTACCACACTCGCCTCACGAGTCCGTGACCGCCATTCTCGGATGAACAATGATGGGTCAAGCTGGGTCTCCCGTTTCTCTCACGATTGCCGCGCAGCACATCTTTGATGGTGGCGAGATGCGCGGGTCTGGGTCGGTCAGGATCTCGCAGGGGCGGATTGAAAGCATCAGCTTCGGCGAGCTAGACACGCGCGCCTCAATCACCCTTCCCCGAGAGGTGATCCTTGCCCCCGGATTCATCGACATCCAGGTGAACGGAGGCGGAGGCGTTCTTCTCAACGATCAGCCGACGGAAGCTGGCGTTCGACGTATCGCTGAGGCGCACCGCAAGGGGGGGACCACGGGCTGCTTGCCGACCCTCATCACCGATCGCAGCGAGGTCATCGGGCGGTTGGCTGCAGTCGCCCAGGCTTGTCTGAAGATTCCCGGCGTGCTCGGCTTCCATCTGGAAGGGCCGGCCCTCAACAGGTCGCGCAAGGGCATTCATCCGGGGGCCGAGATACGCGTGCCCGATCGGCGCGATCTCGCCGCCATCAAAAGTTTTGGGGACCGCGGCCGCTCCATTGTGACCTTGGCCCCGGAATGCGTGCCCGCGTCCATGATCGATGAATTGATCGGCGCCGGATTGCGTGTCGCGGCCGGCCACAGCGACGCCACCGCAGCCGAAATCGGGCAGGCGGTCGATCGCGGTGTCTCGGGGGTGACCCACCTGTTCAATACCATGTCGCAGTTGAACGCCCGGGAGCCGGGCTTGGTGGGCGCCGCTCTTGAGGACGACCGGCTATTTGCAGGGATCATCTGCGACGGCATCCACGTTGACCGCGCCGGTTTGCGTGTTGCCTTCCGCTGCAAGGGGCGCGATCGATTGATGCTGGTCACCGATGCCATGCCATTAGTGGGCACGAACGACCGGCAATTCATGCTGCAAGGAAGGCAGATCACGTTGCACGAAAGTCGCCTGACTGGCCCCGATGGCACACTGGCGGGCGCTCACCTCACCATGATCGAGGCGATGCGCAACGCTGTTGCGCTGCTCGGAATCTCCCTTGTCGATGCCCTCATCATGGCCTCTCGGACGCCCGCAGCATTTCTGGGCCTTGAGTCCGAGCTTGGACGGATCGCGCCCGGATACCGCGCCGACCTTGTCGCCTTCAATCCGAACTTTGAAGTCGTCGGCACATGGATAGGCGGTGTCGGTTCGATGGGCGGGGCGAGCGAGGTTTTTCAACGAGGTTAGATGCGCAACCATCCTATCATCGTGCAAAAATACGGCGGTGTCTGTCTTGAAACACCGGCAAAAATTCGCGCGGTTGCGCGCAGTCTCGCCGACCTGCGTGCCCGGGGTCATCGTGTCGTGGCGATCGTCTCCGCCATGGGCAAGACCACCGACCAATTGATCCAGATGGCTTATCAGGTAAGCCCGACTCCCAATCGCCGCGAACTCGACATGCTGCTAACGACCGGTGAGCGCATCAGCATGTCCCTGATGAGCATGGCGCTTTCCGATCTCGGCGTGCCCGCGATCAGCTTCACCGGCAGCCAGGCCGGCGTGATGACCGACGACTCCCATTCCTCCGCACGCATTCTAGATGTACGGCCCATTCGCGTGCGTGAGGAACTTGATCGTGGCCGCGTTGTGGTGCTGGCGGGATTTCAGGGCGTCAACGCGGCGACCAGGGAAATCACCACGCTCGGCCGGGGCGGCAGCGACACCACGGCCGTTGCGATGGCCGCGGCGCTGAAGGCCGAACGCTGTGAAATTATCAAAGATGTCGACGGAATTTGTTCGGCCGATCCGCGCATCGTGCCGGATGCAAAGCCTCTGCGGCGAGTGGACTTCGCATCCCTGTCCGAAATGTGCTTCTGGGGTGCAAAGATCCTGCATTTTCGCAGCGTAGAGCTGGCGCAAAGTCAGGATGTGCCTCTGGTTCTCAAGCAGTGGGATGGCGTTGAGCACAGCACGCAAGTGATGAAAGAGGTTGCAGGCATGGAAAGCGGAAAGGTTCTGGCCGTCAACTCGATGGCTCGCATTGAGCATGTGGAAATAGATTCCAAGGGTCTCAATCACGGTTTCGAGAAATTCGCGCAGCATCTCAAGCAAAACAGGCTGTCCTGGCCGCAGGTCCTCGCCTCGAGCTTCACCTTGGGAAAAACCACCATGACCGTGGCCTGTGATTCGGAGTGGCTTGACGCCATGTTGCGAACACTGGAGCAAAGCAAGGATCTGCGTAAGCAGCGCGAGGCTTCAAGCTCGGTGAGTCTCACCTGCTTCGGCGGCGTTTCATCGGAATTGCCGTTCAGGGCGTTACAGGTTCTCGAACATCACGGGATTGCCGCCGACAAGTACGTGTTGTCGCCGCATTCGGTCAATCTGTTTGTCCCTGTGGAGAGCCGGGAGGCTGCGGTTAAAGCGTTGCATTCGCTTGTCCAGCAAACATAGGTTCGAGAAGCGGCAGGCATCGCTTCCGCTTACGTTATTCGTGTGTTCCAGCCCACAAATGAGCTGCCAAAATCGAAAGGCTCGCCTCACAGGTTGACCCTTTCGATATGCAATCGCCAGAGATGGTTACGGCGCGAACTACGGTTCGGGTAGCTAATGCAGAAAGGCCCAGCATCGCTGCAGGGCCTTTCCTTTCTTCGAGTTCCGAACGGTTCGACTTAGAAATCCATACCACCCATGCCGCCGCCCGGAGGCATGCCGCCACCGCCGGCGCGGGCGTTCTTCTTCGGCACTTCGGCCACTATGGCTTCGGTGGTAATCAACAGCGCAGCGACGGAGGCCGCGTTCTGGATGGCTACGCGAACAACCTTGGTCGGGTCGATGATACCCTTGGAGATCAGGTTGACATATTCGCCGGTCTGGGAGTCGAAGCCGTAAGAGTATTGGTCCTTTTCGAGGATCTTGCCGACGATCACCGAGCCGTCTTCACCGGCATTGATCGCGATCTGGCGGGCCGGATAGGACAGCGCCTTACGAACGATCTCGACGCCGGTCTTCTGGTCGTCGTTCTTGACGCGCATCTTGTCGGCGTTGGTGACGAAGTAGGGCGAGATGCAGCCGCGGTCAAACTGCATGCCTTCGACGACCTCGAGTTCGGTCTCGAGCGACTTCGCTTCCTCGACCGTGATCACGCCCTCATTGCCGACCTTCTTCATGGCGTCGGCGAGAAACTTGCCGATTTCCACGTTGCCGTTGGAGGAAATGGTACCGCCCCCAGGTACTGCGCGGTTGCTGTGAGCAGCACGTCGTCCCGCGCGCCGTCCGAGGACGGTGTTACTGAGTTAGAAGTCTATATGCGACAATCAGAGCCACCATGCTCGCGAAAATCAGCAGTGCCGGGAGGGATTTTCGGATCATTGGCATCGTCGAATGGCGCGCAGCCGATAAACCGGGCTGAGGTTTAGGCCCTCTCTGGAACCGCCTGACTTTGCTTTCTGTCGTTGGTGTGCGAGCCTTTGGTTCCGGCGCCGCTCCCACGCCTCCCATCTCGCTGTAATAAGCGCTGTAGACCTCGCGAACGGCGACGACCGTGGACTCGGTCTCGCTCATCGTCTCGAGCCGGGTTCGATAGTTAGTCAGAAAGCTCTGTGCGTTTGACGGAAGGTCATCGAAACCACCGAGCTTGGCCATCATGAGCCAAGTGGCAAAATCCGCCTCGGCTTTCGTGCGAGCTTTCTTGGCGATACTGGTGTTGGAGCTAGTGGACATGGTGGTCCGATTGGTTCGCCGGCCCAAACTCGTCGGCGTTCATGGCTATCGTTGGACAGTTCGCTTAGCTATCTCGGTTGACGTCAGGTGTCCCGCAGACGAGATTAGCGGCTGGCTGCGGGCCAGCGAGTGCCACACCGGGATTGATGCTCCTAGCAATCCGGGTGTCGACTAGCCTGCAGCTGGCAGTCGGTGTATAGCATCTCCTATGGGTTGGGATGCGGAAGACGTAGCACTGCTCAAAAAACTCTGGGCCGCAGGACGGAGTGCCGCGCAGATCGGACGTCGTCTCGGGTATAGCCGTAACGCGGTCTGCGCCAAGCTAACTCGTTTGGACCTGAGGCGTCACCATAAGCCGCCAACAGCAAAACCCAAGATAATGCCGGTGCCAAAACGAAGACCAGCATTGTTGGCTGCCTGCTCCCGCCCGGCGGCAAAGATTGTGTCGCGGAAGACAGTAATGCTGCAGCCCAAGGAATTCACCAAGCGCCAGCTTTACGCTATGCTAGCTAAAGCGGTCAGCAATACGGGCTAACGGGATCACCCGCAGTCCCGTCCTCCGCACCTCGTTCAGCTCGAACGCCTTGCTAATTGCGGGCAATGCCCGAAGTTGAACGCACCCATGGCGGTGATCCGAGGCTTCACCCAGCACCAATTGAACGAAATCTTCAGCGCGTTGGAAGTAATTGCGTCTGCTTCCGTTCCGCTTAATCCCCTAAGGTCCACACCCGAGGAGCAACAACATGACCCCGCACATCCCCGAGGAATTTTTCACCAGGTTGATCGACTGGAGTCCCTTCATGATCATGGACAACTCGATGCCGCCCCGAGATCCTGATGAAGACGAAGAGGACGAGGACGAAGACGAAGACGAAGACGAAGACGAAGACGAAGACGAAGACGAAGAGGACCGCGACGACGAACCGCCGGTCGTGCGCGAGCCGGACGAAGACTAGTCCAGAGCATGATGGTCTTTAGGATTGGGCATGGGCAGTGACGCATTCGGTGGGCGTAAATGCTCGGAGGATTTCGCCGATTGTGACGTAGACGGTTTTAGACGAGCGCGGCGGCCTTGCGCGATAAGTACTTGAACTTGGCGAAGACCTGTCGATCGGGTTGAGGTCCGGTGAGTGAACGCACGTCGCCGTCGCGACAGTTGATGTCTGCGTTTGGTAGAGTGCCGCGATGTCCGCTATAGAACCGCTCTTGGGGGATAAGCGGAAATGATGCGGAGGGCCGATTCAGTCGCGAATGACCCCGAGCGAACGTTAGGCGAGAGCGATTGCCTCGATGTCGGTCTCCTTAAACCGCGCGGCGGCGCGAGTTGTTAAACCAAGTCAGAGTCTTCTTTCGCAGCGCCTCCTCCGGGGGAAGCAATTCCACCGCTCATCTGCCTGGATTGTTCTGTTGCTATGCCAAACTGATTTCGCAGAAACTCGGTTTGCAGTTGCATCACTTCGTTTATGTCCTTGGCATTCATTAACTTGCGCGCGTGTTCAAAGGCTGCCTTGAGGCTCTTCTCGGTGATTGCAAGTGCCTGTTGTGCTGCGTCGTTCATCGGACTTGGGACCACAGCGACGGATTTGCTTGCCGATTCCATAAATGACGAAATTGCTCTTTCAGCTTGGTCGACGCTCTTTACTGCGAAGTCGCGCAATTGTGGAGGCACTTCCATTGTCATTTTAGGGTCTGACATGTCACTCTCCCCTTTAGGCTTATAACCGCGAACGTATCAGGTTGAGGGCTGTGCGTCCTCTCTCAGGGTAATATTCTAATAAGTGAGCGATAGTGGTGCGGCGATCCAGCAGTCACGTCTTTTTCGGCGCGATTCGAAAGAGATGACGACTACGACAGCAGCGCTGTCTTGAAGTTGCCTTGCGACCAGCCACGTTAGCTTGGTCGATCGGACGCGTAGGACTTATCGACATCACGGTCGGCAACGCGGCGCGCCTCGGCGCATCGCAACGTTCCACCACGCGACGCTGCGCGTCGCACCACATCGCTACGCAACGCGCGAGCCGTTAGGGACATCCCGGCGGCTCTCGTGCGTTTAGCGCGGATGGTCTCTAAGTTGCCGAGCAGATCACCGACACAGCAGCCAATCCAAGAGCTCAGTTGTGCGAATTAAACCGGCTACGCGACCGGATCAGGAAAGCACAACGATCCGCCCGAAGATCGCGGCGCATAGACCATAGTAAAGAACGGCGCGTTTAAATGAGGCTACTTCAGTTGGCCGCCGCTTTCCTGCTGAGCGAGACCTTGGGAAGGGACGCATATGGATAGAGCGCTCTCGTTGTTAATTTCAGCAGGAATAACCGCCTTTGGCGTTTGGACCATAGCCTACACCATGGCGTCGGGATCGCCCTTAGGTTGGACGCTGATGGGAATTCTGTCCATAATACCGGGCTCGATCAGCTTTTATCAGGCAATCGGTGAAGCTCGCCTTGCGTAGAGTTGCTTACCCGCCCGCCGACGCCGCTCCGACAGGCCGATGACGTGATCGAACGAGTCCGCGACTTCGGTTGTTGGAACCTTTCGGGCTTCGCGCGAGGTCTGACTTGAGTCCGGAATGCGCTCTGCAACTGGAGTGACGAAGGATGGATCCTCCTATCCCTGATTTCATCGCGACGGAAGCGCGCTTCGGCGCCCGCAACTACGAGCCGCTCGGTGTCATTCTGTCACGCGGCGAAGGCGTCTGGGTGTGGGATACGCAAGGCAACCGTTATCTCGATTGCCTCTCCGCCTATTCGGCGGTGAACCAGGGCCACTGCCATCCGAAAATCCTGGCCGCCATGGTGGAGCAGGCGGGCAAGCTGACATTGACCTCTCGCGCCTTCCACAACGACCAATTAGCCCCTTTTTACGAACAGATCGCGGAACTTACCGGCTCCCACAAGGTGCTGCCAATGAACAGCGGTGCCGAGGCCGTGGAGAGCGCGATCAAGTCCGTGCGCAAGTGGGGCTACGAGGTCAAAGGTGTGCCGGACGGACAAGCCGAGATCATCGTCTGCGCCGACAACCTACAAAGGCCAGACGGCCGCGATCAGAAGCGTTTCTGCCTGGAATTTCGTGGTGGCTAACAAGGATCTTCCGATTGATACAGCCTACGCGATCACCAAGGCGGTCCTGTCGACCGGCGATCCAAAATCCCAGATTCATCCGACAGCCGCTGGTACGCTCGCCCGCAATGCTGCGCTGAACCGGATTATGCCGTTCCATCCAGGCGCTACACGCTTCTACGCCGAAGCCGGCATCAAACTCACATCCCCTTAAGGCGTGAGCTGATGATGTCCAGGACCCAAGCGCGGTGAATTCATGGGCTACCACCATGAACACGACCTCAAGGACATGCCCACAGGCTTTTTCTAAGCCCGAATCCCATTTCCCGGCGGTAGATCAAACGGTGGGTTTTGGCCTCGGAAGGCCGAAAATGCTCTACCTTTCAGTGCGGATTGACTGACACTCTCTCCGCCACGCCACAGTACTCCTCTGTATTCGATTGTTCGAATCGACAGCAAAACCTGCGAGCAGCGTGACAAACGCTGTTGCCGCCAGTTCTGCGATATTACCTGTAGTCGCCGCGCAAACTGTAGTTTTTGACCGTGGGTTCGGAGGATGGGTCTTCGGCCACTACACTGTTCTCCTCTGGATCCCATTGTTCGAGGCGACAGCAAAAACAACAAGTAGCGCGATAGACGCGATTGCGGCCAATTCCGCGATGTTACCCCTAGTCACCGCGCTAACCGTAGCTTCTGGCCGTGGGCTCGGAGGATGCATTTCGCGAGGGAGAACACATGGCCGCCAAGCTCAAGCCGCTCGACGTCGAACGCAAAATTCGGCCCGGTAAATTCTGCGCTTCATGGTAGCGCCCAGGCGCGAACCCATGTCCCCGACCGGACTGGGCTTCGCGGAATGAGCGGTTATCGAACGACCGCTTGTGGCGCGAAGCCGACGTTCGCCCAGACGACGAGGTCCGAAAAGCGCCAATCGCGTCGCTCTGACCGCTCGCCGGTCACTTCTGATCTACCCCGATGAACGGACATCGACGGAGCCGGTCGGTGTGTCTCAAAAGTGCTAACAACGGCCGTTCCCCCAATCCTGCTCCTCACCGTGACTCGAGAAGCGCCGGTCCGGCTATTTCCAGCCTGAGCTTTCCGCGACCCGTTCTCAGCAGTCGGATTGGAGCAGCCTTCTCCTCCAGC